>Ga0105242_10002402_pt1 | contig 14738 bp, 10 predicted proteins | sample KBSM24metaG_FD_81521 | JGI IMG/M metagenome (GOLD analysis project Ga0105242, IMG submission 81521) | Miscanthus rhizosphere microbial communities from Kellogg Biological Station, Michigan, USA - KBS M2-4 metaG | ecosystem: Host-associated > Plants > Roots > Rhizosphere > Soil | place...
CGAAATTACGCCGGAATTGCTTCGCTTTCTTCTGCTGCGACCATCGTGCGGACGCGCTCACGCAGGGCCAACTCAAACATGCGCGCTTCCTCGACTTCGGTGAACGACAGCGCCCGCAGCTCTTGCTCGATGCGGCGCCGGTAATCGGACACCAAAGAATCAGAAACTCCCAATGTGGCCGCGATTTCAAGTTGCGTCGCGTGGTCCGTGCTCAAATAGCAGTACCAGAGCACGCCCAGCATCCGGTTGTATTGCTTGATCTTGCCGCGCACGTTGCCGCGCAGATTGACCAGAAATTTGTCGACTGAACCGGCCGCTTCCTGTTGCGACTCATGCTTCAAAAGGCTTTCTTCCGGGTTTTCGCGCAGGTCCGCGGGGTCGTAATGCGGGCCGTCCGAATCCGGATCGTCGCCACCCAACGGCACGAGATAGATGTCCATCACCGGCAGCCGTGACATCACGAGACTGCGCAGGCTGCGAACGTCAGCAGGTGCGTCGATCGCTTCCAGCACGTTGATGATCAAGTCTTCCAAATCTGAATTGCTGATAACGATCTGCGCGTCGCCGGTGCAGCCGACCATGCGCGTGTCGCGTTGCCTAACCGGAATCATGTGAACGCGCTGTTCCATCTCATGATTTCCGCGGCCAGGTTTTTTGTCGGCCCACTCGCTCAATCCGTAGACGCGATCCGCCAAACGGCGATGGTTCTCGTCGTCGATCCCGCTGCTGTCAAAGCGGCGAAAGTTTGCGCTCGACTGAATCAAAGTCGAGATGCGCCGCGCCAGACGATAACTTTCCGGGTGACGCTTGCGCAGCTCGGCAGTCAGCAAATTTGTTAATTCGATCTGGCCGATCTCGCATTCGATCTCGCCATCGGTCATGGCTGTGTCGAGATAATGCTGGAAACGCGATTTCGTCAGCAGTTGCACAAAGAGTTCCTGCGTCAGATCGGTATACGCGCTGGTGGCGCCTTCCTCGACCAAGAGGCCGGCACTGCGCGACGCGCGCACCAGCGGATGATTGCTGACGATGCGATGAAGTTCAGCCCACAAGCGGTTGACGTCTGAGTTTTGCAGACTCTCAACCCAGCGACCCGCTCTGGCGCTTCGTTCTGCAGCGCGGCTGGCTCGCGTTACCTCGCGGGGTATGGCAACGGTCGCGTCCTCTGTTTTTTGTGTGATTGATTTCACGATTGTATTTGTCCCGAAAGATGAGAGTTGATGCATGTTCGTCATCAGTTGTGAACCGATCCAGTACTCAATGCATCCCCGTGGTGGTTGGCACGATCTGAGTAAGAGGAAAGAAATGCTGGGGCAACGTTCGTAGAGATCGAGCGTCAGATCGAGATGCCTTAAGACCTTATTGTGTTTTACCTTTTCAATCCCGAGAGGTGCTTGATGCTGATTGGCAAGTCAGCTCAAGCAACGGGGAAACTGCGGTTCGGTGTTTCAAAAACCTCTGTCTCACCGAGTGTGGCGGAACCAAGGAGCGAATCCGTCCTCGGTCAAGCTAGGGCTATACTAACAAACCATTCCCAACATTGTCCAATATTTTTTTATCCGATTTAATTGTTGATATAGCTGGAGAAAGTCCTGCTATGCGCAAAACCGTTTCTGGAATCAGAGGCGTATTCAGTATTTGGTGCAACTGGACTAAGGTCCGATTTAACACATGAAGCCTCCTTTCGGCCCCCGAACATTCTGCAAAACGGCGCGGTGCCCGTCATCGGAAACGCTCCTGCGCTATCGAGGATGCGCCCTGAGTTTCGTGGAGCGGTTGACGGTCGAGAGACATCTGCGTAATTGCGATTTCTGCAGCGCGGAGATTCAGCTACTCACGAGTCACCGACTTGAGGCTGAGCCCGCCGAGATCGTCGAGATGCCTTCGCATCTGCAAAAACTTGCCGGCAGTCTTTTGAACAAGACGGCCCAACTGTCGCGGATGAGTGACTTCATGGTCCGCCGCCCGCTGTCGCATTGAGGGTTGTGGATCTATCAAGCGCGCGGCAGTTCAATCGTAAATTCTGTTCCTTCACCAATCTGCGATCGCACCGTAACCTCTCCGTCGTGCGATTTGGCCAGATGCTTCACGATCGCCAGGCCTAAACCTGTCCCACCAAGTTCGCGCGAGCGTGCGCGATCGACGCGGTAGAAGCGTTCGAACAGACGATCGAGATGATGCGAGGGAATTCCTTCGCCGGTATCACTGACCATGATTCGATCGCGATCGCCCTTGGCGAGTGTAATCACCACTTCGCCGCCGTCGCGATTGAATTTGATCGCGTTGTCGATCAGATTCGTCAGCATTTGCATCAGCCGGTGGGGATCCGCATGGACATTTCCCGGCGATGCCACGAGATTCTTCAATTCGACATTTCTCGCGGCCGCCGTCGCCGACAAGCTGTTGATGACATCTTCAACCAGGTTTCTGAGCGGTACGGTTTCGCAATACAGCTTCACATTCCCGGCTTCGATCGCGCTAAGCTCCAGAATACCGTCAATCAAGCGATGCATGCGGGCGGAATTCTTTTGAATGATTGAAAGGAAGCGGCGGTTGTTTTCAGGATCATCGATCGCGCCTACCGCCAGAGTTTCAGACAGGGCGATGATCGACGTTAACGGCGTACGCAATTCATGAGAGACATTCGAAAGAAATTCCTGCCGCACGTTTTCCAGCCTTTCCAATCTGGTCACGTCAAAGAACACGCCGATCGCTCCGGTGATGCGGCTGTTTGCCGAGGCGCGTAGCGGCACTACGCGCAAATCGAAGATGCGGCGCTCCGGATCGTGGGTCTCGACCTTTACGCCGACGCGTTCGGTGCCACGCACGCCGTCGAGAAAAGCGTCATAAATCGCAGGATTTCGGGTGATTTCGGTGATCCGGCGCTCGATGGACGAATCTACATTCGCAAATAGCCGTTGCGCCGCTTGATTCAAAGCCACGATGCGCATGTCTGCGTCGATGACCACCAGACCCTCGCGCATCTCGTTGATGGTCGAATCCAAAAGCTCGCTCGAGAACCCGTGCGATTTCGGATTGCCGCGCGATCGTTTCGTTGTAGAGATGAGTGCGCCGAGGGAGAGACCAAGGAAGACGCAACCGAGACCAAGGCAAATCGCGCGAATTGGATCGGCTGAGATAAATCCAACAGCGAGGAATGCTGCCGCAGCGGCAACCGAGAGCAGCGAGAGAAGACGAGAACTAACCATCTGCGTTGGCAGAGTTGGCGCGCGACCCGCAGCCGATAAATCTATAACCCACGCCGACCACAGTTTCGATGCAGTCACCGCACGCGTCCAGTTTTTGACGCAGCCGGCGAATATGCACGTCGAGGGTACGCGCGTCGCCGTAGTAACTGTAACCCCAAACCTGATCGAGCAACTGCTGGCGGGTAATCACACGATCCTTTTTCCGAGCGAGCGTCGTCAGCAGTTGGAATTCCTTATGGGTTAATTTCACGCTGACGCCGGCGCAAGCGGTGCGTACATCTTCGAAATCGATCGTCAAACGGCCGTCATCGTAACGCTCACCGACTTCCTCTTCGCTGCGTCGCATTACTGCGCGCACGCGCGCGAGCAGTTCCTTGACGGAAAACGGTTTGCTGATGTAATCGTCGGCGCCGACGTCCAGGCCGGTAATGCGATCGGCTTCCGCTGCCTTGGCAGTCAGCATGATGATCGGCGTGCGCCGGGTTTGATTTTCGCGACGCAGGCGGCGGCAGATCTCGATCCCATTCATCCCGGGAAGCATCAAGTCGAGCAGAATCACTGCCGGTGGGTTCTGCGGATCGAGCGCCATCGAGAGCCCGCTTTCACCGTTGGGCGCGATCGACGTCTTGAATCCGGCCCCCTCGAGGTTATAGCGAACGGTCTCGGCGATATCGGCGTCGTCTTCGATAATCAAAGCTGAGCGCGGCATAACAAAAAAGGCGGCGTCATTTAACGAGGTTATGAATTAATTCGAAAATCAGAAACGAGATGGCGGCAAAAATTGCGGCGGCGGGAATGGTGAGCACCCAGGCCCAGACGATTCGCCCCGCGACGCGCCACTTCACGGCTGACAGTCGCGTAGTCGAGCCGACGCCGGCAATTGCGCCGGTGATTGTGTGCGTCGTCGAGACCGGGATGCCCAGGAAGGTTGCGCCGAACAAGGTGCAGGCGCCGGCGGTTTCAGCACAGAAGCCGCCAACCGGGCGGAGCTTGGTGATCTTCGAACCCATGGTGTGAACGATGCGCCAGCCGCCGGACAGAGTTCCCAACGCGATCGCCGCATGCGCAATCAAGACGACGTAGACCGGAATCGCCGGCAATGATCCCTTCTCGCCCATCTGCAAATTGAACATCCCGGCTGTGGCCAGAACTGCGGTGATAATGCCCATCGTTTTCTGCGCGTCGTTGCCGCCGTGACCCAATGAATAAGCGGCCGCTGACAACAGTTGTCCGCGGCGGAAAGTTTTATCGACCTGAGCGGGTGTCCACCGATGAAAAATCCAATAGACGGCCAGCATCAACAGGAAGCCCGCCACGAAGCCGATTACCGGAGAAGCGACGATGAAGGCGAGCGTCTTTATCCACCCTTCAGGCTTCAGCAAGCCGCTGACTCCGCGATACGCGACGATGGCCGCGCCGCCGTAGCCGCCGATCAGAGCGTGCGAGCTGGAGGTCGGTAAGCCGAGATACCAGGTGATCAAATTCCAGATGATCGCGCCGAGCAATCCGCAACAGAGAACCCAGAGTCGCAGGTCCTGTTGGATTAAGTCGATGCGCACCAGATCGCCACCGATGGTTTTGGCGACTCGTGTTCCAAAGATCGCAAAGGCGATGAAGTTGAAGAGCGCGGCCCAAATCACCGCGTACCTCGGCGACAACACCCGGGTCGAAACGACGGTCGCGATTGAATTAGCGGCGTCGTGAAATCCGTTCGTGAAATCGAAAACCAGCGCGACCAGGACGATCAGGAGCGCGATAGCAACAGTGGCTGTCATGCGTTATTTAAGTTAGGCGGAAGCGACGCACATTCAATCACACTTCCGACTCCGAGGCTAGTTATGTAGCGCAAGTTGACTTGCGATTCGGATCGCCGAGTCCGCAAGGACAACTTGCGCTACTGCTGTTGCTGACCACGTTCACTAAAAATTCAGCCGCAGCGCGAATTGAATTTGACGGCTGGTGCCCAGACCGACGTCGCGTGAAACCGTAGAACGCAGAAGTCCAAACGTGCCGCCCGCCGCGCCTTGAACGTAGGCCTGACCGGGCTGCAGAACGTTTGCGCCGGAAGTAATCGAGAAGATTCCGCCCGCCTGGCTCACGCTTGGAAGGGCAAGACTCAGAGTCGTACCCGGGTTATTAAAATTCGCGCGATTGAAGATGTTGAAGATTTCGGTCCTGAATTCCAGGTTCGTTGTTTCCGTGAACCTGAATTTCTTATTGAACACCACGTCGAATTGTTGGAATTTCGGCCCAGTCAGGAAGTTCCGCGGCAGGGTGCCGAAGGTTCCCGGTTGCGGTGCAGTGAAGGCCGCCGGATTGACTGTCAACCGATCGTTCGCCAGGTAGGGATTGACGCCGGCGACCAGATCGGGCCGCCGCACGTTGCGCGAAGCACCGCCGGATGGCGTGTTGACAACCGCGCTGAATCCCGGCGGCAGCGGGTTGGCTGCATTGATAGTTCCCGGCAATTGGGCCACGAAGCCGTTGGCAAACGTGGTGGTAGCCCCGCCCGCGCCAGTCGGAACAACGCAACCCCCGGCGTTCTTACATTGAATGACGACATCCGGCCGGACGATTCCGATTTCAATCGGCACGCCTGAGCGCGCGTTCGCAATCAGACAAATTTCCCAGCCTCCGAAAATCGTGTTGGCCGCGCCTTCGAGATTGTGCTGCTTGCCTTTGCCGAAAGGCAGATCGTAAATGGCGCTGAGATTGAAAGTGTGGCGAATGTCGAAATTGTTGGCGCCTTCGTCGTAGTCGAATTCGCTGGTCGCGCGCGCATTATTCGCTGCGGTGCGAGCTTCGTTTGATCCTGACGTATTGCCGAAGGATCTGGACCATGTGTACTGTGAATTCAAAGTCACGCCGGTGCTGAAGCGACGCCCAAGGCTCAATTGCAGCGCCCGATAAGTGTCGTGCCCGCCGCTGGTCTTGTCGTCAATTTCCGCGTACGGATTGTTGACCGTGGATGTCCCTGAGACTTGCGAGAACTCACGAATCGTGTTGACGGCGATGACCGAACCGGCCGCGTTCGTGCGGTTTACCACGCCGAAGGTCGTCGGCAAAGTCGTGCCGTCGACAATCGTCGTTTGCCCCGGAAGAATTCGGTTGGCAATGCTGCGCAGGAATAGGTTGCGTCCCTGCGAACCAACATAACCGGCAGTCAGCACCAATTTGTACGGCAGTTCCTGTTGGAACGAAGCGCCGTACTGATAAATCTTTTCCGGAATCGTGTAGTCAGAAGCATAGGCACGCGGCTGATACTGGCGATTCGCTGGATTGGAAATGAAGAGCGCGGCAATCGCGGCCGGATCCTGCGGGTACGCGCCGCCGCTCAGCGTCGAGCTGATGCGGTTTGATTCGATTGGCTGAATCTGATCTTCTTCCTGGCCAGGTCCGTAATAGATGCCGAAGCCGCCTCTGATCTGGGTCTTGCCGCCGCCGAAGAATCTTTTTCCGTTGGGGTCCGGCGACCACGACATCGAGATGCGTGGTCCGAAGTTCGTTCGGGTCATGTGATATGGGTCTTCGGAAGGATTGCGCAACACTCCCGTATTGATGTCAAAGTAAATCTGCCGATTGTTCACCTCCTTCAACGGTGTGTAGTACTCGTAGCGCAGTCCATAACTCAGCGTCAGGTTCGGTCTGACTTTCCATTCGTCCTGTGCATAGCCGATGTAATATTGCTGCTTGGCCTGCGCCGGTCCCACCAAAGAAGAAATGAAGAATGGTGACGGCTGTGAAAGGTCACCAAGAAACTGCGTCGACTGAAGCGAGTTCGAAAGGAAGTTGTTGATACTTGCCCACGTGTAAGTCGTCCCGCCGAGCCGATCTGTGTAGAGAGTGATGAAGCGCAGTTCGCCGCCAAACTTGAAGCTGTGATGGCCCTTGGTCCAACTCAAGTTGTCGATGGCTGAGAGTGAATAGGGCGTGTAAGGTTGGGCGCGTCCGTTCTGCGCGCTGTTCGCTCGGACCAGCCCGCCGGGAACCGCGATACCCGCGTTCGCTCCCTGGCCGGGCAAAGCAAATCCGGCCACGCTGCCCGCGAGATTCAGCGTGACGTTCGAAAGATCGAGACCGTTTACCACCCCCGCCTGGCCGTTAATTCGGGATAAAGCACTGTTGTAGCCAAACTTGAATTCGTTGAAGAGGTTCGAATGCACCGCTGACTGCAACGAGATGATGCCGTTTTGTGGGACCTGTCTGATAAGGATCCGGCGGCCGGTCACGCCATCGGGCTGGCTGTTAAAGCCCTGATCGCGGAAGAACCGGAAGTATGCGGTCTGTTTGTCATTCAACTTAAAGTCCATGCGCAGCGATTCGGTGTCCTCATTGACGATGTTGTTCGCCTGCAGCTGAACCGTATCGAACAGGTCTGGCCCGGTGCGCAGCGTTACCGCGCCCGGCGCGCGGAAAGCGGGAATCAGGGCAGTCGTCGCAGCACTGCATGGCGTGGCGGTGCCGAGAATCACTCCACCCGGACAAATCCTCGAGGCCTGACCCGGAACAGCTTCGATCGCGTTGATACCGCCGCGGAGCCGGTAACCTTCGTACGAGAAAAAGAAGAACACGCGGTCCTTGACCACCGGCCCACCGACTGAACCACCGAACTGGTTCATGCGCAGCCGGCTCTTCTGACCCAGAATGTTATCGAAGAAGTTCGCTGCATCCAGGGCATCGTTGCGCAGGTACCAGAACGTTGAACCGTGAAAGTCCTTGCCGCCGGACTTGGTGACCACGTTGATTTGACCGCCGGTGCCGGTACCTTGCTCAGCCGGGTAGTTATTTGAATCGACGCGGAACTCCTGTACGTTTTCGAGTGAAGACTGCAAACGGAAGGGTGTGGGAATTTCGCCGTTCAGGTTTCCCGGGTTCGCGTCGATGATGGCAGTGCCTTCGATGCCGTCGTAACGAACGATGTTTTGTTCCGTCGCGCGGCCGGAGAAACGAATATCGCCGAACGTGCCTGAACCGCTGTTCACCGAACCGGGCGCCTGCAGGTAAAGCTGCGACAGTTGGCGGCTGTTTATCGGCAGACCTTGAATCTCACGCGGAATCACATTCGCGCTCATCGAAGCCGAACCAGTATCCGCAATGGTTTCTTCGCCGCTCACGACGTTGACGTTCGCCGTCACCCCGCCGGGCGTCGCGGCCAGGTTGAGAGTCAGTTGTTGCCCCACGCCCAACTCCACACTGTCAACCTTGGCCGTCAGACCTGTCGCTTCTGCAATGACGCGATAAGTCGAGGCTTTCAGGGGGCCGACCGAAAAGAACCCGTCATCGTTCGCTTTCGCGCTGCGCTCCAGTCCGGTGCGCGTGTCGGTGATAGTAATGTTCGCTCCCGGCACAATTGCACCGTTCTGGTCTTTTACGAATCCGGAGATCTTTCCGGAATCCGTCTGCGCGTACGCCGTGGCTGCGAACATCATCAGCACAGCAACGGCGATTGGGGTGAGTACAAATCGAACTAGCGAATTCTCACGTAACATAAAAATTCTCCTTCGGTAGCGGCCGGCTCAAAAGATGGACATGACGTACACGAATAGACTGGTAGCTTGGGAAACTGCGACTCAATTCATGTCAACTGCGGTAAGAAGAAAAGCTACAGGAGAGCGATTACAGTGGAGTGAACGTGAAGTTAACTTGATGTTAACAGGAAGTTGGGATCAGAAGGCGCAGGTTCGCTTTGCTGCTCACTCAATCGCAAACACTTTAACGCTGACCGCGAAATCGTTCGCGCGGGGTGCCAGGTCGTCATGCCTTTTTTATGTTGTTCGCCGGTGTCGACTACAGCTTTGGCCGCTTCAGAATGTACTCCGGGTGGGGGCCGCCGCTCTGTATGACCGCGACTAATTCCCAACCATCAGCGCCCAAATTATTCAGGGCGACGACGCCGGTATAGTTGCTGTCGATTTCATCGATCCGTCCCACTGGCGTCGACGCGGTCTCCAGCTGTGCTTTGTAATTGTTTCCTTCGCGGTGGGATGATCCGTAGACACGACAATATTCCCACTTACGTTTGCTGTCGTCGGCCGTAGCTGATTTTCCAAAAACAAATCGATTCATCAAAAACGTGACGGCCGCCGCCAGCAGCAGCACGAACACGAGCGATTTCTGGAATCTCATGGCAGTTCCTTTCAGATACTCTCTCAATCATCAAACGTGCGAGGGCCAGAGAAGATTCAAAAAGCCGACTGTCCGAAGAACAGATCACGGTTTAGATCGGCGCCTAATCGTTATTGATTTATCCGAAAGCTGTCGGCGATGCGGTTAAGGATCGGCTCATTCTCCGTAGCCTTCGATCCTTCGGTCCAGGTCCAGATGTGATGGAAATGGTCTGCAGTTTCTACGACGGTCATGAAGTACGCCAGCTGCACGCCATCGCGCTTGCCGGTGATCCGATATCGGCGCGCTTCTTTTCCGTCGATCGTAATCTTCTCAGGCGTGGTTGAATCGCCGTCAGACAATTCTTTCAACGTCGCGTTGCGCAAAACGTCAGCGTGCCGGTCCAGAGTCTGTCCCTCGGCATAGTCGCTTTTCTTGTTCGTCAGCACAAAAACATATAACTCATTCGGCCTGCTGGCGGCAGTGAGCTGCGCGTCCTTATTGAGACTGGGGGCCTCGGACATGTTTCCCGGAACGGTGATCTCATATTTGCCGTCTTTGCTCTTAATCGCGTGCGGCACACCGGCCGATTTGCAGGCAAATCCGACGGCGGCGATCAGGCTGACCGCTGCCAAAGCCTTCAGGGTTTCCGATTTGAACATGCGCTGGCCTCCAGGAAAATTGTTGCCGCTGAATCTATGCGTGCTGTTAGCAAAACGCAAGACGATCAACCATGAACAGTTTGCGCTGCCGTAAAGCTCAAATCTTTCGCGAGTCGTAGGCCCAATGCAGCAGCGCCTGCCGTTGGCGCGGCCGACAATCGAGCGCGCGCTGAGGACAGTTCTGTTTCAGCTGCGCTACGTGACGCTGCACGGCCCGCCAGCGTTTGATCTGGCGCTTGTCATCGGGACACCTGCGCCCCATGTAGTAACGGCAATACCACTGAAACCAACCGCGCGGATCTTCATGATAAATCCAGCCCTTTTTCTTCCAAACCGAAAGCGGCTGTGACGCGTTCACCTTGAAGAAATTCAGTCTGGCGTCGTGCTGTTCATGACAAAGCCTGGCCCGTTTGAACCAGGACGCCGGAAACTCGCGACGACAATCAGTCATGTATTTGCCGCCGAACACACCCAGCTCGAGCATTTCGCGTGGTGTTAACTCAGGTTTGAAATCCGGATCAAAATTCCTGCCCGCCGGCTCGGTGAGAAAGTAGACATAACCCGCTTGCATCAAGTCATCGACCTTGACTGCTACCTTGCGTTCACGCATCGACTTAATAATCCGACAACTGAATTGGCGTTGCGTTCCGGTTAACGTGAGGGCGCCCTCGATAGTTGAGGTGTCCAGCCATCCAAGACAAACGCCGGATTGCTGTAGTCGGCGATCAGCCTGGCGTCCCTGGCTTCATCGAGTTGCCGCGAGAGCGGGCTGCGCTTGCTTACATCCACTAAAGATCCGTCCGGGTTGCGGCTTCTGAATTCCCAAAAATGTACCTGGCCACCTTCATCCGCCGGCCCCCAGCCTTCAGGCCGAATGCCGGTCAAGGTGCAGTTGATCAGCACCGCTTCAGCATGCGGATAAGTGCTGTTCCCATTTTTTGGTGCGCGCGCGAACAACGTCGGTTCGCCCGTGCCGATGAAGGTGCAATTTTTGAAAACGTTCCCATGGTTCGCCGCGGTGTTCCTGATCCACATAAAGACGCTGCGCGACTTCACGACGCAATGATCGAAGAACGCGGCCCCGCGACCAAGAATCGTGTCGCCCGCGCCTTCGATGAGACTGTCCGCGATGTAAGCCGACCCGTTCACTTGCAAAGCATCGCCAAAGCCGACCACCCGCACATTCTTCAGAGTATTTCGCTGATCGGTCATTAACAATCCTTCCGACTGTCCCGGCGCGGTAGTTTCCAACGTCAGGTTCATGACGTGAATGTCGTTTGAATTATCGGCGGCGAACGCAGCGCGGCGCGACGGGAACGTGCCGGCCAGTTCATTCGTGCGGAGGTTGATCGGATGCGGATTAAAGACTTCGTTATTCGCATAACGAACCACGCTTAGGTCGCGGCCTTCACCGATGAAGCTCACCTTGTCCTTGTTGCGAAAATAGACAATCTCCTGATAGATGCCTTTGCGCACTAAGATGGTCACGTGGTTCTTTCCGTGATCCGGCACGAAATCGATCGCGCCCTGCACCGTGTTGAAGTCACCTTTGCCGTCGCCGCTGACGGTGAGTGTCTCCGCGCCGGCGCGCGGTGCTTTCGCTTTAGTCGAGAAACGCCACGCGCTTTTATCTGTGATTCCTTTGAAGCTGGCGTCAGCAATCGTCAGCACGCCGGGATCCATTAAGACGTAATACGATTTTCCGTATTCGATCAGGTTGTGATGAAGCTGAATCGTCGCAGTGTTTCCATTGACGATGATCGGATAAAAGTGAAATCCGTCGGTGAAGCCGCCGATGATGGTGAGTTGAAATTTGTCCGACGTCGGCTCTGCGCCGGCTGAAGGCGTGCCGGGCTTCGTGTTTCGGTTAGTCGGAACGCCTCTGCGTTCGTAGTTGTAAGGAGTCGCCAGGTACGGCGCGGTCAGCGCTGCGCCCGTCGCGCGTTCCGTTGGACCGGGCGGAATGCTCATGTCGAGTACGTCGACCAGCTTATCGTTGGCTGCGTCATACAATCGGACCTGGCCCGACTTCCCAACGGTCGGCGGTTGATTGAAAGTGATCTTGAGCTGCACGTCAGGATTGACGTTGCGCGCGTGGTTGATTGGAAATAAGGTTTGCGCGGCCGCCGAAGAAGCAGCGAACAGAACGCCAAGCAGCACGCTCAATGTGCGACGATGATTCATTTCAATGGTCTGCCTAATCCTCCAGCAACTTGCCACTGAATACCGATTGTCCGGCCATGCTCGTATAGCAAGCAAAACCCGCAAGTGCGAGGCACACGACGGCTCCCATCACGAAATCGGTCGCATACCAGGCGCGAAGTTCAGAGGTGATCGGATAAAACACCCACAAGTGAGCGAAGAAGAGCGCGGCAGCCAGCGCCAGCAGACCATAGCGGTACAGCACGAAGATCAGGATCAACGCATCAAACGCGCTCGCAAAAAACATCATCATCCCGTTCCCGTTCACCAGCGTACCGAACATCGTTAGAATGATTCCCAACACCACCAGGGCTATCCATTCCCGACGAAGAATAATGACCAGCATGAATAACAGAAAGAAGATGATTAAAGACAGGAAGAGTCCCGCGCTCACCTGAGATGCCAGCCGCCGAAAGAATTGGGCCCCCACGTGCTCGACTCCGGGATTCGTCGTTAACTCAAAGGGCCGGCCCAGCCAAAGGAGAACCGCGGGTGTCAGCACCGAGAACAGGATCATTGAACCACCGGCTACGGCGCCAATCAGGAGGTCACGGCCGACGAGCGGATCGCGGAACTCGCCTCGTAAAACCCGGCTCCATGAAATAATGCGATGCGGCCATCGTCGCCGCAGAAACGGCTCGAGCGCAATGTACAGGAGCCAGAGATAGAATCCGGCGAACGTGCCCAGCGCCAGATAAGACAAAAAGAGATCGAACTCGCCTTCCACCGATCCGCTGTGGTGAGTTTGGAAGAGCCAAAACAACAGCCGCACGATCAGATAGAAAAAACCCAGGCGCAGCGCTCCGCGAATATCGCTGCGACCGAGGCGCAAGTTGCGACGGGCAATCAGTGCACTGCCGACCAGCGCAATCAGAAAAACGATGATGACTGAAATCACAAAGACGCGCTGGCTGTTGCTCTGTGCTTCCTGCGCCTGTCGCGTCGGCTGGTCCCACGGGTAGATCGTTTCAAAGTAAACCGGCTGGCCGCGGAACGCGGCGGCTTCGATGTGGACCTTCTGGTCGGGACGCGCCGGATTGGCCCCGTCCCAGGCAAGGCGCTCGTCATAGGCGTGCTGCGGGACCCAGCTGGAAGTAACTTGCTGAAACCTGGTGATATCGAAACCTGCTTCATGAAACAAACCGGACCAGTCAAAGCGATTCGGCGCGGCGGCTTGATCTTGTTCTCGTTGCTGCGGGACGTGCAGGAACCAATGCAGCCGGCCATCGGTGTCCAGATAAATCATGTTCATGCCGGAAACATTCAGTGGCGGCGTGTCGGGCGTAACATTACCGTCCCCGGTATCGAGGTAACGCGGACTTTCGCGATACCAAAAGCGATAAGGACCGGGCTTTTCGCTGCGCAGCTTGTCCCATCGATTGGCCGACTTGTCGATCGCCTCTGTGTATTTCAGATAATCTTCCTTGACCACCAGGCCATCGGCGCTATCGATGATCGCGTCGTTATATCCCAGATGGGCGATCACGTCTCGGGCGCGAGCGCGCAGAACTTCGGGTGATTGATTGAGCGGCGCGAGGCGATACAAAACGCCATACTTCGTCAGCCAGCTGGCAACTACTAACAGAATCACGAACGCGGCAAAGAGACTGAGCGCGATTGCGGGTTTGAGCGCACCTTCAGTCGGCGCGGCCGCCACCATCTCCGGCGAAGGTGTCTCGCCGGCCGCGAGCGCAGCCGCCAAAGGATCGCCGCCCGGCAAAGCCGCCGCCACCTGCAGCGCCGACGCAGGCCGGTCTTCAGGTTTTTTTTGCAGACAACGATCGATGACTTTCTCGATCAACGGATCGAGACCTTTGACGATCGACGTAGGCGTCGTCGGCATCGTATCGCTGCGACGCAACTTGATCAGTTCGTTGAGCGAGGTGGCTTCAAACGCGCGCTTGCCGGTGAATAATTCGTAAAGCACCAGGCCGAGCGAATAGATGTCGCTCTGAATTGTCTGGTTCGCGCCTTCAATTTGTTCCGGCGACATATAGGCGGGCGTGCCGGCGCGAATTTCCTCGTCGCCAAATTCATCGATCAAACCGCCCAGGCCGAAATCAAGAATGCGCGCGTTGCCCTCGGCGTCGATCATTATGTTCGCGGGTTTCAGATCGCGATGAATGAAACCAATCTCGTGCGCGGCCGCCAGTCCGGCGCAAATCTGCCGCGCGAGTTGCAGCGCCTTGTCCTGCGGCAGACGGCCAATGCGGCGCAGCAGTGATGAGAGCTCTTCGCCTTTGATGTATTCCATCGAAAGAAAATGGCGGCCGTCGATCTCACCGATGTCGTAAACGCGACAGACATTCTTGTGCGACACCTGGCGCGCCACCCGCACTTCGCGGTGAAAGCGTGCCAGCGCGGCGGTGTCGCTCAGCAGATGATCGGGAAGAAATTTCAGCGCGACTGGGTGCGCGAGTTTCAGGTCGTCGGCGCGATAGACCTCACCCATCCCGCCTTTACCAAGCAAGCCCACAATCCGATAGCGCTCAGCCAGAATCGTGCCCGGCACAAAACGCCCTTCGTCGATTGAGTCGAGCGAGGAAAACGATCGTTTGTC
>Ga0105242_10002405_pt1 | contig 14723 bp, 8 predicted proteins | sample KBSM24metaG_FD_81521 | JGI IMG/M metagenome (GOLD analysis project Ga0105242, IMG submission 81521) | Miscanthus rhizosphere microbial communities from Kellogg Biological Station, Michigan, USA - KBS M2-4 metaG | ecosystem: Host-associated > Plants > Roots > Rhizosphere > Soil | place: Michigan...
CCCGAGAACATCATGCTCACCCGCGACGGGACGGTGAAGATCATCGACCTCGGCGTGGCCAAGGTCGACGACGTCACCGAAGTGAATGCGACGCGGACCGGGATCTTCGTGGGGAAACTGCGGTACGCGTCGCCGGAACAGCTCGGAATCCTCGAGGAACACGAACGGATCGACGGGCGCGCCGACATCTACGCGACCGGCATGGTGCTCTACGAGCTGCTTATGGGACGGCCGCCGTACGAAGCGAAGTCGCCGCATGAGTACTTTTTGATTCACACGCGCGAGCAGGACATCGCCATCGGCGCGCTGCCGCCGGAGATGCCCGCGAGCGCGGAACTGCAGGACGTGCTGCGGCGCTCGCTCGCTCGCGACCGCAACCTGCGTTTCGCGAGCGCGAAAGACTTCGCGGCCGCGCTGGAAGAGATCGAGCGAAAGCTGCCCGACCCGAAGGACCTCGTGACGATGGCGATGGCCCTCGACGGCGAAGAGACGATGCGGCTGAAGTCGCAGCAGATCGACGTCGATACGCTGCACCGCGAGACGCTGCGCACCGAGTCGCCTCTTCCGCCAACTCCGCCGCTGCCACCGCCGCCCGCCGCGGCCGCGCCGCCCACGATCCTCACGCCTCTCCCCGCGGAACTGCCGCCGCCGCGGTTGGAGCAGGGCGTGAAGCCGGTCTACGTCGTTCTCTTCGTCGTGCTGATCGCCTTCGCCGCGATCGCCGTCGGCGGCTTGATCCTCTGGCCGAAGGTCAAAGGATTCCTCGACCGGAAACCTGCCGTCACGCAGACGCAGCCTCCGCCGCCCGTCACCACCACTACCGCACCGCCGGCAAAAGTCGCGGAAGCATCCGTGAACGTGATCACGACGACGAGCGAGCCGCCCACCGCGACGATCGTCGAAACGACGACGACCGCCACGGCAACGCAGCCGCCGGTGAAGAACACCACCACCACCCGGCCGCCAGTCACGACCACCACCGCCGCACCGCCCCCGCCGACGGAAACCGTCGCTCCTCCGCCGCCGAAGAAACGCGTCGAGCCGCGCGAAGTGGAGCCGCCCGCGGAAGGGTTTGCCGAGACCTACGTCGACGGCGGCGGCGACGAGGACTCGAACGAGCGCGCGCTCGAGCATCTGCGCGAACAGCTGCGCGGCGTGAAGACCGTCGAAGTGCGCGGCGGCGCAATGCAGGAGCCGCTGACCAGCGCCCTGAAGGAAGACATCCCCTTCCTGCGCTTTTCCGACAACGCCAGCGTCGTGATCCGCTTCGAAGGACGGCTCGACGGCATCGGCCGCGGCCGCAAAGTCCGCGAAGGCCGCGCGACCATCACGAAGAACGGCCGCGTGATCTTCCGCTACGAGCTCCCGAACGAGGTTTACCGCGTCGGACTGCCGCCCACGCACGCCTTCGCGCGGGTGGTGAGCGACGCGTTTACGGAGTAGCGGTCCTGCGGCTCCAATAGGAAACGGCCAGCAGGAAATCGGCGACGTTCGTCGATGCAAACATCGGCGCGAGATCGGACGGCGCGACGATCCCGACGACCTTCTCCTCGTCGTCGAGCACTGGAAGCCGCCGGACCTGCCTTGCTTTCATGAGCTCGATCGCGGCCTCGACGTCGTCATCCTGATGAACGGCGAACACCGCCTTGGTCATCACTTCGCTCACGGGACAATCAGCGGGCTTCCTGCCGGTTGCGACCGCGCGACACGTAATGTCTCGGTCCGTAATCACTCCTACGAGTTTGGCGTCGGCGCAGACCGGAACGACGCCGCAGTCGCGCTCCGACATCAGCTCGGCGACACGCTCGATGCGATCACTGGGCCTGCAACAGACCGGCGAGGTGGTCATCACGTCTTTGACGAGCATTGGTAGATCCTCCGTATAACGATTACGTCAATACGGACGCCTTCGCAGCGACGCGTGAAGCCTGCCGCTGTGTTCGCGATCACCCATCTGTCTCTTCGAGAAGCAGTCGTTTGCGCGAATAGTCGAAGGTGACTCGGAAATGGTGGAGGATGTCGTTCCCGAGGAGACCATCCGTGCTCGTACCTCCGCCCGCTCCTCTCTGCGTTCCATATGCCTTCACGCGCGGATCCGGAAATCTCCAGCGCCCCAGACGCAGCTCATCGACGGAAAGCGTCACGAACGGAGTCGGGCCGGTGGCCACCGTTTCGGACGTCGTCGTCTTGTCCTGAGCCCCGAACAGCTGATGCTCATTCGCGAACGGATACCGCAGGATTACGGCCTGCGATGCTCCGGTATCGATCATCAGCCTCGCGGGAATGACGTTCGGCCCGATCTTCAGGCTTGTACGGATGACCGGCAGGCGCCCCGCGAACGTGATCGGAAACTCGGTGGCATTCGGATTGGGATGGAACGAAGGTGGCTCGGTCACAATCACAACCTGGCGCTGATAGTCGATCGTGACTGCATAACGCTCGAATAGCTCGCAGCCGACGACGCCTCGAATTTCCCGCTTCTGACGGCGGAAATTATCGAGAGACCACAGCGTCATGCTCTGCCCGCGCATCCTGACCGGACCGATCGCCAGCGTCACGTTCTCGATCCGCTCTCGTCCGCCACGGCGGACGCCGGGCCCGAGCTTCAGCGTCTTTGCAACCTCGGCGTCCAGCATCGAGAACTCGGCACCGGAATCGAGGATGCACCAGATCGGCGGGCGTCCATCGATCGAGACCTGAACCTCGATCTGGCCGGGCGTCCAGCGAAACGGGATCTCGAGCGCCCGCTCCGCGGCCATGCAACACAACGCCGAGGACACGATGAGCAGGAACGCGCTTGCTCGCATAGACGTCAGCTTGCCTTACGGGACGGCTTGCTGTTGTAGCGAACACGATACGGTTTCGCCGTTGCGCCGAATGGTGTCGAACGCACCAGGAGGCCTTCATGCACGCGACTCGCTCGACGTCCCTCAACGCCGACATCAACGTCACTCCTCTTGTCGATGTCTGTCTCGTGTTGCTGATCATCTTCATGGTCGTGTTGCCGTCGCTGGTCAATGGCGTGGATGTGCAATTGCCGGAGACGAAGAAGAGCGGTGATGTCGACGACCGCACGTTCCCGATCACCGTCAAAGCCGACGGCACGGTCTACCTCGACCATCTCGTCGTCCGCCGCGAAGAAGTCGCCGCGGCCCTGCAACGCCTCCACCCCTCCGCCGCCGGCCCCCCGATCGCCGTTCGCGGCGACAAGCGCGTCGCCTACGGCGCCGTCGTTGAAGTGCTGGCCGCGTTACGGGATGCAGGCTGGACGGAGGTAGCACTGGTGAGCGTGGAGCGGTCGCGTGATGTTCTGCGGACGATCTCCGCGGCGCCGAGACCCGCGAGCACGATGAGAGGCGGAAAAACCGGAAGCCGGTAACGGTGGTCATAGTCGACTTCCTGCAGCCCGTGAAACGCCGAGGTCACGAGCACCGCGAGAAACAGAAGCGTCGCCGCAGTGCGACGTGCATTCGCGGGCCGCAGGACCACGCCGGCGAGAGCGAGGCCGTAGGCAGGGATGAAATAAATGAAGTTGGCGATCTTGTGCAGCCGCGAATAATCGTCCATCAAGATCGCGAAGAAATACGCCCAACGCCGGAAGATCATCGCCAGGTAATCTCCGTATGTCGAGGGAGGCGCTACCCACGTTTCCGGACGCCCCAGGATGATCGCGCCCTGGTCGTAGTCGGCCTTGAGATATCGGAACCACTCGCGCAGAGCTGAAAAAGGCCAACGCGTGGCGTCCTGCATCACCGCGGCCTGCAGCAGCGCCGCAACGACGATCAGCAGCGCAATGACCGGAACGACCCAGCGCCGGGCACTCGGACCCAGGCGCGGCCAAAGCAGCGCCACGATCCAGACCACCACGAGCGGCGGAGCAGCGGGGCGGAAGAGACATGCCAGCAGGACTACACCCGTGCCTCCGATCACCGTCCATGCGGCCGGCCGTTCCGCAACGCGGAGCGACAGGACGAGCACGACGGTCACAAGGGCGAGAAAAAGAATGTCCGAGCCCGGAAAGCTCACGAATGTGAGCATTTCGAAATTCGCGAGCAACACCCCGGCCACGGTCACCGCGACGGCAGACGAGGTGAGACGCCGTACGGTATCGAGAACGAGCCAGGCGATCGTGATCACGGCGCCCCAGTTGAGCGCCACGACCACCATGCCCCAGTTGCTGCCCGCAATCACTTTTGCCGCCGCGACAACGGTCACCCAAGCGACATAGAGAACGGAAGGCGCGACGAACGGCGTAGCACGCAGATACTCGAGGACATTGAAGTGATGGGCGATCAGATGGTCCCCCCACTCCGAGAACCTGGTGATGTCCGCACCCCAGCGCATCCCGTAGCGCAGGATCCACCAGCCATGAAGCAGCGCGATCGCACCGACAATGATCGCAATCCATTTCCGCGATCGGGTCAGCCGAAGAATCGCTTCGATCATGAACTCTCCTGGTCCGTCACGCATCAGTGAAGCGGGGGCTCGACGTCATAGAGCCGCGCATATTCCGCTCCGTTTGCCTGGTGAAACGATCTCATTGAATACTTCGCCCCCGTTTCCGCGAGAGCTCGTTGAAAGCCGGCGGACGACTGTGGGAAATGCGTGTTGTTCGGGGCATTGAGGAGAAACAAACCACCGGCCCGCACCACGTCGCTCCAGGGTATTCCTCCGAATACGACGTGTTCGTCCGCGCGCCAGAAGAGCTCCTGAAACGGCACACGGCCGCGGGTCAGCACGTACAGATTGTTGCCCAGACCCCAATCGAGAATGTTCACGGTCCTTCCATCGGACTGCCGCAGAAGCGTGTTACTGACATCTGAGATCGCATCCGACCACATCCCGACGCCGCGCGTGCTCGCCAGTCCTTCATGCGCGGATCGAATGCAGGTTATGGCGAACGTCGCGTACGCCACACAGAAGGCCGCCACCACGATCCGCCCAATGGCTCCGCTCCGAGCGAGCCAAGTCGCTGCCATTGCGACGGCAATGACTGGCAGCGGCAGCAATGCCGCGTAGTGATGAGGCATCACGCCCAAAGGCGTCGCCGTAGCCCATCCATAAGCGATCAGCGCGGCGATGACGGCGAGTTTCCCCAGCCGAACCGGACGATCGCTCGCACGGAGTGACAGAAGAAGCGCGAACGGGGCCACGACGACTGCGCCGAACGCATACAACTGCCAGCGAGGAACCGCCAGCCCTCCCCAGATTCCAATACGCTCGAAGTCGAAGGTGAGAGACTCCAATACATACTGAAGCCGTTGAGGGATGAGATCGAGCGGCCGCGTGCTCGCCGGGACCCGCAACGTCGAGAAGCCCGTCCGGAGCTCGAACACAATCAGCGGAGCCGAGCCAATGATTCCTCCGGCAGTGATCGCCGGCAGAAAGCGTACGCCCCGCCGCACGAAGTCGCGAAACACGAATAACGCCCCGACGACGATTCCGCCGATGATCCATAGAAAATTCGCGCGTCCCCAGATTGCGAATCCGATTGCAAATCCCAGAAAAAACGCCGAAGGCCTGGAAGGGCGGCTCGCGAATCGACTCATTGCCAGAGCGGTCAATCCACAATTCGCCATCCAAAGCGCCGTTCCGGCATTGTCATAGAGAACCCAGGTCACGTATTCCGGATGAATGGCGAGGGCCAGTGCCACGGCGGCTCCCACGGAATCGCTCACCTGCACCTGCAACGCCCGCCCGATCCCGAAGATCCCGAGCGCGCCGAGGAGCATCGACACGATCCGGCCGACGACCGGCGCGGTTCCGAAAATCCAATAAGGAAGGATGAGCAGGTAGAACTTCGCCGCGCCCGCATAGGAGATGACCATGAACGGAATGGGGTGGCCGCCGATGTTGACCCACGATCGGTCTTCACGACCGAAATCGAGAGCTCGATCGCCCGTCATGAGGGCGACCGCGCCGTGCTCGTAAATCGCTTCGTCGAACTGAAGGCCGGGCAGCGACGGTCCCACGTAAAGCGAGACAGCGATGTACGTGAGGACGGCCGCGATGAGAAGGCGCATTCGCGCCTACGATTCCACCAGCGCCCGTAACTGCCGCGAGGCCACCGTGAGCATCGCCAGGTGGACGGCCGACGATGCGCGCAGCTCGTTCATCGTCTGGTCGACGCGCTCCACCACGCGCGGGCGGACGGAGAGCCATGCGTCGACGGGGTTCGCGGAGCCGTCCGTTTCGGAGATCACGCGCGAGGCGAGCGTGCTCTGGTAGTTGAACAGATCGTCGATCAGCGCGGCGAGCGCGCTCTTCTGCCATGGCGTTTCCGCGGCGATGTTCGCGCTCGCGCTGCGCAGGCGGTCGAGGCTCAGGCGCGCGCCGACCCCAAAATACACGCGGGCGACGTCTTCGACTCCGTGGCTCGCGTCTCTCCGCGCGATCCGCACGATATCCATCGCCGACGTCATCACATCGAGGCTCGCCACGCGCCGCGCGAGGTCCTCGGGGATCCCATCGACCGTCAGCTCGGCCTCGCGCACGCGCACGGTGGCCAGCATCGAGGCCGGCAGGATCTGCACGAGGTTCTCCTGGATCGCGGCGATGCGCGGGCGGAACTCGGCGATGGAGGCGGCGACGTCGAGCTTCTCGTACGAGCTGCGCAGCAGCCAGAGGATGGCCCGCTCGAGCAGGAGCGCGACGGAGATCATCATGTCGAGCTGCACGCTCGCCGGCAACTGGTTGTCGAGGGCCTCGATCTCCGACCAGATCGCGCGCAGATCGAAGGACTCGCGCATGATGATGAACGCGCGGGCGATGTCGGCGGGCGGCTTTCCGGTCTCGTCGCACATCTGCCACGCGAACGTCGGCCGGACGCGGTTGATCATCGCGTTCGTCACCACCGTGGCGATGATCTCGCGGCGCAGTTTGTGACGCTCGATCGCCGCGTGGAACCGCGTGCGCAGATCGTCGGGGAAATAGAGAATCAGGTCGTCGAGAAGCTGCGGATCGTCCGGCAGATCGGACTTCAGCAGGTCCTCGTAGAGCACGAGCTTCGCGTACGCGAGCAGGACCGCGATCTCGGGACGGGTGAGGCCGATGCTCTGTGCGTGGCGCTCGGCGATGGTCTCATCGTCCGGCAATCCTTCGATGGCGCGATCGAGCTTGGCCGCCTTTTCGAGACCGCGCATGAAGCGCGCCTGCGAGTCGAGCTGCGACTCCCCGATCGTGTGAGTGAGGGAGATCGCCTGGGTCTGCTCGTAGTTGTCGCGCAACACCAGCCGCGCGACGTCGTCGGTCATCTCCGCGAGGATCCGATTCCTCTCTTCGATCCCCGACAGCTCCTTCCGCGCGATGGCATCGTAGAGCGTGATCTTGATGTTGACCTCGTGGTCGGAGGTGTCGACGCCGGCGGAGTTGTCGATGGCGTCGGTGTTGATCTTCCCGCCGCCGAGCGCGTACTCGATGCGGCCGCGCTGCGTGAAGCCGAGGTTCGCGCCCTCGCCCACCACGCGTACGCGCAGGTCATTGCCGTTCACGCGCAGCGCGTCGTTCGCGCGGTCGCGCGCGGCGGCGTGGTCTTCCCAGCTCGCCTTCACGTACGTCCCGATGCCGCCGAGCCAGAGCAAGTCGGCGCGGGCGCGGAGAATCGCCCGCAGCAGCTCCGCCGGCGCGACGACTTTCTTCGGCAGCTCGAACAGACTCTGAATCTCATCCGTGAGCGTGATCGTCTTTGCGCTCCGTTCGTACACCGCGCCGCCCGCCGACAGCAGCTCGGGGTTGTAGCCGTTCCAGTTCAGGCGGTTGTCGAACATCCGCTGCCGCTCGGCGAAGCCGGTGGCCGGATTCGGATCGGGGTCGACGAAGATGTGCGAGTGATTGAACGCCGCCAGGAGCTTGATGTGCTCGGAGAGCAGCATGGCGTTGCCGAACACGTCGCCCGACATGTCGCCGACGCCGACGACGGTGAAGTCCTCGCTCTGCGTGTCGACGCCGAGCTCGCGGAAATGGCGCTTGACCGCCTCCCATCCGCCGCGCGCGGTGATGCCCATCTTCTTGTGGTCGTAGCCCGCTGACCCGCCGGACGCGAACGCGTCGCCGAGCCAGAAGGTGTACTCCGCGGAAATCGCGTTGGCGATGTCGGAGAACGTGGCCGTACCCTTGTCGGCGGCGACGACGAGGTAGGGATCATCGGCGTCGCGGCGCACAACGTCGCGCGGCGGGATGAGCTGATCGCCCTGGAGGTTGTCGGTGATGTCGAGCATTCCGCGCAGCAGCGTCTTGTACGACTCGACGCCTTCCTGCTGGAACGACGCGCGATCGGCGGAGGGATTCTTGACCACGAATCCGCCCTTCGAGCCGACCGGCACGATGACGACGTTCTTCACCATCTGGGCCTTCATCAGGCCGAGGATCTCGGTGCGGAAGTCCTCGCGCCGGTCGGACCAGCGGATGCCGCCGCGCGCGACTTTGCCGCCGCGCAGATGAATGCCCTCCATCCACGGCGCGTAGACAAAGATCTCGAACATCGGCCGTGGCAGCGGCAGCTCGGGCACGGCGCCGGAGTCGAGCTTGAACGAGAGATAAAGTTTTCGCTCGCCTCGCTCGTGGAGCGGCGGGCTCTCAGCCCGCCGCCCGACAGGCTGAGAGCCTGCCGCTCCACTGTCGCGCTGGAAGTAGTTCGTGCGCAGCGTGGCCTCGATGAGGCTCACGTACAGGCGGAGGATGCGATCTTCGTCGGGATTGGTGACGTCCTCGAGGGCGTCTTCGATCTGCGAGCGGATGCCGAGCGATGCGCCTTTGCGTCCGAGGCCGACGTCGCCGATCGACGGATCGAAGTAGTTCTTGAACAACTGGATGATGTTTCGGGTGATGGCCGGATGCTTCGCCAGCGTCTGCTGGATGTACGCCTCGCTGAGCGTGACGCCGACCTGGCGGAGGTACTTCGCATACGCGCGCAGCACGACCACTTCGTGCCACTCGAGCTCCGCGACGAGCACGAGCCGGTTGAAGCCGTCGTTCTCCGCCTGCCGCGTCCAGACGCGGATGAATGCGTCCTGAAACTTCTCCTTGATGGGCGTGAGATCGTCCTGCATCCCTTCCACGTCGAGGCTGAAGTCGCGGATGCGCACCGGATACTGCGCGCCGAGCGGCTGCACTTCGTACGGCACCTCGGCGAGCACCTTGAGGCCCATGTTCTCGAGGCGGGGCATGATCTCGGAGAGCGGCACCGGCGGCCCGGCGTGAATGATCTTGCAGTGGAACTGGCGCTCCTGGCTCTTGTGGCGATAGAGATCGACCACCAGCTCGCCGGTGGCGAGGACGCGCTCGACGTGGCCGATGTCGTACAGCGCGGCACCCGCGGAAAAACGCTCCGAATACGCCATCGGAAACGCTTTCTTGTAGCGATGGTGCAGATCGATGCCGACTTCTTCGCCCATCTCCTGCACGAGCGCGTCGAGCAGGCGGTCGCTCCACGTTCTCGCCGCGTCGGCGAGGAACGCTTCGACGCGCCGCACGTCGACGTCCGGAACCTTGCCAGGCGTGGTCTTGACGATGAACAGCCCGCGCGCCAGCGGTGAGTTGGTGATGTGGTCGTAGACCTCGATGTCGCGTCCCGCGAACGCCTCTTCGAGAATCGCTTTCGCCCGTTCCTTGAACTCGGGCGTGTAGCGGTCGCGCGGCACGAACACGTAGCAGGAGACGAAGCGCTCGAAGAGGTCCTTGCGCGTGAAGAGCGCCACGCGCTGCCGCTCCTGCAGCAGGAGGATTCCCCGCGCGATCTCGAAGAGATCGGTGTCGGTGATCTGAAAGATCTCGTCGCGCGGAAAGGTCTCGAGGATGTCGACGAAGGCCTTGCCGTTGTGCGAGTGCGGATCGAGTCCGGCGCGGTCGAGCGCGCGCTTCGCCTTGAGGCGCAGCATCGGAATGTCGCGGATGCTCCGTTGATAGGCGGCGGAGGTGAAGAGGCCGAGGAAGCGGTCCTCTCCGATCAGATTTCCCCGGTCGTCGTAGCGCTTGATGCCGATGCGATCCATGGCCACCGTGCGGTGAATCAGGCTTCGCCGGTTCGCCTTCGTGATGATCACGAGATCCTTGCGGCGCGCGTATTCGCTGTCGGTCGCGTTCAACGGACTCTTGGAACGCTCGATCGTTTCGGCGCGGATGTCGCGGGAGATGCCGAGGCCTGTCTCGGGGAGCGGGTTCAGATAGTCGGATCCGCCGCGCGTCTCGAAGACGTAGCGCCGATGCCCGAGAAAAATGAAATGGCCGTTGTCGAGCCACTGGAGGAACGCCTTGGCCTCTTCGACTTCCTCGGGCGGCATCGGAAGCTTGGAAGGATCGAGCTCGGCGATGTCGTCGGCGAGCCGCTGCCGCATCGCACGCCAGTCGGCGACGGCGCGACGGACCTGTCGCAGGATGGTCTCGAGGGATGCGCGCATCGACTCGAGCTCCGCCGGCTCGGTCTCCTGATCGATCTCGACGTGCATGTACGACTCGACGATCGCGCTGGTCCCGGCGCTGCCGGTATCGACGATCTCGAGCCTGTTTCCCGACGCGTCGCGGCGCGCGCGGATGATCGGATGCAGCAGCAGGTGGATCTTGCGCTCGCGCCGGTTGAATTCCGCGGTCACCGAGTCGACGAGGAAAGGCATGTCGTCGTTCACGATCTCGACGACCGTGTGCTCGGCTTCCCATCCGTTTTTCTCGACCGTCGGGTTGAAGAGGCGGACCTTCGGGAGGCCCGGCTCGCGCTGCGCGCCGAACTCCCAGAGCGACAGCGCGCCGCCGAGGAGAGTGTCGAAGGAGGTGTAGATCACGTCGTCGGGCGCGACGTGTGCGAAGTAACGGCGGACAAAGTGCTCGGCGCTCTCAGCCTGCTCGGGCGATACGCGCTTGGCCGCCTCCGCCGCCAGGCGGTCGACGAGGTCGACCTGCCGTTGTTCTGCGGTGATCGTCATAGGCGCTGCATATCATAGTTTGGAGTGCGGCAACGCCAGTTGCCGCTCTCCCCGCGGAGGCGCCGCCTCCGCCCGCCGGCGGCAGCTGGCGCTGCCGCTTTTGAGAGCGGCGACTAGCGTCGCCGCACTCCAAAACGCTCCCCGAAGAAGTCGCCCGGCTTCCATTTCGGACGCGCGTCGCGGTTCGCGGCGGCGAGGCCGATCCGGAAATCGAGCTCGATCGGGGCGAGGGCGGCGGTGTAGTCGATCGGCTGCGACAGATCATCCTGCGGCGAGTGATAGCGCGTCCGCCGCCACACCTTCGCCTCCTCGGCCATGTCGGCGTTCGGATCGACGGCTTTGTATCCGCTGTTCGCGAAGATCGCCGGAATGCCGCTGCGAATGAACGGATACTGATCGCTGCGCACGAACACGACTTCCTCGGGGAAGCGGTCGGCGCTGAGCTCGAGGTTCATCTCCCTCGCCGCGTCGCGGGCCATGTCGCCGAGATCGCTGGAGTCGATTCCGAAGACGACGAGGTCGCGCGTGCGGTGGAGGAGCATGAGCATGTCGATGTTGATGTCGGCGACGAGCGACTCGAACGGAACGGTGGGATTGTTCGCGAAGTAGTCGGCGCCGCGCAGGCCCTTCTCCTCGCCCGTGGTCGCGAGAAAGAGGATCGACCGGCGGGGCCGCTCGGGCAACGCGGCGAACGCGCGGGCGATCTCGATGATCGAGGCGATGCCGGTGGCGTTGTCGAATGCGCCGTTGTTGATCGCGTCGCCGTTCACCGGCTCGGTGATGCCGAGGTGATCGAGGTGCGCGGTGTAGACGACATATTCGTCGCGCAGCTTCGGGTCGGAGCCGCGAACAATGCCGATGACGTTCGGACTGGTGAGGTTTCGATGCGCGCTGACGAGGTGAATGCGGGCGCGAAGACGCAACGGACCGGCTTGCGGCCGCGATTGGTCGAGCGACGCGAAGACGGCTTCCGCTTCGTCGCCGAACAGCAGCTTCGTCGACTCGAGATTGAAGCCGACGGCGGCGCTGAGCGACGGGCTGACCGCGTTCGGAGTGCCGTCGGATTGCAGCCAGTGCATCGAGCCCAGCTTGCTTTGCCGGACCACGCGCGGCCACGGTGTGCGGAGCGCTTCTTTCGGAGACTCGAGGGTGATCAAGGCGACCGCGCCGTGACTCGCTGCATTCTCGATCTTGTTGCGGCTCGCGCTGTGATGCGCGCGGACGGCGTTGGCGAACACGGGAGGCGCGCCGCTGAAGACGGCAACGATCTTTCCACGCACGTCGACGCCGGCATAGTCGTCATATCGCTGGTCGGGCGCGGTGACTCCGTAGCCGGCGAATATCACCGGCGCTTCGATGACGTTGTCGCGTTTCAACGGATCGCCCTGCGTGACGAACGCCTCGAACGCGCGCAGCGTCACCGGATGCGCGCCTTCCCGAGTCAGCGTGACGGTCGATTCGGCGCTGGGGACGGTCTCGAGAAACGGGATGTCCTGAAACGACGTTTCGAGTCCCGCCGCTTCGAATTGCGCCGCGACGTAGTTCGCCGCGATGCGATGTCCGCGCGTGCCCGTGCCGCGCCCTTCGAGCAGATCGTCGGCGAGGAAACGCATGTGGGCTTTGATGGCCGCGGGCGAGAACGCGGCGTTGGCGGCAAGGATTGTCGCGAGCAGAAGACTCATGCAGGCCCCCAGGCTAAGTATCGGAGTCGCAACCCCAGCGTCCTTCGGTCGTCCCCCGTATGCGCGCGGACCGGGTTGACGGTCTTGTCGATCGAAAGCTCCAGAACGTTCGGCGCGTTGCGCGGTGCAGGCGTGACGTGGATGTCGCGTTCGATGTACCCGTCGGTGGTGCGGAAGCGATCGACGACGCGGCCGTTCACTTTCACCGTCACCTCGGGGTTCCGTCCCATCGACTCGCGCGGAATGCCGAGGTGCATGCGCAGGATCGACTGGCCGCTCTGGGGCGGGAGGACGGTGATCGAGCGGCCGCTCATCCAGCGCCACTCGTGGATATCCATCGTCTCCGGACCGTACCAGCCGGAGAGGAACTGCGGTCGCTCGCGCAGCGGCTTCAGCACGATTTCGAAATAGTGCCGGCGGGCGATGTTCCATAGATGCCCGCGCTCGCGGGTGAAGATGAATCCCTCCGGCTTGGTCTGCGTCACCTCCGCGAGCAGCCAGGCCTGCGAATGCGGCGCGAGCGGCAGGGCGCGGTCGTCGATGACGCGGCGGTACGGCATGCCCGGCGCGAACAGGTCGACGAACTTCGACATCGTGTGGCCGACATACAACTCGTCCCGCGCCGGATCGACGTTCATCGCCACCGCCTCCGCCGCCAGCACCGACGGAGAGACCGTGGAGCGCACGATCGTGAGATCGGGCGCGGTGTAGGCAATGAACGCGATCACCAACCCTGCCGCAATGGCAACCTCGTGGAGCGGCGGGCTCTCAGCCCGCCGGTCGGGGTTTCGGCGGGCTGAGAGCCCGCCGCTCCACTGGGCCAGGCGGCGGATGCCGTCGGCGGCGAAGAGCGCGAACATCGGCTGGTATCCAATGGAGAAGCGGCTGATGCTGAAGCGGTCGAGCATCAGCCAGGCGAAAAGTGCGAACGGTCCGAACGTCAGGACGTTGTAGAACATCGACCGGTCGCGATCGCGGAACGCGCCGATGGCCGACACCAGCACGAGCAGTGACGTGATCACGCTCAGCACCGGCGACTGGTACTGCTTGATGAAGAACCGATCGAAGAGCCGCCAGAGCGCGGGACGCTCCGCACTCTGAAAGGAATCGACCCGCGAGATGTATTCGCCGTGCTCGCGCACGACGCGCACGTAGTTGTCGAACGAGCCGGTCGCATAAATCGCGCCGCCGAACGAGATCGCTACGACGGCCGCGCCGATCAGTACTGCCACCGCAATTTCTTTTGCGCTTCGCCTGCGTGTGGCGTAGATGCCCGGAAACAACCCGATGAGCAGATTCTGCGGCCGGATGCCGATGGCAATCGCGAGCAGGAGTGTCCCGAGCCAGTAGGCGTTCCGGTCACGCGCGCCGCGCAGGAGCAGCGCCGCGGCGAAGCAGACCAGCACGATCGACGGGATGTCGCTGAACGCGCCGCCGCCGAAGAACCAGACGTTCGGGAAAAACGCGAAGAGCACGCCGGCGATGACCGCGGTCGTGAAGCGCAGACGCAGTTCCCGGGCGAGCATGAAGACCGCCAGGAACACGAGCATCCCGGCGATGAGATTCACGGCCTGCAACGCGCGGAAGTCGTCGTGCACGAGGAACCGCATCAGGCGCCCCATCGCGATGTATGCAGGAAATCCGGGCGGATGCGGATGATGCAGCGACACGTCGTAGTCGCGCATCGCCAGCGTGAACAGCACTTCGTCCCAGTCCCAGAGGGAACGCGCCAGCGCGAGCAATCGCGAGGCGGCGCACGCGAGGGCGACGATCGCGACGATCGCGCGCTGCCGCGGCGTGAGAGGATCAGGCCCGGGTGTCACCGCGTCACGAACGCGCGTATACCTGATAGAACTTCCCGTCCCGTTCCGCGAAGCGCTTGAGCGGCTCATTCGGCGCGAAGCGCGGACCGAGCCGCGACGACAACTCGTCGAGACGCGCGAGGATGTACGGCACGCCGAGGGCGTCGGCGTAGCGGAGAAGCCCGCCGCGGAACGGCGGGAAGCCCGTGCCCATGATCATCGCCAGATCGAGCTCGCCGGCCGTGGCCACGATCTTCTCGTCGAGGATCAGCGAGGCCTCGTTGATCATCGACAGAATCATGCGCTCGACGACCGTCTTCGGGTCG
>Ga0105242_10002406_pt1 | contig 14723 bp, 15 predicted proteins | sample KBSM24metaG_FD_81521 | JGI IMG/M metagenome (GOLD analysis project Ga0105242, IMG submission 81521) | Miscanthus rhizosphere microbial communities from Kellogg Biological Station, Michigan, USA - KBS M2-4 metaG | ecosystem: Host-associated > Plants > Roots > Rhizosphere > Soil | place...
CAGCTTCGCCGCGAACGTCCAGTACTCGACCGGGATGAACGCTTTGATGTCTTCTTCGCGGTCGACGATCATCTTCATCGCCACCGACTGCACGCGTCCGGCGGAGAGGCCGCGGCGCACTTTATCCCACAGCAGCGGCGAGAGCTTGTAGCCGACCAGGCGATCGAGAACGCGGCGCGCCTGTTGGGCGTTGACCTTGTTCATGTCGATCTCGCCCGGATGCTCGATGGCCTTGCGGACGGCGTTCTTGGTGATCTCGTGGAAGAGGATGCGGCGGACCTTCTTCGAGTCGCCGCCGAGGAGGTTCATCACGTGCCAGCCGATCGCCTCTCCCTCGCGGTCAGGGTCGGAGGCGATGTAGATCATGTCGGCCTTCTTGGCGGCCGCCTTCAGCTCGCTGACGACCTTCTCTTTGCCCTCGAGGACCTCGTACGTCGGCTCGAACGTCGTCTCGTCGACACCGAGCTCGCTCTTCGGCAAATCGCGGACGTGACCGACCGACGCCTTGACGAGATAGTCCTTCCCGATGAACTTGTTGATCGTCTTCGCTTTTGCGGGAGACTCGACGATGACGAGGTTCTTGGCCATTGCGGAACGCCCCAATGCGATGCGGGACGCTCGTTATTCCTATCACGAGAGCGGCGGGGGACGAAGAAACGCTACTTTGGGTGGAGCAAACGGCTCTGAGTCACCAGAGGCCGGCGGGCTGAGAGCCCGCCGCTCCACTACTCCTCGTCCTCATCTCCATCGACGCCGGCGGACTTGTACTTCTTGGTCTTGTTGTAGAGCGTCTTGTAGGAGATGCCGAGGATCTCGGCGGTGCGGCGGCGGTCGCCGTCGGTCATGGTCAGCGTCTCTTCGATGACGATGCGCTCGACTTCTTCCATCGGCTGCCCGAGCGGGATCGTGACCGCGTTCTTTGCGCGCTTGCGGCGATTGCCGGCCAGCTTATCGGGGAGGCACTCGACGGTGAGCGTGTCGGTGCGGGCCATGATGAACGCGCGGTTGATCACGTTGCGCAGCTCGCGCACGTTGCCCTGCCATTCGTACGCCTGGAGCGCATCGATGAAGTCGGGGTCGATCTTGTCGACCTTCTTCTCCTCGGTCTCGTTCAGCTTCTGCAGGAAGAAGTGCGAGAAGAGCGGGATGTCCTCGAGGCGCTCGCGCAGCGGCGGCACTTCGATGGGGAAGACGTTCAACCGGTAGTAGAGGTCCTCGCGCATCTTCCCGCCCTGAATCGCCTGCTGCGGATCGCGGTTCGAGGCGGCGATGATGCGGGCGTCGATGTTGATCTCGTCGTTGCCGCCGACGCGGCGAAACTTTCCTTCTTCGAGCACGCGCAGGAGCTTGACCTGGAGCTCGATCGGCATCTCCGTGATCTCGTCGAGGAACACGGTGCCGCCTTTGGCAAGCTCGAAGTATCCCTCGCGGCGCTTGATGGCGTTCGTGAATGCGCCTTTTTCGTGTCCGAAGATCTCGGACTCGATGAGCGTCGGCGAGATCGCGCCGCAGTTGAAGGCGATGAACGGTTTGTTGCGGCGGCGCGAGAGCGAGTGAATCGTGTTGGCGACGACTTCCTTGCCCGAGCCCGACTCGCCGACGATGAAGACGTTCGCGTCGGTGTTCGCGACCATCTCGATCTCTTCGAAGAGGCGCTGCATCTTCGGCGACTTGCCGACGAGGTGCCCGAGGGCGCCCATCTTCTGCAGCTGACGACGAAGCTCGAGGATCTCCTGCTTCATCATCTGCTTGTCTTCGACCGACTTCAGGATCACCTGCAGACGCGGCAGGTCGACCGGCTTGGTGACGTAATCCTCGGCACCGACCTTGAGCGCTTTCACGGCCGAGTCGACCGTGGCGTGGCCGGTGAGGATGATGACCGGGATGTCGGGATAGGTTTCCTTGACGCGGTGCAGCAGGTCGAGGCCGGAGCCGTCGGGAAGTTTCAGGTCGACGATGGCGACGTCCGGAACGAGCTTGTTGATCGAGTTCCAGCCGGCTTTCACCGTGTCGGCGACTTCCGGCTCATATCCCCATTCCTCCACGATGTCGGCCATTCCGGCACTGGTGGCACGATCATCGTCAACGATCAGGACTCTTTTCATCGCTCTCCCAGGGGAACCTTGAACCGCAGCGAGACCTTATCACGATCCTCCGACGCGTTCAGCTCACCACCGTAAGTCTCGGCAATGAGCCGTACAACCGCGAGTGAGAGGTCGGGATTTCCCTGCGGATCGGTGTAATACAACTTGAATATCTTCGTCAGCTCGAAGCCGGCAGCAGGCTCAGGCGCACCCGCGATGTCGATGGCAAACGTCGAGTCGTCGCGGCTGGCGGCGAAACGGCGGTCCTCTTCGCGAAAAATCTTCGGTGCACTCTCGAAGAACATCTTCAGTGCCTGCCGGATTCTCGACTCGTGCGCTTTCACCATCGCCGGGCCGTTTGCGGCCAGCGAAAACCCGGCCTCGGCCGCGGCGTCGTTCGCCAGCGCTGCAATGTCGACGTTCGACGGCGTCTCATCGTTCTTCGGCGGCGTGGAGAGAAGAAAGAAGGCGTCGAAGATGTGGCCCATCCGACGCAGCTCCGTCTCGATGGCCGCGGTGTACGCGCCGATCTTCTCGTCGTCGCCCTGGACCAGCTTCCGGATGCGCATGCGCAGCAGCTCCAGATTGAGGACGGCCACGTTCAGCGGCGTCTTCAGGTCGTGAGCGGTATCGGCGCTGCGGCGAAAATTCGCGCGCGCAAACTTCTCAAGCCACGGTTCCATGAGTTCGTGAACCGAGCGGAGCTTAATGCAAAGCCGAGGCCGGTGGGTCGGGTGTCATTCCGAGCGAAGCGAGGAATCTCAGGATGACAGATTTAGTGTTCCCGTCCGATGTTGATCATCGCGATCGACTCTTCGAGCCGGGCCTCGACGATCGCGAACTCGGGGTCGTGCGACGAGAGGTAGGCGAGCTCTTTCTCCGCCGCGATGCGTTCCTGCTCCGCGGCCGCGCGGTCGATTTCCGTCGGCAGGAAACCGCGCTCGGCGAGCACGATCACGCGGTCGGGGAGCACTTCGGCGAAGCCCCAGGAGATGACCATGCGGCTCACGGTGCTGCCGCTCCTGTAGCGCAGCTCTCCGATCGCGAGGAGCGCGAGCAGCGGCGTGTGGCCGGGAAGAATCCCCAGCTCGCCGTCGTAGCCCGGAAGGATCACCTCGTCGACCTGCGCGTCGACGATCTTCCGTTCGCGCGAGACGATCGTGAGATTGATCTTTGTCGGGAGATCGGCCATTCGCGTTCCTACGCCGCCTCGCGCTTCATCTGCTCATACTTCTCGAGAACCTGCTCGATCGTGCCCTGCAGCAGGAAGGCCTGCTCCGGAATGTCGTCGTGCTTGCCTTCGACGATCTCTTTGAAACCGCGGATCGTGTCGGCGATCTTGACGTACTGCCCCTTGATGCCGGTGAACTGCTCGGCGACGAAGAACGGCTGGGAGAGGAAGCGCTGGATCTTGCGCGCGCGCGCGACGATGACCTTGTCTTCTTCCGAGAGCTCGTCGATGCCGAGAATGGCGATGATGTCCTGCAGGTCTTTGTACTTCTGCAGCACGGCCTGCACGCCGCGCGCGGTGTTGTAGTGCTCATCGCCGAGGATGCGCGGATCGAGAATCTTCGAGGTCGAGGCGAGCGGATCGACGGCCGGATAGATGCCCAGCTCCGCGATCTGGCGCGAGAGAACGGTCGTCGCGTCGAGGTGGGCGAACGCGGTCGCCGGCGCGGGATCGGTGAGATCGTCGGCCGGAACGTAGATCGCCTGCACCGACGTAATCGAGCCCTTCTTCGTCGAGGTGATGCGCTCCTGCAGCTCGCCCATCTCCGTGGCCAGGTTCGGCTGGTATCCGACGGCGCTCGGCATGCGGCCGAGCAGCGCCGACACTTCCGATCCCGCCTGGGTGAAGCGGAAGATGTTGTCGATGAAGAGCAGCACGTCCTGCCCTTCCTGGTCGCGGAAGTATTCGGCGACGGTGAGGCCGGTCAGGCCGACGCGCAGGCGCGCTCCGGGCGGCTCGGTCATCTGCCCGTAGATCAGCGCGGCCTTCGACTTCGACGGATCGCCGGGAGTGATGACGCCGGTCTCCTCGAACTCGAGATAGAGATCGTTGCCTTCGCGCGTCCGCTCGCCGACGCCGGCGAAGACCGAGAAGCCGCCGTGTTGCTTGGCGACGTTCGTGATCAGCTCGAGAATGAGAACGGTCTTGCCGACTCCCGCGCCACCGAAGAGGCCCGTCTTCCCGCCCTTCGTGTACGGCTCGAGGAGGTCGATGACTTTGATGCCGGTCTCGAACATCTCGATGCCGGTGGCCTGATCTTCGAACGAAGGCGCCTCGCGATGGATCGACCAGCGATGCTCGGAGTTGATCGGACCTTTCTCGTCGACCGGCTCGCCGAGGACGTTCATGATCCGGCCGAGTGTCTCGCGGCCGACCGGCACTTGGATCGGTGCGCCGGTGTCGATAGCCTTCATGCCGCGCACCATGCCGTCGGTCGGCTTCATGGCGATGCAGCGGACCTGGCTCTCGCCGATGTGGTTGGCCACTTCGACGACGACGTCGATCGGCACCTTTCCGAGCTCGCCGTTGTCGACGATGCGGATGGCGTTGTAGATCGCCGGAAGATGCCCTTCCGCGAACTCGACGTCGACCGCCGGGCCGATGATCTGCACCACTTTGCCGATTGCTGCCGCTGTTTCAGTTGCCATTCCTGATCTCCGTTGCTATTGCGCTGCCGCGGCGCCCGACACGATCTCGATGATCTCTTTCGTGATGGACGCCTGACGAATGCGGTTGTAGGTGAGGGTGAGGTGATCGATCATTTCCGACGCGTTCTTGGTCGCCGACTCCATGGCCGTCATGCGCGCGCCCTGCTCGGCCGCGGCGCTCTCCAGGAGCACGCGATAGAGCTGGAACTCGATGTGTTTCGGCAGCAGCTCGCCGAGGATCTGCTCGGGGCCGGGCTCGTAGAGATACTCGATTTGTTCGGCGGGCTGAGAGCCCGCCTCTCCACTGAGCTCGCGCTGCAGCGGAAGCAGCCGCTCGAGCACCACGCGCTGGGCGATGATCGATTTGAACTCGTTGTAGATGACGTAGACCGCGTCGAAGTCGCCGCTCACGAACTCGTCGATGATCGTCTTGGCGATCTCGCGCATGGTCTCGGGTGAGAGCGCCTGCAGCAGCTGCGTGCCCTGGAGGCGCATCGGGAACGTGCGGCGTTTGAAGAAATCGTTGGCCTTGCGCCCGATCGGCAGCAGATGCACTTCCTGCCAGTTCTTTTCGGCGATGGCGTTCATCGCGCCGCGAATGACGTTGGTGTTGAACGCGCCGCAGAGACCGCGGTCGGCGGTGACGATGACAAGCAGGACCTTATTTTCCTGTTCCGGTTCGGCGAGCAGCGGATGCTTGGAGATGTCAACGCGCGCGGCGACGGACTCGAGGACCGCGCGTAATCCGGCGGCGTACGGACGCGCGGCGAACATCCGCTCCTGGGCGCGGCGCAGCTTTGCCGCGGCCACCATCTTCATGGCCTTGGTGATCTGCTGCGTGTTCTTGACGCTGCGGATTCGTCGTCTTAGATCGATGGTGCTGGGCATGAGGTCTTAGGTCTTAGGCCTTAGGCGGCGAGGACGTTTGCGTTGTCCTTGATGTACTGGTCCTTGAACTCGGTGATCGCGGCGCGCAACGCGCCTTCGAGCTCCGCATCGAACTTCGGCGCGGTCTCGAGCTTCTCGACGAGCGCGAGGTGCTCGTCGCTGAGGTACTGATGCAGCGCGGCCTCGAACGGACGGACGGCCTCGACCGTGAGGTTGTCGAGCAAGCCCTTCGTGCCGGCGAAGACCGACACGGTCTGCAGGCCGACGCGCAGCGGCGAATACTGCCCCTGCTTGAGGATCTCGACCAGGCGCTTGCCGCGGTTCAGCTGCGCCTGCGTCACTTTGTCGAGATCGGAGCCGAACTGCGCGAACGCCGCGAGCTCGCGGTACTGCGCGAGGTCGAGGCGCAGCGTTCCCGACACGGAGCGCATCGAGCGCACCTGCGCCGAGCCGCCGACGCGCGAGACCGAGATGCCGACGTTGATCGCGGGGCGGACGCCGGAGTGAAAGAGATCGGTCTCCAGGAAGATCTGGCCGTCGGTGATGGAGATGACGTTCGTGGGAATGTACGCGGAGACGTCGCCGGCCTGGGTCTCGATGATCGGCAGCGCCGTCAGCGAGCCGCCGCCTTTCGCGTCGGACAACTTCGACGCGCGCTCGAGAAGCCGCGAGTGGAGATAGAAGACGTCGCCGGGATAGGCCTCGCGGCCGGGCGGGCGGCGGAGCAGCAGCGAGATCTCGCGATACGCCGCGGCGTGCTTGGAAAGGTCGTCGTAGATGCAGAGCGCGTGCTGGCCGTTGTAGAGGAAGTACTCGCCCATCGCGCATCCGCCGTACGGCGCCAAGTATTGCAGCGGCGCCGGGTCGGAGGCGGAGGCGTTGACGACGATGGTGTAGTCCATCGCGCCGTACTGCTCGAGGGTCTTCACCACCTGCGCGACCGTCGACCGTTTCTGGCCGATGGCGACGTACACGCAGATGACGTTCTTTCCCTTCTGATTGATGATCGTGTCGACGGCCACGGCGGTCTTGCCGGTCTGGCGGTCGCCGATGATCAGCTCGCGCTGGCCGCGGCCGATCGGAATCATCGCGTCGATGGCCTTGAGTCCTGTCTGCAGCGGCTCTTTGACCGGCTTGCGGTCGACCACGCCGGGCGCGAGGCGCTCGATCGGATAGAACTCGGTGGTGTTGACCGGGCCCTTGCCGTCGAGCGGAACGCCGAGCGGATTCACGACCCGGCCCACCACGGCCGGCCCGACCGGGACGGACATGATGCGTCCCGTGCGCTTGCACTCATCGCCTTCCTTGAGGGTCTGGTACTCGCCGAGCAGCACGACACCGACGCTGTCTTCCTCGAGGTTGAGGGCCAGGCCGGTGACGTTGTGCGGGAACTCGATCAGCTCGCCGGCCATGACCCGCTCCAGTCCGTAGACCCGGGCGATGCCGTCGCCGATGGAGGTGATGGTTCCGACTTCGGCGACGTCGATGCCGCGGCCGATGCCTGTTAATTGCTGGCGGATAATCTCTGTAATTTCTTCTGCTTTCAAATCTGCAGCCATGAGCTCTCCGATAACGGCTACGACAAAGTCATTACGCTAATGACTCTCTGAATTTGTGAATCTTTCCGACCACGGAGGCGTCCCACACTTCGCTGCCGATGCGGGCCACGAACCCTCCGAGGAGCGCGGGATCGGTGTGAATGTCCAGCTCGACCTTCTTGCCGACCTTCCGGCTGAGGGTGTCGGCGAGCTGCGAGATCTCTTCGGGCGAGAGGCTCTTGGCGCTGCGCACTTCGGCGACGGCGACGCCGAGGGCCTGGTTCACGTACGCGGCCAGCGCGGCGAGGATCGCGCCGATGTCGTTGATGCGATGAAAGCGCACCAGTACCTCGAGCGTCTTCACCGCCAGCTCGGTCAGCTTCATTCTGCCGGCGAGGCGCTGCGTGACGTTGATCTTCGTGGCGTCGTCGATGGCGGGGCTCGCGTAGAAGTCGCGCAGCTCGGAGGAGCTGCGCATCGCCGCCTCGAACCGCATCAGCTCTCCGCGAAGCTCGTTCGCTTTCTGCGGCGAGCCCGCGGCGTCCATGATCGCCCTCGCGTAGGGCCGCGCGAACCTGCGAATCATCATGACCGCACCTCGGTGACCTGGCGCAGGCTCTCCTGGAACAGGCGCTTCTGATCGTCTTCGTCGATCTTCTCGCGGAGGATCTGCTCCGCGCGCTCGGCCGCGAGCTGGCCCGCGAACTCGGTGAGCTCGTGGCGCGCGTGCTTGAGCCGGTTGTCCACTTCGTTGCGTGCGGCCTGCAGGATCTTCGCCGCTTCCGCTTCCGCGGCGGCGATGAGGTCGCGCTTCTGCTTCTCGCCCTCCGCTTCCGCGCGCTGATGGATCGCGCGCACTTCGCCTTCGATCGCGGCGAGACGGGCCTGAATATCGGATGCCATCTCATCGGCTTTGCGGCGGCGTTCCTTCGCCTCTTCGGCCGCGCGGCGAATCGCCGCGCTGCGTTCCGTCATCGCGCTCTTGAGCGGCTTGCGGATGAAGTACACGAGCACGCCGATGAAGAGCAGCATGTTCGCGAACTTCAGGATCCAGCCCGGAATGCCGAAATATGTCTTCGGAGCCTCGCCTTCCCCGCCATGCGCCTCGGCGGGATGCGCCGTTTCGTGAGCCGCTTTTTCCGCGCCGTGCGCGACGTCGCCGGCCTGGGGCTTTTCCTGCGCGAAGGCCAGCTGCGCAAGCGCGAGCACGAGGATCAACATCAGTTTGCGCATCACACGGCCCTCCCGAGGATGCGTTCCGCCGCGAGCCGGGCCAGCGATTCCGAGTCGCGCACGATGGTCTCGCGCGCCACGGCCACGTCGCGGCTGAGCTTCTCATCCGCTTCGCCGGCGACCTGTTTCGCCTGCGCGCTGGTCTCGTCGATCATCTGCTTGCGCTGCGCCGCGGCTTCTCCGCGAAAACGATCGCGAAGTTGCGCCGCCTCGCGCTTCGCCGCGTGCAGCTGCGCTTCGATCTGCGCGGTCGCGTCGTTGAATCGGGCCAGCGCGTCTTCGAAGAGCTGATCGGCCGACCGCGTCTCCGTTTCGCGCGCTTCGAGAACCGCGTTGACCGGTTTCAGGAAGAACGTGCGCACGACCAGGTAATTGATGATGAAGATCACCAGGATCGCGAGCAGAGAGTAGTCCGGCATCAAGTTGATCTGCATAGTTGTCGGGAAGCTCAGGCTTCGAGGCCGCGGCGGGAGGGCTCCAGGCACGCGAATATCCCCGAAAAGCGGGCGTTGTATACCACAACGAGAAACGGCTTGTCACGGATGAAGAAGAGCTATCGATCGATCCTCGCGCGCGCTGACCAGCACTTCGGCGAAGTCATGCGCGTTCAGCCCCAGAATCTCGAGTGCGGACGCGGCTGTTCGCTCTGTTGCTACGGCCTGTTCGAGATCGGGTCGGGCGACGTTCCGGTGATCGCCGAGGGCCTCGAAAAGCTCCATCCGATGCGTCGAAGGAAGATCATCCGCCGCGCGGTGGAGATCGTCGAGTCGAGCGCCCATCCCAACCTTCGCGATTGTTCTCCCGAGGAAAAAGAAGCGTTCTTCGATCGCACGCAGTCGACGGCCTGCCCCAACCTGGATGAAGACGGAGCCTGCATGATGTACGAGAACCGTCCGCTGGTCTGCCGCACGTTCGGCCTGCCGCTGCGCGAGGGCCGGAAGTACATCGGCGACATCTGCGAGCTGAATTTCACCGCGTCGACGCAAGCCGAGCGCATGGCCGCCGCGTGGGACCTCCGCTGGGAAGATGTACTGGGACCGGAGGACGAGTTCACGATTCCTGAGGTGATCGTGATGGTGGCGAAAACGCGCGGCTGGCTCTGAACAATGTGGTGACCGCTGCCCCCAGCGGTCACACCGCCGCCATGGGCGACGGAAAAGCGGCGCGTCCGCGCCGCGCGACCGCTGAGGGCAGCGGTCGCCACATGGCTAGGCTTTCGCCGCGATATTCGTCACGTTCCCGCTCTTGCGGTCCCCCATCGCGCAGTTGCCCTGGAAGATTGCGCCTTCCTCGATGATGAGCGCCGGAGTGTCGATGTCGCTGTAGACCTTTCCGTTGCGGTGAATCTCGACGCGCTGATCGGCGATGATCTTTCCGACCACCGTGCCGCTGATGGCGATGCGTCCGACGTGGATGTCGCCTTCGATGTGCGCGCTCTCGCCGACGATCAGTTCATTCTTCGAGGTGATCTTCCCGTTGAACTTGCCGTCGATGCGCATCGTGTCCTCGAACTCGAGCTCGCCCTTGAACTGCGAGCCGCGATCGAGGAATCCGTTCAGTTCACCGCTCTTGCCCTTCATCTGCGTCTCCCCATCATCTCATCAACGAGACGAATCAATTCTTCTTCACTGCCGAAGCGTACGCGAATCACGCCGCCGCGGCGCTTGCGATCGATCTCGACTTTGCACCGCAAAGCCCTTGCTAGTTTGTCTTCCGCATCCCGCGTGAAGACGTCCTTTTCCTTCTCCGGCTCGGCCGCCTTCGGTGATTTCTCCGCGGCCAGCACCTCGGTCTGCCGTACGTTGAGGTTGCGTTTGACGACGCGCTCGGCGAGCTGCTCCTGCTTCTTCGGCGACGCCACCGCGAGAATCGCCCGCGCGTGGCCCATCGAGAGTTGTCCCGAGGCGAGGAGCTTCTTCACCCCTTCGGGCAGCTTCATGAGGCGCAGAAAATTCGCGATCGTCGAGCGCTCCTTCCCCACCTGCTTCGAGATCTCTTCCTGCGTCAGCCCGAACTCCTCGTGGAGCTGGTGGTACGCGTGCGCCTCTTCGATCGGGTTGAGGTCTTCGCGCTGGATGTTCTCGATCAGCGCGATCTGCAGCACATCGCTGTCGGTCGTCATCTCCTTGATGACGACAGGCACTTTGTCGAGCCCAGCTCTTTGCGCGGCTCGGAAGCGACGCTCGCCGGCGATCAATCGATACTTGCGATCACCGAGTCGCGTGACGACGAGGGGCTGGACGATGCCGTGTTCGCGCACGCTGCGCGCGAGCTCTTCGATCGACGCCTCGTTGAACGATTTTCGCGGCTGATACGGATTCGGCGAGATCTGCTCGACCGGGATTTCCGCGAGTCCGGCGACCGGCGGCGGCGCTTCGGCGCGCGACGGAATGAGAGCTCCGATGCCCCTGCCGAGCGCTTTCTTCTGCGTGCTCATACCGGAACGGCCTCCGCGCGCTGGATGAACTCTTTGGCGAGATGGATGTAGGCTTCGCTGCCGCGTGAGCGAATGTCGTAGAGGATAATCGGTTTCCCGAACGACGGCGCCTCGCCGAGCCGCACGTTCCTCGGAATCACCGTCCTGTAGACCTTCTCGCCGAAGTGATTCTTCACCTCTTCCGCGACTTGCCGGGCCAGGTTGATCCGCTCGTCGTACATCGTGAGCGCGATCCCTTCGATCTCCAGCCGCGGGTTGAGCATGTCGCGGACGCGCTCGATCGTGTTGAGGAGCTGCGCGACGCCTTCGATCGCGAAGTATTCGCACTGCATCGGCACGAGCACGGAGTCGGCGGCGGTGAGGCCGTTGATGGTGAGGAGGCCGAGGGATGGCGGCGAGTCGATGAGGATGTAGTCGTAGTCGCTCGCGACCTCCTGCAAGGCCTTGCGCAGATAGAACTCGCGGCCGATGGCGTCGGAGAGCTCGAGCTCCGCGCCGACGAGGTCCACCGACGACGGCGCGACATGAAAGTTCGGCAACTCTGTCTCGCGGATGATGTCGCGGATTTTCAGTCCGTCCGTGAGGACCGCATACATCGACTTGTCGTCGTTCTTCGGGAGGCCGACGCCGGAGGTGGCGTTCGCCTGCGGGTCGAGGTCGACGAGGAGGATGTTGCGCTCGCACGCGGCCAGAGAGGCCGCGAGATTGATCGCCGTCGTGGTTTTCCCGACGCCGCCTTTTTGATTCGCGAGCGAGACGATCTTGGTCATGAGTGTTCCACGTGGAACGTCAGCATTGCGAGGTAGTTGGACTCGCCACGGGGCAGCGGGACCGCTGGTTCGGGGCGAAATCCGGCGATTTCCGGGGCGTCGGGCGTTCCCTGGAAGAGCGCGACGCGCGCGCGATCCGCCAGGTGGTTCTTGAGCGACGGCACCCACTCCTTGGGATTTCCGACGGCGCGGGAAACGACGAGAGAAAAGAGGAGATCTGCGGGAAGCCGCCCCAAAAGGCGCACCAATCTATCACCGTAAACCAGCGAGTTCAATCCGCACTCCCGCACGACGTGCTTCAGAAACGCCCACTTTTTCTGGTCCGCCTCGACGAGATGAAAGCGCGCGCCCGGACTGACGATCGCCATCGGAATCGCCGGCAGCCCGCCGCCTGAGCCGAAGTCGAGCACCTCGCCTTGCGGTTTCAGGATCTCAGCCGCGGCAACGGCTTCGGCGATGTGCTCGTCGAGATTCTCCCGCGCCTCTGGGCCGATCAGATTGACTTTGGCGTTCCACCTCAGAAGCTCGGATTTGTATCGTTCGAGTCGCGGGTCCATTTCGTCTGTGTGGAGCGGCGGGCTCTCAGCCCGCCGGCCTCTGGCGAGCGAACATGGCGGGCTGAGAGCCCGCCGCTCCACGGCGCCGCAGGTGCATGCGCAGGATCGCGATCGCCGCCGGCGTCACGCCCGGAATGCGCGAGGCCTGCCCGAGCGACATCGGCTGGACGTGCGTCAGCTTCTCGACCATCTCGCGCGAGAGGCCCGGAAGCGCGTATGTCATCGTGCGCGGAATCACGCGATCGTCGTCCTCCTGCATCTTCTCCGCCTCCCGCTGCTGGCGCTCGATGTAGCCGACATAGCGGAGCTGGCTGACCACGCCCTCTCTCTCCTCCTCCGTCAGCGCGCGGAACGCGGCGGCAACCTCCGGAAGCGCGGCCGCGGAGGCTTCGGTGAGGCGGCCGAGATCGAGCGTCGGGCGCTGCATCAGCTTCGCGATCGTCGTCTGCGCGCTCAGTTCGACGTCCGCCTCGCGTAGCCAGGCGTTGGTCTCTCGATCGGGACGAAGCTCCGCTTCCGCGGCTTCAACCGCGCGCTGCATGCGCGCGATGCGGGCGCCGATACGGCGCTTTCGCTCGTCGTCGAGGATGCCGAGCCGTTCGGCGACCGGCGAGAGCCGCTCGTAGACCGAGTCGCAGCCGAGGAGGAGGCGATGCTCGGCGCGGGAGGTGAACATCCGGTACGGCTCCTCCGTGCCGAGCGTGACGAGGTCGTCGATCATGACGGCGGCGTAGGCCTGATCGCGGCGCAGCACGACCGGATCGCCGCCGCGGATGTACTGCAGCGCATTGATCCCGGCGAACAGGCCCTGGGCCGCCGCTTCCTCGTAGCCGGAGGTTCCGTTGATCTGGCCCGCGAGGAAGAGTCCTTCAACACCGCGGACCTGCAGAGTCGCGTCGAGTTGCTCAGGGTTCACGAAGTCGTACTCGACGGCATACCCGTACCGCGCGATCTTCGCCTGCTCGAAGCCGGGCAGCGAGCGGACGACCGCGTCCTGGACGTCGGGGGGCAGCGAGGTCGAGATGCCGTTCATGTAGAGCCAGGGATGCTCGAGCCCTTCCGGCTCGACGAATACCTGATGGCGCGGCTTATCCGCGAAGCGGACGACTTTGTCTTCGATGGACGGGCAGTAGCGCGGGCCGGCGGCCTTGATCTGGCCGGAGTACATCGGCGCGCGGTGGAGATTGGCGCGGATCAGTTCGTGCGCAAACTCGCTTGTATATGTAAGCCAGCAAAGCACCTGCGGCTGCTCGAGACGGTCCGTGAGGATCGAGAACGGTCGCGGGCGGGCGTCGCCGGGAGCTTCCTCGAGCTTCGAGAAGTCGACGGTCGACTGATCGACGCGCGGCGGCGTTCCGGTCTTGAGGCGGCCGAGGCGAAGCCCGAAGGCACGCAGCGAGTCCGAAAGCGTCTCGGCGGACGGCTCGCCGAAGCGACCGCCGGTGGTCTTCACCTCTCCTGAGTGCATGAGCGCGCGGAGGAACGTGCCGGTGGTGACCACGACGGCGCGAGCGTGAATCCGCGTGCCGTCCTGAAGAATGACGACGCCGTTCGCGAACGATGACACGGAGCCTTCAATGATCGTCAGGTTGGGCTCGGCGGCGAGGATGCCCTGTACTGCAAGTGCGTACAGATCGCGATCGCACTGCGCACGGGGCCCTTGGACCGCCGGTCCTTTCGAGCGATTGAGGACCTTGAACTGAATGCCGGCGCGGTCGGTCGCCTCGCCCATCAGTCCTCCGAGGGCGTCGATCTCCTTGACGAGGTTGCCTTTGGCGAGGCCGCCGATGGCGGGATTGCACGACATGCGGCCGATCGCCTCACGCTGCATCGTGACCATGGCCACGCGCGCGCCGCCGCGGGCCGCGACTCGCGCGGCCTCAGCTCCGGCGTGACCGCCGCCGATGACGAGGATGTCGTACTGCATGTTCCACGTGGAACGTCACTTGCCGATACAAAACTTTCCGAAGATCTCGACGAGCACATCTTCGCGAGTGATCGCGCCGACCAGGACGCCGAGCGCATTCGCAGCGCGGTAGAGGTCGACGACGATCATCTGCTCGTCGAGCTTGCTCTCGAGGGACGCCAGCGCCGCGCGCAAGCCGGACTCGCATTCCGCGACCGCGACTCGCTGTCGCTCGTTCACCAGCGCCCCTTCGGGCGCGGCGAATCTCTCGCGCACGAGCCCGTCGAGCCGCCCGAGAAGCTCGTCGATGCCGTGATCAGTCACCGCGCTGATTCCAAGCGCACCTTCCGGCGCCGGCGCGACGTCTGTCTTTGTATAGAGAAGTAGCACGTGATCGCTAAGTGCTTTACACTCACGAGTATCTTCTTCCGTCAAGCCCACGCCGGCATCAATTAGATACAGCACGATCTCGGCGTTCCGCGCGGCATCGCGGGCCCGATCGATGCCGATGCCCTCCACCACGTCCGGGCTCTCGCGCAGTCCCGCGGTGTCGGCGAGCGTCACCGGCAGGCCGCCGATCTCGATCGTCTCCCGCACGATGTCGCGCGTGGTTCCGGGAATCGGCGTCACGATCGCGCGGTCGCTGCCGACC
>Ga0105242_10002407_pt1 | contig 14707 bp, 18 predicted proteins | sample KBSM24metaG_FD_81521 | JGI IMG/M metagenome (GOLD analysis project Ga0105242, IMG submission 81521) | Miscanthus rhizosphere microbial communities from Kellogg Biological Station, Michigan, USA - KBS M2-4 metaG | ecosystem: Host-associated > Plants > Roots > Rhizosphere > Soil | place...
AGGATATCCAGCCCCTCCGGCTCCGGCATCCGCACCAGCGCATCGCGCCAGGAGATCTGCTGCAGCAGAACGTTCGACAACCCTACACTGTTGGGCACCTGGTACAAACGGTGGACGCTCGGCCGGCGCAGGTCGCCGTCAATCAGGAGCGTCCGCTTTCCTTGTCCTGCGTGGGTCGCGGCGAGATGCGCAGCGACAGTGGACTTGCCCTCCGAAGGTGACGCACTCGTCAGCAGAATACTGCGCAGGCGGCGATCGAAATCCGTGAGCAAAATAGAATTGCGTAGAGTCCGAATTGCCTCTTCATAAGTCGAGAGTGCCTGATATCCTGTCTCGCCTGCCACTATCGCTAGATCCTTGACACCTGCACCATTCCCGTTAAGACGCGGTCCGCTCAGCCGGCCGGCGCCGATATGCGCGTTGATGGGGCTCAGCCTGCGCCGCCAATCCTTCACCGCCGGCAGTGATCCGATGACCTCGGTTTTCATCAGCCGCGTAACCTGATCCGGATCGCGTACAGTGTTATCCAGCACGTCGCTCACAACCGCAATTCCCACGGCCAGGAAGGTCGAAGCGAGGAACGCCAGCAGAAGATTCAACCAAATCTTGGGAAACACCGGCTTCAATCCCGGCCGCGCCGGGTCGGCCACGCGAATGGAGCTGTTCTGGAAGCTGGCGTTGATTCCGGCCTCCTTGATCTTGCGCACCAGCTCTTCGTAGAGCTTCTTATCGCCGTCGGCTTCGCGCTTCAGAGTCTGGTATTCGAAGGAGCGCGAGTTCAAACGGTCGAATTCAGTCTTGGTCTCTTGCACTGCGCTCGAAATCATGGCTTCGCGATTCACCGCCTCGCGAAACTCCACCTCCACCCGCTGGCGGACGCTGTCTCCCGTGCTGGCGATCTGCGATTCCAGTTCCTGCACGCGGGTCTGAGCCTTTTTGTATTCCGGATGATTCAAGCCGTAGTGATTTTTCACCTCGGCAAATTTTTCCAGCGCGTCATTCAGATTTTCGGTCAGCCTTTTAAGGGCGTCGCCTTGCGTCGAAACCTGCGCGGCTTCGAGCGTTCCACTCTGCACGGAGTTATAGGCGGCTTCTTTCTTCACTCGATCGGCCTGCGTTTTCGTGTATTCGCTGTTGAGTTCCAGCAGGCGTGCCGAAAGGATGCTGGTCTTCTCCTCCGGATTGATGACGTTCAGCTCACGTTCAAACTGCGCCACCGCTGCGCTGGACTTTTCCATCTTGGCCTTCAGCTCTTCCAGTTGGCGTTCCATGAAATCGCTCAGGTTGGCGGTGGCTTGGTAGCGGATGCGATAGGTATGCGCCAGATAGGACTGTGCAATTTCATTAGCCACGTCCGCGGCGAGTTGGCGGTTGGAGGAACGATAGCTGATCTGCAGGATGTAGGTATTCGGCGGTCGCGTGATTTTCAAGCGCTTGAGAATCACCGGCGCTTCCAGGCTGGTAGCCGAGTGATCCACCGCCTCTTCAAGCGCATCTTCTTCCACCTCACGCAACCGGTACTTGTCCACCACGGGGCGCAGCACAGAGTCGGATTCGATCAACTTCACCTGGGTGGCAATAAACTGGTCGGCATCGTTGGTGGCGCTCCGCGTCGCCTCCTCGCCCAGCACTCCGGTCGGCACCTGCCGGTCGATATCCACCGACACTGTCGACTCGTAAATGGGAGTCAGGCGCAGGGAGACGACCAACGTCGCCAGAATTGTCGCGACTACAAAGGCCGCGATCTTCCAGGCCTGCCGCCGCAGGATCCACAAGTAATGGGCCAGCGGCACGTGCGCCGGTTGCGGCTCGAATTCCGCGTCCAAGGTCAACGGGGCCGGCGCCACGCGGAAGGTTTCGGTTAGCGCCGGCAAATGATTGTCTAGCTTTCTCATGGAAGGTGCTCGCTACTAATGCCAGATCAGCACGCCCGACGCGGTGGAGGCGCCGAAACCAGTGATGCGGTCAATCACGTTCACGGCATTGCGCCGCGACTTGTTGTCCGGAATGTACAGGACATCGTCCACTTGCAGCGCCATATCGGGAGCCTTACGTTGCAAAATCTTGTCGAACGCGACCTCGATTTCGCGCTTGTCCCCGTTGGCATCGCGCCGGTAGATGTACGCCAGCTTCGCCGCGTAGGGCAACACGCCTTCGGAAAGCGCCACCATTTTGAGAATCGAATTGTCGCCGGCATCATGCACCGCGAACGCTCCCGGCTTCTTCACGTTGCCCAGCACGAAAATCTTACCGGCTTCGGGGATGCGAATCTCCTCCCCGCCGTGCAGTTGGTAGTTAACCGCTGGGTCTGCATCTTTGAGCAAACGATTGAGCGGAATGCGTTCCACCAAGGTGGCAGTGACTTCGCCGCGAGAATCGGGCGAAGGTTGCGGACGGCTCACCAACACCTCGGTGCCCGCATCCTGGCTAAGGCCTTCAGCCCGGGCCAGCGCGTCCAGCAGCGTCACCGTGCCCACGGCTTGAAACGTGAGCGGCTTGCGCACCGCGCCCATTACTGAGATCGGCCGGCTGTGATATTCAGCCACCGTCACTTTTACCACCGGGTCCACCAAAATCTGTTCGGTCTTGAGCGCCTCCACCAACGCGCCCTCCACATCCCGTGCGAACAGGCCTGCGGCTTTTACTCCGTCTGTCAGCATCGGAAGATGGATGGCGCCATCCGCTTCCACACGAACCGTACGAGTAAGCTCGGGCGCATCGTAGACCGAAACAGCGACAAGGTCGTCAACCCCCAGCTTCTGCGACGGCAAGTTCTCCCGGCTGGCTTCCTCCATGAGCTGCGGGCGCATCTGCGCCGTGGCACAGGCGGAGACCAATGCGAATAGAATTGTGAAGCGCATCAATTACCTTCCAGCATCTGTGCGATGCGCGCCACCGTGGTGCTGAGTTCGCCTAGTTGTTGGCCCAACGCGGGTGTCTCCAGCGAACCGAATAGCTGTGCGCGCGCGAATTCTGAGAGACTCCGCGCGCCCTTCTCCGACGATGCCGCCTGGAGAGTTGCATATTCTTCCTGCGTCAAACGAAAGATGAGGGTGCGATTTCGCGGTTTGATAACAGCCATAAGATGCACTTTCCCTGAATTCCGGAAGTCACTTACTCCTTCGAACCGAGCTTTCCGGCAGTTGGGAAGGACGCTCATGGTCCGATCGAGCTACGAGTGTAGATCGCGAATGACCACTGTGGTTAGAGCACATTTTGAACACAGCTCGCGCAGCTAAGTATCCAATTGGGGGGGATTGGAACCCGGGGGAAGGTAGAGTCTAGTTTACCGCTTGCCGTGATAATGTCAACAGCCTGGACGAAGAAATGTTGGCACGGTCAGGGCAGTGCCCGAATCGACCACGAGCCGGAGGACGAGCCCGCCTTCCACGCTCCCGAGACCACCGCGCGTAACGCGGATTGGAACATCTCGATCAGTTTGGCCTGCGGTGAGGCTGACACTGAACTCGACCACGTTCCCGAGTATTCTCCGGTGCTGCCTGAGAGAGAAGACCTCCAAGCGCCGTTCCACGATTGGGCGGACTTGCTGGCCGACCAACCGCCCTGCAGCAGGATTTTGCCGCTGGCATCTTGCAGCGTCCACGCGCCGGTGACGCCGCTGCCTTGGTGATCTTCTGCTGTCCAGGTTCCGGCCAAAGTTCCCCGCGGCGAGGTTGCACTCCAGGTTCCCTGCAGTTCCGCGCCAGAAGCTAAGATGGCGCAAGCGGCGAAAGCCGCCAGGACACGGAAGGCAAACATTGCACTCAATCTATCACAGCGGTTCCTTCACTCCAAGACATGTTGATGCCGCTCAAGATCGACGCGTTTGCCCACGAAGATCACGCCTTCCATCTTTAGACGCAGCCTCTGTTCGGCCGCGGCGCGCCCCGTGAGTTTGATTTCGCCGCCCGCGCCCAGCACGCGTTGCCAGGGAAGCTCGCCTGGGATCATCGTTTTCAAAAAACGCGCGACGGCTCGGTGGTAACGAGGATAGCCCGCGGCGGCAGCCACCTGGCCGTAGCTTGCGACCTTTCCGCGCGGAATCGAACGGATCGTTTCCGCGAATGCTGCGTCCCTGATCTCGGTGGGGCTACCGTATTTGTTTATGCTGCCACGTGCCATTGAGGTCCTAAAATTCAGCATACCTATCGAGTCGGCGAAGCTGTATAATCCATGCAATGAAGATGCGATTCATTCCGGCCTTGACGGTGTTGGCGGCGCTTCTGTTTGCCTCCCCGGCGCTTCCACATCACAGCAACGTAGCTTTCGAGGTAACCAAAATCATCACACTCACGGGCGTGGTAACTGAGTTTCGTTGGGTCAATCCGCATACCTGGATCGGCTTGAGCGTCGACGACGGTAAAGGCGTGAAAACCGTGTGGGCTGTCGAAGGCCGCGCTCCCGGCGTGTTAGCGCGGGCGGGTTGGAGCAGGAGTTCTATCAAAGTTGGCGATACCGTGACCATCGATTTCAGCCCCGCAAAAGATGGCTCGAAGACCGGCTTGGTGGCGCGCGTGACCAAGTCCGACGGTACCATTCTCGCCAACGCGCCTCCTGCGACGGAGTAATTAGTAACCAACCGTGAATCTTCGTCATGGCCGAATTACCCATACTGTACATCCCACACGGCGGCGGCCCGTGCTTTTTCATGGACTGGACCATGGGTCCTCCAGATACGTGGGACCGCATGGCCGAGTGGCTGCGCCACATTCCTGAGTTGGTGGGCGCAACTCCCAAAGCCGTCCTCGCGATTTCAGGACATTGGGAAGAGGAGCCGGTTGCGGTTACATCGCATCCCTCGCCCCCACTTCTCTACGACTATTACGGGTTTCCAGAGCACACATATCAATTGAAATACCCGGCGCCAGGCTGCCCGGCGCTGGCTCAGCGCGTTGGGGCGTTGCTTAAGGAAGCCGGCTTCGCCGTGAAGAACGATGCCGCTCGTGGATTCGATCACGGTGTATTCATCCCGTTCAAGCTGATTTATCCGGACGCGGATATTCCGATGGTCCAGCTCTCACTGCGCGCGGGCCTCGACGCAGAGGACCACCTTCGTATGGGCCGTGCGCTCGCGCCTCTCCGCAGCGAGGGTGTGCTGATCGTCGGCAGCGGCATGAGCTTTCACAATCTGCGCGCCTTCGGACCCACTGCAGGCCCGGTCTCGGACCAATTCGATGAATGGCTGACGCAGGCCGTGTGTGCGCCTGATCCGCAACGCCGGGACGATAGCCTCACGGCATGGAAACAGGCTCCCGGCGCCCGCCTCGCGCATCCGCGAGAAGAGCACTTGCTGCCGCTGATGGTGGCCGCCGGCGCAGCGGGAAACGAGCAAGGCCGAAAGCTCTTCCAGGACCGCGTGATGGGCGTTACGGTCTCTGCATTCGGGTTCGGTCTTTAGTAACCTGAGACCAATGCGCACAACGATTGCGATAACGGCGCTGTTGTCATTCATGCCCGTGATCATGGTGGCGCAGTGGGAAAAGTATCCCACGGCGCGAGTTCCCAAAACCCGCGACGGCAAGCCGAATCTGAATGCGCCGGCGCCTCGCATGGCGAACGGCAAGCCGGACTTCAGCGGCGTGTGGGGAAATCCGCCCTGCACCGGAGAGTGTCCGCCGGGCACGAAGGACGAGTTCCTCCCGCTCCCAGCGCAGTTCATGGATATCGGCTGGGGCCTGAAGGACGGTCTGCCCTACCAGCCCTGGGCCGCGGAATTAGTCAAGGCACGCATGGCCGACTTCGGGCGCGGCAATCCCGACGCGCACTGCAAGCCCATCGGAATTGTGCAGTTGGACACGCATCCCTACCCGCGCAGAATTATGCAGACTCCCGAACTACTTGCCATCCTCAACGAGAAAGATGGCATTTTCCGCCAGATTTTCACCGATGGACGATCGCTGCCCATGGGTGACCCGCAACCGTGGTGGTACGGCTACTCGGCTGGCAAATGGGCCGGCGACACCTTGGTTGTTGAGACTAGGTATTTCAAGGAAAACGGCTGGCTGGATTTTCGTGGCGCCGTGTTCACGGGCTCGGCGAAAATCACGGAACGGTTCCGGCGACCGAACTACGGGCGCCTGGAACTCGAGATTACCGTCGACGATGCCAAAGCCTATACCAAGCCGTGGACCGTCAAAGTCAATCAGACCATCCTCCTCGACACGGACCTGTTTGAGTTCTTCTGCTCAGAAAACGAGAAGGACGTGCAACACTTCAAGTAGTTTGCGGTGTCCGCATCAGTCCCCACAGTGAAGGCGCACCCGCGAAACACCAGGCCGCAATCACCGGGTCGCAAATGGCGCAGCCCAAAGACGACGTGAGACTAAACGGCAGCAGGGGGTTGCCATAAAGGTGATGCGCGATATCCCAACCCGCGTGCAGCAGCCAGCCGATTCCGATGACGCTGTAAGTACGCAAGCCCTGGTACGCACACACAGTCAATACCGTGCAGAAGGCCATCTCCCACAGCCCAAAGCCGCCCCCACTCAAGTAAGCGGCGCCCGCCCCGGCGATCATCACTGCCATGATTTTCTGGCGCGCCGGTTCTTTGATCAGCGAAACCAGCAGTATAAACACCAGCGCGATAATCACGGGCAAGAGCCATTGAATTGGCGTCTCGAAGTTTGCGGTTCTCATGGCTACCTCTCTTTGTAAGTACCGTGCAGTTTCGCGGTCTCGATCAGCGTGGGATAGAACTGCACGAAGGTGTTATCCGTGGCCGCGTGTTCTTCGTGGCAACTGTAGCAAGCCGCGGACTTGGGAAACAGTTTGCCCGCCTGCGCGCCATTTTCAAAACCATAAAACGCCCATCCGCCCTTGGTGGAATCTTTCACTTCCGCTTCCACCGCCAGCACTTTCGCGGTCTGTACACGCCCGCTTTTGTTGATCGATAGGTTCGTGGCCGATTCACGCATCTCCGCGATCAAAACCGTCTTGTCCGGCCAAGTGCCGGTCTTCATGAATTTGTCGTAGGCCGCCGGCTCGGCGAATACATTCGTGAAGGGCGGATTCTCGCGGCTGGTTTCGGTGTAGGACATTCCCACACCCGAGCCCAGGTAAACCCACTTGCGGTAGTCCGGTAATGCCAGCTCTCCGCCGCTCGAATAATGCTGTGCGAGCATCGCACCCGCGGCGAACAGCACCAACGCAATGAGTCTTTTCATCTGCCTCCTCCCGCCGCGATCTGTGTTGCGATCTGCCGCGTCTCCCGGTTGACCGGTTCCACCATCGCCAGTAGTTGTTGGGTCATCGCTTCCCCCGCGCCCTTCGGCGATCCCGCATGGAAGGGCGGCTGCGGATCGTATTCCATCAGAAGTTGCGTCATCTTCGCGGCGTCGTCTCCGCGCAGTTTTGCCAGCAGTACCAATCCGAAATCGATGCCTGCGGTGATGCCGCCTCCGGAGATCCGGTTGCGATCGGTGACCACGCGACCCTCCGCGATTTCCGCGCCGAACAGAGGCAGCAAGCTGGTCGCCGCCCAATGCGAGGTGGCTTTGTAGCCGCGCAACAAGCCCGCCGCTCCCAGGATGACTGATCCCGAGCACACGGACGTCACGTACTTCGCCCGCGCGCCACGATCTGCAAGGAACGCGAGCACTTCGGGATCTTTCATCACCGGAATCATGCCCGGTCCGCCGGGCACGAACAGCACATCCAAGTCTTTCGGGCACTCACTAAGAGTGGCAGTGGGCTGGATGCCGATGCCGGTGTCGGTCAAAATCATGTCCCGGGTTTTCCAGACCAGGTGGATCTTTGCATGCGCGGACAGAACCGTCTGTGGGCCGATCAGGTCCAACAGGGTGAGCTGCGGATACAGCAGCATTCCCACCTGAATCTGCTGGTTGTCCGCGAGACTCTTCCGTGTTCCCAGCACTGCGGAAGTCAATCCCGCAGCCGCGATTCCCTTGTTGAAATCTCTGCGCTTCATAATGTCTTCTCCTTTGGTTTATGAACTGACACACTTCACCCCCCCGCCACTTCAAAAGACTGGATCTATTTTTTCTTGCGTTTAGCCGGTGCGGCTCGTTCCAGGAGCGCGGCGAACGCCGTCTGCGCACGCCGATCCGCATCGGGTGATTTCAGAAAACGCTGCGCTACGTGATGACTCAAATAGATGCCGCACAATTCCCACACGAATTGGGCCACGTCCAAATCGCTCCGCAGGTGCCCCAGCGAACTCGCATCCGCCACGGTTTTCGTCAGCAAACCGCGCCACTCTGCTTCCATTGCCGAAATCTTGTCGCGTACCGGACCTTCCACATCGTCCAACTCAAACATTCCGGCGGCGACCGGGCACCCGCCCGGCAGGCCAGCACGCGTAGCCCAGCCGAACCAGTTCCGCACTAGCGCTTTGAGGCGGGGAAGCCCTTCCGGCTCCTTCATCGAAGGCGCGATAATATGCACCGCCCCCACCACTGCGGTGTGCTCCAGTAAACGAATTTGTACTTCCTCTTTAGATCGAAAGTGCGCGAACAGGCCGCTCTTAGACATCCCCACTTGCTCGGCCAGCACTCCAAGGGTGACGCCCTCGAGCCCCGCCTGGCTCATCAGCGCGAGACCTTGATCCAGAATCCGTTCGCGAGTGGTCACTGGATTTCCCATGCAGGGAGTTTAGCACGACCGGTCGTATTGGTCAAGCCAAAAACTTCTAGAGAGTTACCAGTACCCGATCATGCGCCCGGCAGTAACCGCGGTAAGCCAGCAGAAAAGAGAGATTCCTCCTACGAACGCCAACCTTGACTGTTCGTGGAGTGAGAGCTCGCGCACCTTGTGTTGCTTCCACGCCGCCTGAGAGTTGAGAATCGCCACGTTCACCAGCCCCAGTCCGATCGCCGGGAATTTGATGTAGAGGAATGGGTTGCCAACATACTCCGTCGCTTTGGTCGCAAGCAAGCAAACACCGCTCAGCGCAGCAAGGATGAAGCCGGTGACCGCGATGGGGACGACAGGCTCGCTAAGGGCACGCAGCGCCACGTTTCGCCAGAGACCCAGCAGCCGCAGATCAAGCACTAGAAGGGCGCCGAACAGCGCCGCAACGCCCAGAATGTGGATGAGGTTCACACAAGCGTAAGTCCACACGCCGGACTCGCGCATCAAGTGGCCCAGGGCCGAGCCTTCGAGCCACGCCATGAATTCGTGCAAACGATTCTCCGCGCTTTACGTGCGATCGGGATACACATTGAAGGTGCGGCCGTTCCAGATGACGCGCTCCGTCTTGATCTCCAGGCGCTTGGCGTCGCGATTGCGATGTCCCTGAATGGTGACCATGGCGCCCACTGGAATGATGCCTTCCTTCAATCCGGCCCTCTCGGTGCGAGCGGGCGGAGCCAGCGTGATGTCCCACACCTTGCCATCGGCCTTCACCTTCATGGTCGCGTGAGGGCCGGCCAGGCTGACACCTGTGTCCACCGTGCCGGTGAGCTCGAATTCTTCAGTGAAGTTTCCCGCCCAACCGTGGTGCGCGGAAACCGGAAGAGCGGAGAGTGAAAGGACGAGAATACCCAAGCCGATCGAAAACGCAAGTCTTGAATGCATGCTTTACCTCCCATTCACGTCCACATGATACTACCTCTGCCCGTGCAGCGCTCCCGCCTCGCCTAATATAAACTCGATGGGAGAGTTCCAGGAGACTTCTATGAAACGGATTCTGACAGTGGCTCTGGCGGTGCTGGCTGCCGCGCCGTCGTTTGCGCAGCGCAAGGCGACCATCGAAAATGTGCCCGACATTCCCTACACCTCGGCGCCGAATTTATTGAAGCTGCCGCCGGGCGAGTATCTGGGAGAATCGGTCGCCGTGGCGACTAACTCCAAGGGCCACATCTTCGTCTATCACCGCAGCGCCAATACGCGCTTGTTTGAATTCGACCAGGCCGGCAACTTCGTCAAGGAAATCGGCAGCGGCTATTACGGCTTCGAATTCGCCCACTCCGTCCGCGTCGATAAGGACGACAACATTTGGACCGTCGACGAGGGCACCAACATGGTCACCAAATTCAGCCCCGACGGAAAGGTGCTGATGGTGCTCGGCCGCAGACCCCCGGCAGTCGACGGCGCGCAAGCCGCTCCCCCCGGCCCGAATCAACCCGCGCAGAAATACATTTTCTGCCGACCGACGGATGTCGCCTGGGACCCGCAAGGCAACATCTTCGTGTCCGATGGCTACTGCAACAACCGCGTTGTGAAATACGACAAGAACGGACGCTTCCTCGCGCAGGTCGGCAGCGAAAAGACGGGAAGCGCTCTTGGAGAATTCAATCTGCCCCACGGTTTACAGGTGGACGGACAAGGAAACGTTTGGGTGGCTGACCGTACCAATTTTCGCTATCAAGTGCTCGACAACAACTTGAAGCCCTTGCGTGAGATCACCAACTTGGGCGTCGGCTGGACGCTGTGCATTTCGCCGGGCCCCCACCAATACGCGTTCCTTTCAAACTCGAACCCGAACGGCAACATGCCGGGAACGTGGGACATCACCGGCGAGATTTACAAGTCTGAACTCGACGGCACGGTGCTCGGCAAATTCGGCCATCCCGGAAAGCTGGCGCCCGGCTTCCAGGTGGTTCACATGATGGATTGCCGCAATCCCAATGAGATCATCGCCGGAGAAATCGAATCCTGGCGGGTCCAGAAAATCATTCTGCAGCCGGCAACCGCCAAGCCCAAGATCACGGCGGGCGCCGCCCGATAGGAGAACCTATGAAATCGATCATGCAAGCTCTGCTGGCCGCGGCGCTCATCGCCGGAGTCCCCGCCAACGCCCAGAAAGAAGTCCCTGAGATCAAGTTCGATTCCGTGCCCAACGCATTGCAGTTGCCCGCTGGGCTCTATCTAGGCGAAGTGGCGGGCGTAGCCACCCATTCGCGCGGCAATGTTTTTGTCTACACGAGGACCGGACACCCCACCATCTCGATCGGCACCGCGCGCCCCTTCGCCCATGGCGGCTCACGGCTCTTCGAGTTCGACCGCAACGGCGCGTTCGTCCGTGAGATCGGCAAGAATTCCTACGGTTTTATGTTCGCCTCCCAGGTCCGCATCGATCCCAGCGACAACATATGGGTCGTGGATCAAATGACCAACATGGTGATCAAATTCGACCCGCAAGGGCGCCTCGCGATGTTGCTAGGGCGCAAAGCGGAATCGGTTCCAGTCCCAGCGCGTCCGCCGACAACGGGCGACGGCGCCGGCCAGCCGACTGACCTGTTCGACCGCCCCACCGACGTCGCATGGGATGCCGCGGGGAACATTTTCGTCGCCGATGGCCTGGGCAACGCGCGCGTTGCGAAGTTCGATAAGAATGGCAAGTTCGTGAAGTCCTGGGGGAAGAAGGGAACCGCTTCGGGTCAGTTCGCCAATGTGCGTAGCATCGCCGTGGATGCACAGGGCAATGTCTATGCTGCCGACGGTGGAAACAAACGTGTGCAAGTATTCGACAACGACGGGACCTTCAAGACAGCCTTCACGAATGTCGGCAATGCCCAGGCGCTCTGCATGACCAAGGGAGCGAATCCGGTCCTTTACGTCTCAAATTCCAACCCGCCCAACGACATTGACCGCGACGGTGAAATTTACAAGATGCGCCTGGACGGAACGATGACTGGAAAATTCGGCAGGGCAGGGAAGTTGCCGAAAGAATTCGGGACGGTGAACGCCATCGATTGCCGCAACGAAAACAGCCTGTACGTCGGCGAGATCGGCAATCTGCGGGTGCAGAAGCTGGCGCTGCACTAAGCTTGGCCCACCGCGGTATAATTCTAGCGCCCGTGGAATTTCGCCGCCTCAGCCTAAGGACGCTCGCGATACTGCTGCTTATCGCCGCGACGCTCTCCCTGCAGGCAGTGCCGCTGTCCGCTCATCACTCCACCGATCACCTGAACCATTGCTGCGCCTTCTGCCATTTCGCCCATCTGGCGTGGGCCAACCCTGCGCAGGCTTTGGGCGTCCTGGCCCCGGTCGCCTCCGAATGGCACATCGCCATCCAGAAACGTTCCGGGTACCGCGAAACATTGGTAGCCCTCGGCCATTCCCGCGCACCGCCTGCCTAGTTTTCTCCTGATTTGTCCCCGTCCTTTTTGCATCCCGCAAGAAGGCTTTCAGCTTTTTTTGAATTGAGCGGGTTTCTGTTTATAGGAGACTATGAAACCACTGTCCACACGCTGGATCTTGTTTCTCTTTCTTGTACGCGCCGCGCTCGGGCAACAGCCGGCCATGCGCATCACGCTGGAGCAGGCCATCCAGTTCGCACTGCAGCACAACCATGCGCTCGCAGCCGCGCGCTCCACCATCATTCAAAATCAGGCCCAGGAAATCACCGCTAACCTGCGCCCCAACCCGATGCTTTCCTGGGACTCGCAGTTCCTCCCGCTCTTCAATCTCTCGCAGTTCAATCTGGATTACATCAGCAACAGCGCGCAATTTGACCTCGGCATCGGCTATACCTTCGAACGCGGCCAGAAGCGCCAGCACCGTCTGCAGGCCGCGCAGGATCAGACCACAGTCGCCCGCTCGCAAGTGTCCGACAACCAGCGGACGCTCACCTTCAACGTCGCGCAGCAGTTCGTGGGCGTCCTGTTGGCCGAGTCCATGATCGACCTGGCGCAGCAGGACCTAGCCAGCTTCCAGCAGACTGTCGATCTCAGCGAAGACCAGGTCCGCGCCGGCGCCCTCAGCGAAGGCGACGCCATTAAGATCAAACTGCAAATGCTGCAATTCCAAAACGACGTATCTTCCGCCAGGCTGGCAAGAGTCCAGGCACTAGCCGCCCTCCGTCAGTTAGTGGGCTTCGAGTCGGTCCCCGAGAATTACGACGTCGATGGAACTCTCGATTACCAACCCGTCCATGGCGATCTCAACGCACTCAAGATGCTGGCGGAAAACTCCCGTCCCGATCTCGCAGCCGCCCGCCAAGGCATCATAGCCGCTCGCAGCCAGGAGTCGCTAGCGCACGCCAACGGCAAACGTGACCTCGACGTCAGCTTCAACTACTCCCACGTCGCCGACATCAATTCCGGAGCCTTCTTCTTCAACATGCAAATCCCCGTCTTCGACCGCAATCAAGGCGAAATCGCCCGCACCCGCGCCGCCATCACGCAATCCCAGGAGCTGGCCGCCGAAGCCAACGAGCAAGTGATGTCGGACGTAGTAACCGCCTACGAAGGCGTCCACACCAACGATCAAATCATCACACTCTACCGTTCCGGCTATCTGGACCAAACCACCCAATCGCGCGACATCAGCCAGTACGCCTACCAGCGCGGCGCCACCAGCCTGCTGGATTTTTTGGACGCGCAGCGCAGCTATCGCGCTAACCAGCTTTCCTACCGCCAGGCTTTAGCGAACTACATGGTTGCACTAGAGCAGTTGCGCGAAGCCGTCGGCACCAGGAGCCTTCCATGAGAACCTCGCAGCTCCTTGCACTTTGCGCTGCCCTCATTCTCGCGGCCTGCGCTTCGCGCACCACCCAGAGTGAGTCGCAAATGACCTCTTTCACGGCCGGCGAAACCAAAGCCGACACCGCCACCCTATTCACGCTTCCTGCCGAGCAGATCGCGCACCTCCAGATCGCCCCCGCCGCGCGCGGTAACCTTCCCCGAGTCTTGCGATTCACCGGCTCGGTAGCCTATAACGCCCTAGCCACCACCCCTGTCTTCTCCGCCGCCGGCGGCCCCGTACGCGAAATCCTCGTCATGCCCGGTGATATGGTGCGCGCCGGACAGCCGCTCCTCAATATCAATAGCCCGGACTACTCGCAAGCCCGTTCCGCTTACCTCAAAGCCAAGGATGCCTTCCTGCTCGCCGACAAAAACTATAACCGCGCGCAAGATCTGTTCGCCCACAAAGCCATCGCCGAGCGTGACGTCCAGCAAGCCGAATCCGACCGCTCGCAAGCCCAGTCAGATGTCGATTCCAGCACCGACGTGCTGCGCGCCCTAGGCGTAGCCGACCCCGAAGCAACCGTGAAATCCGCCGCCACCTTGCTAGTCCCCCTGCTCGCCCCCGTGAAAGGAGAAATCGTCGAGCGCCTGGTAGGCCCCGGCCAACTGCTGCAAGCCGGCGCCACCCAGTGCTTCACCATTTCCGACACCGGGACCGTTTGGGTTCTAGTCAACGTCTATCAAAGCGATCTAGGCAGCGTGCACGTCGGCGACGCCGCCGACATCACCACCGATGCCTACCCGGATATCTTCCGCGGACGCATTTCCTACGTTGCTCCCGCCCTCGATCCCACCACGCGCACCCTGCAAGAGCGCATCGTCACCGAGAACCCGGCCCACAAACTCAAGAAAGACATGTACGTCACCGCCACCGTCCGCGCCGGCGCCATCGGCAACGCCCTCCTGGTCCCCGACGCCGCAGTGCTGCGCGATACCGAAAACCAGCCCTTCCTCTATCTGCAAACCGGAGCCACCCAGTTCGCCCGCCGCCTGGTAACCCTCGGCGAATCGTCCAACGGCCGCACCCAGATCACCAGCGGACTAAAAGAAGGAGAGCGCGTCGTCGGTGACGGCAGCCTCTTCCTCCAGTTCCAGAACTCGATGCAACATTAACCTCACGCACATGATCCATCGCATCGTTCAAATCGCTCTGCGGCAGCGCTTCATGGTGCTGGTGCTCGTAGTGTTGCTGGTCGTCGCCGGCACGTATTCCTTCCAGCGCATGCCCGTCGATGCCTATCCCGACCTCTCGCCCCCCCGCGTCGAACTCATCACCC
>Ga0105242_10002409_pt1 | contig 14698 bp, 11 predicted proteins | sample KBSM24metaG_FD_81521 | JGI IMG/M metagenome (GOLD analysis project Ga0105242, IMG submission 81521) | Miscanthus rhizosphere microbial communities from Kellogg Biological Station, Michigan, USA - KBS M2-4 metaG | ecosystem: Host-associated > Plants > Roots > Rhizosphere > Soil | place...
CAGTCGAGGCGGGTGTGGTTGACCATCTCGATGATCGTCCGCACCCCGGCGCCCTCCTCGCCGACCAGCCAGGCGGAGGCGGCCTCGAACTCGATCTCGCTGGAGGCGTTGGAGCGGTTGCCGAGCTTGTCCTTGAGCCTCTGCAGGCGGAAGCGGTTGCGCTCGCCATCCGGGGTCCAGCGCGGGAAGAGGAAGCAGGAGATGCCGCCGTCGGCCTGGGCGAGGACGAGGAAGGCGTCGCACTGCGGCGCCGACATGAACCACTTGTGGCCGGTCAGCTCGTACTCGGCACCGGGACCGCCGCCGTTCACCGGCCGGGCACTGGTCGTGTTGGCGCGGACATCGGAGCCGCCCTGCTTCTCGGTCATCCCCATGCCGGCCAATGCCCCGGACTTCTCGGGCGCGGGAGCGTTGCGTGGGTCGTAGGTGGAGGAGAAGAGGCGCGGCTCCCACTCGGCGGCCAGCTCCGGCTGCGTGCGCAGCGCCGGCACCACCGAGTAGGTCATCGAGATCGGGCAGCCGACCCCGGCCTCGGCCTGCGAAAAGCACATGAAGGCGGCGCCGCGGGCGACGTGGGCGCCGGGGCCCGGGGTTTTCCACGGTGAGGCGTGCAGCTCGAACCCAACTCCCGCGGTCATCAGCTCATGCCAGGCGGGGTGGAACTCGACCTCGTCGACGCGGTGGCCGTAGCGATCATGGGTGCGCAGCTTCGGCCCGTTCTCGTTGGCGAGGCGACCGAGCATCTGAGCGCGCTCGCTGCCGGCGAACTCGCCGACGGTGGCGATCCGCTCCTCGGCCCAGTCGGCGCCCTCGCGGCGCACCGCCTCGACCAGCGGCGCGTCGGCCCTGAAGACGTTGTAGTCGACCAGCGGTGGCGGCTGGTTGAAGACCTCGTGGTTGCCGACTCCTGAGCGCTCGACGGTTGCCATCGGCCCCGATTGTGGCATGTAGGTAGCATCGCGCGCCGGTGGCGAAGATCAGCGTCAAGAACCCGGTCGTCGAGCTCGACGGCGACGAGATGACCCGAATCATCTGGTCCTTCATCAAAGAGCAGCTGATCCTTCCCTACCTCGACCTCGAGCTGAAGTACTTCGACCTCGGTATCGAGAGTCGCGACGCGACGGAAGACCAGATCACCGTCGAGGCCGCCGAAGCGATTAAGCAGTACGGCGTTGGCGTCAAGTGCGCGACGATCACTCCCGACGAGGCGCGGGTCGATGAGTTCGGCCTCAAGGAGATGTATCGCTCACCGAACGGGACGATCCGCAACATCCTCGGCGGCGTCATCTTCCGCGAGCCGATCGTGATCTCCAACGTGCCCCGGCTGGTGCCGGGCTGGACGAAGCCGATCGTGATCGGCCGTCACGCCTTCGGTGACCAGTACCGCGCCACCGACCTGGTTGTCCCGGGCGAGGGGACGCTGACCCTCACCTACACGCCCGAGGACGGCTCCGAGCCGGTTGAGCTTGACGTCTATGACTTCCCCGGCGGCGGCATCGCGATGGCGATGTACAACCTCGACGAGTCGATTCGCGAGTTCGCCCGGGCCTCGATGCGGTACGGCCTCAATCGCGGCTACCCCGTTTACATGTCGACCAAGAACACGATCCTCAAGCGCTACGACGGACGCTTCAAGGACCTCTTCGCCGAGGTCTACGAGGCCGAGTTCAAGGAGGAGTTCGAGGCGGCTGGGATCAGCTACGAACATCGCCTGATCGACGACATGGTCGCCGCCGCCCTGAAGTGGGAGGGCGGTTACGTGTGGGCCTGCAAAAACTACGACGGAGACGTCCAGTCGGACACGGTCGCCCAGGGCTTCGGCTCGCTCGGCCTGATGACCAGCGTGCTGATGAGCGCTGACGGCAAGACCGTCGAGGCCGAGGCCGCCCACGGCACGGTCACCCGTCACTTCCGCCAGCACCAGGAAGGCAAACCGACTTCGACCAACCCGATCGCCTCGATCTTCGCCTGGACCCGTGGCCTTGCGGCCCGCGGGCGGATGGACGAGACCCCCGAGGTGAGCAATTTTACCGAGACCCTCGAGCGGGTATGCATCGAGACGGTCGAGAGCGGCAAGATGACCAAAGACCTTGCGCTGCTTGTCGGCGATGGCCAGGAGTACCAGACGACTGAGGAGTTCCTGGCCTCGATCGACGAGAACCTCCAGCGAGCGATGGCGTAACGGTCGCAAACCCCAACTCCGAGGAGACGATTTCAGTGAGTACTCCCGTCAAGGTCACCGTCACGGGCGCCGCCGGACAGATCGGTTATGCGCTCTTGTTCCGGATCGCCAGCGGTCAGATGCTCGGCCCCGACACCCCTGTCGAGCTCTGCCTGTTGGAGATCCCCGACGCCGTCAAGGCCGCCGAGGGCACGGCGATGGAGCTCGACGACTGCGCCTTCCCGCTGCTGCAGAAGATCGACATCAGCGACGACGCCAAGTACGCCTTCGACGGCTGCAACGTCGGCCTGCTCGTCGGCGCTCGCCCGCGCGGCCCGGGCATGGAGCGCTCCGACCTGCTCGAGGCCAACGGCGGCATCTTCAAGCCGCAGGGTGAAGCGATCAACGCCGGCGCCGCCGCCGACGTGCGGGTGCTGGTGGTCGGCAACCCGGCAAACACCAACTGCCTGATCGCGATGTCGAACGCCCCCGACGTGCCCCGCGAGCGCTTCACGGCGATGATGCGGCTCGATCACAACCGGGCGATCGGCCAGGTCGCCAACAAGCTCGGCCGGCCGGTCACCGCGGTCACCAACATGACCACTTGGGGTAACCACTCGGCGACGCAGTATCCGGACCTAGTTAACGCCAAGGTGGACGGCGCCAGCGCCTGGGAGGCCGTCGACGACGAGGCCTGGATCGCCGACGAGTACATCCCCCGGGTTGCCAAGCGTGGTGCTGAGATCATCGACGCGCGCGGCGCGTCCAGCGCTGCCTCAGCTGCCAACGCCGCGATCGATCACATCCACGACTGGGTGCTCGGCACCCCGGAGGGCGATTGGGTCTCGATGGGCGTTCCCGCCGACGGCTCCTACGGGATCGGCGAGGGCATCATCTGCGGCCTTCCCTGCACCTGTACCGGCGGCGAGTGGTCCGTGGTCCAGGGGCTGGAGATACCGGACTTCTCACGCCAACGAATCGACGCCAACGTGCTCGAGCTCCAACAAGAGCGGGACGCCGTCGACCAGCTCGGCCTGATCTAGGGAGATCTGCGAAAACGGGCCCCGGGTGGGTCTTCCAGACGCACTTCGTGCTGAGTGTCTGGAAGACCCACCCGGGGCCCGTTCACATAGGTGGGCCTGAGTCAGCCGCCCGGGTAGTACTGGCGACCGTCCTTCTTGACGCGACCCTCTTTCTCCAAGTCACCGAGTACCCGGTAGAGGTAGTTCGGCTTGATTTTCATAGTTTTGGCGACGTCCGAGGCGCTGATGCCCGGCTGGCTCTCGATCAGAGCGACGGCCTGATCGGCGCGGGTGCCGCCGCGGCGTTTGCGACGTTTGCGGGTACCGCCGGCAGCGCCGCCGGTGGTCGCTTTTTTGCTGCCTCGCGGCCGACCGGGCGAACGGCGCGTCGTGGCTTTGCCGCCTAGCTCAGCCAGCGCACGCTCTAGGCGCTTGCGCTCGTCCTCGAGGTCGGCCAGGCGCTTCTGCACCAGGTCGCGAGCCTCGTCCAGTACGTTGCTTGGCATATAGGTGTCCTTTCAGGCAGGGGGCGTACCTGAGCAGTGTGACATAGGCCATGTTCACAGTGACTATTCATTTAGTCAGGAACGATGTCCCGTTGTAGCCATTTGTATTACGGACAGGGCCGTACTGTACGAACTGTCTAAAGCGATCGCTCTGTCTGGCGCTCCGCTGAGATGCGAATCACGTTGTGGGCGAGCCCGAGTTTCTCCATTGTGGTTATCAGCGCCGCCGAGGGGTCGAGCTGGCCGCGACCGAGCCCATGCACGGCGGAGCGGGGGAAGGCGTGATGGTTGTGATGCCACGACTCACCCAGCGACGGCAGGGCCAGCCAGAAGACGTTGGTCGAACGGTCATCGGTGTCGAACTTCCGGGTGCCGAGGAAATGACAGATCGAGTTGACGCTCCAGGTGACGTGATGGACGAAGAAGATTCGCACCAAGCCGCCCCACAGCAATCCGGTCGCTGCTCCCAACAGGGTGCCGCTGACCAGGTACCCCGCCAGTGCCGGTAGGGCCAGGGTCAGAAGTACCAGTGGGACGAAGTTGCGGCTGATTCGGCGCATGCCCTGGTCCTCATAGAGATCGGCTGCATAACGCTTCCAATCGGCCCGTCCCTGCGTCGACATCAACCAGCCGCTGTGGGCATGCCAGAGGCCGGCGAGGACGCCGCGGACGCCGCCGTCGTGGCCGACGTGGGGGCTGTGCGGGTCACCCTCTTCATCGGTGTGGGCGTGGTGCTTGCGGTGGTCGGCGACCCAGGAGATCACCGGGCCTTGCACGGCCATCGAACCGAGCACGGCGAAGGTGTACTCGAGCGGCTTGCTGGTCTGGAAGGAGCGATGGGTGAGCAGGCGGTGGAATCCGACCGTGATCCCGACCGCGGTCAGCAGGTACATCGCCGCCGCGATCGCGAGGTCAGCCGGCCTTACCAGGCTGTTCCAGAGCAGCACGACTGCGGTGACGGTGGCGGCGAAGGGAACCACGACGGCGCCGAGGTTGGCGGCCTTCTCGACTTTGGTCATCTCACCCATTGCAGGCGAAGATACGCTGGGTCTGACACGATATATCCGTCTCTAGGGCACTTTTTCGATCATATTTTTATAAGGCATATGACAACTTCTTTCCAGACCGAGCCCTGGGGCGCTCTCCCAGCCGAGGTCGCCGACGTGATCGAGCCGGAGCTGGAGGCGATCACCGAGGAGATCCTTGCCTCGATCGCCGCCACCGTGCCCGAGTACGCGCGGCCGCTCGAGGGTCGCTTTGGCCGCGGCATCCGCAGGGGCGTCGGTGAGGCCCTGTGGCAGTTCGTCGCTCTGATCCGTGATCCCGGCCCCGGCCGTGGCCCGGGCCGCGAGGTCTACGTCGAGCTCGGTCGCGGTGAGTTCCGCCAGGGGCGCACCCTGGACTCGCTGCAGGCGGCCTACCGCGTCGGCGCCCGCGTCGCCTGGCGCCGGATCGCCGCCGCGGGGCAGCAGGCGCGGCTCGGCGCCGAGCCACTCAGCCTCCTCGCCGAGGCGATCTTCGCCTACATCGACGAGCTCGCCGCCGACTCGGTCGACGGCTACGCCGAGGCCCAGCGCGAGGTCGCCGACTTGCGCCGTCGCCGTCGTCAGGAGCTGGCGAGCCTGCTGCTGCGCGAGCCGACCGCCGAGACCGCCGACGTCCTTGCCGCCGCCCGCGCCGCGGCCTGGGAGCCGCCGCGCCGGGCCGCTGCGGCCGCCTGCGCTGAGGCCGACCTGGGGGCGGTCGCCCGCGCCTTGCCGCCAGAGACCCTGGCGACGGTGATGGAAGGAAGCGGCTGCCTGTTGATCCCCGACCCCGACGGACCGGGGCGGGCCGAGCAGCTGGCCCACGCGGCGAGCGCCGGATCGCTGGCACTCGGGCCGGTCGGCGGCCTCGCCGAGCTGTCGCGCTCGTGGGCGTTGGCCACGGCGCTGAGCCGCGCCGTGGCTGCCGGCGCCGTGCTCGGCACGGGCCTGCTGCGCGTCGAGGACCACCTCGCCGACTTGTTCCTCTTCGAGGGCCGCGACCTCGCCGCCCTGATCGCCGCCCGGCGCCTGGCACCCCTGCACGGCCTCACCGAGAAGGCTCGGGCGCGGATGCAGGAGACCGCGCTCGCCCATCTCCGCCACGGCGGCAACGCGGTGGCGATGGCCGCCGAGCTGCACATCCACCCGCAGACCGCGCGGCACCGGATTGGCCGCCTCCGCGAACTGTTCGGCCAGCAACTCGAGGACCCCGAGGCCCGCTTCGAGCTCGAGATCGCCCTGCGGGCTGGCTAGGAGACATTGGCGAAACCCCCGCACGCGCCTGGCGGCGGCGGACACGGCGCTCGCCGGGCGGATACCCGGGTTTCGCCAATGTCTCCTAGTGGTTGCGCTTCTTCGGCAGGGTGCCGAAGACGACGTCCCAGATCGGCGAGGAGACGCCGTAGCCGTAGCGGTGGTCCTGGAAGTGGTGGCGCATATGCTGCTCGCGCAGTCGTTTGCCCATCTCTGATTTAGGCACGAAGTGGTGGACGTAGTAGTGCGTGTAGTCGTAGCCGAGGTAGCCGAGGATGAAGCCGCCGAAGATCGGGAAGGCGGCGTCGCCGAAGATCAGCCCGAAGGCGATGAAGAAGAGCGCCGCCAGCGGGATCGAGACCGAGGGGGGCATGACCAAGCGCATCCGGTCGTTGGGATGGTCGTGGTGGATGCCGTGGATGATGAAGTGCATGCGGCGCCCGAAGGCGTTGTCGGGCTCCCAGTGGAAGATCAGCCGGTGCAGCCAGTACTCGGTCAGGGTCCAGATCCCGATCCCGGCCAGCGAGAGCAGCAGTAGCTGCCAGGCGGCGTAGCCACGATCGGCGCCGAGCCACTCCATCGCCACGATCACCGGGATGAAGATCAGCGCCGGGATCGCCGGGTGGACCCGGGAGAAGAAGTTGAGAAATTCGCTCTTGAAGAGGGGGGGAGAGGCGGAAAGCTTCTCCGTGCGGTTGTGAGCCTCCATCGCTGGCCATAGTAGCGACGCCCCTCGCTGCCCCGGGGCAGCGCAGCCCTCCCGCAAGACGCGGGGAAGATGTGACCGGGCTGTAATCAAAGAGGTAGCGATTTGCGGAATCGCCACCCACGCGAGCCCGGCGACGTTGCTTAGATCCCCGCCGTGCCGCGCAAACCCAAGCCCCCCACCTGCGAGGACTGCTACTTCCACAAGAACCTCCTCTGCGCCCTCGAGTTGAACGAGCCGTGCGCGACCTTCCGCCCGAACCGCCCCGAGGGCCTCGTGCCTCCTCGGCAGCCTGTTCTGCTGATGCGAGCCCCGCGCTGGGCATCCCGCGCCGCCTAGTCGGCTCTCGCCCGCCTCGCGCGGCTATGTTTTGAGCCCGATGCCCCAGCGCGACCTACTGATCAATTTCACCCAGATATCCGGCGATAGCTGGAGTCGCAGCCGCTACGTCGCCCGGCGCAGCAGCGGCTTTTCGCCCAACGTCGACGTCTACTACTGCGGTGAGCCGCAGCGGGCGGTGGTCAAGGTCGACCTCGCCGGCGTCTCCCTCGCCCAGGTGGGGATCGAGGTCAGCGGCCGCCACGTCGCGATCGCCGGCGAGCGCCACCTGCAGGAGTCCGAGGGCCGGGTCTACCAGCAGGTCGAGATTCCCTCCGGTCCCTTCCGCCGCATCGTCGAGCTGCAGGTCGAGGTCGACGCCGAGCGGGCCAGCGCCACCTACGAGGACGGCGTCCTGCGGATTGAGCTGCCGCTGCGCGATCCCGGCGAGAACAGCCGCCGGGTCCCGATCGGCCGCAGCTAATGGCGGACGCCCCGGTCCTCGAGGTCGTCGACTCACCGCTCGACGCGGAGAGTGCGATCCTCGCCAACCAGCCGCTGCCGGAGGCGCTGCCGGTGCTGCCCCTGCGCGACACCGTCACCTTCCCGGACACGGTGATGCCGCTGGCCGTCGGCCAGGAGCGCTCCGTGCAACTGGTCAACGACGTGCTTGGTGGCAACCGGATGCTGGTGATGGTCGCCTCGCGTGACCCCGAGAACGACGAGCCGGGCCCCGATGACCTGTACGACGTCGGCGTTGCCGGCGTCGTCGCTCGGATGATGAAGGTGCCCGACGGATCGCTGCGGATCCTCGTCCAGGGCACCCAGCGAGTGAAGCTCGGCCCGTATCTCACCGAGAGCCCTTACCTGGTGTCCGAGATCGCCGAGTTGCCGGACCGCAGCAAACCAAGCGCCGAGCTGGAGGCGTTGACCCGCAACGTGCGGCGCACCTTCGTCGAGATCGTTGAGCAGATCCCCTACCTGCCCGAGGAGTTGCAGATGGCGATCGCCAACATCGACGACCCCTCCGCGCTCGGCAATCTGATCGTTGGCGCCCTGCGGCTCGGCGTCGAGGAGAAGCAGGCGCTGCTGGAGGAGGTCGACGTTGCCAAGCGACTGCGCCACCTCTCGAAAATCCTCGCCCGCGAGCTCGAGGTGGTCCAGCTCGGCACCCAGATCCAGTCCCAGGTCCAGTCCGAAGTCGACAAAGGCCAGCGCGAGTTCTTCCTGCGCCAGCAGCTGAAAGCGATCCAGGACGAGCTCGGCGAGGGCGACGAGCAGCAGGCCGAGGTCAACGAGCTGCGCGAGCGGATCGAGGCGGCCGGCCTGCCCGAGCAGGCCCGCAAAGCCGCCGACCGCGAGTTGGCGCGGCTGGAGAAACTGCCGCCTGCCGCCGCTGAGCACGGCGTCATCCGCACCTACCTGGAGTGGCTGGTGGAGCTGCCCTGGGCGGTCGAGACCGAGGACAACCTCGACATCAACCACGCCCGCAAGGTTCTCGACGAGGACCACTACGACCTCGAAAAGGTCAAGGACCGGATCCTCGAGTACCTGGCGGTGCGGAAACTGAACCCCGACTCGCCGGGGCCGATTCTCTGCTTCCTCGGCCCCCCCGGCGTCGGCAAGACCAGCCTCGGCCGCTCGATCGCGAAGGCGCTGGGGCGGGAGTTCGAGCGCATCTCGGTCGGCGGCGTCCGCGATGAGGCTGAGATCCGTGGCCACCGCCGCACTTACATCGGCGCCCTGCCGGGGACGATCGTGCGGGCACTGCGCGACGCCGGCTCCCGCAACCCCGTTTTCATGATCGACGAGATCGACAAGATGGGCTCCGACTTCCGCGGCGACCCCGCCTCGGCGATGCTCGAGGTGCTCGACCCGGCCCAGAACGACTCCTTCCGCGATCACTACCTCGACCTCGAGTTCGACCTCTCCGACGTCGTCTTCATCGCCACCGCCAACGTTCTCGAGACGATTCCGGGGCCGCTGCTCGACCGCATGGAGACGATCGAACTCTCCGGCTACACGGTCGAGGAGAAGCGCCATATCGCCCGCCGCTACCTGGTGCCGCGGCAGATCTCGGCCAATGGCCTGAAGCCCTCGCAGATCGAGTTCGCCGACGCGGCGCTGACGGCGATCATCGAGGAGTACACCCGCGAGGCCGGCGTCCGCGGTCTCGAGCGCCAGATCGGCACGGTCTGCCGCAAAGTCGCCCGCGACGTCGCCGAGGGCAAGGCCAAAGGCAAGGTCAAGGTCTCCGGCAAAAAAGCCCGCGAGCTGCTCGGCCGCCGCCGCGTCTTCGCCGAGCAGCGCCGCCGCACCAAAGTGCCCGGGGTCGCCACCGGCCTCGCCTGGACGCCGGTCGGCGGCGACGTCCTCTTCATCGAGGCGACGGCGATGCCGGGCTCGGGCGGGCTGACGATCACCGGCCAGCTCGGCGAGGTGATGAAGGAGTCGGCGCAGGCGGCGCTCTCCTGGATCCGCGGCCACTGGGCCAGCGTCGCCCCCGGGCTCGGCGAGGCTTGGTTCTCCGAGCACGACATCCACATCCACGTCCCCGCCGGCGCCGTGCCCAAGGACGGGCCCTCGGCGGGTGTCGCAATGACGGTGGCGCTGTCCTCCCTGGTCAGCGGCCGACCGGTTCGCAACGATGTGGCGATGACGGGCGAGGTCACCCTGACCGGGCAGGTGCTGCCGATCGGCGGCCTCAAGGAGAAGTCGTTGGCGGCACAGCGGGCGGGGATCAAACGCGTGATCGTGCCGGAGCGGAACGAGGGGGACGTCGCGGAGATACCCGAGCGCGAGCTCGGGTCCCTGGAGTTCGTCTACGTGGACGAGGTCTCCAAGGCGATCGACGTCGCCCTCTCCTAGGGCCCATGGAGGCAGCGACCCTCCGCGGGGATCGTCCCGCGAGCCCACTGCAGTCGTTGCGCGAGGCGGCGCGGGCACGCTCCCGCGCCTTCTGGATCGTCGCCGGGCTGACCACCCTGGCGGCGTTGCTGCGCTTCCTCACCCTTGGGGTGCAGAGCTACCACCACGACGAGGTCGTCACCGCCGGCCGCATCCTCGGCGGCAGCTTCGGCCACGCGATGGACGCCGTCAACTACAGCGAGTCGGCGCCGCCGCTCTACTACGCGCTGGCCTGGGTCTGGACGCAGGCGACCGGGACGAGCGAGTTCGGGCTGCGTTCGGTCTCGGCCCTGGCCGGGGTGGCGACGGTTCCGGTCGCCTACCTGATCGGGCTGGAGCTGCGCGGGCGTCGGGCCGGCCTGATGGCGGCGGCGCTGGTTGCCGTCAACCCGATGCTGCTCTGGTACTCGCAGGAGGCGCGCGTCTACGCGCTCTTCGCCCTGCTCTGCGCGGTCTCGCTGCTCTACACCGTGCGGATCCTCCGCCGTGGGCGCCGCCGCGATGTGATCGCCTGGGGCGTCTTCGCCGGGCTGGCCCTGGCGACGCACTACTTCGCCGTCTTCCCGCTCGCCGCCGAGGTCGTCTGGCTGTTGCGCCGGCGCCGCCGCGAGAGCTTGCCGGGGATCGGCATCGTCGCCGTCTCCGGGTTAGCGCTGGCGCCCCTGGCGATCCATCAGATGTCACTCAAGCACGCCGAATGGATCTCCGGCGAGGCGCTCAGCCACCGGCTCTGGGCGGCGGCGGCGACCTTCGTCACCGGTGAGACCGGCGACATCATCGCCCGGCCCGACCAGCCGGCGCTGGCCTTCGTGCCGCTGGCGCTGGCGCTTGCCGGCCTCGCCCTGTTGGCCCTGCGCGCCGGCCGCGACGAACGGCGGGCGGTGGCGCTGCCGCTGGGCGTTTCGCTGGCGGCGATCGGGATCCCGGTCGCGCTGGCGCTGCTCTCGCCGAGCAAGGACTACGTGCTCGCCCGCAACGTCATCCCCGCCCTGGTGCCGCTGCTGGTCGTCCTCGCGATCGCCTTCACATTGCCGTCGGCGCGCCGCCTCGGCGCCGTCCTCGGCACCGCCCTGCTCGCCTACTCGCTCGGCTTCTGCGTCTGGGCCAGCGCCTCGCCGAGCCTGCAGCGCCCCGACTGGAGCGCCGTCGCTGCCCACCTCGGCGAACCGGCGGCGCCACGGGCGACCGTGACCTGGACCCTCGGCCTCGCCTCGCTGCGCTACTACCTGCCGTCGAAGGCGATCCAAGTGGCCCCCGCCGACGGCTACCACTGGCTCGTCCATGAAGTGGACTTCGTCTCCGACGGGAAGGTGCCACCCCCGGCGCAGCAGCTGCTCGGGCCCGGCTTTCGCCAGGTCGCCGTCGAAGACACCGGCCGGCTCGACATCCGTCGCTACGCGGTCCCCGGCCCAGGCCTGGCGCCGCTGCAGCTGCGCCAGCTGAAGACGGCCGAGCTCAACTTCCGTACCAACGGCACCCTCCTCGACGGCGTTGGTCCACGTTAGGCGTACTCAAGCTCGTTGCGGGTATCCTCACCCGCACCGGAGAATCTCATTGAGGAGAGGGCATGACCAAGACGAAGGCTGATCGGGCCACCGATATTTACGAGTCGGCGCGCGAAAACCCCTATGTGCAGCGCCTGGTCGAGGACGATGAGCTGCGCGACAGCATCCGCGACGCTTTCGACGCCGCCAAGAACGCCTACGGCCGCGCCACCGGCAACGGCAAGGGCCCCGTCAAGGCCGTCACCAGCGACAAGAAGGTGCAGAAGGAACTCCGCTCCGCCGCCGAGAACCTCCGCGAGGCCTCCGAGCGGCTGCGGGCGCCGAAGAAGCGCAAGAGCCCCCTCGGCAAGCTCGTCGTCCTGGCTCTGGTCGGGGCGGTGCTAGCGCTGGTCTTCAGCGAGGACGCCCGCAAGACGGTGCTCGACGCGCTGTTCGGCGCCGAAGAGGAGTTCGAGTACACCTCGACCACCAGCATCAACGGTTCGTAGCTGAGGCAAGGGGCGGGTGACCGCCCGCCCCTCGTCCTAGACTCTCTCGGCATGGAGGCAGCAACCAAAGAGCGCGAGCTGAGCGGTGAGAAGGCGCAGCGCATCGTCAACGCGATGCGCGACAGCGTCGCCCGCCGTGGCGCCGCCGGCTCGACCTTCGAGCACGTCGCCCGCGAGGCTGGGGTCAGCCGCGGCCTCCTCCACTACTACTTCGGGACCAAGGAGCGATTGCTGGTCGAGGTGGTCCGCCGCGACACCGAGCTTCGCGTCGCCCGGCTCGACGAGCGGCTCGCCAAGGCCGGCTCGGTCGACGACGTGATCGACGTCCTCGTCGCCAGCCTCACCGACATGATCGACAACGAGCCGGCTTTCTTCCTCCTCCTCTACGAGCTGTTCAGTGCCGGCCGGCGCAACCCCGACATCCAGCGCGAGGTCGGCCAGCTCTTCGAGCGCACCCGCTCCCTCGTCGCCGAGGTACTGGAGGCAAAGCAGGCGGAGGGCGTGCTGAAGCTGCGCTTCGACGGCGAGTCGATCGTCTCCTACCTGTTCGCCCTCGCCGACGGCTTCGCCCTGCAGGCCCTCTCCGATCCGAAGCGCGACAACAGCGCCGCCTTCGCGGCTGGCGCCGCCTCGGCCCGGTACCTGCTCGTCGACGAGTAGCCCGGGCCCGCTCGACGTTCATCACCCGCTTCGAGGGATCCCGAGTGATGCCCCTCACAGTCTCGCCGCCGCTGCTGCGAAAAGCTGGCTAACCAGCCAATGCGAAGCGGAATGACTCGACTTGCAGCGTTTCTCGGCCGTCGCCGCCGTTGGGTGATCGCCGCTTGGCTCCTCGTCGTCCTCTGCGCGCTGCCCTTCGCGATGAAACAGACCGATCACCTCACCGGTGGCGGCTTTGACGTTCCCGGCAGCCAGTCGCAGGCAGTCAGCGAGTCGCTGCAGCGCGACTTCGGGGCCGAGTCAAATGGAATTTCGGTCCTGTTCGAGGCGGAAGCCGGATCGGGTCCGGGCGAGGCGAAGGCCGCGGTCGCACGGGTGCGGCGCGAAGTGGCGGCGATCGAAGGGGTGGCGCTGGACCCGGCGGTCGCGCGCGCCGCCGAGCGTCGTCTCGCGGCCACGGGCACGGCGCTGCTGCCGCTCAGCAGCTCCCTCTCGCCGGACGAGCAGATCGACGCGGCGAAGACGCTGCGCGAAGAACTCGACCCAGGGACGGCGAGCGGCGGCGTCACGCCTTACCTGATCGGGCAACCGACGATCTGGGCCGGGATGCAGGAGATCTCCAAGAAGGACCTCTCGGAGGCGGAGTCGAGCGGCTTCCCGATCGTCGCCCTGATCCTGCTCGTCGTCTTCGGCTCGCTGGCGGCGGCGGTGCTGCCACTGGCACTCGGCTTCGTCAGCGTCCTCGTCACCGGCGCCCTCATCTACTTCGTCTCACTGCAGATGACGACCTCGGTGTTCGTCACCAATATGGCCTCGATGATCGGGATCGGCGTCGCGATCGACTACTCACTCTTCATCCTCGCCCGCTATCGCGAGGAGCGAGAAGCGGGCCGCGATAAGCGCGAGGCGCGATCCGAGGCGCTGGCGACCTCGGGCCTGGCGGTGACCTTCTCGGGCCTCGCCGTGATCATCTCGCTGGCCGGCCTCTGGATGGTCGACAACCAGGCGCTGCGCTCGATGGCACTGGGAGCGATGATGGTCGTTGCCGTCTCGATCCTGACCGCGACGACGCTGCTGCCGGCGCTGATCGCGACGCTCGGCGACCGGGTGCTGCCGGGTGGCATCGTCGGCCGCGTCGAGCGCTTCCTGCGGCGGCGGGTGCTGCGCCGCCCCGAGGCGCCGCCGGCGCCGGTCGGCGGCACCCCCGGCGCTAGCCGCTTCTGGACGGGCTGGACGGCGCGGGTGATGGCTCACCCCTGGATCGCGATCGGCTCCGTCTCTGCGGTCCTGCTCTTTCTCGCCACCCCGCTGCTCTCGCTGGAGACCGGCACCCAGGCGATCACCCAGTTCCCCAAGGGCAGCGATGTCCGCGTCGGCGGCGAACTCGCCTCGGCGCAGCTGGGGGGCGGCACTGACCCGGTCTTGGTCGTAGCCGAATTCGACCAGGCGCCAAGCCCGGCCGACCGTGCCGCGACGCTCGAGTACCGGCGCGAAGTGGCCGCCACGCCCGGCGTCGGCGCTGTCGCCCCGCCCGCCTTCTCTGGCGACAGTGCCCTGATCAAGGCGACCCCGGTCGCCGGCAGCGAGTCAGACGCGGCGATGGCGCTGGTCGACCGCCTCCGCGAAGCCGCGCCGACCAGCGCCGTGGGCTCGGTCGCGACCGTCAACGTCGGCGGCGAAACGGCCCGCAGCCACGACGTCCGCGATCAAATCAGTGGCTCAATGTGGAAGATCATCCTCTTCGTGCTGGCCCTCAGCTTCATCGTCCTGATGGTGATGCTGCGCTCGCTGCTGCTGCCGCTGAAGGCGGTGCTGATGAACCTGCTCTCGATCGGGGCGGCCTTCGGTGTCCTCGTCGCGATCTTCCAATGGGGCTGGCTCGACGGCTTCCTCGGCTTCGAAAGTCAGGGCGCGCTGGACACGATCAACGTGCCGCTGATCTTCGCCGTCGTCTTCGGTCTCTCGATGGACTACGAGGTCTTCCTGATGTCGCGGATCCGCGAGCGCTACACACGCCACGGCGACAACGAACGGGCTGTCGCCGAGGGCCTCTCCTCGAGCGCCCGGACGATCTCCTCGGCGGCGCTGATCATGACCGCTGTCTTCGCCGTCTTCGTTCTCACCGGCGTCCCCTCGATCAAGGAGC
>Ga0105242_10002410_pt1 | contig 14697 bp, 16 predicted proteins | sample KBSM24metaG_FD_81521 | JGI IMG/M metagenome (GOLD analysis project Ga0105242, IMG submission 81521) | Miscanthus rhizosphere microbial communities from Kellogg Biological Station, Michigan, USA - KBS M2-4 metaG | ecosystem: Host-associated > Plants > Roots > Rhizosphere > Soil | place...
ACGTTCATCGGGTCGGTCCGGTTCAGCAGCACCTTGCTCTCACCAACCAGACGGAAGCCGGCCGCGCTTGCTTCCTTCATAACCTGGGCACGCTCGATCCGGTGCATCGTCTCCGTGTCGCCGAGGCCGTGACCGGCTGCTGCCGAATGGTCGATGACGATGAACAGGCCACCGGGCTTCAGGATGCGGAACGCGCTGCGGGCAAAAGCCAGCGAGCCCGGCCGTCCCATGAACTTGTCGTTGTAGTCATGGTAATTGTCCGAGGTCCAAACCACGTCTAGCGGTTCGGGCGCCGACAGAATCGCTCCCGGCTGCACCTGCACGGTGACGTTTCCGTATTGCTTGGCGATCTGCTGCAGCTGGGCGACGTTCCCCGTCGCTTCGCGCGCATAGGGCTGCGGCCAAACGGCGTAGACGCGACCCTTCGGTCCAACCATCTTCGAGAAGATCCGCGTCCAATAGCCGTCGCCCGGAATCAGATCGAGGATCCGCTGCCCGGGCTTGAGGTCGGCCAGCGCAACCAGCTCGGCCGGGTGACGGCGTGCGTCGGCTCCGCGTTGCGCGGCGCGGCCGGGATCGGCGAGCGCCCGCGCGAGCAGCGAGGTCGGCGCAGCTTGTGCAGCGGGAATGAGCGCCACCGCGCCTAGGCTTGCGGCGACGAGGGAAAGGGTCAGCGGTTTCATTCGGCCTCCTGGTTGAGCCGTCAAAGGCAGGAAGCGATGGCTGGGCCCTTTGAGCATTGCATCCATTATTCGATGGGCGGCATGACAACAGCCGTTGAACGTCAGGCGATCATGAGCGTTTGAGGCGCATGGTCAGGCCCCTCGCCCTGCTTGCTCTTGCCGTTGCTTCGCCATTGGCGGCGCAACCCGCGACGCTTCCGCCGACGCCAGCGGCGCAGCAGATATTCCAGCGCGACTGGGTGCTGATGAACTGGGCGCTCAAATATTACGATGCCGACCGGGACATCCTCCTCGAGCCGAACGAGGCGCAGGCCGCGGCCGATGCGTTTCGGCACCTCGCCGATGCCGACGGCGACGGGCGGGTGACGCCGCTGGAATACCGCCAGGCGAGAGCGTTCATTCTCGCCCGCTACTGATCCCGGCGCATAACCCGCCCGCCCAAGCTCAGCCGGCGATGGGCTCCGCGAGTAGGACCGGCGCCTCCTCGGCCTTCTGCCCGACCTGCTCGCCTCGGATGAAGCCGAGGATGTCGGCGTTGATCTCGTCGGGATGCGTTGTCATGCAGCCATGCGGGAACGTCGAGTAGGTCTTGAGCTGACCATTCTTCAGCAGCTTCACCGCTAACGGGGCGCTGACGCCGTACGGGACGATCTGGTCGTCTTCACTATGGATAACGAGGACTGGAACGTCGATCTGCTTGAGGTCTTCGCGAAGGTCGGTTTCCGAAAACGCCTTGATGCAATCATACTGGGCCTTGATCCCGCCCATCATTCCTTGGCGCCACCAATTGTCGATCACGCCCTGTATCGGAAGCACCCCGGTCCGGTTGAATCCATAGAAAGGGCCAGACGCGACATCGAGATAGATCTGCGCGCGATTGCTTGCGACTCCGGCGCGGTAGGCATCGAAGGCCTCGATCGGAACGCCGCCGGGGTTTGAGTCCGTCTTCAACAGGAAAGGCGTGATCGCGGAGATCAGAACTGCCTTCGAGACCCTGCCGGGTTCGGCGCGCGCGACGTAGCGAGTGGCCTCGCCGCCACCGGTCGAATGCCCGACATGGACGGCGCCCTGGAGATCGAGCGTCCGTGCCAACGCCTTCACGTCCTCGGCATAAGTGTCCATGTCGTTGCCGGTGTCTGTCTGCGTCGAGCGGCCGTGGCCGCGGCGGTCGTGCGCGATGACGCGGAACCCTTGGCTCAGGAAGAACATGAGCTGGTTGTCCCAGTCATCCGCACTGAGTGGCCAGCCATGATGGAAGACTATCGGCTGTGCGGTTTTGGGGCCCCAGTCCTTGTAGTAGATCTCGGTGCCGTCGCTGGTGGTGATGTATGGCATGCGGGAGCCGTCCCTTCCTCGCTCAAGTGCCGGCCGCCGGGGCCGGAGCCGGTCGCGATCTGCCGAAGGGCGGGCGATACGAGCTCGCGAAGGCACGGGAGTCGTGACGTCGAGTGCGCCATAGTCCCCCCGCATGACCGGGAGAAGACGGCGACTCGGAACGGCTGCGTGATGAATGGAAATACTGGGTTCAGGCGCGCTGTGCACAGGTGCTTGGCATGAAGAATGTGACCATCAGCCGGAGGGCGCTGCTCGGCGCCGGAGCGGCTACTATCGCTGGCCTGACCTTCCTGCGCTCACCCTCGGTCGCGGCCGCCGGTTATCAGGTGACCCACTCGCCCGCCGAGTGGAAGCGGCTACTTGGGCCGCAGCGCTATGCGGTGCTTCGCGAAGCGAGCACCGAGCGGCCCTCCACGAGCCCACTTCTGAACGAGCATCGCCGCGGGACGTTTATCTGCGCCGGTTGTGCGCTGCCCCTGTTCAGCTCCACGACCAAGTTCGACAGCGGCACCGGATGGCCGAGCTTCTGGCAGGCGCTCCCGCACGCGATCGTGAAGCGCGCGGACCACAGCCTGCTGATGGAGCGCACCGAAGTGTTGTGCGAGCGCTGCGGCGGGCATCTCGGCCACGTGTTCGACGATGGCCCCAAGCCGACCGGGCTGCGCTATTGCATGAATGGCCTTGCGCTGAAGTTCGCGCCCGCCTGAGCCCTCGCCATCCGTTGGTCGAACAGTGGCTCGGTAGCCGTTGCGCTGGCCGGTTGCGGGGCTAAAGTCGCGCCCTTGTCGCACAGAGATTTACCCCGGAGATTCAAGCCGATGCATAAGCCCAGCTGGATCGCGCTGCTTGCCGCCGCAACCATCCTGACGCCGCCCGCGATCGCGGCACCGGCGCAATCGGTGCCGATCCCGACGCTCGTCAAGCAGGTGTCGATCCCGCACACGAGCTTCAAGCTCAGCAACGGCCTGACGGTCATTGTCCACGAGGACCACAAGGCGCCGATCGCCGCGGTCAGCGTCTGGTACAATGTCGGCTCGAAGGACGAGCCAAAGGGCAAGACCGGCTTCGCCCATCTGTTCGAGCATCTCATGTTCAACGGGACGGAAAATTACCCCGGCACCTTCGACGAGTATCTCGCGAAGCTTGGGGCGACCGACAGCAACGGATCGACATGGTTCGATCGCACCAATTATTTCGAGACCGTTCCTGCGGGCGCGCTCGACCGCGCGTTGTCCATGGAAAGCGACCGCATGGGCCACCTGCTCGGCGCGGTCACCCAGGGCGTGCTCGATAACCAGCGCGGCGTCGTCCAGAACGAGAAGAGGCAGGGCGACAGCCGGCCGGGCGGCCTGATCCAATATACGGTCCAGGGCACCTTGTTTCCGGAGGGGCATCCCTATCACCACACCACCATCGGCTCGATGGAGGACCTGGACGCCGCGAGCCTGGCCGACGTCAAGCAGTGGTTCCGCGACCGCTACGGCCCCAACAATGCCGTGCTGGTCGTCGCGGGCGATGTCACTCCGGAGCAGGTACGCACGCTTGCCGAGAAAAATTTCGGCGACATCCCCGCGGGCCCGGTCAACCATCCGGCGCTCGCCAACGTGCCCACGCTGAAGAAGGCGAAAAGCGTCGTGATGCACGACCACGTCGCTACCACCATCATCCAGAAATATTGGGCGGTGCCGGGGCTGCTCGATCCCAGGATGGAAGCGCTCGACGTTGGAGGCTCCATCCTTGGCGGACTCGCCAGCTCGCGCTTCGACGAGATCCTGGTCCGCAAGGAGAAGCTGGCGGTCGCGGCAAGCGCCAACCTCAGCGCCTTCCATCGGATCGGCGTGTTCAACACTAGCGTCTACGTGCGGCCGGGGGTCGACCCCGCAAAGGCGCAGGCGCGAGCCGACCAGGTCCTGGCCGAGCTGATCGCCAAGGGCCCGACAAAGGACGAAGTCGAGCGGGCGGTAATGAGCGAAGTGTCGGGCCGGATCCGGGGCCTCGAGCAGGTCGGCGGCTTCGGCGGCAAGGCGGTGACGCTGGCCGAGGGGCAGACCTATGCCCACGACAGCAGCTTCTATAAGAAGACGCTGGCTGCCTATGCCGGGATCACTCCAGCGAGGGTGCGCACGGCGATGCAGCAATGGCTGAAGCGACCGCCGCTGACGATCACGCTCTCGCCGGGCGAGCGCGAGGCCTATAACGAAGCGAAAGCCGTGGAGCCGCCCAAGGCGGGTACCGACAAGACGGCCGGCGCGGTCAAGGGCAACCGGCCGCTCCCGCCGGTCGGCCAGCTCGCCGCGCTCGACTTCCCCGACATCGTCCACACCAGGCTCTCGAACGGAATCCCGATCGATTACGTCCAGCGCGGCGCCGTTCCGGTCACGCAGGTTGCGCTGGCATTCGACGCGGGCAGCGCGGCGGACACTCCGCAGGGCCAGGGCCTCGCGGCGATGACCATGGACTTGCTGGACGAGGGCACGTCCAAGCTCAGCTCCCAGCAGGTCGCGGAGGCCGAGGAGCGCCTCGGCGCCGACGTTGGGACCAGCAACGGCTCCGACCGCTCCTATGTGACGCTAAATGCGCTCTCGCCGAACCTCGCGCCCTCGCTCGACTTGATGAGCGACGTGGTGAAGGACGCGGCATTCCGGCCTGACGATATCGACCGTATCCGCGCGCAGGAGCTGACCTCGATTGCGCAGACGCAGAAGGACCCGACGCGGGTTGCGCGACGCCTGCTGCCGGTCGTGCTTTATGGCGCCAACCACCCCTACGGTGCGCCTGCCGGCGGCGACCCCAAGGCGATCGAGAAGTTCGGCCGCGCCGACCTCGTCGGCTATGCGCAGCGCTGGTTGCGTCCCGACAACGCAAAGATCTTCATTGTTTCGGACCGGCCGCTGAGCGAGATCCAGCCGCTGCTTGAGGCTCGGTTCGGCAATTGGGCGCCGCCATCGGTAGCGAAGGGCGTGAAGGCCTTCCCCGCCGCGACGCCGCGACCGTCATCTCCGCGGATCCTGCTGGTCAACCGGCCGGGCGCGCCCCAGTCGAGCATCCTCGGCGCGCAGCTCCTGCCACTTGACCCGAAGGGCAATATCGTGCCGTTCGATACCGCCAATGACGTTCTCGCCGGTGATTTCACCGCTCGCCTGAACATGGACCTGCGCGAGGACAAGGGCTGGTCGTACGGCGTTTACGGCGGGGAGTCGGTGCTGCTGCACGCGGTGCCGTACACCATCTCGGCGCCTGTCCAGGCCGACCGCACAGGCGATTCGCTGGCGCGGCTCAACCAGGACCTCACCGAGTTCCTGACCAGCAAGGGCGTGACCGCCGACGAGCGTGACCGGTTCGTGACCAAGAGCATCAACCAGCTGCCCGGCGAGTTCGAGACCAGCGGAGCGGTCCTCGGCGCGATGATGAACATCGACATGCTCGGCAAGCCCGACAATTACTATGAGACGCTGGCGCCAGAATATCGCGCGCTTACCCCGGCAAGCCTCGATCAGGCGGCCCGCTCGGCGCTCGATCCCAAGGGCTTCACCTGGATCGTGGTCGGCGACGCGGCCAAGGTTCGGCCGCAGCTCGAGAAGCTGGGCATCCCGATCGAGGTTGTCGAAGCGCCGTAACGCTTACCGGATGACGCGGGTGACGTGGCCCATCTTGCGGCCGGGGCGGGCCTCGCCCTTGCCGTAGATATGGAGGTGCGCGCCACGCTCGGCGACAAGCTCGGGCCAGCGGTTCACTTCGTCGCCAATGAGGTTCTCCATGACGGCGCTGCCACGGGTCAGGCCGGTGACGCCCGGCGGCAGGTCGCAGATTGCACGGATATGCTGCTCGAACTGGGAGGTGACGGAGCCCTCGATGGTCCAGTGGCCGCTGTTGTGGACGCGCGGTGCGATCTCGTTGACCAACGGGCCGTCAGCCGAGGCAAAGAACTCGACGGTGAGGACGCCGACATGGCCCAGCGCCTCTGCGATGCTGAGTGCGGCGGCGCGGGCTTTCTCAACCTGAGGCGCAACGAGGGCGCCTCCGGGCACGGTCGAGCGCCTGAGGATCCCGCCCTCATGCTCATTGCGAGGTGAGTCCCAGAAGACGTGGCGGCCGTCGGCCCAGCGCGCGAGGATGACCGAGAATTCAGCGCTAAAGGCGATACCGGTCTCGGCGACTGCCGGCTCTTCCGCGAGCGCCGACCAGGCGGAGGCCACGTCGGCTGCATCGCGGATCCACGCCTGGCCCTTGCCGTCATAGCCGTAGCGGCGGGTCTTGAGGACGACCGGCACTCCAAGCTGTTCCACGGCCGCTTCGGCCTCGGCGAGGTCGGATACCTGCCTCCACGGCGCGACGCGGCCCCCGCAATCCTCGATGAACTGCTTCTCGATGGCCCGGTCCTGCGCGACCGCGAGCGAACGCGTTCCGGGCCGGAGCTTGTCGCCGAGCGCAGCCAGCGGCCCCACCGGCAAATTCTCGAATTCATAAGTGATGATGTCGACGCTGCCGGCAAAGGACTGCAGCGCATCGGAATCCTCGAACGCTGCGCAAGTATGCGATGCCGCAACGTCGGCTGCGCAGGTGTGCGGGTGCGGATCGAAGATGTGGCATTTGTAGCCGAGCTGGGCTGCCGCGACGCTGAGCATCCGGCCGAGCTGGCCGCCGCCGATGATTCCGATCGTAGAGTCCGGCGGAATCATTCCGGCGCTTCAGCCACCGATCCCGTCTGCGCCTCACGCCAGGCACGGAGCCGCCCGGCCAGCGCTGCATCCTCATTGGCGAGGATGGCCGCGGCGAGCAGCCCGGCGTTGATGGCTCCGGCCTTCCCGATCGCCAGCGTGCCGACGGGAATGCCGGCGGGCATCTGAACGATCGACAGCAGGCTATCCATGCCCTTCAACGCCTGGGTCTCGACCGGGACGCCGAGCACTGGAAGCTCGGTCATCGAAGCCGTCATTCCGGGGAGGTGCGCGGCGCCGCCCGCGCCGGCGATGACCAGCTTCAGGCCCCGGTCTTTCGCGGAGTGGGCATAATCGTAGAGCCGCTTGGGCGTCCGGTGCGCGGAAACGACCCTGGTTTCGTGAGCGACGCCCAGCTTGTCGAGGACCTCGGCGGCATGGCGCATCGTCTCCCAGTCGGACTTGCTGCCCATGATGATGCCGACGAGCGGCTCCGTCATTGTCCCGCCTTGGATCAGTTCTATGGAAAAGGCCGTTTAGGGGGCCGATTCACCCTAGGCAATCGGAGCTTTCCAGCCACACGATGCGTTGAATCGACCGCTGGGTAGTTCCCCCGCGTTTTCAGGGCGGCAGATTCGCGCTATGGCGTGCAGACAGAGCAAAGACTCAGGGGCAATGTCTGAGCACTTAAACGACGTCGTGGACGTCGACGATCGCCGACGGCTGATCGAAGAGATCAGCCTGTTGCGGGCCAAGGTCGCCCGCCTGCAGGAGCGCGTCGAGCAGCTCGATACGCTCGCCCATCAGGATTCGCTGATCAACCTTCCCAACCGTCGCGGTTTCATGCGGGAGCTCGAACGGCTGATTGCGCGGGTTGACCGCTACGGCATTAATGCGGCGATGCTGTTCGTCGACCTCGACGGCCTGAAGATGATCAACGACACTTTCGGCCACCGTGCCGGAGACGAGGCGCTGATCCAGGTCGCCAACCTTCTCGCCAAAGGCGTCCGCAGCAGCGACGTCGTGGCCCGGATTGGGGGCGACGAATTCGGAATCCTGCTCGAGGCTTCTGACGACAATGACGCGCACGAAACCGCCACGCGGCTTGTCGACCAGATTTGCGGCTGCGAATTCATGCACGATGGCGAAGCGTTGCCCTTGAGCGTCGCGATCGGCGTCGGAATGATCGATGCGCTCGACACCGCCGAAGAGGTGATGCAGCGCGCCGACGAGGCGATGTACCTTCGTAAGGCCGCGGCCTAAGCGTCTTCCAGATAATAGCGCCGCTCGACCGAGAGGTCGTCGGCCAGCTCGTAGACGATCGGCTTGCCAGTCGGGATCTCGAGCCCGACGATCTCGTCGTCGCTGATGTCCGAGAGATACTTGATGATCCCCCGCAACGAGTTGCCGTGCGCGGCGACGAGCACCCGCTGCCCGGCTTCCAGGCGCGGGGCGATTTCCAGCTCGTAGCAGGGGAGCGCGCGGGCGATGGTGTCCTTGAGGCTTTCTGTCCGGGGCACGTCGACATCGGCGTAGCGACGGTCGCGGCTCACGTCCCACTTGCTGCCGGGTTCGAGCGGCGGGGGCGGGATGTCGTAGGAGCGCCGCCAGATCTTGACCTGCTCGGCCCCGACCTTGTCGATCATCTCCTGCTTGTTGAGGCCGGTCAGCCCGCCATAGTGGCGCTCGTTCAGGCGCCAGTCCTTCCACACCGGGAGCCAAAGGCGGTCCATCTCGTGAAGCGCTAGGTGAAGCGTCCGGATGGCGCGGGTGAGAACGCTGGTGAAGCAGAAGTCGAAGTCGAAGCCGCGCTCGCGCATCAGCCTGCCCGCGGCGCGAGCCTCATCGACGCCGGTGGGGGAGAGGTCGACGTCCCACCAGCCGGTGAAGCGGTTCTCGAGGTTCCACTGCGACTGGCCGTGCCGCAGGAGCACCAGCTGACGCATCAGGCGTTCTCGACTTGCTTGGACTTCGTCTTGTCGGCCTTGGCCGCCTTGAGATCCGGAAGCACCGCGTGGAGCGCGTCGAGGCACGCGTAGGCCAGATATTTCGAGCGCTGCGGCGACCAGCCATAGACCTCATCCGGCAGGTCGAAATTGTCCTTGAAAGGCATCTCCAGCGTCATCGACACGCAGCCGTAGCGCTCGGCGAGCTGGGTCGTGGACATGCTCATGTTCGCTTCGCCGGGCTTCGGGATCTCATAGCCCTGGCTGCGCTGGAAATCGGGGCACAGCCGCTCGAGCGTCTCGCTGAACAGGTTGAACAGCCGCAGCTGTCCGTCCTTGAGCGAGGGAATGCCTTCGAAGCCGGCGAGGAAGTTGGCGGGGATGGCTTCATCGCCGTGGACATCCATCGCGAAATCGACGCCGGTTTCGTCCATCGCATTGCGGACTGAGAGAACTTCGGGGCTCTTCTCGGCCGATGGTGCGTGCCACTCGCGGTTGAGGTTCACGCCGACGGCGTTGGTGCGAAGATGCCCGCGCCGCGATCCGTCCGGGTTCATGTTGGGGACCACGCGGAAGGTGCACTCACGCCGAAGCACGCGGGCGACGGGGTCGTCCTCGTCCGTCAGCTTCTCCAGCGCGCCTTCCATCCACCATTCGGCCATGGACTCCCCGGGGTGCTGGCGGGCGTAGAGCCAGACGTTCAAGCCGCCTTCGCCGATCGTCAGGCAGTCGATGTCCTGGCCGTCGAGGCTCTTGCCGAGCGAGCGGTAAGCGACCCCATCAAGCGCTGCGGTCTGGGTCACCAGGTCGTGGTGCCGCTCCATCGAATAAGGCGCGAAATATGCGATCCACACAATGTCCTGGGGCGGGGTCAGCTTGATCGTCAGCACGCCGCCCGAATAGCTGGTGTCGGAAACCCGCACCCAGTCCTCGCGGTCGAGGCTCATCACCGCTTTGTAGTCGGGCCAGCCGTGCGGGTAGGCGGAGCCGGCGCAGTTGGTGATGCGCAGCGTCAGCTCGCGCCCCGCGCCGCCGGCGACGCGGAAATAGAACCACTGGTAGAAATCGCTCATGTGGTCATGGACGATCTCTAGGTCGGCGGATGCGCCGTCCTGCTTCACGACGCGAATGTTGCCGGCGTCGAACGCGCTGGAGATGATGAGGGACATTGGACCTTACTTGGCTAACCCGCTGTTCGCGGGGCTGATAGTGCGGAGGCGCGGATCAGGCAAACCGCGCTGGCATTGAGCCTGCGCCTTCGCTAGCTCGCCTCGCATGAGTAAACCCAATGTCCTCGTAACCGGCGGCGCCGGCTATATCGGGAGTCACGCCGTCCTGGCGCTTAAGGACGCCGGCTGGAATGTCGCCGTGATCGACGACCTCTCCAACGGCAGCCAAGAAGTCGTCCCCCAGGACGTGCCCTTCTACCAGGGCTCGATCGCGGAGACGGTGCTGGTCGATTCCGTCCTCCACGAGCGCAAGATCGGCGCGATCATGCATTTCGCGGGGTCGATCGTGGTCCCGGAATCGGTCGAGAACCCGCTGAAATATTATGCGAACAACACGCTCGCCTCGCTGCGGCTGATCAGCGACGCGGTGGATGCAGGCGTGAAGCACATCCTCTTCTCCTCGACCGCTGCGGTCTACGGGGCCCCCGAGCGCGTGCCGATCACCGAGGGCGACCCGAAGCTTCCGATCAATCCCTATGGCGCGTCCAAGCTCATGACTGAGCGGATGCTCGAGGACGCGTCGGCCGCGCATGGGTTCAACTATGGAGCGCTTCGCTATTTCAATGTCGCCGGCGCCGATCCAAAGGGCCGGACGGGGCAGATCGGCAAGGGCTCGACCCACCTGATCAAGATCGCCTGCGAAGCCGCGGTCGGGAAGCGTCCGCACGTCGCGGTCTACGGCAACGATTATCCGACGCCCGACGGCACTTGCATCCGCGACTATATCCACGTCAGCGATCTCGCCGCAGCGCATGTCGCGGCGCTGGAGTGGCTGGTCGAGCACCCCGGCGAAAATCTCGCGATGAACTGCGGCTACGGCAAAGGCCTGTCGGTGAGCCAGGTGCTCGATTCGGTCGACCGGCTGACCAACCAGCCGGTCAAGCGCGTGATCGAAGGACGCCGCGCGGGCGACCCGCCCGAGCTGGTCGCGGACAACAGCAAGCTGCTGGAGACGCTGGAGTGGCGTCCGGCCTATGCCGACATCGATCGGATCGTCGGCGACGCGCTGGCGTGGGAGCGCAAGCTCGCTGAGCGCTAGGCTTTGCGGACCTTCGTCGGGTCTGACTTGCTGACCAGGATCTTGATTTCGTCGCCGGCCTTGAGGTCGAAGAACGCGGCGTCGCGAGGGTCGTAGCTCAGATTGGCCATCTCTTCCTGGCCGTCTTGCGGCGCCGTGTAGCTCATGTGGACGACGGCATCGCCGACAATCCGCTTGTCGTGCTTGGTCTTCACCTTCTCCCACTCCTCGACCGAGTTGCAGTCGCCGGTGTGGGTGGACGATTCCTTCCGCTTGTAGTCGGAATCGTATGTGGTCTCGATGATCTGGCATTTACGATCGATCGTGGTGATCGTCGCCTTCACCGGCTGCCAATCGCCCGCACTGCCGCTGATGCTGACTGCGATGCCGACCACGACGACGGCGCCGACACCGTACATGTAGTAACTCATACAAGCTCCACGCGCTGCTAGCGCGCGGTATTACGGCGGTTGGGGTTACGGAAAGGTCAACCAGGTCCGCTTAGCCGTTTCTTTACCGCGCATGCCTAATGCGAATGTCATGCGAGCGTTGTTCATCTGGATATTCGCAGTCGGCTTCCTCGGTGCGTTGGTCGGCCATCTGCCGTCCGGCTCCCGATCGTCGGGCAAGCTGCCTGACGCAGCGCAGACTGCGTTCGACGACGAGAAGGCGCGGATCGCCGAGCTCAAGGCGAAGAATGAGCCGCAGTTCACCAGCGAAGACGGCAGCCTAGAACTCCAGCGCAACGATGACGGGCATTTCTATGCCGACGTTCGAATCAACGGGAATTCGGTGCACATGCTGATCGACACGGGCGCCTCGGGCATCGCCTTGTCGCGCGACGACGCACGGATGGCCGGTCTTGCGACCTCCATCGGCATGCCGGACGTGGTCGGGGAGGGCGCCGATGGCGAGGTTCATGGCGAATATGTGAAGCTCGATCGCATCGAGCTTGGTCCCCTCAGCGCGTCCGGCCTTGATGCGGTCGTGCTCAACAGTGGCCAGCAGTCCTTGCTCGGCCAGAGCTTCCTCGAGAAATTCTCGAGCGTCCAGATCGAGGGCGACCGGATGGTACTTCGCTAGGGTCAGTCCTGGCGAACGAGCACCGCGCTCGGCTTACCCAGATGTGTGGCGAGTGCATCGACGAAAGCGCGGTACTGTGCCCGCTGGGCGGCCATCTCGCCGAAGCGGATCTCCTTGCGCAACGGATAGCCACTGGTCGCGAGGCGGTTGGTTGCCTGCTTGAGCTCGGCCTCGTCCGCGCCGGTTTCGCTGGGCTCGAGGCCAGCGACGCGGGCCAGGTCGCGGGCCATGCGCAGGCCTTCGTTGCGCAGAAGGATCGCGGGTCCGTAGACGCTGTCGTCGTCGATGGCGTGTTCGGCGAGCAGCGCGAGATCGAGGATGGCGCCCAACGCCGCCGGCCATCCGGAACCGATTCCGATCGAGTGGAAATAGATGAGCGTCGGGTGCGAGCAATGGCTCTGCCGCACGGCGGCGCACCAGTCACGCCCGTTTGCTAACACCTCGCCCACCGCTTTTTGGTTCCGCAGTGCGGCGAAGCGCTCGAGCAACGTCAGCGCCGAGGGCGGCTCGCCGGCGGAGGTGTTGAGCTTGATGATCCCCGTATCGCGCTGACCGATGCTCGCCTGCACCTGCAGCAGGTAGGTCACTGCCATGGTCATCACCGCGAGTCCGCAGAAGCTCGCTCCAAGCAGGATCCACCGACCCACGCCGGAGACGCTTTCGGCCTTGCCGGGACCGACGGTCGTCATCGAGCTCCCTACCGTGTAGATCGCCTCGGGAAGGCTTTGGAGCCGGGGCTGGAAATTGGCTCGCGCTGAATAGGCCATCAGCCCGAAGGCGAGGCCGAGCAGGGCCAGCCAGATGACAAACGAACCGAACAATATCACCGGCGCGAAGCTGCCCGAGATGCCGCGGCGTCGGCCGCGAATGGTCTTCCAAAGGGGCAGCAGCACGGCTCCGAGCCGCTGGGCGACGCGCAACGACGCGCGGCTGCCGCCAGGCACGACGACCGTGTCGAACACGTCGCGCAGGGTCATCGCGGCGAGCATAAGGCCGATGATGGCGAGTAGGGCGTCAACGGCCATGGCCGCACCAACGGCGGAAGCGCCAAGTCGGGTGCAAGACACTGCCACGTGCTGCGGCTGCTCCTTGACTAAGCTTGCTTCCCTCTCTAGGTGGGCCGCCGGCTCTCTTCGGAGCCACTACCGACAACCAGATACGAGACACGAGCAGGCGCCCGGCCATGAAGATTCGCAATTCATCGAAGTCGCTGAAAGCGCGCCACCGGGACTGCCGCGTCATCCGCCGCCGCGGCCGCACCTACGTCATCAACAAGACGAACCGTCGCTTTAAGGCTCGCCAGGGCTAAGCCACGCACATCGCTTGCGTTTTGGCGCAGGCGTCACGACATATCTACAGGCGGCCACGGCCTGGCGTTGCGGAGCGGAAACGAAACTAACCTCCGGTTCACCTCGCCCAAGCTAAGTGCGGTCGAGGAGTTGTGATGATGGCTAAGGTTCGGACATTGCTGGCGCTTGGCGCCATCGCGGTTTGCACCGCAGGCGTGACGGGCGTCGCTTATGCGCAGGCCCAGCCGCAGACTCCCAAGAACTGGAGCTATACGCTCGACAAGAACGGTCAGCGCGTGCCCAAGGGCAACCGCGTCACCAATCCGGACGGCAGTTGGCGCGAGGAAGTCCGCCAGGGCAATTGCGTCACCATCAAGGAGCGTTCGGCGACCGGCGAGTATAAGGAAACTCGCCAGTGCAACCCGCAGAGCCCGGGCTAAACCCTATTTGAAATCGGTGAAGCTCCCTTTTGGGCGCTCTTTGATCACGCAAGCCGGGAGCCCGGACTGCGGCGTTATGTCCTTGCAGTCGCGCACCTGGGCGCTCCCATCGGGTCCTGCGAAGATCGCCCAGTCGCGTGCCGCGCCTTTGTCGTAGGTGCAGTGAGCCATCCACATGTCATTGTTCTTCCAAGCGCCAACGTAACCGGCGTCCGTTATCCGCTTGCAGGTGAATCCCGCGTCGTAAATCGCATGCTTGAGGCCGATCGCCAGGTTGAAGGCATCCAGCTGGTGCAGCTGCTTCTGCTCTTCCGATTGCACCTTGATGACTTTCTGCGGCGCCTGCTGTTGGTTGTTGTTGCAGGCAGCGAGGACGGCGAGGGCGACCAGGGTCAGTACGCGGCGCATGGGCTCCTCCTTCAGCCTTGATAATCAATCCGGACGCGCGCCGCGGCGGCCTTGGCGCGCTCGAGTGCATCTTCAACGCTTGGACCGCGCGCAAGGGCCACGCCCATGCGGCGGTTCTTAAGCGTCGTGGGCTTTGCGAAGATCCTGAGATCGACGGGGTAGCCCGGCGCGCCGAGCGCCAGCGCTTCCGCCACACCGCTGTAGTCGAAGCTCTCGCTCTCCTCGCTCGCGAGGATCACCGCGGACGCGGAAGGCCCAATCAGCTCGATCGACGGGATCGGCAGGCCGAGGATCGCGCGAAGGTGAAGCTCGAACTCGTTGGGGAACTGGCTGATCAGCGTCACCATCCCCGTGTCGTGCGGCCGCGGGCTCAGCTCTGAGAAGATCGCCTGGTCGCCGCGGATGAAGAACTCGACGCCGAAGATGCCGTGGCCGCCGAGCGCGGTGACGACCTTGCGCGCCTGGTTGCGGGCCGAATGCAGCGCGCCGGTCGGGATCGCCGCCGGCTGCCAGCTCTCGCGATAATCGCCGGCTTCCTGGCGGTGGCCGATCGGCGCGCAGAACAGGATGCCGTCCTTGGTCGAGACGGTGAGCAAGGTGATCTCGCT
>Ga0105242_10002413_pt1 | contig 14691 bp, 12 predicted proteins | sample KBSM24metaG_FD_81521 | JGI IMG/M metagenome (GOLD analysis project Ga0105242, IMG submission 81521) | Miscanthus rhizosphere microbial communities from Kellogg Biological Station, Michigan, USA - KBS M2-4 metaG | ecosystem: Host-associated > Plants > Roots > Rhizosphere > Soil | place...
CATTCGCCTGAAGCGCGCGAACCCGTTCCACCTGGTGAGTCGCCGCAGCGGCGTCAGGGCCAGGGTGAGTGCGAGGAAGCGCAAGGTCCAGACGCCGGTCTCGTTCGTGAGATCGGCGAGTGGCTTGACGCTGAGATGATTCGTCGCCGCCGCCCACAACAACCACGCAGCGGGCCCGAGCGGAAGCGTGAAGACGAACGGCTTGACGACGACTCGAAGTGTTTTGTCAGACATCAGAAGTTTCGACGAAGGTCGAGTCCGGTGTACAGCGACGCGACCTGATCACCGTAGCCATTGAACATCAGCGTCTTCCGCCGCAGGAATTCTCCGATCCGACGCTCGCTCGCCTGGCTCCAGCGCGGATGATCGACGGAGGGATTGACGTTTGCGTAGAACCCATACTCCGAGGGCGCATATTCCTGCCAACTGTTCAGCGGCGGGCGCTCCGTGAACCGCATCCTCACGATCGATTTGATGTGCTTGAAGCCGTATTTCCACGGCACGGCCAGCCGAAGCGGTGCGCCGTTCTGGTTCGGCAGCACTTCGTCGTAGAGACCGACGACGAGGAGCGTCAGTGAGTGCATCGCTTCATCCATCCGCAGCCCCTCCACATATGGCCAGCGAAGCACCGGGGAGCGAAGACCGCTCATCTGCTTCGCATCGGCGGCCGTCGTGAACTCGACGTACTTGGCCTTCGAGGTCGGCTCGCATCGCTTGATGAAGTTGGCCAGCGGAATCCCGACCCAGGGAATCACCATCGACCACCCTTCGACGCAGCGGTGGCGATACACGCGCTCCTCGAGGGTCTCTCCTTTCAGGATGTCTTCCAGATGCCACGACGCCTTCCTGGTGCACTCGCCGTCGACCGCCACGGTCCAGTTCGCGGTGTTGAAGGCGCGCGCGTTTTGAGCCGGCGCGTCCTTGTCGATGCCGAACTCATAGAAGTTGTTGTACGTGGCGATCTGGTCCCAGGCGTTCGCCTTCTCGCCAGGGCTGAACGAGCCGCCGTTCTTGACGCCGTCCAGTTTCCGCCCATGGGCCGGCGCTGTGCCCGCCGCAAGGGGCTCGGAGACCAGCGCCGCAGCAGCGGCTGTCGCCATCGCCGTGCGGATGAAGTGCCGGCGATCAACGTACAACGGCTTCGGGGTGATGTCCGAGCTTGGGATGTCGGCCGCCTGTTTGATGAGCATGATTACTCCTTCGTTCGTACGACGCGTCGACGCCGCTATTGACGGTTGTAAGCGATGCCCGCGCCTTGCGCCTTCTCGATGGCAATCACCATTGCCGGAACAACGACGACGCCGGGCAGCATGTTGGCGCTCAGCTCCTTCATGATCTCGGGAGCCTTTCCTTTCCCGCGGACGGCGAGCTCTTCACACCATCCGCCGAACGCATTGGCGCAGAGCAGGAACGTCGTGCCCATCTTCTGAAGACTCTCGATGCCGAGCGCCGGCATGGCGGGGGCGAACGCCGGGATGCTCGGCGACTGAATCGCCTGCATCACCAGGTGCAGATCGTTCGGCGTCGGCCGGTTGAAGACGTTGCGCTCGTACGGCGTGCCGGACGCGTCCTTGAGACCCAGGTAGTCGCCAAGGCGGTACTTCGCCCACATCGCGTCGTTGAAGGCCAGGGCGATGCTGGACTGATTGCCCATGCTGTAGAACGTGCCGATGGCGCCCGCCTGTCCTGGAGCGGTCTTGTAGGCTTCGGCGTACGTGTTGAGGTAGTTGAGGATGTGCAGCAACGGCATGCCGTTCTTGTGCTGCGGAAAATCGAAGAGGCAGCGGTGCGTCCCTTTCACGCCCTTCAGCCAGTCGTCGGGGCCCATGCCCTGGGCCTCCGCCGGTTGCCCATGGCCGGCGATGCTGAATGCGGCCGCCGCACCGGCGACGCGCCCGAGGAAGCTGCGACGATCCGTCTTGTCATTGAAAGCCATTCGAGTCTCCTTTCAGCGTGTATTAGCTCTCGAGCGAGTAGATCTCGCGGCGGCCGTGATCGACCAATTTGGCGCCGAGCCACACGTGGTGAGGCCCAGCCGCGTCATGCGTACAATGCTCATCGTGATCTGCCTTCCGCGGGGTAACTACGAAGGCGCCGCGCACCCGGTTACAGGGCGCACCGGGTCGGCGCAGGGGGCCACCCTCGAGGCGGCCCGCTGTAACCAGCCGCGCGCGGTGTCCGTATTACCTGTTGCGCCCGGCCGCGCCCGGTGACCGCCGATCAGGACCGCCGGTCCGCTGACCTCATGCGCCTCGCGCAGGCGGGGGACCAGATCGCCTACTCGTCGCTGCTCGTGCTGTTGACCACGATCACGCGGCAGTTCGCGCGCAACCGCCTGGGTGCCGTGCCCTGGATCGACGACGTCGTGCAGGAGACCCTGATAGCCGTGCACCGCGCGCGACACACCTACGACCCGATGAAGCCCTTCGCGCCGTGGTTCTATGCCGTGGCCACGAACCGGCTGATCGACGTGCTCAGGCGCGAGCGTCGAGTGACGGCGCGGGAGATTCCCGGCGACGTGCTACCCGACCCGGGGATCGCCGGCGGTGCGGCGATCCACGACGAGATCGACGTCGAAGCGATCCACGCCGCGGTGGCCTCCTTGCCGGCACGTCAGCGCGAAGTGATTGAGGCGTTGAAGTTCCGCGATCAGTCGGTACGTGAAGTGGCCGGCGATCTGAACATGACCGAGTCGGCCGTCAAGGTGACGGCGCATCGCGGCTATCGCGCGTTGAAGCGCCTGCTGGGAGGCCACACGCGTGCGGACTGACGATCTGATCGTGGAATTGGCCCGCGCGGCCGGTCCGATCCGGCCGCTGCCGCGGCCGTCGGTGCGTCTGACGCGATGGACCGCCGTGGTCGTCCCCTTGACCGCGGCCTGCGTCATGGCGATCGGTCCCCGCCGGGACGCGATGCTCGCGATCCATCACTCGGCATTCGTCGGGATGGCTGCGGTGACGCTGCTCACAGCCATTCTCGCGGCGGCCGCGGCGTTCGTGCTCAGCGTCCCTGGCGCCGAGCGCACACCGGTCCCAAGAATGATGCCGCTGGCGGCCGCCGGCATCTGGGTGCTGGCCCTTGCCGTGAGTGTGGCGAGGGGCGGTGATTCCGTGCAACGGCTGCTGGCCCTGCCATTTCATGCGCTCTGCGTGATCGAAATCGCAGGACTGGGAATTGTGCCGGGCTGGACATTGTTTGTGATGCTGCGCCGCGCCGCACCGCTACGGCGAGCGTGGAGTGCGGCGCTCGCGACGCTGGCCGCGGTCGCGCTCGGCGCCGCCGCCACACAATTCCTCTGCCCGATCGACGACCCGGCCCATCAGCTCGTGGGACATTTCCTCCCGGTGGCCGTGCTTGCGGCCTGGGGCGCGATCGCGGGGCGCCGGTCGCTCGACTGGGTTGGAAAGTGATCCCGCGGTCAGAATGTCGCGATTTTGGCAGCCTTTGTCTCCCCTGGGGAGGCGATCTCGTCCCGACAGGTCAACGCCGCCGGCTGAGATCGGCCGGCGCGTCGCAAATCGCCAATCCGAGCGCGGTTTTACTCGGCCGGTACTGTTCTTGCTGTTCGGTCGCCATCGCGGTTTCATAAAGAAACCCTTACATCAAATCGAAGGCGCGCGCATGCCTGTGAAGGTCAGTGTCGTTATTCCAACGTACAAGTCCGCCCGGTGGGTGGAGACCACGCTGGAGAGCGTCATCGCTCAGACGTATCCGGCTCACTTGATCGAAATCATCGTCGTTGACGATAAATCACCGGACGACAGCGCCGGCGTCGCGAGGCGGTTCCTGGAGAAACATGCGCCCGGCAGAAGCCGCGTGGTGGCGCACCAGCAGAATCGCGGAGCGGGCGCGAATCGCAACTCCGGGTGGAGACTCGCCACCGGCGACTGGATTCAGTTCCTGGACGCCGACGACCTGCTCGCGCCTCACAAACTTCAATTGCAGGCGGAGGCGGCCGCACGGGCCGCAGACGATGTCGCCGTCGTGACCAGCAACTGGCAACACTACGAAGAAATGAACGGCGCCTGGCAGCCGACGGGCCCAATCAATGCTCCGTTCGTCGACGACGCGCCAATCGAGCGCATCCTCAACGATCTCGCCTTCGGTTACGTGGGGCCGACGTTGATCCGAAAATCCTTCATCGAAAAGGTGAATGGGTTTGTCGAAGAACCGAACCTTGGCGAAGACTGCGACCTCATGTTGCGCATCGCCATGGCTGGAGGCGCCTTCCACAGCGCGCCTTCCCCCACGGCCGCGTTCCTCTACAGGCAATGGCCGAACTCGTTGTGGCGCAGCTACATCATGAACGTGGTCGCCATGCGCAACACGCTGCACACGTTTCACAACGTCGAACAGTTCCTCCGCGCGAAAGATCCTCGCGGACAATTGTCGGCGTCCGCACGTCTCGGCCTCGCCAAGCGATACTCGCGCTGGCCCCACTTTTTCCGGGAGCGCGACCCCGAATCGTATGCCTCACTGATCCGATGGCTTCGCGGGCTTGGCTATCACTGTCCGCTCGGCACGCGTTGGCCGACCTGGTGCCTGTCCTCGGTCATCGGCTATGACAACGCCGTACGGATCCGCACCGTGGTGCGCCAGCAGTGGAAGCGCACCGTAGCCTCCGTCGCCGCTCCAACCGTGTGGAGCGTCATGGTGGCCCTGGCTGACTGGAGCGTACTGGCTGATGCGCTCGTCTGAGGCCGAAGCGGAGCGCGCAGAAGCTCACCGGGCGTTTTTCGACAGTCAACACCTCAGCGCCGATCTCAAGGGGAAATCTCTTCGCGGCGGCTTCTTCACCATGGCCGCCGAGGGGATCAATTTCGTCCTCCGGATCGGCGCGACGGCCGTTCTGGCTCGACTTCTCGTCCCCGAACACTTCGGCCTGATCGGCATGGTCACCGCTCTGACCTCCATCGCCGTCAACTTCAAGGATTTCGGCCTCTCGACCGCGACCGTCCAGCGACCCGAAATCACTCACCGGCAGGTGAGCACGCTGTTCTGGATCAACGCGTCGTTCGGCGTTCTCATCACCGCGCTGATCTCCTGTCTGTCGCTGCCGATCGCATGGTTCTACAAAGACGATCGGTTGATCTGGATCACCATCGCCCTGGCCACGAGTCTCTTCTGGGGCGGCCTCACCGTTCAGCACCAGGCAATTTTGTGGCGCAAGATGCAGTTCGGTGCGCTGGCGCTGGTCAACCTCGTCGCGACGGTGTGCAGCATCCTCGTGGCGATCGTCCTCGCGCTGAAGGGCTACGGCTACTGGGCGCTCGTGGCGCGGGAGGTGTCTTCGAGTTTGTTCTTCTGTATCGGAACCGTTGTGGCCTGTGGCTGGGTCCCCGGGTTGCCCGGGAGAGTTGACCATCTCCGGAGCATGATCAAGATGGGCGGGGATGTCACCGCCTTCAATCTCATCACCTTCTTTACCGACAGCCTTGATTTCATCCTCGTTGGAAAGCTGTTCGGGGCCGAGTCGCTCGGCCTGTACCGGCAGGCCACGCAGCTGGCCTTGTTGCCGGTGGGTTTCCTGACGAATCCCGTCAGCGCCGTCGCCCAACCCGCCTTGCGAGTCCTTCTGCACGACGCCCCACGCTACAGGGCGTATTACAGCAAGATCCTGAGATCCCTGAGCTTCATCAGCATGCCGGGCATGGTGTTTCTCTACATCTGCGCTCCGGACATCATCCGGATCGTCCTCGGAGAGAAATGGCTCGGCGCGGTGTCGATTTTCAGGATCTTCGCGGTGGCGGGATTCATCAGGCCGGTCATCAGTACCGCCGGGCCGATCATGATCACGTGCGGCAGAACGCGGCGATATTTCTGGATTGGCTTGCTGAACTCGCTTGGGATCGTCGTCGGAATTCTCGCTGGGCTCCAATGGGGCGCACAGGGCGTCGCGGTTGGCCACGTGCTCGCGAATTACCTGTACTTCGTGCCGGTGGCGTACATCGCCTTTAGAAACACACCGGTCACGCTCCGCCTCTTCCTGACTTCGATTTCACCCGCAATCGTGTGCAGCTTGCTGATGGGACTGATCCTGGCGCCGTTGACGTCGCGCTTCCCGATGGCCAACAGCTACTCTGCCGTCGTTGTGTACTTCTCGATCGCGACGGTTGTGTACCTGGCCACATGGCTCCTGCTCCCTCGCGGCAAGGGAAGCCTGACGGACATGTACCTGGACGTCACGTCGATGTTCAGGCGCAAGGTCACCGCCTAGCCCAGGCCACGAAGGGGTGATTTATTTCGCCCACGCGTCGTTCGTGCGGGTCCAGGTCTTGTCGGGGTCGTAGCGGGTGATCTGCTTGGCGAGCGCCACCGAGTCCGGCCCGAGATCCTTCTGATACACGATGCCGTTGTGGTTGACGATGAAGGTCTGTACGCCGGTGACGCCGTATTCCGCCGGCGTCGCGATCAGCGCGAACCCGCCAATCATCGCGTCACCGATCACGTAGTCGAGCTCTCCGAGCGGTGCGGCGGGGCCCTGGGCCTTCAGGACCTGAAAGAGATAGCCATGATAGGCCGACGCCGTGGCCACGGCGTAGCCTTCGTCGATCGCCTTGGCCACCGTCTCGCTGATCGGGCCGCCGTCGGTGCCGTCGGCGTTCTTCCAATACAGACCGTCCTGCTTGCCGGGCGTGCTGATGATGCGCTGCGCGTACTGATGCAGGCGTGAGTCGTCGTGCAGGTCGAGGGCGTAATCCGTCTGCGCCTCGACGAACCCGCGGCACACTTCGATCGCGTCGAGCTCATTGGCCCCGACCCGGCGGAACAGGATCTCATCGCGTCCCGCCTTGGCGTCGAAATACCACTTGCCGGCGACCCTCACGAGCGGTACGGGCAGCGGCCAGCGATCCCGGCCGACCTGCAGCGTCGCCCGGCTCGGATTCGTCGAACTCACGACGACCGCATGCCCTTCCCCCGCGAGCGAGGCAAATGCGAGGGTGTAGGACTTGTCGCGAACAGTATCTTCGGTCCTCACGAGATCCTTGCCGTCCGGACCGAACATCGCCTCGATCGCCGGCTGGTCGAAGTTCGATGCCGCCTGAATGAGCGCCGTTGCGGCTGCCTGCGCTGTCGGAAAGGCCCTGGCCCCGAGCGGTGGCACGGCCGCAGTGGCCGGCTTCGTGGCCGGTTTCGGCGCCGTGGCCGTCTGCGAAAACATCACCGGGGAGCGAAGCAGACCGAGGGCGAGCGCCGTCAGGGCGAGGCGCCGCGTGCGTGCCGAGATCGAGATGATGCGTGGATTCATCACGGCCCGTTACCTCCGTCGCCCGCCGCCGCCGGAGCGCGCCCGCGACGCGCCCATGCTGGCCGACCCGCGCTGGCTGCTGCTGCGGGCGGCGCCGCTCGTCGGGCGGCTGCTTGACGCGCCGCCGAAGGCGTTGCCGTTTCGACTGGAACCCTGACTGCTCGGGATGCTGCGATTGCCGACGCGGTCGCCGCTGCGCGCGCCGGCTGCAGCGCGTTTCGCGCCGGCGCTGGTCGTGCCGGCACGGTTCGCACCGGTACTGCCGCTCCGATTGGTGCCGGCGGCAGACCGCGTTCCCGCGGTCGCGCCCGTGCCCTGCCGGGCCGTCGCCTGTCTCGTCGCAACTGAATCACCGCGCGCCGTGCCGCCGTAGCGGTTGGCGGTGTTGCGATCCGCGTACGGCGTGCCGCCGCGATGCGCCGGATTGTGATTCCAGTTGCCGCCGTACCGGTTGTAGTTGTTGTAGCGGTTGTAATGGTTGACGTACCGGTTGTTCACGTTGATGTTGACGCTCCCGTAGCCCCACCGGGGCCCGTAGCCCCACCCGCCGCCCCAGAACGCGCCCATCGCGACGCCCACACCGAACCCGATCGCGACGCCAGCGGCGTAGTAGCCCACCGGCGGGTAGTAGATCGGCGGATAGGGATAGATCGGCGGGCCGTAGACGACGACCGGGTTGTAGGCCGGGACGTAGATCACTTGCGGGTTGGCCTGCTGGATCACGATGACTTCCTTGGTCTGGACAACCTGAGTCGTGACTTTCTGCTGCTCAGTGGTCTTCAGGTTCCCGGCCTCGGACGCCTTCTTCCGCATGCGCTGCACGGCGTCCATCACATCGCTCTGCTGCGCGAGGAAGGCATTGCCGAGGTCGGCCGTCCACTTGACGTCGTCGCCGAGGCGTTTGACGACGTCAGGCAGGGCGGCGAGTCCTTGAACGGCCGGATCCCAGTTTTCCTTCTCGACGGCGGCGGCCAGGGCCTCGCCTTTCAGGTCGGGATGTCTGGTCATCCACTGCTGCAGCTGGATGATCTCGAGAGGGTACGTCGAGGCGGCAAGGACCTGCGCTAGGAGCGGATCCGGATAGAGGGCGATCGGGGCCACGAGCGAATCGAGCTGGTCGCTGGGAATTTTCGCCGCCGACGCCGACGAAGACGTCGTCGTCCTCGTGGCCTGTGCATGCGGCAAAGGTGAAGACACACCGTGTGACGGAATCAGGAGTGCGGCACAGGCCACGGCGGTGACACGCGTGCCGAGATTCGCTCGGGGTGAGCTCATGGGTACGCCTTCCAGGGGGGCGCACCATCCTTCTGCCATGTGGACGCCCTGCGGTCTCTCGACCGCAGGTTCTGTGCCACGGCGAGTGACAGAGCCGACGTGAAAGCTCGCGCCGATTCAACAGGATGCGGGGTCGGCGGCCAACGGACTACGCTAGACTCGGCGTCTGACTCCGAGTGGTCGGAGAGATTGGTCCCGGCTCGGAGGTGAGGTCGCCGCGGTCTGCGAGCTGAGTGTCATGTCATGAAGGCCCTGTTGACGTTCTTCGGCCTCTGGTTTTCGGCGCTGGTTCTCCAGGGGCAGCCGGCCGATCCGCCGCTGCGCGCGTTCTTCGATCAGGTGGGGCTGACGGATCAGCAACGCGCGACCGTGGAGACGGGACGCCCGGTGGCCAAGGTGCTCTCGTGGGGCGAGGCGTCGGAAGTCTACGTGTTCGGCGCGGTCCATATCGACGGCTCGCCGGATGGCTATCTGAAGTCCGCTCGCGATCTGTCGCGGCTCTCGGGGCAACCCGGGTACCTGGGGATCGGCGAGCTGCCCGCGACCCCGACCGCAGCCGACCTCGCGGGGCTCACCCTGGACGCCGACGATATCAAGGCGCTGAAATCGTGCCGCGAGGGGGACTGCGACGTCCAGCTTCCGAGCGCTGCCATTCAGGCGTTTCGCGACGCCGTGAACTGGTCGCAGCCCGACGTGGCCGGTCAGGTCAACCGCCTCGCGCGCGCCAGGATTCTCGACCTCGTGCGGGAATACCGCCGCGGCGGCAACGAGGCGCTCGGCGTCTATCGCGACAAAGCGCATCCCGCGCTGGTCGCCGAACAGTTCGTGAAGATGGTGAGTCGTTCCGCCTCGCTCCCGCGAGCGCTTCCGGAACTGCGCGAGTACCTGCTGAAGTATCCGGCTGCGGATCTGCCGCGCGCGGACAGCTTCGTGTACTGGGAGAAAGTGGACTTCGGGATGAAGCCCACCATCCGCGTGAATCATGGGGTGATTTATCGCGCCGACGGCGAGGGCCGCGGAGTGTCGGCGGTCGCGATCAAGCAGCTCTATGCGAGCCACTATTTCCACACGGCACTCGACGTGTCCGTGTGCGTGGTCGATGCCGCGCGGCCCGATCGCCCCGGCTTCTACCTGCTGACGCTCAAAGGATCCGAACAGGACGGCTTGACCGGCTTCAAGGGATCGATGGTGCGCCGGGTCGTCGTCGACAAGACGCGCGAATCGATCGAGAAGGCGCTTGCCGCCATCAAGGGCGCCGTCGAACACGCCCCGAAGTCGCCCGTGGGTCATCGTTAGGCCTCCGTCATTTCGACAGGGGCTCCGACGGGACGGAGGCGCGATGCGCGCGGGCTCCTCTGAAATGTCGGACGCGCCTCTGAACGCTCGAATCGTCCCGCCGTGTAACGTCTCGAGTTTCGCGGATTTCCTCCACAAATAGTGCGATCGATCCGGGGCACGCGCTTTGCTCGATTGGCGGACGGCCGCGACCCCAATGAGCGCATGAACAACATGAACCAGGCAGCGCGAACGGCGGCGGTCGCTTGGCTGGTCACGGCGCTGTACTACTTTTACCAGTACACGCTGCGATCGGCCCCTGCCGTCATGATGCCGCAGCTGTCGGATGCGTTTGGCCTGAGCACCACGGCCGTGGCGTCGATGGTCGGCATCTTCTACTACGGCTACTCTCCCTTCAGCCTCGTCGCCGGCGCGGCGATGGACGGACTCGGACCGCGTAAGGTCGTCCCCATCGGCGCCGCCACGGTCGGGGTCGGCGCGCTCCTCTTCGCCACCGGCAACGGTCAACTGGCGAGCGTCGGCCGGTTTCTTCAGGGCGCGGGCGGCGTGTTCGCGATCGTGGGCGCCACCTACATCGCGACGACACACTTTCCAGCCTCGCGCGCCGCGACGCTCATCGGCGCCACGCAGATGTTCGGCATGGCCGGGGGATCCGCCGGCCAGTTCGTCGTCGGCCCGCTCATCGCCGGTGGCCTTGGCTGGAGCACGTTCTGGGTAGTCATGGGCGTCGGCGGCCTGGCAATTTGCGCGGTGCTTTTCCTGCTCCTGCCGCAGGATCAGACTCTCACTGCACGTACGGACTGGGTGCAACGCGCGGGGCGAGCCCTCATCGTCGTGTTCCGCAACCCGCAGTCGATCCTGTGCGGGATGATCTCCGGCCTGCTCTTCATCCCGACGACGATCTTCGACATGATCTGGGGCGTCCGCTACCTGCAGGAGGCTCGCGGGCTCGACTACGGCGCCGCGGTGATGCATTCGGCCACGGTTCCGCTCGGATGGATCATCGGCTGCCCCCTGCTCGGGCTGCTGTCCGATCGGCTCGGCCGGCGCAGGCCGGTGATCGCGGCCGGCGCGATCGTCCTGCTGGCGTGCCTCGCGTGGATCCTGTACGGACCCGCGAACGTGTTCCCGCCCTACGTGATTGGCATCGTCGCCGGCCTGGCGTCGGGCGCGGCGATGCTCCCCTACACCGTGATCAAGGAAGCCAATCCGCCCGAGGCGAGCGGAACGGCGACCGGCGTCGTGAACTTTCTGAACTTCACGTTCAGCGCCCTGCTGGGGCCGGTGTTCGCCTGGATCCTGTCGAGCGTCAGCGGCGGAGCCGCGCGGATGAACGCGGCGCACTATCAGACGGCATTCGAACCGATGCTGTACGGCGTCGCGCTGGCGCTCGTGCTGGTGTTTTTTCTGAAGGAAACCGGACCCGCGGTTCGCCGCGCGGTCGCTTGACGGACGCGAGGGACGATGGCTCACGCAACCGGAACCGGTAAGTACGAGGCGTTGCTCGAACGCTGCCGCAGCCTCGAGCCCGTGCCGACGGCCGTGGCGCATCCCTGTGAGGAAACGGCGCTGGCGGGTGCGCTCGAGGCGGGCGCGAACAAACTGATCACGCCGATCCTGGTCGGGCCCGCCGCGAAGATCCGGGAGGTGGCGCAGAAGAGCGGCCTCGACCTGGGAAACATCCGGATCGTGGACGCGCCGCACAGTCACGCGTCGGCGGCCGCAGCCGTCGCCCTGGTGCGCAGCGGCGAGGCCGAGCTGCTGATGAAAGGCAGCCTGCACACCGACGAGCTCCTGGGTGCGGTGATCGCGCGAGAAACGGGTCTCCGCACCGGCCGCCGCCTGAGTCACGTGTTCGTCATGGACGTACCGACCTATCACAAGGTCCTCATCGTCACCGATGCCGCGATCAACATCGCGCCGACGCTGGAAGAGAAAGTCGACATCTGTCAAAACGCCATCGACTTCATGGTCTCGCTCGGCACCAAGCGACCAAAGGTCGCGATCCTGGCGGCGGTGGAGACCGTCAACCCGAAGATGCCGTCGACGATCGACGCCGCGGCCCTGTGCAAGATGGCGGATCGCCGCCAGATCACGGACGGCATCCTGGACGGACCGCTCGCCTTCGACAACGCAATCAGCAGTGACGCCGCGAAGATCAAAGGCATCGAGTCGGCGGTGGCCGGAGACCCCGACATCCTGCTGGTGCCCGATCTCGAGGCGGGCAACATGCTGGCCAAGCAGCTGATTTTCCTGGCGAACGCCGACAGCGCCGGTCTGGTGCTCGGCGCCCGGGTGCCGATCATCCTGACGAGCCGCGCCGACAGCGTGCGAGCACGCATTGCCAGCTGCGCGGTCGCGACCATGGCCGCGCACGCCCGGCGTCAACACTTTCAGAGCGTCACATAAGGGACTGGAGGTGGCCGGGATGAACGACTACGCCGTCGTGCTCAACGCCGGTTCATCGAGCCTCAAGTTCTGTGTCTACGAGAGGCCGGTCAGCGAGGCGTGGCGGCTCGAAGCGCGGGGCCAGATCGAAGGCATCGGCACGTCGCCGCGGTTCTCCGCGAAAAACGGCGCGGGCGACCGCCTGGCCGACGAAGCGCTCGACACCACGGTACGCGACGGTCGTGGTGCGCTCGATGCGCTCGCCAGCTGGCTCCGCGCGACTTACGGTGGCGCGCGCGTGCTCGGCGTCGGCCACCGTGTGGTACACGGCGGTCCCCGTTTCACCGGTCCGACCATCGTCACGCCCGAGGTGGTCGCCGAGCTCAGAACGCTCGTGCCGCTCGCGCCGCTCCATCAGCCGCACAACCTCGCGGCGATCGACGCCGTCACCGAGCGCCTGCCGGACGTCCCCCAGGTCGCCTGCTTCGACACCAGCTTTCACCGCGGCCAGCCGGCCGTGGCCGAAGTCGTGCCGTTGCCGCGTGACATCTGCGCGCACGGCGTGCAGCGCTACGGTTTTCACGGCCTCTCGTACGAATACATCGCCTCGGTGCTCCCCGACGTGGCGCCCGACATCGCACACGGACGCGTGCTGGTTGCGCACCTCGGCAGCGGCGCCAGCATCTGCGCGATGCGCGACCGCAAGAGCATCGACAGCACACTGGGGTTCACGGCGCTCGACGGGCTCTGCATGGGCACCCGTCCGGGCGCGATCGATCCCGGCGTGGTCCTGTACCTGTTTCAGAACCTCGGGCTCACGGCCAAGGACGTCGAGGCCATTCTCTACAAGAAGTCAGGTCTGCTCGGCATCTCGGGTACGAGCAACGACATGCGCGATCTCCTGGACAGCCGCGAGCCGGGCGCGCGACTGGCGGTGGACTATTTCATCTACCGCGCGACGAAAGAAATCGGCGCGCTCGCCGCCGTCCTGGGCGGCATCGATGCCCTCGTGTTCACCGCCGGCATCGGCGAGAACTCGCCCGAGATTCGGAGCCGGATTTGCGCCGCGTCGGCATGGCTCGGCATCGACCTGGACCCGGACGCGAACCTGGCGCGCGGCCCGCGGATCTCCCGATCGGGCAGCCGCGTCTCGGCCTGGGTGATCCCGACCAACGAGGAACTGATCATCGCGCGCCATACCAGCGCGTTGCTGGGACTCGCGACCAAGGTGAGGAGCTGACATGGCAGGCAGGCGCCGGATGATGGTGGACGGGAACGAGGCGGCGGCATCGGTCGCGTATCGCGCCAGCGAGACGATCGCGATCTATCCGATCACGCCGAGCAGCCCCATGGCGGAGGTCTGCGACGAATGGGCGGCGCGCAAGCGGACCAACCTGTGGAACGCCATCCCGGAGATGGCGGAGATGCAGTCCGAGGCGGGCGCGGCCGGCGCCGTCCACGGCGCGCTGCAGGCGGGGGCGCTCTCGACGACGTTCACGGCGTCGCAGGGCCTGCTGCTGATGGTCCCCAACATGTACAAGATCGCCGGCGAGCTGACGCCGTTCGTGATGCACGTCGCGGCGCGCACCCTGGCGACGCACGCGTTGTCGATCTTCGGCGACCACCAGGACGTCATGGCCTGCCGCCAGACCGGCTTCGCCCTGCTCTGCTCGAACTCCGTCCAGGAAGCGCACGACATGGCGGCCGTCGCCCACGCGGCGACGCTCGAGACCCGGCTTCCCTTCCTGCATTTCTTCGACGGGTTCCGCACGTCGCACGAGGTCGCGAAGATCGAGGAGCTCAGCGACGACGACCTCCGCTCGCTCATGCCGGAATCGCTGGTCTTCGCGCATCGCGAGCGCGGGCTGACGCCTGACCGGCCGGTGCTCCGCGGCACGGCGCAGAACCCCGACGTCTTCTTCCAGGCGCGCGAAGCCCAGAACGGGTTCTACGACGTCTGCCCCGAGGTCGTTGCGCGGACGATGGACAAGTTCGCCGCGCTGACCGGCCGCCGCTACGGGCTGTTCGAGTACGTCGGGGACCCGAACGCCGATCGCGTGATCGTGATCATGGGATCGGGCGCCGACACCGTGCACGAAACGGTCGACTACATGACCGCGCGCGGCGAGAAGGTCGGCGTGCTGAAGGTGCGGCTCTATCGCCCGTTCGCCAACCAGGCGTTCCTCGACGCGCTGCCCAGGAGCGCGCGCACGCTGGCGATCCTCGATCGGACGAAGGAGCCCGGGGCGCCGGGCGACCCGCTCTACCTCGACGTGACCACGGCGCTCGCCGAGGCGCAGGCCGAAGGGACCTCGCCGTTCGCGGCGCCGCCGCGCCTGATCGCCGGCCGCTACGGGCTGTCGTCGAAAGAGTTCACCCCCGCGATGATCAAGGGCATCTTCGACAACATCGCGCAGGACAAGCCCAAGCACCACTTCACCGTCGGCATCGTCGACGACGTGACGCATTTGTCGCTGCCGTGG
>Ga0105242_10002414_pt1 | contig 14686 bp, 13 predicted proteins | sample KBSM24metaG_FD_81521 | JGI IMG/M metagenome (GOLD analysis project Ga0105242, IMG submission 81521) | Miscanthus rhizosphere microbial communities from Kellogg Biological Station, Michigan, USA - KBS M2-4 metaG | ecosystem: Host-associated > Plants > Roots > Rhizosphere > Soil | place...
AGGCGCTGGCCGTGCTCGCCGGCCTCGCGCTGCTCGCCGTTCCGCCTTTCCTGCCCAAGTATTTTCTCGAGGTGCTGATCAGCATCCTCTTCTTCGCCTACCTCGGGCTGGCCTGGAACCTCCTCGGCGGCTACGCGGGGCAGTTCTCGTTCGGCCACGCCGCCTTCTTCGGCATCGGCGCCTACACTTCCACCCTGCTGCTGCTCCGCGCCGGGCTGTCGCCCTGGCTCGGCATGCTCGCGGGCGGGCTGCTGGCGACCGGCTTCGGCCTCTTCGAGGGGTACCTCTCCTTTCGCTACGGGCTGCGGGGCCCGTACTTCTCGCTGGTCACCCTGGCCTTCGCGGAGATGCTCCGCGTGGTCACGGTCAACCTCAAGGTGGTGGGCGCGTCCCTGGGCCTCGTCGTTCCGAGCCAGACCAATGCGCTCCTCTTCGTCTTCGCCGACAAGCTGCCCTACTACTACGTCATCGCCGTGATGACGGCGGTCGCCCTGGCGATCACGCATCGGGTGGCCGGCTCGCGGCTCGGCTATTGCCTGGTGGCGGTGCGCGAGAACGAGGACGCGGCGGAGGCGGCGGGGGTGGACGCGCGCGGGGCCAAGCTCCGCGCCATGGCCATCTCGGCCTTCCTCACCGCGCTGGGCGGCACCTTCTACGCGCAGTACTTCGCCTACATCGATCCCACCATCACCTTCGGTCCCGCCATCTCGATCGGGGGCCTGCTGCCCGCCATCGTGGGCGGGGCCGGCACCGTGCTGGGGCCCGTGCTGGGCTCCTTCGTCCTCACCCCCATCTCCGAGGTCACGCGCGCGATGCTCCGCGGCCGCGCGGGCGCCGACATCATGCTCTACGGGCTCGTGCTCATCCTCGTCATCTCCTTCCTCCCGCAGGGCCTGATGGGCTGGCTGCGCGCGCGGCGGGCCTCCTGAGCCTGCTGGAGCTGCGCGGGCTGGACAAGCGCTTCGGCGGGCTCGCGGCCGTGAGCCAGCTCGACCTCTCGATCGAGAGCGGCGAGATTGTCGGGCTCATCGGGCCCAACGGCGCCGGCAAGACCACCGCCTTCCACCTCATCGCCGGCTTTCACCCGCCGAGCGCGGGGACCATCCGCTTCAAGGGCGACTCCATCGTGGGCCTCAAGCCGCATGCCATCTGCCGGCGCGGGCTGGCCCGCACCTTCCAGCTCGTGCAGCCCTTCGCCGGGCTCACCGCGCTCGAGAACGTCATGGTGGGCGCCTTCACCCGCGAGCGGGATACCGCGGCCGCCCGCCGCCATGCGGGCGAGATTCTCGACTTCGTGGGTCTGGGCCCGCGGCGCGACACCGCCGCCCGCAATCTCACCCTCGGCGATCGCAAGCGGCTGGAGATGGCGCGCGGGCTCGCCACCCGCCCGGAGCTCCTGCTGCTCGACGAGGTGATGTCGGGGTTGAACCCCACCGAGATCGAGGCGATCATCGGCACCATCCGGCGCATCCACGAGCGCGGGGTGACGCTCCTGATCATCGAGCACGTCATGCAGGCGATCATGGCGCTGTCGCACCGGCTGGTGGTGCTCCACCACGGAGAGAAGATCGCGGACGGGCCGCCCGCCCTGGTGGCGCGAGAGCGCAAGGTCATCGAGGCTTATCTGGGCGAAGCGGGAGACGGGACGGCGCCATGAGCCTGCTCGAGCTGCGCGAGGTGGACGTGGCCTACGGCGATCTCCCCGCGCTGCGCGGGGTCTCCTTGACAGTGGGGGAAGGCGAGATTCTCTCCGTGGTGGGCGCCAACGGCGCCGGCAAGACCACCATGCTGCGCACCATCTCGGGCCTCCTCCGGGCACGCGCGGGGGAGATCCTGTTCGACGGCCGACGCATCGACCGGCTGCCCAGCCACGCGGTGGTCGAGGGCGGCGTGGTGCAGGTTCCGGAGGGACGGAAGATCTTCCCGAGCCTCACCGTGCGGGAGAACCTCGACCTGGGCGCCTACTCGCGTCCGGCCCGCCCCCACCGCGCGGAGAGCCTGGCGCGCGTCTTCGCGCTCTTTCCCATCCTGGCCGAGCGCGCGGGCCAGGCCGCGGGCACCATGTCGGGAGGACAGCAGCAGATGCTCGCCATCGGCCGGGCGCTGATGGCCCGCCCGCGCCTGCTGATGCTCGACGAGCCCTCGCTGGGGCTGGCGCCGATGGTGGTGCAGGAGATCTTCCAGACCGTGGCCGCGATCAACCGCGCGGGGACCACGGTGATGCTGGTGGAGCAGAACACGCGCCAGGCGCTGGCCCTGGCCGCGCGCGGCTACGTGCTCGAGAACGGGCGGGTGGTGCTGGTGGGGCCCGGCCGCGAGCTGCTCGGCAACGAGCACGTCAAGCGCGCCTACCTGGGAATGTAGTCGAGGACATACGAGGGGAGAGGAGACGGCCATGCTCGATATCGTGATTCGCGGCGGACAGGTGATCACCCCCGGCGGAGTGGGGCAGTGGGATATCGGAGTGGAGGGGGAGCGCATCGTCGCGGTGGCCGCTCCCGGGACCCTGCCCACCGAGTCGGCGCGCGTCATCGACGCCACCGGCAAGATCGTCACTCCCGGCGGGGTGGAGCCGCACGCGCATCTCGCGCACTCCATCATGTCGCATCCGGAGCAGCCTTCCGAGACCCTGGGCCCCGAGGAGGACACCAAGGGCATGGCCTGCGGCGGCACCACCACCCACGTGGATTTCGCCTACGTGCGGCCGGACGTGGGCGACATCCAGCCCGTGATCGAGCGGCGGGCGGCGCGCTGGAAGGGCCAGTCCTACGTGGACTACACCTTCCACATCACGCTGGCGGGCGCGCTGCCGCTCCGGATCTTCGAGCAGATCCCGGAGACCATCGCGGCGGGATTCCCCACCTTCAAGGTCTTCACCACCAATGTGCTGCCGCCGCACCCCAAGCGCGCGGGCAACCGCATCGACTTCGGCCGCATCCACTACGCGATGGAGAAGGTGGCGCCGGCGGGCGGGCTCATGGTGGTCCACGGCGAGGACGAGGACCTGGTGCAGTTCAACTACGAGCGCTTCCGCGAGGAGAAGCGCATGGAGGGGTCCAACCTCCATCTCGTCCACACCAAGCTGTCCGAGTCGCTCGCCTTCCGGCGCACCATTGCGCTCGCGCGGGCCTCGGGCGCCGCGGTCTACTTCGTGCACACCTCCGCCCGGGAGGGCGTGGAGGCGGTGGTGGAGGCCCGCGGCCAGGGCCTGCCCATCTATGCCGAGACGCTGCATCAGTACGCCTGCTTCAACGCGGAGTACTACAAGACCCCGCGCGGATTCTGCTCGCACACCTATCCCTCGCTGAAGCTGCCCGAGGATCAGCAGGCCCTCTGGGATGGGCTCGTGCACGGCGGCATCTCGGCCCTGGCCACCGACGAGTACCCCACCAACCTGGAGCTCAAGCTCAAGGGCAAGACCATCGAGGACGTCACCGGAGGCAACCTCGGCGCGGAGGCGCGCATGGGCATCGCGTGGACGGAGGGTGTGGGCCGGCGCGGGATGTCGCTCCCGCGCTTCGCCGACATCACCGCCACCAATGCCGCGCGCATCCTGGGGCTCTACCCGAAGAAGGGCGTGATCGCGCCCGGCAGCGACGCCGACATCGTCCTCATCGACCCGAGTATTCGCAAGACGTTGACCAAGGACGATTTCCACGTCTCGGACTACAGTCCCTGGGAGGGCTGGCCCATCACGGGCTGGCCGGTGCTGACTCTCCTGCGCGGCAAGGTCATCGCCGAGCGCGGCAAGCTCCTGGGCTCCACCAGCGACGGGCGACTCCTCACGCGCAAGATCGACAACTCGGTGCTGGCGCGCCCGCTCGTCTAGGCGCGAAGGGGTGGCGGGCGCCGCGGCATCCGCCCGCTGCTCCTAGGCGAAGGGGTCGTCGTCCGCCTGCTCGTGCCAGGTGTACTCCATGTTGCGCGCGGTGGTGAGCGCCATCTCGCGGCCGTGCATGCGCGCGATGAGGGCCAGCGCCATGTCGGTGCCCGCCGACACCCCCGACGAGGTGACGAGGTTGCCGTCGTCCACCCAGCGCGCCTTGCGCTTCCACAGCACCTTGGGCCCCTGCTGCACCACCCAGTCCCAGGCGATCTTGTTGCTGGTGGCGGGACGGCCGTCCATGAGGCCGGTGCGCGCGAGGAGGGCGGAGCCCGTGCAGACGGTGGTGACGACCTCCGCCTTCTCGCTCGCCGCGCGCAGCCGGCTGATGAAGGCCTCGCTGGCCACCTCGGCGCGGGTGCCGGGGCCCCCGGGCACGAGGAGGATGTCGAAGGGCGGCACGTCGGCGAAGGTATAGTCCGCGTGCGTGGACGGGCCCTGCGCGCCCTTGATGGGGCCCTTGCGCTCCGCCACCGTGAAGACCTCGAAGAGCTGCCGCACCGTCCCATCGGGTTGCGGCAGACGGCAGGAGCCGAAGGCCTGCACGGGCCCGTACATGTCCAGCACGGTGAAGCCGTCGAAGAGCACCACCGCGACGCGTGTCGGTGTGGAAGTGTCGGTCATGGCGGTCTCCTTCTCGGGTTTGTGGGTCAGTCTGCGCCACGTCATCGCCGGCCACGAGCGCCCGAGACCGCTCCACGCGCGCCCGGGCCGTCCCGCGAGACGGTTCGCGATCGCGAACACCTCCAACGGACGGGTGACGTCGAGGGCCTCGACCCCGGGAAGGCAAGCACGCTCACTTACCGAGGGGCGAGCGTGAGAATCCGAGGCGCGAGCATGCACCAAGGGTGACGCAGCCGCCGACTCGCCGCAATGCCGAAGATTGGCGAATCCGGCCAACCCCGCGCCCGCATTTTCGTACTAGAATCGGCTCATGAACGAGTGCCGGATACTCTCGCCGCTGGGCATGCTGGGCTATGGCTTTCCCCCCGAGTCGCTGGCGCGCGGTCTGGCGCGCGGCCCGCACCTCATCGGCGCCGACGCGGGCTCGACCGACGGCGGTCCGCACAAGCTGGGGGCCGGCGTGGGCATCGTGAGCCGCGCCGCGAGCAGGAAGGACCTGGGGCTGCTGCTGCGCGGCGGGCTCGACACCGGGGCGCCCGTCGTCATCGGCTCCGCGGGCGGCTCGGGCGCGCGCGCGCATCTGGCCTGGACGCGTGAGATCCTCGAAGACCTCATCCGCGAGGACGGCCGCCGCGTGCGGGTGGCCTATGTGCACGCCGAGCTCGACAAGGAGCATCTCAAGGCGGAGCTGGGCGCCGGACGCGTGCACCCGCTGCGCAATGTCCCGCCGCTCACCGACAAGGCCATCGACAGCGCCACCGCCATCGTCGGCCAGATGGGCGCCGAGCCCATCATTCGCGCGCTCGCGGCGGGCGCCCAGGTGGTGGTGGCCGGCCGCGCCTACGACCCTGCGTGCTTCGCCGCCTACGCCATCTGGAAGGGCTTCCCCGCCGGACTCTCCTGGCATCTCGGCAAGATCCTCGAGTGCGGCGCGCTCTGCGCGGTGCCCGGCTCGGCGGGCGACTCCATGTGGGGCGTCCTGCGACACGACGGCTTCACGCTGGAGCCGCTCAATCCCGCGCGGGCCTGCACCGAGACCTCGGTGGCCGCGCACACGCTGTACGAGAAGTCTCATCCCTATCTCCTGCCGGGCCCCGGGGGGATGCTCGATCTCTCGCGCACGACCTTCCGCCAAGTGTCCGACCGGGTGGTGGAGGTGAAGGGCAGCGAGTTCGTCGCCAGCCGGCCCTATACCGTGAAGCTCGAGGGGGCGGAGCTGGTGGCCTATCGCGCGGTGCTGATGTGCGGGGTGCGCGATCCCGCCCTCATCGCGGTGCTGCCTGCGGCGGAGGCGGCGGTGGTGGCGCGCACGCGTGACTATTTCGACCGCATCCCGCCGTCGGAGTACCAGATCCTCTTCCATCACTACGGGCTCGACGCGGTGATGGGCGGCAGCGAGCCGCGGCAGGACGCGGTGCCGCACGAGGTGGGGCTGATCATGGAAGTGGTGGCGCCCACCCAGGAGCTGGCCGACACCATCTGCGCCTTCGCGCGCGCCACCCTCATGCACCACCACTACGAGGGGCGCAAGGCCACCGCGGGCAATCTCGCGCTGCCGTTCGCGCCCAGCGACGTGCCGCTGGGGCCGGTGTACCGCTTCAATGTCTATCACGTGCTCGAGGTCGAGGATCCCTGCGCGCTCTTCCCGCTGGAGTTGGTGGAGTACTAGATGGCCGGGCGTCGCCTCGCCGACCTCGCCAGCGTGATCCGCTCCAAGAACGCGGGGCCCTTCGAGGTGACGCTCGACATCATCTTTCCTGACCGCGACACCTACGAGCGGGTGAAGGCGACCGGCTGGTTCACCCGCGAGCGGCTGGCCGCGCTCTATCGCGTGCCGGTGGACGACGTCTACGACGTGGTCTTCTTCGACCCGGCGCTGGCGGTGAAGGCGACCCTGGCCCGCCAGCGCCCCCAGGGCAGCATCGGCGAGACCGATACGTACGGCGCCCAGCAGCACGCGCCGCTGCTGGACGTCGTCATTCCTTGGGCGGGCAGTAAGGGTTGGGAGGAAGGGGCGACCCCCTCGTCTTTCGTTTCCGCTCGCCTCGCCTCCGGCTTCAGCTCGCCAAGCTCCAGCCGCGCTCCGGGCGGGGACTATGCGCACCAGTTCAACCCGCCCTGGGCCCTGGATCCCGCCCGGACGGCGCTGGTGGTGGTGGACATGCAGTACGCCAGCGCCTCGCGCCGCGAGGGCCTGGGTCGCCTCCTCAAGGATCGCGGGCAGGAATCGATGGGCGCGTATCGCTTCGACCGCATCGAGAACACGGTGGTGCCGACCATCCAGCGCCTGCTCGCCGGCTTCCGCGCGCGCGGGGTCCGCATCGTGTACCTCACCGTGGGCTCGGCGCTCCCGGACTTCAGCGATCTCCTTCCGCACATGCGGCCCTTCGCGGAGAGCATCGGCAATACCGAGGGCCGCCGCGAGCACGAGATCCTCGACGACCTCGCCCCGCGTCCCGGCGAGGCGGTGCTCAACAAGACCACCATGAGCGCCTTCCACTCCTCGGGCTTCGAGCGCCTGCTGCGGTCCTGGGGGGTGACCCAGCTCTGCTTCACCGGTGTGTCCACCAATTCCTGCGTGGAGGGGACGGCGCGGGACGCCGCCGACCGCGGCTTCCAGGCGCTGCTGGTCGAGGACGGCTGCGGGGCGGCCAGCGCGCGGCTGCACGAGGCCACCTGCGAGAACTTCCAGCGCCTGCTCGGGCGGGTGGCGTCGAGCGCCGACGTCCTCGCCGAGCTCGCCGCCGCGCCTCTCCGCCCTATCTCGAGCTGATCGTTTTCTCGTCGATCCGCCGCGCTCGGCGGAACACGCGAGGAGGATTCATGGCCGGCAAGTTGTTCGAGGAGCTCGCGCAGGGCCAGGTGTTCCAGCATCAGCCCGGCCGCACCGTCACCGAGGCCGACAACGTCTTCTTCTCCTGCCTCACCATGAACCCGCAGCCGTTGCACGTGGATTTCCACGCCGCCCAGCAGGCGGAGTTCGGCAAGCCGCTGGTCAACAGCCTCTTCACCCTCGGGGTGGCGGTGGGGCTCAGCGTGGGCGACACCACCCTCGGCACCACGGTGGGCAATCTCGGCTTCGAGAAGGTCGAGTTTCCCAAGCCGGTCTTCCACGGCGACACCATCTACTCCGAGACCGAGGTGATGGAGAAGCGCGAGTCGAAGTCGCGCCCCACCTGGGGCATCGTGATCTTCGAGCATCGCGCCCGGAATCAGCACGGCGACCTCGTCATGCGCTGCCGTCGCGCGGCCATGATGCGGCGGCGGGGCGCCTGAGCCGGGCGGCTCCCATGCGGCGCTCGCTCCATTTCGTGCCGGGCGGCAACGAGCGGATGCTGGCCAAGGCGCTCACCTTGCCCGCCGACGGCCTCATCCTCGACCTCGAGGACGCGGTGACGCCGGACAAGAAGGCCGCCACCCGGCCCATCGTGCGCGAGTGGCTGGAGACTCGCGACTTCGGCCCCCGCGAGCGCTGGGTGCGCATGAACCCGATCTACTCGGAGTACGGTGAGCGCGACCTCGAGGAAACCATCGCCGGCCGCCCCCACGGATACGTGGTGCCGAAGCCGCGGCACGCCGGCGACATCCGCCGCATCGTGGCCCTGCTGGAGGGGCTCGAGCAACGCCACGGGCTGCCGTGGGGCTCGACGCGGCTCGTGCTCATCGCCACCGAGACGCCGGAGGGCCTGCTCAATATCCGTGAGGTGGCCTCCGCGAGCCCCCGCATCGCCGTGGTGTCGTGGGGGATCGAGGATCTGTCGGCGGCCATGGGCCTGCCGCGCACCCGGGACGCGGAGGGACGCTTTCTCGACATCGCGCGGTACGCGCGCGTGATGTGCGCGGTGGCGGCGGCGGCGGCGGGGGTGGAGGCGCTGGACACCGTGTACACCGACATCGCCGACCTCGAGGGCCTGCGCCGCGAGTGCCAGGAAGGCGTCGAGATGGGCTTTTCCGGGAAGATATCCATCCATCCCGGTCAGATCGAGGTGATAAACTCCGTGTTCACACCCTCCAAGGCGGACGCCGAGGACGCGGTGGCGCTGATCGCGGCCTTCGAGGAGCATGCGCGGCGCGGCGCGGGAGCCTTCGCCTGGAAGGGGCAGATGATGGACATGCCGCACCTCACGCGCGCGCGAAAGATCGTGGAGCGCGCGCGCCATGCCGGGGTGATCTGAGTGGCCGGACGCCGCGCCGCCGCGGTGGTCGTTCTCGTCCTCGCGGCCGCGGTGGTGTTTGCCCTTCCGGTGGGGCGGCGGCCCCTCTTCAACCAGGACGAGGTCCGCTACGCCATGCTCGCGCGCGAGGTGGTGGATCATGCCCGCTGGATCCTCCCCCACGTGCGCGGCGAGGTCTATCTCAACAAGCCGCCGCTGTTCTTCTGGGCGGTAGCCCTCGTGTCGCTGCCCGCGGGCGCGGTGACGGACACCACCGCCCCGCTGGTCTCGGTGGTGTCCGCCCTCGCCGGATTGCTCGGCGTGCTCGCCATCGGGCGCCGGCTCTGGGGCTTTTCCTCCGGCTTCGCCGCGGCGCTGATCCTCGCCACCACGCCCTTCTACTTCTTCATGGCGCATCAGGTGCTCACCGACATGATGCTGACGGCCTGGCTCACGTGGGCGCTGTACTTCTATCTGCGCATCACCACCGCGGGCGGGGGCGTGGGGGCCTGGCTCGGCTTCTATCTCTGCGTGGCGGGGGCCCTCGGGAGCAAGGGCCCGGTGGCCCTCCTCGGCCTGCTCGCCGCCGTCGTGGCCACCCTGGCCACCGACGGCCGCGCCGGCCTGCGCGCGCTGCGGCTGCCCGCGGGGATCGGCCTCATCGCCCTCACCACGCTGCCGTGGCTCCTGCCCTATATCTTCCAGACGGAGAAGAGCTATGCGCGCTCCGTCCTCGTCACCGACTACCTCGCCTGGTACTTCCGCTCCGGCGGTGATTCGCGGCTGATCGGCCTGGGCAACTATCTGGGTGGCTTTCTCCCCTGGACGCTGTTCCTGATCCCGGCGATCTGGTGGTGGCGCGTCGCTCCCGACCGGGGGCGCCGGCGACTGCTCGCCTGGGGCGCGGTGTTCGTGGCGGCGATCGCCATCTCCGGGTCCCAGCGCTCCCGCTACTTCCTGCCCGTGCTACCCGTGCTCGCGCTCCTCGTCGCCGAGTTCCTCGTTCGCGCCCCCGTCGCGGTGACGGCCTCCCCCGGCGCCCAGGTCGGGGCGCGCGGCCGTCGCGCCCTCGCCGTGGTGGTGGCGGTGCTGGCGGTGGGCGCCGTGGTGGGCGCCGCCATCCTGCTGCTGCTGCCCGAGCTCACGGGCCTCGGCCACAATCTCATCTACGTGCCCGCGCCCGGTCTCGAGCGGTGGCTGGTGGTCGTCCTGGCCCTGACCGGCGCGGGGGCCGCGCTGGTGGCGGCCCTGCGCGGGGCGGGCGGTCTCGCGGTGACCGTGCGGCTGGCCGCCGCGCTGCTCGCCGTGCTCGCGCTGGAAGCGGCGACCTACCCGGCCCGCTACGCGCACTGGTACGACGTGCGGAGCTTCGTCGAGCGCGTGCGGAAGGAGCGCCCCGCCGGCAGCGTGGTGCTCGCGCACCCGGACGCCAGCCTCGCCTTCGACTTCTACCTGCGCGGCGCCGTCCGAGAGATGCCCAAGACCGCAGACGTGCAGGCGCTGGTGGGACGGCAGTCGCCGAAGGGGGTCCTGCTCATCCGGGAGGAGCGCTGGACGGCGCTCCAGGCCGGGGCCGATCCATCGTGGCGGGAGATGGCCTCCGGCACCGTCGCCGGCCGGCGCATGCTCCTGGTGGGCAACGGGCAGTGATTCTTGAAACTCGCACGTAAGTGTGCTAGAAAAAAGGCGAAACTCGGTCGATTCCCGTCCAGCCCCAGGATTGCGGCCCTAAATTTCGGTGGCCAAGTTTCGATGGCCCAAATTTCGATGGGAGGTCCAGCCATGACAATGTCGTCCTGGAAATCCATCACCGCGGCGGCGGTGGTCGCCGCCGTCACGGCGGTGGCGCTGCCCGCCGCCGCTCAGGCGCCCGTCAAGATCGGCGCGTCCATCTCGATGACGGGGACTTACGCCAAGCCCGGCATCTATCAGAAGGAAGGGTATGAGCTGTGCGTGCAGGAGGCGAACGACAAGGGCGGGCTGCTCGGCCGCAAGATCGACCTGGTCGTCTATGACGACCAGTCCACTCCCGCCACCGGCCAGCGCCTGTACGAGAAGCTCATCACCGAGGACAAGGTGGACGTGGTGATGGGCCCGTACTCCTCGGCGATCTCGGAGGCGGTGGCCAACGTGACGGAGAAGTACAAGAAGGTGATGGTGGCTCCGCTGGCCGCCACCACCTCCATCTTCAAGAAGGGCCGCAAGTACATCTTCATGGTCATCTCGCCCGCCGAGGTGTATCTCGAAGGCCTGGTGGACATCGCGGCCAAGCGCGGGCTCAAGACCATCGCCATCGTGAACGAGGACACGCTCTTCCCCAAGACCGCCGCCAACGGCACCGCGGAGTTCGCCAAGAAGCGCGGCCTGCAGATCGTCCTCCAGGAAGCCTATCCGAAGGGGAACACCGACTTCTCCGCGCTGTTGACCAAGATCAAGGCCGCCAATCCGGACGTGATCGCCGCCTCGACCTACTTCGACGACGCGGTGGCGCTGACCCGCCAGATGAAGGAGCTGAACGTCACCCCGAAGATGTACGGCGTGACGGTGGGGGGCGACCTGCCGGAGTTCTACGACCTCCTGAAGCAGAACGCGGAGTACATCTACGGAGCCACGCAGTGGGAGCCGACCCTGCCCTACCCGGGCCAGAAGGAGTTCATGGCCAGCTACCAGAAGAAGTTCAACCACGAGCCCTCCTATCACGCGGCGGCCGGCTATGCCGGCTGTGTGCTCTACCTCGACGCGGTCAAGAAGGCGGGCACGCTGGACGCCGACAAGGTGCGCGAGCAGCTCCTGAAGCTGGAGACGCGCACCATGCTGGGCGACTACAAGGTGGACGCGGACGGCTTCCAGACCGCGCACAAGATGGTCCTCTTCCAGTGGCAGGACGGCAAGAAGGTGACGGTGTGGCCGGACGACCTGGCCGCGGGCGGGAAGGCCCGCTTCCCGACCCCGCCGTGGAACCAGCGGTAGCCGGGTGCCCGTGACCCCCGGGGCCATGCGCGCCCGCCGGCCTTCCGGCGGGCGGGCGCGCGTGGGGGCCCGCTCGCGATGACGCCCCACATCACCCCGGTCATGCTGGGCCAGGTGATCGTGTCCGGCCTCCTCGCCGGGGCGCTCTATGCCATGGTCGCCCTCGGCCTCGGGCTCATCTTCGGGGTCATGCGCGTCCTCAATGTGGCGCACGGGCCCCTTCTCATGCTGGGGGCCTACATCACGTACTTCCTCTTCATCACCGTCGGGCTCAATCCGTACCTCTCGCTCCTGGTCTCGATGCCGATCGTGTTCGTGATCGGCGTCGCCCTGCAGCACTTTCTCGTGCGGCGGGTGGTGGACGCGCCGGAGCTTTCCTCGCTGCTCCTGACCTTCGGCATCTCCATCGCGCTGGTGAACGTCGCCCAGCTCGCCTTCACCTCCGACCTGCGCTCGGTGGAGTTCATCACCGGCGCCTTCCTCGTCGGCCCCTTCGCGTTCTCGAAGGCGCGCGTCATCGCGTGCCTGTTCGCGGCCGCCATCACCGCGCTGGCCTTCCTGTTCCTGCAGAAGACGCGCCTGGGCAAGGCCATCCGCGCGGTGTCGCAGAGCCGGGAGGTGGCCCAGGTCTGCGGCATCGACGTTCACCGCATCCACATGCTGGCCTTCGGCATGGCCTCCGCGCTGGCCGCCGCCGGCGGCTCGCTGATGACGGTGATGATCGCCATCCAGCCGGAGATGGGCGCGGTGTATACCTTCAAGTCCTTCCTCGTCATCGTGCTGGGCGGGGCGGGGAACTATCCGGGCGCGCTCCTCGGCGGGCTGCTCCTGGGGCTGGTGGAGCAGCTCGCCTCGCTCTTCCTCACCACCCAGGTCAACGAGGCGGTGGCCTACGTGCTGCTGGTGCTCGTCCTCCTGCTGCGCCCCACCGGCCTGCTCGGCGGCCGCTCGACGTGAAGCGCTGGGCCCGCTGGTTCCCCGCCGCGCTCGCGCTGCTCCTGCTCGTGCTGTCCGTGTATCCCCTCTGGGCCACCGGCTATGGGGTCCGGGTGATGCTGCAGCTCTTCATGTGGATCGCGCTCGCCCAGTCCTGGAACCTCATCTCCGGGCTCACCGGCTATGTGTCCTTCGGGCACGTGGCCTTCTTCGGCATGGGCGCCTACACCACCGCCATTCTCGTGGTGAAGGGCGTGGCCTGGCCCCTGGCCGCGGTGGCCGGCGGCGTCATGGCGGTGGTCCTGGCCTTCGTGATCGGCTGGCCTTGCCTCCGCCTCAAGGGGCCCTACTTCGCCATCGCGATGCTGGGGCTCAACGAGGTGCTGCGCGTCATGGCCTCGTACTTCGAGGGGCTCACCGGGGGCGGGCTCGGGCTGTCCCTGCCCACCCTCGACGCGAGCGTGCGCATCTACTACGCCATGGGGCTGGTGGCGCTGGCGGTCACCGCGGCGACCTACGTCATCGTGACCTCGCGCTTCGGGCTCCGGCTCATGACCATCCGCGAGGACGAGGTGGCGGCGGAGGCCATGGGCATCGATACGTTTCGGTACAAGATCTATGCATTCCTCCTCTCCGCCGCCGCGCCTGGGATCGTGGGCGGCCTCGCCGCGCGCGACATGGGCTATATCGAGCCCATCTCCGTCTTCCCGCTCGTGACCACCATCACCATGATCGTGATGGTGCTGTTCGGGGGGAAGGGGACCATCTGGGGGCCAGTGCTGGGCGCCGTCATCCTCTTCACCTTCCAGGAGCTGGTATGGGCGAATTTCCCCCACGCCCATCAGATCCTGCTGGGCGGGATCATCGTGGCGGTGGTGCTGGTGATGCCGCGCGGCATCCTGGGCGTGCTCCAGCAGCGATACAACCTGCCGCGAACGGTGTGACGCCGTGGCCGCCATCCTGCAGGTCCGGAACCTGGTGAAGCGGTTCGGCGGCGTCACCGCCATCAACGGCGTGTCGCTGTCGCTGGAGGCGGGCAAGATCTATGGACTCATCGGGCCCAACGGCTCGGGCAAGACCACGCTCTTCAACTGCATCACGGGCATCGAGCGGCGCGACTCGGGGGCGGTGGGGTTCAAGGGCCGCCGGATCGACCGGCTCAAGCCGCACCAGATCTTCCACCGCGGCCTCGGGCGCACCTTTCAGATCATCCGCGTGTTCCCCGAGCTGACCGCGCTGGAAAACCTCCTCGTGGTGACCACGAGCGAGTTCAAGCCCGCGCGCGAGCGGGCCGAGGAGCTGCTCCGCTTCGTGAAGCTCGAGACGCTGGCCGACGAGTACGCGGGGAACCTGTCCTACGGCCAGCAGAAGCTGCTGGAGTTCATTCGCGTGCTCATGAGTGATCCCGACCTCATCCTGCTCGACGAGCCGGCGGCGGGCGTGAACCGGACCCTGCTCAACGAGCTGCTGGACGCGGTGAAGGCGCTGCGCGACCGGGGCAAGACCATCTTCCTCGTGGAGCACGACATGAAGGTGGTGATGGGCCTCTGCGAGACCGTGTTCGTGCTCGACCACGGGGAGAAGCTCGCGGAGGGGCCGCCGGGCGTGATCCAGGCCGACGAGCGGGTGATTGAAGCCTATTTTGGCCGCTAGCGCGCTGCTCGCGGGCTTCCTCGCCGGGCGCTCGCTCCACTGGCCGCTCATCCACGACGCGCCGCTCTTCCACTACGTCGCCTGGCTCATGGGTCAGGGGCTCGTGCCCTATCGCGACATCTTCGACATGAACCTCCCCGGCGTGTATCTCCTGCACTGGGCGGTGCTGGCGACGGCGGGCGGGGGTGATCTGGCCTGGCGCCTCTTCGATCTCGCCTGGCTCGCCGCCACCGCGGCGCTCCTCTACGTGTTCTGCCGGCCGCTGGGGGGCGTGGTGGGCGCCGCCGGTGCCGCGCTGCTCTTCGTCCTCTATCACCTGGCCGGCGGCGCCTGGCATGTGGGCCAGCGTGACTTCCTTCTCTGCCTGTTCCTCGCCGCCGGCGCCTGCGGCGTCGCGCGCGCGTGGGACCGCGGCGGATCGCGACTGGCGCTGCTCTGGGGCGGGGCCGCCCTGGGCGCGGGCCTC
>Ga0105242_10002415_pt1 | contig 14683 bp, 14 predicted proteins | sample KBSM24metaG_FD_81521 | JGI IMG/M metagenome (GOLD analysis project Ga0105242, IMG submission 81521) | Miscanthus rhizosphere microbial communities from Kellogg Biological Station, Michigan, USA - KBS M2-4 metaG | ecosystem: Host-associated > Plants > Roots > Rhizosphere > Soil | place...
CCAGTATCCGCCGACCGCTGTGTCGAAGATCGAGGAGTCGCCGATCACTCGTCTTCCTCGACTTCCTCGCCCTCGGGAACCCCAGGCCACGGCTTGACCTCGCGGGACATCAGGGGGAAATCCTTCCGGAGGGGGAACCCCTCGAACGGCTCGGCGAGCAGGAGCCGAACCGGGTGCGGATGGCCCTCGAACCGGATCCCGAACATCTCCATCGTTTCCCGTTCGTGCCAATCGCACGTGGGGAAGAGGTCGCTGATCGTTGGGCACACGGGGTCGGTGGCCGGCAGCCGCACCTTCACGCGGACGTCGTGATGGTGCTCGGTCGAGGTGAGCTGGGTGACGACCTCGAAGCCGGTCTCGGGGCCGAGGTCGACGCCCCCCGTGAAGTCGCAGTAGTCACACGCCAGCTCGGGCTCATCGCGGAGGAACCGGATGAGATCGTGGTAACGATCCGCCGTGACCGTCGCGGCGAGTTGACCGAAGGTGTCGGCGACCTCGACGTCGTCGCCGAACCTCGCCAGCAGGCGGGACCCGACCTCTTCAGCTGACAGCGGTCGTCCCACTGCGGAACTTCTCCTGGATGTCCTCGTCCCGGATCTTCTCCTGGAGCCGGATGATGCCGTGCAACAGTGCTTCCGGCCGCGGAGGGCAGCCGGGCACGAAGACGTCGACCGGGATGATCTGGTCGACGCCTTTGGTCACGGAGTAGCTATCCCAGTACGGCCCCCCGCAGTTGGAGCACGAACCGAACGAGATCACGTACTTCGGGTCCGGCATCTGGTCGTACAGACGCTTGATGACCGGCGCCATCTTGTCGGTCAGCGTGCCCGCCACCACGAGCAGGTCCGCCTGCCGAGGACCGTGCGCGAAGGGGATCACCCCCAGCCGGATGAAGTCGTTCTTCGCCGTCGATGCGGCGATGAATTCGATGGAGCAGCACGCGAGGCCGAAGTTGAAGACCCAGAGCGAGTAGCGCCGGCCCCAGTTCAACAGGAACCGCACCGGCTTGATCTTGGTTACCGGCGTCTTCTCGGTGATCAGGCCCACGTCAGGACCCCCTTGCGCCATGCGTAGAGCAGCCCCACCGCGAGGATCCCGATGAAGATCGCCATGGAGGCGACGGCTTGATAGCCGAGCGACTGGAACACGCGCGCCCAGGGGAACAGGAAGACCGACTCGACGTCGAAGATCACGAACAGGAACCCGTAGACGTAGTAGCGGACCTGGCTCTGGGACCAGCCTTCACCGACCGGATCGATCCCGCATTCGTACGTCGTCCGCTTTCCGCCGACGTTCGGCCGTCGCGGGGCGATCAGCCGGGCCGCACCGAAGGCAACGATCACCAGCAGCGCTCCTGCGAGCACCACCGCCAACACGACGCCGTAGGAACCGTAGTAGGTCACGCTGTGCACGAGCCCCCTCGAAGGCTGCCGTATCCTAGCAGCGGCTTTCGTGCCGACCGGATGCGTCGCGAGCTACGCATCGTCCTCTCCCGGGTCGGCGCCGCAACGGATCGCAAGGAACCGCGTGAGCTGCACCAATGCGCGACGGGCGGCGCCATCGGGGAGCTGCGTGGCTAGGCCCACGGCGCGACGAACCTCGGCCCCGACGGCCCCGCGCGCGTGCCGGATCGGTCCTTCTCCCCGAACGATCTGCAGCGCTCGGTCGAGCCCCTCGCCGTCAGGCGGTCCGTGATCCAACAGGCGCCGGAGCTCCTCCCGGTCCGGACCCCGGTGAAGTGCATGCAACACGGGGAGCGTGTAGACGCCCTCCCGCAGGTCGGTTCCGGGCTCCTTGCCAAGCTCCCCTTGGGTCGACGTGATGTCCATGATGTCGTCGGAGAGCTGGAAGGCGAGCCCCAGCGATTCCCCGAACGCCCCGAGCGTCTCCACGTCCCCCGGGGCGGCGTCGGAGAGCATGCCCCCGAGACGGCAGGAGGTGGCGATCAGCGACCCGGTCTTGCGGCGGATCACCTCGAGGTACCCCTCCTCGTTCTGGTCGACCCGGCCGGCGGCGTCGACCTCGCGGATCTGCCCGTCGCACAGCACCGTGATCGTCCGCGCGAGCAGCCGGCAGACCTCCGGGCCGAGATCGGCCGACATCTCGGACGCGAGCGCGAACAGGTAGTCGCCGGTGAGGATCGCGACGGTGTTGTCCCAGCGTGCGTTGGCCGAGGGGACGCCGCGCCGGTCGTCGGATTCGTCGATCACATCGTCGTGGTACAGCGTCGCCAGATGCGTGAGCTCGATCGCGACCGAGCCCGGGATCAACCGAGGGTCGGCCGGATCGCCGAAGTACCCCGCTAGCAGGACGAGCATGGGGCGGAACCGTTTGCCGCCCGCCTGCAGGAGGTAGCGAGCGGTCGCGGAGAGCAGGTCCGAGTCGGCGACCACCGCCTTCTCGAGCTCTTCCTCCACCCGGTCCAGGCGCGCCCCGATCTCCGATTCGATGGGGCCGTCGGCGGTCTCCAACCCGGGGATCACGCGTCGCATCCGCTCACCACCTCACGATCGACGCCGGTTCTAAGATCCCGGTCAGGATCCCGGGGAAGACACCGAGCACGACGATCCCGGCCGCGAGCACGCCCGCCGCGACCCGCGGCATGACGCCATCGTCCGACTCGATCCCCTCGGCGGGCTCCCGCATATACATGTACACGATGACGCGAAGGTAGAAGTACGCGGCCACGACGCTCGCAACGACACCGACCACCGCGAGCGGCCAGTTGCCCGCGCCGATCGCGGCACTGAACACCGTCACCTTCGCGATGAAGCCTGCGGTCGGTGGGATGCCCGCGAGGGAGAGCAGGAAGACGGTCATCAACGCGGCCAGCCCGGGACTCCGGCGCGCGAGGCCAGCGTACGCATCCAGCGAGGTCTGCTCCTCGCCGCGGGCGGACACGAGCATCACGACCCCGAACGCCCCGAGCGTGACGATCGCGTAGGCGACCAGGTAGAACATCGCGGCGCGGATCCCCGTGCTGTTCGCGGCGGTCAACCCGGTCAGGATGAACCCCGCGTGCGCGATGCTCGAGTACGCGAGCATGCGTTTGACGTCGCGTTGGGCGATGGCGAGCACCGACCCGACCACGATCGACACGACCGCGAGGGCGTAGATCACGGGCGTCCAATCCCACGTCAGCGGCTGGAGCCCCACGTCGAAGACCCGGATCAGCGCGAAGAAGGCGGCGACCTTCGTCGCCGCCCCCATGAAGGCGACGACCGGGGTCGGCGCGCCCTGATACACGTCTGGGGTCCACATGTGGAACGGCGCCGCCGAGACCTTGAACGCGAACCCCACAATCAGCAAGGCCATCGCGAGGAGCGCGAGGGCCTGCGAGCCGGTCTGTCCGGCGAGCGCCTGGACGATGCCGGGCCCCGCCACGCCGACGATCTTGGTCGACGTCGTCGCGCCGTACGCCATCGCGATGCCGTAGAGGAAGAACGCCGAGGAGAAGGCGCCGAGCAAGAAGTACTTCATCGCGGCCTCGCTCGCGCGCCGCTGCCCCGTGATCCCGGTGAGGACGTAGAGCGAGAGCGACAAGAGCTCGAGCGCGAGGAAGATCACGACCAGATCGTTCGCGGCGGTGATCAACGTCATGCCCGCCGTGGCGAACAGCGTGAGCGGGTAGAACTCCCCTCGGAACGATGCGGGATCGCGGGACGCGTAATGGGTGTAATAGAGACAGCCCACGAGCGCGGCCCCGAGCAGCAGGAACCGCGCCACGACCGAGAACCGATCCACCGCGACGGTGTCACCGAGGACGTACGGGGATCCGCTCCAATCCCAGAGCGAGTAGGCCGTGACCGCCGCCGCCACGATCCCGACGGTGGCGATCGCGAGATGCGGGGCCGGGTCGGGCCGCCGCGCGAACGCTTCGTACAGCATCCCGACGATCGCGAACGCGCACAGGAGGATCTCCGGCAGGATCGGGCGGAACTCGAGCACCGGCGTCGGGATCACGGCTGCCGAACCTCCGCGGCGGCGGGAACCAGCGGGCCGCCGACATCCGCGCAGGGCTGCGACGTTCTGACCTGCTCGATCGCGGCGCAGGTGGCCGGGTCGATCGACCGCGTGAGGAGCTTCGGATACACGCCGAACACCAGCAGCAGCGCGAGCACGGGCGCGAGCACCGCCACCTCCCGGCCCGACAGGTCCGGGAGGTGGCGGTGCTCCTCCCTCACCGGTCCATAGGCGACACGCTGGTACGACCACAAGAGGTAGATCGCGGAGAGCACGACGGCGGTCGCGGACAAGGAACCGAACACGTGGCTCACCGCGAACGTCCCCACGATCACCAGGAACTCTCCGATGAACGAGCTCAGCCCCGGCAACCCGGCGCTCGCGAACACGACGAACAGGAACGCGCCGAGGAGCCACGGCATGACTCCGGCGAGGCCTCCCATCTCGGCCAGCTCGCGGGTGTGCGTCCGTTCGTAGACCATGCCGACCAGCAGGAACAAGGCCCCGGTGGCGAGGCCGTGATTCACCATCTGGAGGACCCCGCCCGTCACCGCCTGCTGCGTGAACGCGAAGATGCCCAACACCACGAACCCCAGGTGCGACACGCTCGAATAGGCCACGAGCCGCTTCACGTCGGTCTGGATCAGCGCGCACACGGCGCCGTAGATGATCCCGATCACCGCGAGGATCGAGACGAACGTGGCGAAGTGGATGGAGGCCTGCGGGAACAGGCTGAGGTTGAACCGCAGCAATCCGTACGTCCCGACCTTCAGCAGGACGCCCGCCAGGAGCACCGAACCGGCCGTGGGCGCCTCCGTGTGTGCGTCGGGGAGCCAGGTGTGCAGCGGGAAGAGCGGCACCTTCACCGCGAAGGCGACGAAGAACGCCAGGAAGAGCCAGCGCGCCGTTTGGACCGGGAGCGCGGCTGCCACCTGGGTGAGCTGGCGGATGTCGAACGAGGGCGGCCCGGGCTGTCCTGAGCGTGCATACAGGAACAGGATCCCGACCAGCAGGAACGCCGACCCGGCCATCGTGAACAGGAAGAACTTGATCGCGGCGTAGACACGATTCGCACTCCCCCAGCCGCCGATGATCAGGTACATCGGCACCAGGATCGCCTCGAAGAACACGAAGAACAGCAGGAGGTCGAGCGCGACGAACGAGCCGACGACGGCCGTCTCCAGCACGAGCATCGCGATCATGTAGCGCACCACGTTCGACTCGACCTTCCACGAGGCGAGGATCGACACGGGGAACAGGAAGGTCGTCAACAAGACGAGCCAGAGGCTGATCCCGTCCACCCCCACCAGGTACTGCAGGCCGAACGAGCGGACCCACCAGACCGAATCGACCTGCTGGTACCCGGCGGCCCCGGTGTCGAAGGCGCGGAGGACCAGCAGCGACACCGCGAACGTCGCGAGCGTCGTGATGAGCGCCAGGATGCGCGCATCGCGGTCAGAAAGGATGCGGCCCGTGGCGGCGAGCACTGCGGCCCCGACGAGCGGGAACAGGATCGTCAGCGTGAGCAGGTGCTGCCTCACGACCGCACCCCCACGTAGACGAGGATCGCGACGGCGCCGAGGAACACGGCGAGCGCGTACGACCGGACGAACCCCGTCTGGACGCGCCGGCCACCCTCCGCGAGCAGCTTCAGCCCGCCGCCGACCGCGTTGACCGCCCCGTCGATGATCCTGTCATCGATCACGTACGCGGTGATCCAGGCGCCGGTTTTCGCCGGCTGGATCACCGCGATGTCGTAGGCGCGATCCACGTACCAGCCGTTCAAAGCTGCCCGCGGGAGCGGTTCGAGCCGTTCGCGGAACCCGATCCAGTCGACACGACCCGAGCCATAGATCCACCAGGTGAGCGCGAGCGCCACGATGCTGATCACCGTGGCGGTGGCAGCGAGCGCCGCGGCCTCCAGGCCGTTGCCCACCGGAGCAGCGCCGGTGACCTGCTCGAGGAACCCGGTCACACGACCTTCGGGCGTCAGGTTGAGCCACCCCGCCGTCGCGACGCCGAAGGCGAGGATCGCGAGCGGCACCCACAGGACCGGCGGTGACTCGTGCGCCTGACGCGCGCGGTCGCTCCGTCCCTCGCCGAAGAACGTGAGGAAGAGCATGCGGCCCAGGTAGAACGCCGAGAGGAACGCCGCGATCGAGCCGAGCACGTAGGTGACCTCGCGGCCGGTGTGCTGGGCGACCTCGAGGACGGCGTCCTTCGCGAAGAAGCCCACCAGCGGTGGGATGCCCGCCTGCGCGAGCGCCCCGATCAGGAACGTCGCGAAGGTGATCGGCATGAGGCGGCGGAGGCCACCCATCTGTCGCAGATCCTGTTCGTCGTGCATCCCGTGGATCACGGAACCCGCGCCGAGGAACAGCAGCGCCTTGTAGAAGGCGTGTGCGACCAGGAAGAACATGGCCACCCCGTAGGCACGCATCCCGGCGGCCATGAACATGAAGCCGAGCTGGCTGATCGTGGAGTACGCGAGCACGCGTTTGATGTCCTGCTGCGCGACGGCACACGTCGCCGCGAACACCGCGGTCACGACCCCCACCACGAGGACCACCGTCAGCGCGAGGCCGGAGAGCTCGAAGAGGACGTGCGAACGGACCACGAGGTAGACGCCGGCGGTGACCATCGTCGCGGCATGGATCAGCGCCGAGACCGGCGTCGGGCCGGCCATCGCGTCGGGCAACCACACGTGGAGCGGGACCTGCGCGCTCTTGCCGATCGCCCCCGCGAACAGCAGCAGGGCGATCGCGGTCGCCGCGTCCTTGGTCAGTACCGACCCGGCCGTGCCGAAGACGGCCTCGAAATCGAGGGTGCCGAACCGGAAGACGATCAGCGCCAGGCCGACCAGCATCAGGGTGTCGCCGATCCTCGTCGTGATGAACGCCTTCTTGGCCGCCTCGGCGTTCGCCGGCACGTCCGACCAGAAGCCGATCAACAAGTAGGAGCACAAGCCCACGCCCTCCCATCCGAGGTACAGGACGAGGTAGTTGGCCCCGAGGACCAGCATGAGCATGAAGAACACGAACAGGTTCATGTAGGAGAAGAAGCGCCCGTAGCGTGGATCGCCGGCCATGTACCCGATGGCGTACACATGGATCAAGGCGCCGATCCCCGTGATGACGAGGATCATCGTCGCGCTCACGCTGTCCAGTCGCAGGTCCATCCCCACGACGAAGCGGCCGACCGAGATCCAGTCGAAGAGGTGCTGCAGGAACAGACGGTCGTCGGCGGGCTTGGCGACGAGCTGGGACACGAGCGCCAAAGACACGACGAACGAAAGGGCGACCGACGCCGACGCGAGCCAGCCCGCCCAGCGACCGAGGCGCCTGCCCCAGAAGAGGTTGACCACCGCGGTCGCGAGCGGGAGCGCCGGGATCAGCCAGAGCGCTCCGTCCGGCTGGCTCACCATCGCAGCTCCCGGACGTCATCGACGTCGACGCTTCGACGGCGCCGGTAGATCGCGACGATGATCGCCAGTCCCACGACCACCTCGGCCGCGGCGACCACCATCGAGAAGAACGCAAGCACCTGCCCGGTCAGATCATCGTGGAGGCGGGAGAACGCGACGAGCGCGAGGTTCACCGCGTTCAGCTGAAGCTCGACCGACATGAAGATCAGGAGGGCGTTCTTGCGGGTGAGCACCCCGACGGTGCCGAGCATGAACAGGATCCCCGAGAGCATCAGGTAGTACGCGACCGGCGTCCTCACGGCGTCGCTCCCGCGCCGTAGACCGGCAGCTCGTCGGCATCCGACCCCGCTGCTGCGGCATCGATCTCCGCCTGGGTCACGGTGGACGCCTTCCGGTGCGCCAGGACCATCGCCGCGACCGCAGCGACGAGGAGCAGGACCGAGGTGACCTCGAACGGGAAGAAGTACTGCGTGAACAGGACCTTGGCGACCGCCTGCGTGTTGCCCGCCTCGTTGGCCGTGAACACGTCGGGAGCCTTCGTCGAGAAGCCGACACCCGCGCGGATCGCTAGGAACAGCTCCACGACGAACGCGGCACCCAGGATGAACGCGAGCGGTCTCTGCACGACCAACCGCTCACGGACCGGAACGTCGCTGTCGACGCCCAGCAGCATGATCACGAACAGGAAGAGCACCATGATCGCTCCCGCGTACACGACGATCTGGACCGCGAACAGGAACGGGGCGTCGAGCAGGAGGAAGAACACGGCGAGACAGAAGAAGTTGACGATCAGGAACAACGCCGCGTGGACGGCGTTGCGGACCAGCAGCATCCCGATCGCGCTCGCGACCGAGATCGGTGCGAACACCCAGAAGACCACGTTGTCGAGCGGCATCAGCGCCCCTCCCGGGTGACGGGGTCGGTCCCGAGCGGGGGTGGCGGCTCCAGCAGCTGCTCCTTCGTCCAGATCGCGTCCTCACGCGACGTGAAGGCCATCTCGTAATAGCTCGTGAGGGTCAACGCTCGCGTCGGGCACGCCTCGACGCAGAGGCCGCACATGATGCAGCGCAAGTAGTTGATCTGGTAGTCCTTCGCATACCGCTCCCCCGGGCTCACCGGCTCGTCGGGATCGTTGTCCTCCCCCTCGACCCAGATCGCGTCCGCGGGGCATGCGTACGCGCAGAGCTCACAGCCGATGCACTTCTCGAGCCCGTTCTCGTGCCGGTTCAATCGATGCCGCCCGGTGTGCGCGCGTTCCGGCGGCGGCGCGATCTCTTTCGGGTACTGCTCCGTGTTGTCCGGGCGGAACGTCTGCTTGAAGACGGTGCCCATCCCCTTCACGATCGCCCACCAGGCGGCGACCGGCCGGTCTTCGGGGGTCGGAGGCGTTCCGCTCACGTCGCCAGCTCCTCCGCCGGCTCGTGGCGCGGCGCGTCCAGCGCCTGCTTCACCAGGCTCATCACGAGCCAGACCGCGACGATGAGCCCGATCGCGATGAACGCTCCCCGCCGGTGCCCGTAGCGATCGGGCAGGACCACGATCGCGCCGGTCGCGAGCACCCAGAACAGCCCGAACGGGATCAGGTACTTCCAACCGAAGTTCATGAGCCGGTCGTAGCGCATGCGCGGCAGGGTGCCGCGGACCAGGATGTAGACGTAGATCACGGCGGTGACCTTGAGCACGAACCACAGGACCGGGCCGAGCCACGCCGCCGCGCCGTGGAACGGCCACCAGCCGCGCCACCCACCGAGGAAGAGCGTCACGGCGATCGCCGAGACGGTGACCGTGTTGACGTACTCGCCCAGGTAGAACAGCGCGAACCTGATCCCGGAGTACTCCGTGTGGAAGCCCGCGACGAGCTCCGACTCCGCCTCGGCGAGGTCGAACGGGGGCCGGTTGACCTCGGCGAGCGCGCAGATCAGGAACACCACGAACGCCGGAAACTGCGGGATCACGTTCCAGACCTTGTCCTGCTGCGCCACGATCTCCGACATCTTCAGGTGGCCGCTGAACATGATCACGGCGACCAGCGCGAGCGACATCGCGACCTCGTAGCTGACCATCTGGGCCGTCGAGCGAACCGCGCCGAGCAGCGGATAGTTCGAACCGCTCGACCACCCGGCGAGGACCACGGCGTACACGCCGATCGAGGTCATCGCGAGCACCCAGAGCACCCCGATGTTGAGATCGGCGAGCTGCAGGGGAACCGTGCGACCGAAGATCGTGACCGGCGCGCCGAACGGGATCACCGAGAACGCCAGGAACGCGGGGATCGTCGCGAGGATCGGCGCCAGGAGGTAGACGGGACGGTCGGCGTTGGTCGGGAGGATCGACTCTTTGAAGAACAGCTTGAGACCGTCGGCGAACGTGACCAGGACGCCGCGCGGACCGGCCCGCATCGGGCCGGTCCGCGTCTGGAAGTCGGCGATGACCTTCCGCTCCATCCAGATGTACAGGAGCACCGAGAGGAGGAGCGCGACGAAGACGACGATCACCCGACCGATGAGGAGCACCCAGTCGATGCCGGTCATGCGGGAGCGCCCGTCGCGAGGGCGGCGTCCGGAACGGACGCCGCCGCGGTCGATCCGTCGCCGACGGCCTCGACGGAGACCGAGGCCGTCGACCGTCCCGACAGGAGGGTGTTCGCCGCCAGTCCCGGCTGGTTGAAGGGGACGAAGACGGAGCCGGCGGCGACGTGCTCCGTGACGCGCAGCGGCACGGTCGTGTCGCCGGCGGCGGTCGTGAGGCGAACCTGGCCGCCGTCGACGAGCCCTCGCTTCTCCGCATCCACCGGATGCATCTCGGTGAATGCCGGGTCTTCCAGCGCGTCCTTGAGCTCGTCCGCGCCCCCCGAGAGCCTGCCCTCGTCCACGAGCAGCGGGTAGGTGAACAGCGTGAGGTCATCGAGCCATTGGGGCGCGCCGGCGCCCGCCCAGACGTTGGGCCGTTCCGGCATCACGCGAGGAGCCAGGAGCGACGCCATCTCCTCATGGAGCTCCTCGAGGGTCTCGAACCCCAGATCCGAACCCATCGCGACGGCCAGGCTCGCGAAGATCTCCCAATCGGGCCGGCTGATACCGAGGGGGCCGCGGACCGGCCGGATCCGCTGCCATCTCCCTTCCCAGTCCGTGAGATGGCCGTCCTTCTCGACCGCGGGGGCGGCCGGCAGGAAGACGCTCGTGAAGGGCTCGAGCTCCCCGAGCTCGACGGATTGCACGACGAGCGTGCCGACGTTCGCGAGGGCGCGCCGCGCCAACACGGCGTCGGGATGGTCGCGCAGCGGGTCGGCGCCGATCACGAACAGGACGTCCACGCGCCGGTCCGCGCACGCCTGCAGGATCTCCTGTGCGTCCCGGCCGTCCTCGGCGGCCATGATCGGCCCCCAGACCGCCTCGACCTCCGCGCGCTCGTCGGCGACGCCGAGCCGCCGGCCACCGGGCAACAGCGCCGGATGCACGCCGGCGCCGAGCGCGCCCCGATCGTTGGCGCGGCGCGTCACGTAGCCGAACCGGGAGCCCGTCTTGCTCGCCACCGCGAGCGCAAGGTCGGCCGCGAGCGGATGCTCGGCGAGCCGCTCGCCGGCGAGCACGACGCCTCGGTCCCCCGCGCTGCGGAGGGCGGCCGCCGCGCGCGCCTCGAACGAATCGTCCTCGACCCCCTCGCGGATCCGGTCGAGCACGAAGACCTCGTGCCCCGGACGGGTCGGCAGGTGCTCGGCCACGTCGTGCAGCCGCGTGCGGCGCGGATGCACGACGAAGACCTTCGCTCCGCGCGCGGCGGCCTTACGGATCCGCAGATGCAGGATCGGCACCTCCTGCTCCGCGTCGAGTCCCGCGAGCAGGATCACCGGCGCCTGCTCGATATCGCGGTACGTCACGGATCCTTCGCGGTCCGTGACCGCCGCCGCGGCGACGACCTCGGCCAACCCCCCGTGGAACGCGCGGCGATGGTCGAGGTCGTTCGTCCCGATCACGATGCGCGCGAGCTTCGACAGCGCGTAATAGTCCTCGTCCATCAGGCGTCCGCCGGTGAGGAACGCGACGCGCCCGCTCCGGCAGCGCTCGGCGAGCCACGGGAGGACCTCACCGAACGACGCGGGCTCCAGCCCACGATCACGGATCAACGGCGTCGTGATCCGCTCGGGAGCGTCCGCATGGCGGTACGCGAACCTCCCCTTGTCGCAGATCCACGCATCGTTCACGTCGGGGTTCTCCCGCGCGAGGACGCGCACGACCTCGTCGCGGCGGACGTCCACCCGGACGTTGCAGCCCGCGCTGCAGTGCTGGCAGACCGAGTCGCCGGAGGTCAGGTCGAACGGCCGCGCGACGAACCGGTACGGCGTCGCGGTGAGCGCCCCCACCGGGCAGATCTGGATCGTGTTGCCGCTGAAGGGCGAGCGGAAGTCCTCCCCGGCCGCGATCGAGACCCGCTCGCTCGCGCTCCGCGCGAAGAGCTCGAGGAACCGGTCGCCGCTGATCTCGTCGCAGAACCGCGTGCACCGGGCGCACAGGATGCACCGCTCGCGGTCGAGGCCGACCAGCGGCGAGAGCGGCACCGGCTTCGGGAAGACACGCTTCGCATCCATGAACCGGCTCTCGCCGGGCCCGAAGGCGAGCGCTTGGTCCTGGAGCGGGCACTCTCCCCCGCGGTCGCAGATGGGGCAATCCAGCGGGTGGTTGAGGAGCAGGAACTCGAGGTTCGCGACCTGCGCCTGGCGGACGGCGTCGCTCGTGTTCTGTGTGCGGACGACCATCCCGGGCGCGACCGAGACCGTGCAGGAGGTCTGCAGCTTCCCCTGCCCCTCCACCTGGACGTAACACTGGCGGCACGCTCCGGCCGGCGCGAGGTACGGGTGATCGCAGAACCGCGGGACCTCGATGCCGAGCTGCTCGGCGGCCCGGATGATGAGCGTTCCCTTGGGGACCGATACCTCCTTGTCATCGATCGTGAGCGAGACGGGCTGCTCGGGCATCAGGCGGGCACCTCCTCGAGATGCTCGACCTTGAGCGGACATCCGCCGAGGCGAACGTGCGCCTCGTACTCGTCGGGGAAGTGCTGCAGGCTCGAGTTGATGACCGCCGCCGTGCCGTCGGCGAGCGCACAGAACGCACGGAACGTCAGGTTCGTGCCCAGGTCATGCATGATCGGAAGGTCCGCCGGCTTGCCCTGGCCGTCCTCGAGCCGCTCGAGGACCCGGGTCGCCCACCAGCTGCCTTCGCGGCACGGGGTGCACTTCCCACAGGACTCGTGCGCGTAGAAGCGAACCATGCGCGTCGCGCAGTCGACGACGCAGTCCGTGTCGTCCATCACCATGATGGCCGCCGTCCCCAGCATGGAGCCGGCTTCGGCGAGCGACTCGTAATCGAGACCCACGTCGAGGTGCCCGGCGGTGAGCATCGGGGTGGAGGATCCGCCCGGGGTCCAGGCCTTGAGCGTCCGCCCGCCGAGGACGCCGCCGGCCAGTTCCTCGAGCACGACGCGGAACGGCGTCCCCAGCGGAACCTCGAAGTTGCCGGGCCGCTCGACCTTGCCGCTGACCGTGACCATCTTCGTGCCCGGAGACTTCTCCGTCCCGAGCTCGCGGAACCAATCCGCACCTCGCACCACGATGTCGGGGACATTCATCAGCGTCTCGACGTTGTTGATCACGGTCGGCGAAGCGAAGAGGCCCTCGACGGCCGGGAACGGGGGGCGCAGCCTCGGTTGACCGCGGAGGCCTTCGAGCGAGTTGAGCAGCGCCGTCTCCTCGCCGCAGATGTACGCGCCGGCTCCCCGGTGCAGCACCGCGTCGACGCGCTTGCCGGAGCCCTGGACGTCGGGGCCGAGGTGCCCCGCCGCGTACGCCTCGGCGATCGCTCGCTCCAGCACGAGGCTCTGCCACAGGTACTCGCCGCGGACGTAGAGGTACGCGGTCTCGCACCCGATCGCGAGGGCCGCGATCGCCGTCCCCTCGAGGAGCCGGTGCGGATCGCGCTCCACGAGCTCCCGGTTGTTGCAGGTGCCGGGTTCCGATTCGTCGAAGTTCACGACCACGTAGGTCGGCTGGCCGGTGTGGCGCGGCACGAAGCCCCACTTCATCCCCGCGGGGAACCCGGCGCCGCCGCGACCGCGCAGCCCGCTCGACTTCACCACCTCGACGATGTCCGTGTCGGCCATCGCAAGCGCCTTCGTCAGCCCCTGGTATCCACCCTTGGCGACGTAGCCGTCGATGCCGATCACGCTGGGGTCGTCCCAATCGCGTGTGAGCCGCGGTTCGAACGCGAGGCTCACGCGGATGGGACCTCCTCCAGGCCGGCGAGCGCGCGCGACGCGGCTCGGAAGCTGCCGAACGCGGGGCCGCGGGCCGGCGAGGGAACCTCGCCGGCCCGCAGCCCCGCGACCAGCTCACGTATGCGCTCGGGGCCGACGGTGTCGTGGTTGCAGAAGTTGATCTGGACCGCGGGCGCGAAGTCGCACACCCCGAGGCACTCTTCCTCGTGGACGGTGAACAACCCGTCATCGGACAGCTCCGCGCCGTGCGCGACGCCCGTCGCTTCGTGGGCTGCTTCGTAGACCGCCTCGGCCCCGCGGAGCTTGCACGCGAGGTTGGTGCACACGCTGATCACATGGGTCCCCGTCGGTCGCAGCCGGTACATCGTGTAGAAGCTCGCGACCGCCTCGACCTCGGCGGTCGTGATGCCGAGGAGGACGCCGATCTCGCGGAGCGCGTCCCGCGTCACGGAGCCCTCGACGGATTGCGCCAGGTACAGCAGCGCCATCACCGCCGATCGGCGATGCGCGTCCGGATAGCGCGCCATGATGACGTCGGCATCCTCACGGACGGCCCCCTCGAACACGGCCATCAGCGATCGACGCCCCCGAGGACCGGATCGAGCGACGCCACCGAGGCCACCGTGTCGGCCACCAGGTACCCCTCGATGATGGCCGGCAGCGCTTGGAGGTTGACGAACGACGGATCGCGGATCTTGACGCGGTACGGGCGGTGACCCCCGTCAGACACGATCAGGTACCCGAGCTCCCCACGCGGCGACTCGACCGCGCTGTAGACCTCGCCGGCGGGCACCTCGACCCCCTGCGTCACCATCTTGAAGTGATGGATCAAGGCCTCCATCGACTCCTCCATGATGTGGCGCAGGTACGCCGGGTCGTTGCCGATCCCGTCCGGGCCGACCGACAACCGCGGAGGCCAGCCCACCCCGGCGTCGTCGATCACCACCCGACCCGGCGTCTCCACGATCCGTCCCAGCGCCTGCCGGGCGATCCTCAGCGACTCCCGCATCTCCGCGAGGCGCACGA
>Ga0105242_10002419_pt1 | contig 14667 bp, 10 predicted proteins | sample KBSM24metaG_FD_81521 | JGI IMG/M metagenome (GOLD analysis project Ga0105242, IMG submission 81521) | Miscanthus rhizosphere microbial communities from Kellogg Biological Station, Michigan, USA - KBS M2-4 metaG | ecosystem: Host-associated > Plants > Roots > Rhizosphere > Soil | place...
GCCGGGTGCGGAGCAGAAGGGCCTCGCGCTGGGCCTGGATTCGCGCCTCGACCAGGGCATCGTCGGTGATCGCACGGCGCTCCGGGCCCTGGTCGAAAATCTCGTCGACAACGCCATCCGCTATACGCCGCGGGGATCCATCACGGCGCGCACTTACGCCGGCTCGAACGAGGCCGTGTTCGAGGTCGAGGACACCGGCCCCGGCATTCCGGAAGAAGAACGCGAGCGCGTCTTCGACCGCTTCTATCGCGGCAGCGCCGCCGCCGCCGGCGGCAGCGGACTCGGCCTTTCCATCGTCCGCCGGATCGCCGAACGCCACCGCGGCAAGGTGGAATTGGCTTCTGCATCAGGGGGTAACGGCCTTCTCGCGCGAGTGACTTTCCCCTTAAGTCCCCCTTAAGAAACGCCCCCCACACTCCGATCAATGCCCTTGGGTCCCGGGGCCTCTTCACCGGAGATTAGATCAATGAAATCCAGAGCTCTCGTGGCGTCCCTCGTCGCGGCGGGCGTCATCGGCACCGGCGTCGCCGCCTACCACGGCCAGCTCCAGGCGCCGATCTCGCAGGCGCAGGCGTCGCCGTTCACCGCGGCCGGCGTGGCCACTCCCGCGGCGAACCCCAACGCCACCATGCTGCCCCTCAATGGCTTCACCGAGATCGTGAAGAAGGCGGGCCCGGCGGTCGTCAACATCAGCGTCAACGCGACCCGCAAGGCGAGCGCCGAGATGCCGCAGATCCCCGAGGAGTTCCGCGAGTTCTTCCGCGGCTTCGGCGGCAAGAACATGCCCAACTTCCCCAACATGCCCCGCGGCGACACGCCGATGCGCGGCCTGGGGTCGGGCTTCATCGTGAGCCCCGACGGCTACATCCTCACCAACGCGCACGTGGTCGAGGGCGCGGATACGGTGACGGTGCGCCTCACCGATCGCCGCGAGTTCCGCGCCAAGGTCGTGGGTTCCGACAAGCAGACCGACATCGCGGTCCTCAAGATCGACGCGAAGTCGCTTCCCACCGTGCGCCTCGGCAAGTCGGCCGACGCGAACGTGGGCGAGTGGGTCGTCGCCATCGGCTCGCCGTACGGCTTCGACAACACCGTGACTGCCGGCATCGTGAGCGCCAAGTCGCGCTCCCTGCCCGACGCGAACTACACGCCGTTCATCCAGACCGACGTCGCCGTGAACCCCGGCAACTCCGGCGGCCCGCTCTTCAACCTCGCGGGCGAGGTGATCGGCATCAACTCGCAGATCTACTCGCGTAGCGGCGGCTTCCAGGGCATCTCGTTCGCGATCCCTATCGAAGTCGCGCTGAACGTGAAGGACCAGCTCGTCACGCACGGCAAGGTCACGCGCGGCCGCCTGGGCGTGACCGTCCAGGAGGTGAACGCGACCTTCGCCGAGGCGTTCAAGCTCGACCGTCCGCATGGCGCGCTCGTCTCGTCCGTGGACAACGGCAGCCCCGCCGAGAAGGCCGGCCTGCAGGTGAACGACATCATCCTCAGCTTCAACGGACAGCCGATCGAGCGCTCCGCGGATCTCCCGATGCTGGTGGCCAACACGCCTCCCGGCAAGAGCTCGAGCGTGCAGATCTGGCGCAACGGCTCGGCGAAGACGCTCAACGTCGCGACCTACGAAGGCAAGGCGGCGAAGGACGACGATGACGACATGGCCTCCGGCGGCGGCGCCGCGGGCGGCAAGCTCGGCCTCGCGGTGCGGCCCCTCACGCCGGAAGAGAAGCGCGAGAACAAGGGCCGCCCGGGATTGCTCGTGGAAGACGTGGCGGGCGCTGCGGCGCGCGCCGGCATCCAGCAGGGCGACCTCGTGCTGTCGTTCAACGGCACGCCGGTGAAGACGATCGACGAGCTCAAGCGCGAGGTCGCGAAATCCGGCAAGCGGGCCGCGATCCTGATCCAGCGCGAAGGCCAGCAGCTGTTCGTGCCGGTGGAGCTCGGCTAAAGAGTGGTTGGTGCAGCAACGGGCGCGCCCCGAGTGCGTCCGATGGCATCGTTCTCCTCCAGCGGAAGTTCCGGCCGCTGCGGGGAGAACGGTCCATGAACTCCAGAGGGAAGTGAATTCCTGGCCCGGTCTCCCCCCGGGCCTTTTTTTTGCGCGCTGACATCCGGCTGTGACACTCGCAGCGTCCAACGATGCTATCGTCGCCGCAATTCCAAGAACGGATTCCACCATGCCCCTCTCCATCCAGAACCTCTCCAAGCGCTACGCCAACGGCGTGCAGGCGCTCGATAACGTGAGCCTCACGATCGCGCCGGGCATGTTCGGGCTGCTGGGGCCGAACGGCGCGGGCAAGTCGACGCTGATGCGCACCCTCGCCACGCTGCAGGAAGCGGACAGCGGCGCGGCGAGCATGGACGGCCTGGACCTCCTCAAGGACAAGGATGGCGTGCGCCGCATCCTGGGATATCTCCCGCAGGAGTTCGGCGTGTATCCGAAAGTCACCGCGGCGGAGATGCTCGACCACTTCGCGCGGCTGAAGGGCATCAGCAACTCGAAGGCGCGCAAGGAGACGGTGGATGCGCTGCTCGAGCGCGTGAACCTCGCGAAGGTGCGCAAGCAGAAGCTGGGCGGCTTCTCGGGCGGCATGCGCCAGCGCTTCGGCATCGCCCAGGCGCTCATCGGCAATCCCAGGCTCATCATCGTGGACGAGCCCACCGCGGGCCTCGATCCGGAAGAGCGCGTGCGCTTCCACAACCTGCTCGCCGACATCGGCCGCGAGGTGATCGTCATCCTCTCGACGCACATCGTGGACGACGTGTCCGACCTCTGCCCGAGCTTCGCGGTGATCAGCAAGGGCAAGGTGCTCCTGGCGGGCGAGCCGCAGGCGCAGGTGGCGCGCCTGCGGGGCAAGATCTGGCGTCGAGTGATCGCGCGCGAGAAGCGTGACGAGGTCGCCGGCCTGCCGGTGATCTCCACGCGCCTGCAATCGGGCGCGACCGTCGTCCGCGCCTATTCCGACACCGCCCTCGAGGGCTTCGAGGGCGTGGAGCCCGATCTCGAGGACGCCTACTTCAGCGCGGTCGCGGGACACCTGCAGTGATGGGCGCCATCGCCTGGTTCGAGTTCCGCACCAAGCTCAAGCGGATCTCGACGTACGTTTATTTCCTGGTGTTCATGACGATCGCCATGCTGTGGATGGCGGCCGCCGGCGGCGCTTTCCAGAACGCCAACATCATCTTCAGCAGCGACAAGGTATTCGTGAACGCGCCGTACGCCATCGCGCAGACGGTCACGTTCCTCGGGCTCTTCGGCGTGGTCGTCGTGGCGGCGTTCATGGGCCGCGCTGTGCAGCAGGACTTCGAGCACCAGGCGTTCCACTTCTTCTTCACCAGCCCCATCACCAAGGCGCAGTACCTCTTCGGCCGCTACCTCGGCGCCGTCATCACGCTCATGTTCATCTTCGTGGGCATCGGGATCGGGGTCTGGCTGGGCGCCCATTGGCCCGGCGTGGACAGGACGCGCATCGGGCCGTGGCATCTCTCGTACTTCGTGCAGCCGTACCTGCTCTTCCTGCTACCCAACGTCCTCATCCTCGGCGCCATCTACTTCACGCTCGCTGCACTCACGCGCCGCATGCTGCCGGTGTACATCGCGGGCGTGGTGACGCTGATCGGCTACACCATCGCCATCTCGCTCATCCGCGACATGGACAACTGGACGCTCGCGGCCCTCATCGATCCCCTGGGATCGCGCGCGCTCGCGCTGGTCACGCGCTACTGGAGCCCGGCGGAGAAGAACATCCAGGCGATCCCGCTCGCCAACGAGATCCTGTGGAACCGGCTGCTGTGGCTGGCGATCGGCATCGCGGCCTTCGCCATCGGCTTCGTCCGGTTCAGGTTCGCCTTCGCCACGCCCGAGCGGCGCGCGAAGAAGGGCGCCATCGCAGCGGAGGCGGAAGTCGCGCTGGACGCACGGCCCACCCCCATCCCCGCGGTGTCGCTGGACACGAGCGCGGGCGCGTACCTCCGCCAGCTGCCGGGCCTGGTGGCCCTGTACCTGCGCGAGACGCTGAAGAACGTCTACTTCATCGCGCTCGCGGTCGCCGGCGCGCTCTTCATCTTCTCCAACGCGCGGGTGATCGGCACGCTCTACGGCACGAACACCTATCCGGTGACCTACCAGGTCGTCGACATCGCGAGCGGCAGCTTCAGCCTGTTCATGCTCATCATCACGGCGTTCTACGCCGGCGAGCTCGTCTGGCGGGAGCGCGACGCGCGCATGGCGCAGATCGCCGACAGCCTGCCGCAGCCCACGTGGCTGCCCTTCATCGCCAAGCTCCTCACGCTGATGGGGATGCAGGCGGTGCTGCAGCTCGTCGTCATGGTGTGCGGCATCATCGTCCAGGCGTTCAGCGGCTACTTCAGGTTCGAGCTCGGCCAGTACCTCTTCAGCCTGTTCGTGATCCAGCTGCCGGCGTACTGGATGGTGGCGGCCCTGGCGCTCACGATCCACTCGCTGGTGAACCACAAGTACCTCGGCCACTTCCTCGTGGTGCTGTACTACATCGTGGAGATCAGCGCGGACGCGTTCGGCTACGACCTGCGCCTGTACCACTTCGGCAACCTGCCCACGGTGGTGTATTCCGACATGAACCATTACGGCCACTTCCTCGCGCCGCTCTTCTGGTTCATGGCGTACTGGGCGGCGGCGAGCGTGCTGCTGCTGGTCGTCGCGCGCCTCGCCTGGGTGCGCGGCACCGATACGGGCCACGCTCGCTGGAAGGTCGCGCGCTCCCGGTTCACGCGCCCGCTCGTCGCCACCGCGGCCGTCGCGGGCATCGCCTTCGTCGCGATCGGCGGCTGGATCGCCTACAACGTCATGGTGCTGAACCCGTACCGCAGCGAGTTCGCGCGCGAGGACCTGCAGGCCGACTACGAGCGCAAGTACAAGTCGTACCTCGACAAGCCGCAGCCGAAGGTCGTCGCCTCGCGCGTGAACGTGGACATCTTCCCGTACGAGCACCACGTGCGCTTCCGAGGGACGTACACGCTGGTGAACCGGACCGAGTCGCCGATCCCGGAGCTCTACGTGGGGCTGCTCGAGATGGCGCAGATCGACAAGCTCGAGGCCGGCATCCCGATGAAGCTCGTCGAGGAGCGGCGCGACCTCGGATGGTTGCGCTACGCGCTGGAGCGACCGCTGGCGCCCGGCGAGAAGACCACGTTCACCTACGACCTCGAGTACCCGCCGGAGGGGTTCACCAATTCCGGTGCGCGCTCGACGGTCATCGACAACGGCACGTTCCTCAACAGCGGCCTCCTGCCCGTGTTCGGCTACCAGGTCCGCGCGGAGCTGCAGCGCGACATCGAGCGCAAGAAGCACGGCCTCGAGCCCAAGGTGCACCTGATGCCGGATTTGGACGACAAGGTGAACCAGCAGCGCAACTACATCTCGTCGGACGGCGACTGGATCGACTTCGAGGCGGTGGTGAGCACGGCGCCGGACCAGATCGCGCTGGCGCCCGGCTACCTGCAGCGCGAATGGACCGAGAACGGCCGGCGCTACTTCCACTACAAGATGGACGTGCCGATCCTGCACTTCACCTCGTTCCTGTCGGCGCGCTGGGCGGTGAAGAAGGGCGAGTGGCGCGACGCCGCTGGAGCGAGCGTGCCCATCGAGATCTACTACCAGCCGGGGCACGAGTACAACGTCGACACCATGATCGCCGGCGTGAAGGACTCGCTCGACTACTACACGCACGCCTTCAGCCCCTACCAGCACAAGCAGGTGCGGATCCTGGAGTTCCCGCGCTACGCGTCGTTCGCGCAGTCGTTCCCGAACACGATCCCGTTCTCCGAGAGCATCGGCTTCATCGCCAAGGTGAAGCCCGACGACCCGAAGGACATCGACTATCCGTACTACGTGACCGCGCACGAGGTCGCGCACCAGTGGTGGGCGCACCAGGTGATCGGGGCCTACGTCCAGGGCGCGACGATGATGTCCGAGACGCTCGCGCAGTACTCGGCGCTCATGGTGATGAAGAAGAAGTACGGGGACGCGAAGATGAAGCGCTTCCTCAAGTACGAGCTGGACAACTACCTCACCGGCCGCGGCGTCGAGCGCAAGCAGGAGCAGCCGCTCTTCCGCAACGAGAACCAGCCCTACATCCACTACCGCAAGGGCAGCCTCGCCATGTACGCGCTGCAGGACTATATCGGCGAGGAGAACGTGAACCGCGCGCTCGCGAGCTACATCAGGAAGGTGGCTTACAAGGGCCCCCCGTACACGACCTCGCGTGACCTGCTGGCCGAGTTCCGCGCCGTCACGCCGCCCGAGTACCAGTACCTCATCGAGGACCTCTTCGAGACGATCACCATCTACGAGAACCGCGCGATCTCCGCGACCTACACGGAGAACGGCGGCAAGTACGAGGTGAAGCTCAAGGTATCGGCCAAGAAGTCGCGCGCCAAGGACCAGGGCACGCTCGACGAGGTGAAGATGGACGACCTGGTCGACATCGGCGTCCTCGGCGCCGACGACAAGCCGCTCTTCCTCGAGAAGAAGCGCGTGAAGTCGGGCGAGTCGGAGTTCACCATCGTGGTGAACGAGAAGCCGGTGCGCGCGGGGATCGATCCGGTCGTGAAGCTGGTGGACCGGCGGCCGGAGGACAACACCGTCCCGGTATCGGAGGCCTCGAAGTAGAAGTATCGATAACACATGCAGGCGGCCTGTTAGTATTGCGCCTGCATGTCGCAAGAGATCGCCGAAATACAGGGGCCTGCGCCCCCTCGCGAGTACCAGCTCTCGTTCTCCGGGACCGCCTCCGAGTACTTCCGCATCTGGATCGTCAACCTGGCGCTGTCGATCGCCACCCTGGGGATCTACTCGGCATGGGCGAAGGTCCGGCGCAAGCGCTACTTCTACTCCCAGACTTCGCTCGACGGTGAGCCTTTCGAGTACACCGGCCAGCCGGTCGCGATCCTGAAGGGGCGCGTTCTCGCGGTCATCGTCGCCGCTGCGGCCTATGCCGCGAGCCACTACAGCTGGAAGCTGCTCGTCGTGATGCTCGCCGTCGCGGTGTTCGTCTTCCCATGGCTCGTCGTCCGGTCCTATGCGTTCAACGCGTACAACACCACGTACCGGGGCCTGCGATTCCGGTTCTCGGCCACCTATTGGCGATGCTGGCGGCTCACGACCGGCTACGGGTTGCTCACGATCGTGACGTTCGGCCTGGGATGGTTCTACTTCAAGACGCGGCTCACGGAGTTCGTGGTCCGCAACCATGCCTACGGCGCGACGCCGTTCACAGTGCCTGACCTCAAGAAAATCTTCTTCGGCTACTACGGAAAGATGGTGGGGCTGGGAATCCTCGGCGGCATCGTGCTCTCGGCGACGGTTTTCTCGATCGTGTCGCAGGTGGGCCAGCCCCGTCACGACTCGCCGTGGGCCTACGTGATCAACAGCCTGTCCTATGTGATGTACCTGGGCATCTTCGCGTACATCCGATCGCGCATCCTCAACGCGACGTACAACAACATGGAGCTGGGGGATGTGCGCTTCCGTTCCACGCTCGGCGGATGGAAGCTCTACGGGCTCTATGCCGTGAACATCCTCGCGATCATCTTCACCCTGGGATTGGCGACGCCGTGGGCCGTGATCCGCACCTTGCGTTATCGCGCGGAGTGCATGACGGTTGTCGCGCCGATGGGATTCGACCACTTCGAGGCCGCGCCCGCCACGAACGTCGCGGCCGCGGGCGAGGAGGTCGGCGAAATGCTCGACGTCGACTTCAGCCTATGAACTCCACGTTTAGCGGCGCGTACTTCGATGGAGTTTCGTCCCGCCGCCATGCGGTCACGGTGGCGGCCGGGGAAGGCCATGTCGTCGTATCCGGCGATGGGCTGTCGCTTCGAATCCCGTTGCCGGATGTCCTCGTCGTGCCCCCGATCGGCGGCGATGTGCACGTCCTTCACCTCCCCGGTGGCGCGGTCGTTCGAACCGACTCTCCGCCGCCCGAGGCATTGAACGGTGCTCGTTGGGAACGCAACGTGCGAGCGCTGGAGAAGCGCTGGACCGCCGCCATCGCGAGCGTGGCGTTCATCGCCGCGTTCGCATCGCTCATGTTCTTCTGGGGCCTCCCGACGGCCGCCCGGATCACCGCGGCCCGCATGCCCGATTCCGTCAAGCGGGAGATGACCCAACAGTCGCTGGACGTGATCAACCGGTACGCCTGCAAGAAGCCCCGCTTGCCCGACGCGCGGCTCAACCAGGTCGATGAGCTCGCGCGCAAGGTCACGAAGGGCATGCCCGATTGGGGCCGATATGGCGTCGTCGTGAGGAGTTGCGAGTTCATCGGGCCCAACGCCTTCGCCCTGCCGGACGGGACCATCCTCGTCACGGAGCAGTTGATCCTCGCCATGCAGAGCGATGAGGAGATCGCCGCCGTCCTTGCGCATGAAGTCGGCCACGGCCGCTACGATCATCCCACGCGCCTCGCGCTTCAGAGCGCCGGGACGGCGGCCGTGATCGCGATCCTGGGATCGGACGCGATGTCCGTCACGACGCTGGCGGTCGCGCTGCCGACGCTCCTCCTGGAGTCCGGGTATTCCCGGAAGTTCGAGGAGGAGGCCGACGGATTCGCACTGGAGAGGCTGCCGCAGATCGGCATCTCGCCGGCACGCGTGGCCGATGCGCTGCTGCAAATGGAGAAGGCCCATGCGCGCGACCAGGAAGCGCGCGGAGAGCGGGCCGGTGAGTTCGACTACCTCAGCACGCACCCCGCTACCGCTGCGCGCATTGCCCGGGCGCGCGCCGCCGCCGGCGCCAGCAAGGGCCAATAGCGTCACCGTCGTCGCCATCCGGCGACGTCACAAAACCTCGACGCATCAAGTCCGTTCGGGCCATTCGCATGCGCCCTGTCGGTACGCGGCGACGATTCGACGTGCGACGCCCCTGGCGTTTCCCTCTGTGGACCGGAATGGCACGCCTCCTGCTCGGAGGGTTCCCTGCCGTTCCGGCAACACAAGGGAAACCACAATGAAGAGACGCATCATCGTCGCGGCCGCGAGCTCGCTCGCAGGCCTGGCGTTCAACGCCGCCGCCGCGCCCAACTCTGCCGCCGTGGAGTTCTACAACACCCGACTCGACCATTACTTCGTGACCGCCGACGCGTCCGAAGCGCTCGGCATCGATTCCGGCGCCGCCGGGCCGGGCTGGGAACGCACGGGGCGCTCGTTCCCGGTGTGGACCACCAAGTCCACCGCTCCAGCAGACGCGCAACCGGTCTGCCGCTTCTATTCGGCGGGCGCCAACTCCCACTTCTATACGGCCAGCGCTTCCGAGTGCGCCGGGCTGAAGGCGATGCAGGCCAACGCGCACGCCGCAACGGGTGCGTTCAACGGCTGGGGCTACGAAGGCGTCGCGTTCTACGTGCAGGTTCCGACCGCCGCGGGCGCTTGCGCCGCCGGCACGACAGGCCTCACGCGCGCGTACAACAACGGCTTCGCGACCGGCGCGGGATCCAACCACCGCTTCGTGGATGACGGCTCGCTCGCGCAACTGATGGCCGACCAGTCGTGGGTCGTCGAGGGCACCGCGATGTGCGCGGAGTCGAAGTCCTCGGGCAGCGTCGCGCCGCTCGCGCAGACGACGGCGAGCTTCGACGCGCTCGTCGGCACCTGGGAAGGCACCGCAGCGTTCAAGTCGGAGACCGCCACCGACGAGACGAAGACGCTCGGCGCGATCTCGCTCACGGTCGATGACACGGGTGCCATCACCGGCACGGGTGGTGGCTGCACGTTCGCAGGCCAGCTCACGCTCGGTGACGGATTCCGCGCGCACTTCCGCGGCAGCGTTACCACCACCGGCTGCACGGACTCGACCTTCGACGGCACCTACGACCGCGTGCACTTCGAGCGGCTGGGCGCGTGGGGCGTGAACCTCCACATGAAGCGCGAGGATGGCGACACCGAGGCCATGATCTTCGGCCTGCTCGACAACGACGCCGACACCGCGCCGCCGACGCTCACCGCGCTCGCCGGCGACTGGGTCGGCACCGTGGCGTGGAAAGCGGAGACCGGCGACGAGGCGACCGAGGTGAAGGACAACCAGGACCTCTCGCTCACGATCGCCGACACCGGCGACGTCACCGGCACGGGATTCGGGTGCGCCATCACCGGCACCGTCGCGCCGAAGCTCGGCATGGGGCGCCACGGGTTGATGACGACGATGTTCGTCGGCGACCTTACCGCCGCGGGTTGCACCGAGGCCGCGTTCAACGGCACGTTCTCGCGGGCGACGCTGCGCCTCGATGGGGACCAGCTTTCCGTTCGCCTTACGCGTGAAGACGCGGATGGAACCGAAGTGCAGGTCGCGGGCGACCTGACGCCCTCGACGCCGTAGCACCGGAGTGGGCCGTCCCCGAACCCCCCCGGGGGCGGCCTATTTCACTTTCGCCAGGAACTCGTCCAGCGCCGCGTTGAACACGGCCGGCTTGTCGAGCTGCGGCCAGTGGCTGGTGCCGTCCATCTTCACGCGCTCGATCTTCGGCCGCTCGTTCTGCAGGTCGTTGGGCGTGTCGCCCGACGCGGTGTAGATGATGAGCTTCGGCCCGTTGTAGCGGTCGAGCAACGGCAACGGATCGTCGGCGAAGAGCGACTTCATGATCGCGAGCGCCGGCTCACGCTCGACGCTGTTCATGCGGTCGAGGATCTGCGTGCGCACGTGGGGCTGTGCGCCGGCGACGAGCTTCTCCCAATAGCCTTTCATGGTCTGGTCGTAATTCGCCTCGATCGACCCCATGATCTGCTTCGACTGCTCGGCCGGCATCTTGCCGGGCGCGCCGACGAGCACCAGGCCCGCGACCTTGCCGGGGTGCGCGCCCGCGTAGTGGATCGCGACCGCGCCGCCGAGGCTGTGGCCCACGAGCACGAACCTCGGGAGCTCGAGCTTCTGCACGACGGCCTCCAGGTCCTTCACCATCGCGTCGATCCGGTAGTCGCCGTCGCGCGGCCCGGCCGACTTGCCGTGGCCGCGCAAGTCCATGGCGAGGGCGCGCCGGTGGTGGCGCAGGTGGGAGAGCGGGTCGGCCCACTGCGAGGAGTCGCCGGCGAACGCGTGCAGGAAGAGGACCGGCATGCCGTCCTTGCCGCCGCCATCGTCCACGTAGATGGCGCCCGCCGGGCCCTCCACGCTCTGGTCCCCGCCTTCGGGCGTCTGCGCGGCGAGTTGCGTGCATCCCACCAGCGCACCGGCGGTCACGGCGGCACCGAACGATCTCATCCTGCCCATGGGGCCTCCAACGAGTTGGCTATCGGAGTTAGAGGAGGATCGGGCGGGGTGGTTGCAGGGAGAACTTACGCGCGGACCAGCCGGATGCGGGTGATCTCCGACGGGATCCCGAACCGCATGGGCGGTCCCCAGTAGCCGGTGCCGCGGGAGATGTAGATCCACATGCGGCCCAGGCGCTCGAGGCCGGCGGTGAATGGCTGCTGCAGGCGCACGAAGAGGTTCCACGGCCAGAATTGCCCGCCGTGGGTGTGGCCGGAGAGCTGGAGGTCGACGCCGGCGCGAGCAGCGGCTTGCGCGGTACGCGGCTGGTGCGCAAGGAGCACCTTCACTGCATCCACCGGCGCGCCGGCAAGCGCGGTGGTGGGATCGCTGCGATGCGACGGGTCGAAGTAGTGCGCGGAGTAGTCGGTGACGCCGGCCACGGCGAGCGCAGCGCCTCCGCGCTCGATCACGACGTGCTCGTTCACCAGGACGTTCGCGCCCAGGCGCCGCATCTCGTGGATCCACGCGTGCGCGCCGGAGTAGTACTCGTGGTTTCCGGTGACGAAGTAGGTGCCGTGCCGCGACGAGAGCGATCCGAGCGGCTCGGTGTGGTGCGAGAGCTCGCGCACGCTGCCGTCGACCAGGTCCCCGGTGATCGCCACCATGTCGGCGTCGAGGCTGTTCACGCGCGCGACGATCGCCTCGACGTAGTCGCGCTTGATCGTCGGGCCCACGTGGACGTCGCTGATCTGGGCGATGGTGAAGCCCTCGAGCTGCGGCGGCAGGTCCGCGAGCGGCACGTCGACCCTGACGACGCGCGCTGTGCTCCGCGCCATGAAGTAGCCCACCACGGTGATGAGCGGCGTGGCCGTCATGACCGCGATCGCGGAATCGCGGATCCACGCATCGAGCGCGTCGGTGCCGGCGAAGAACGCCGCGACGAAAACGCTCATGTCGCGCGCAAGCGTAAGCACCAGCAGCCACGAGAAGAACCCCATCGTGATCCACGGGGCGAGCACCGCCCAGGGGCTTCGACCCTCCCGAACATGCCAACCCTTGGGCAGCAGCCAGAAACATGCGGCGAGGACCGCCACGCCGGCCGCCTGCACGACCGGCCCAAAGGGCTGCAGCAGCCGCATCCCGATGTACACATGCAGCGAAGCGAGCAACAGGGCGACGGGGTTCATGGACGATGACATGAGGCCGATTCGGGGACTCCACAAGGGCGGACAAATGGGGTCAGGTTAGTTTTTCGATCTGTCCCCTTTTCCTCGGTGATCGATTGGTCTAAAAAGGGGACAGATCGAAAAACTAACCTGACCCCATTATGGAGAGATTCTTCCGGACGCCCGCGGAATTTCGCCGCTGGCTCGAGCGCCATCACGCCAGCGCCACCGAGCTCTGGATCGGGTTCTGGAAGAAGGACTCGGGCAAGACCGGCATGAGCTACCTCGAGGCGGTCGACGAGGCGCTGTGCTTCGGCTGGATCGACGGGCTGGTCCGCGGGCGCGACGCGGAGTCGTACATGCAGCGCTTCACCAGGCGCGGGCCGAAGAGCACCTGGAGCGCCATCAACCTGCGCAAGGTCGAGGCTCTGAAGAAATCCGGACGCATGGCGCCCGCGGGGCTCCAGATGCACGCCAACCGCGACCCCAAGCGTGCGAACCTCTACTCGTTCGAGAACCGCCACGTCGTGCTGTCGCCGGCGTTCACGAAGCGCTTCGAGGCGAAGAAGAAAGCCTGGGACTTCTTCGAGGCGCAGCCGCCCGGCTACCGGCGCCTCGCGGCGTTCTGGGTGATGAGCGCCAAGCAAGAGGAGACGCGCGAGCGCCGCTTCGCGACGCTGGTAGCCGATTCGGGCAAGGGCGTCCGGGTGGCGAGCCTGGCCGGCACTGCGAAGCCGAAGCGGAAGTAGTTACCCGCGAAGCGCTCGGCGACCCCCGATATCGAGGGTCATCGAAGGGCACGCATCTTGCGACAGCCTTCCCTCTGACATTCGACAGGAGGCTGTCATGAGATCCAGGACCCTGGCATTCGCGGTGGCGCTCGCGCTCGGCGCGACCGCCTCCATCGCGCAAACGACTTCCGGCATGGGCAGCGGTACCACGAGCGGCACGAGCACGGGCACGACGAGCGGATCGTCGACGACCACCTCGCAGACCGCGATCGGCACCACTTCGCCGAACGGCACCGTGACGCCCAGCACGGTGACGACGACCAACTCGCCGTCGGGCGTCGGCGTGAACGGCACGACCAGCAGCACCACGGCGCCCAGCGCGTCGCAGACCGGCTCGGGCACGATGTCCGTGTCGCCAGCGGGCACGATCACCGCGACGCCAGGCACGACCGGCACGACAACCACGATGGGTGGCGGCATGACGGCCGGGACAACGTCGAGCACGGTCACCAGCTCGAACGGCACCACGTTCAACGGCGCCGCGACGCTCAATACGGTTCCGGGCAACTCGACGACCGTCGTCACGACGCCCGCGCAGAACGTCGTCGGCGGAGGAGGAACGGTGGGCGCGGCGGTGACGTCGACCGCGCCACTCATCGGCGGCGGCACTGCGGTCGTGGTCTCGAGCTCCGACCAGGCCATGCTCGACGCGGTGATCGCGGCGCTATCGAAGGATTCGTCGCTGAACGGCGCCGTGCTGCAAGTCGTCGTGAACGACGGCGTCGTCTCGTTGAGCGGCAACGCGCAGACCCGCGCGCAGGCCACTCACGCGCGGGATGTGGCGGCCAGCGCCGCCGGCACCTCGCGCGTGAACAGCTCGATCAAAGTGGGTTGAAGAAAATCAGCGATCCCTGACGAGACGCGCCTGGTAGTTGCCGGCCGAGCCGACGAGGTACGCGGTGTAGATGCCGCTCGCGTCGAGCTCGGCGGGGGTGATGGTCGCCAGCGTCGTCACGCCGCCCGAGGTCGCGAACGTGATCGTGTACGTGGTGCTCGGGGTGAGCTGCGAGTACGTCGAGGCCGTTCCGGGCGCCACGCCGCTCGCCTGCGCCGCGAAGTTCACGAAGCCGTCCACGGGGCCCGCGCTCGTGCCGTTCACGAAGCGCAGCTTCGCGTAGCCCGTGCTCGGAAGCGTGTTGTCGTCCGGGAACACCGCGAGCTGCGGGGCCGCGGCGCTGCCGAGGGCGATCGCCGTGTAGTCACGCGCGGGATCGATCGTCGTGTTCGCCGTTGCGAGCGCGCTGCCCGGAACGTTCGACGCCTCGATCGTGAGCGTTTGCGCGCCCGCAGCCAGCGTCACGTAGCTCGAGCCTCCCGCGAACGGCACGTTCGAGAGCAGGGTCGTGCCGCCGGCCTTGAAGTTGAGCGTGCCCGCGTCGGCGATCGCGTTGATCGCCTTGACGCGCCCGAGCGAGTTGGCGATGAAAGTGCCCGAGCCGCCGGTGCCGTTGAACAACAGCACCGCATTCACGAGCTTTCCACCCACCGA
>Ga0105242_10002420_pt1 | contig 14667 bp, 13 predicted proteins | sample KBSM24metaG_FD_81521 | JGI IMG/M metagenome (GOLD analysis project Ga0105242, IMG submission 81521) | Miscanthus rhizosphere microbial communities from Kellogg Biological Station, Michigan, USA - KBS M2-4 metaG | ecosystem: Host-associated > Plants > Roots > Rhizosphere > Soil | place...
GCAGCGGATCGGTGTGGTCGAACTCGGCGACCGGATAGGTCACCGTCGCGTCGCCGCGCTGGTTGGCCGTCCCGACCTCGCGTGACCCATAGGTGAAGCTGCCTTCCCACTTGTTCCACCCGAGGTTGGCGCCCGCCGTCACCAGGCTGATTTTCTCGACGATGTTCTGGCCGATGTCGGCGACGAACATCCGGCCGTTCTTCGCGTCCCAGGAAAAGCGCTGGGGATTACGAAGGCCGTAGGCATAGATCTCACCGAGCGCGCCGGCCTTCTTCACGAACGGGTTCGATGCGGGAATGCCGTACTTGCCGTTGGCGCTGTTGGTCCCCAGCGGATCGATGCGAAGAATCTTGCCGAACACCGATCCCAGGTTCTGGGCATGGTTGAAGGGATCGCCGCCGCTGCCGCCGTCGGCGGAGCCGACATAGAGGAGCCCGAAGTCGGGATCCCGCGGGGCGGTCAAGGGGTTGAACCCGATCATCCCGCCGTTGTGGTTCGGGTAGGGGTGCGCGACGCGGAACAGCTCGCGCGGCGCGCCGCCGTCGTACATCGCGGCCGCGGGAGTCTTCGCCGTCCACTCCAGCAGGACGACATCGTGCGTGTGTGGATCGCCGCTCGGCAGGAAGTCGGCCTTCGGCGTCATGTTGCTCGTGTCGGTGTAGGTGTAGAACTTGCCGAAGCCGCGGGCGCCGCGCTGATTGAACTGCGGATGAAACGCGAGGCTCTGGACGCCGCGTTCGGTGCCCTGGGACTGGACCGGCACGCCCCATTCCGGCGCGTTGACGTCGAGGTACGGCGTCACCGTCTTGCCGTCGTAGCTGAGGCTGAAGATCGGTCCCCGCATGGTGCTGACGAACAGCCGCTTCGTTCCCGGCTCGTCGACCATCGTCATCATCCGCGGCGCCTCGCCGCTGATGTCCGGAATGGTGGCGAACTCGACGAAGTTGACGGTGACGACGCCGTCGGTCGCGGCAATCGGTTTCTCGAACGGATTGTTGGTCCCCTGGCCGGACGCCGGCGCCGCAATCAGCAGCGCCGTAAGGAAGATCGGGTGCATGCGCATCTGTGCCTACTCTACATCGCCGCGCGGATGGCCGGGTTATACTGCGGCCCGAAAACAGAGCGCCTCGTCCGAGGATCGCCGCCAAGGAGACCATCGTGAAACGTTACGTGATCGCACTGACGCTGTTGCTCAGCGTCGCCGGATACGCGCAGCGAGACCAGACACCGGCCGGTTCCGAACCGGGACAGGCGCCGGCCGCGCCGGCGGGCGGCGGCGGCCGCGGACGCGGACTCAGCCCCGAGCAGCAGGCGGCGCTCGCCGCGCAGACCGAGCTCGAGAAGAACACGCCGCAGATTCCGTACGACGCGGTCTCGCTGCCGCTGATGCCGGCCGGCCACACCATTGGTGAAACCGTCGGCGTCGCGATCAATTCCAAGAAGCATCTCTTCGTCTACACCCGAAGCGGCAACGCCGGCCCGGCCCGCGGCGCCCAGGCGGCGGAGCTCTTCGAGTTCGACGAGACGGGCAAATACGTCAAGGAGTGGGGCCAGAACGCGTATGGCTTCTCCTACGCCCACGCGATCCGCTTCGACAAGGACGACAACCTCTGGGTGATCGACGAAGGGTCGAACATGGTGATGAAGTTCAACCCGCAAGGGCTCGTCACCATGGTGCTCGGCCGCAAGGATGAAGCGGTTGACTACCTCGAGCGGTTCCTCGAGGAAGGCCGGAAGATCGATCCGGCGGTGGTGACCGCGCCGGGCTCCGGCGGCGGGCGCGGCGGCAGCTTCGGCCGGCCGACCGACGTCGCCTTCGACCTGCAGGGCGACATCTTCGTGGCCGACGGCTACACCAACTCGCGCGTGGCCAAGTTCAACAAGGACGGCGACTTCGTGAAGTCGATCGGCACGCGCGGCAACGGGGCGGGCCAATTCAGCACGCCGCACACCATCGCCAACGACGCCAGGGGCAACATCTACGTCGGCGACCGCGGCAACCAGCGCATCCAGGTCTTCGATTCCGAGTTGAATCCGCTGCGCGTCATCAGCAACGTGCGCGCGCCGTGGGCGATGTGCATCACGCCGCCCAACGCGCAGGGCCAGCAGTTCCTCTACAGCTCGGACGCCGGCGGGAAGATCTACAAGGAAGATCTCGAAGGGCACCTGCTTGGCTGGTTCGGCACGATCGGCAAGCGGATCGGCCAGTTCTACTGGGTGCACGAAATGCACTGCGTCAGCGAGAACGAGATCTACACGGGCGAGGCGCAGAACTGGCGCGTGCAGCGCATCACGATGAAGCCGGCGCCGCGCGCCGTCCATTGAGTCGCCAGATCGCCAGGGCGCTCAACAGCACTGCGCCGCCCAGCAGCTGACGCTCGGTCTGCGGATCGACAGGATCGCGCGCCGTCTTCAGGTCCATGCGCCACCGCGTCAGCGGCGAGCGATCGCGAACACGGTAGTACTCCGCCTCCGCCGCGTCATGCGCGGCGACGGCGTCGCCGTTGTCGCCCAGACTCATCGGCAGCGGCGGCGGCAGTTCCGGCAGCGTGCCTCCCGGATCGACGACCCAGTTCACCGTCTTGACGATGAGGCTGCGCCCACGGTCCGGGGGCCATCCGGCGATGACGAGAATCGCCACCGCCCAGATGATCGACCACTGCGCGCGGCTGGGTTGCCACATGACAAGAAAGAAAAAACCGCAGCGACCGAAGTAGTGCAGGCCTTCAGGCCTGCCCGACACGGCGGACCTGAAGGTCCGCACTACACCTGCCGCGCTACTGCGGCTGGGCGTGAAAACGACCGGTGTACGCCGCCTTGCCGATCACGTGCCCTTCCATCGCCTTCAGCAGGTCGTCGCGCGTCGCCGTCGCAGGCAGTTCGAGCTTGGTGTCGAGCGCGTAGAACTCGAAGACGTAGTGATGAAACGGCCCCGGCCCGGCACCCGGCCCGAAGTAGCTGCCGGGGTTGCCGCCGCGCGCCATGATCCCCGGACCGTTGGTCGTGCCGTCGGGCAGCGTGCCCGGCCCAAGTCCTTCCGGCAATCCTTTCGCGGTGCCCGGAATGTTGAAGGCGCTCCAGTGCAGCGTGTCGGTTGTGCCTTTGTTCGTGGAGTTCTCGATGTCGTGGAAGATCACCGCGTAGGTCTGCAGCGTCTCGGGCGCCGAGGCCGGCGTCGGGCCGAGGCTCCAATGGAACTCGAAGGCGGGAGACTTGTTGTCGCCGCGGCCGGCGTGGTGCATCGGCACTTCCCCGCCGTCGGCCCATCCGGGCGAGGTCACCGAGAGCACGAGGCGCGGCGCGGGCCCGCGTCCGCCGGCCGGTGCGGCGCCGCCTTGCGGCGCGGGAGCCTGCGCAAATGCGACCGCGCACGAGGCGACGATGACGGCGCCCCACAGCATTCCACGTTGGATCGATCTCATCGCTCTCCCTCTTCGATTGGGTGGCTCAAGCGTTTCGCTCAGCCCAGATTCTGGCACACGAAAGACACCGGAAATAGGTCATGTTCTCGTGAGTACCAACGCGCTTCCCGGCCCCGGAGCATTTCGGACAGGTTGGAGCATCGCGATCGGTGTTTGTCTCTGAGATGTCCATGCACCGTGTAATACGATCGCAAAGACACCCTGTTTACAGACCTTTTAGAGCGCCTCCCACGAGATGCCGGCGTCGGTCAGGACCTTCCTTGCCATCGCCTGCCCCATCGTCGTCTGCCGGCTCCTTGCGTAGGTGATCAGCGCCTGGAGCGTCTCGGGGTCGATGGTCCGCGCCGCCAGGCGCTCGGTCAGCGCCAGGCGGTACGCCGGATCGGTTGCCAGCGCCCGTGTGATTTCGGCGAACGATTTCTCCTGCCCCATATACGCTAGAGCATACGACCGAAAGAGGAGGCTCGATGACGACCGCCCGGAACGCCACCTACGTCGTGTCCGCCAGTCAACGGCTCAATGCCCAGCCGCGCCGCGTGTACGACACCATCGCGAACTATCACACCGGCCACCCGCGTATCGTGCCGAAGCAGTTCCGAAACCTGATCGTGGAAAAAGGGGGCATCGGCGCCGGCACTGTGATTCGCTTCGAGGTGACGGTGCTGGGGCGCACCACCGCGTTTCGCGCCGAGGTTACCGAGCCGGAACCGGGACGGGTCCTCGTCGAAAAGAACATCCTCGGCAGCGATTCCGTGACCACCTTCATCGTCGAACCGGGAACGCGCGCGGACGAATCGGTGGTGACGATCCAGACCGAGATGACGAAGCGGCCCGGGCTGGGCGGCGCGATCGAAAAGTTTCTGACCGGGCGGGTGCTCAGACCGATGTATGCCGAAGAGCTGCGTTTGCTGGAGGCAGCAGCCGCGGATCCTCACGGAACGGCAGCGTCAGCGACCGCTCGAGCGTGACGTCTTCAGGCGTCGAGAAGCCGTCGACCCCAATCGTGACGGACGCCTGCGGCACGTCGAGGCGCAGGCTGCGGTGGAGCCGGTCCCAGCACGAGAGCAGGCTCGAGTAGTTCGAGTCGGTTTCTTCCGGCCGCGTCGAATGATGGATGCCGTGCATCCTCGGCGTCACGACCATCGCGTTCAGCCGCTGCTCCACCTCGATCGGCAGCTCCAGGTTGCTGTGGTGAAAGACGATCGAGAGGAAGAGCATCTGCTGCCACAGCCGCAGCGTTTCGCGATCGACGCCGAGCATCAGCACCTGCAGGGCGCGGAATCCTGCGGCCATCGCGAGCTCGCCGGCATGAAAGCGCAGGCCCGTCGTGGTATCCAGATCGAGATCGACGTGATGCACCGCGTGGAAGCGCCAGAGAAACGGCGAGCGGTGGTTCAGCCAGTGCCACAGATAGAGCGTGTAGTCGAGCAGCAGGAAGCCGACGACGACCCGTAGCGCGCGCGGCAACGGGAGCCGGCGCAGCAGCCCCATCCGTCCCCGCTCCGCCAGCGCCTGCATCGGCGCCACGATCGGCAGCTCGCTCGCCGCGGTCGTCGCACCGGCCAGCAGCCCGATGACGAGATTCCGCCCGACCCGCTCGGGCCCCGGCTCCGCCTGCCGCCGCAAGGGCCGCCGTCGCTCGGCGACAAACAGCGCGCCGAACGCGACGCCGAAGGCGAGCCAGGACCAACGTTTCATGAACTGAGAACTGAGAACTGAGAACTGAGAACTGAGAACTCTTGAACCTACAACTTCGGAACCATCCACGGCACGACGTACGCCTGGAGCATGGCGACGATTCCCATCAACGTCGTGAGGATCAAGCTGTGGATGATCACCTTCGCGAGAATCTCTCCTTCCCGGCCGACCGCGCCGACGCCGGCGGCGCCGACCGAGAGATTCTGCGGGCTGATCATCTTGCCCATCACACCGGCCGAGCTGTTGGTCGCCGCCATCAGAATCGGATCGAGACCCGACAGCTTGGCGGTGGTCGCCTGCAGCGGCCCGAACAGCGTGTTCGATGACGTATCGCTGCCGGTGAGGAAGACGCCGATCATGCCGAGCCAGGCGGCGAAGAACGGAAACAGCACGCCCGTCTTCGCGAGGGCGAGCGCCATCGACGAGGTCATCCCCGAGTAGTTCATCACCGTGGCGATCGACAGGATGAACGCGATCGTGATCACCGGCAGCCGGAGCTGGCGCACGGTCTTGCCGAAGGTGACGCCGAGCGCGCTGAACGGGACGCCGAAGAGCAGCATCGGCACGAAGGCGATCAACGCCGCGAGCACGACCAGCGTGCCGGCCGCCGCGAGAAAATCGAGGCGATAGGTCAACGGGTACGGGCTCGACACCGCGACGACCGGTTGCTCGCGCTGCACCAGCGGCGACACCTTTCCGTCGCTCATCGTGTACGCGCCTGGCCAGTGGAACTCCCACACCGGGAACCGGAAACCTTGCGGCGACACCGCGGCGGTCTGGCCGAACCAGGGCTCAGGACACAGCTTGTTGCCGCCCTGGCCGCACTTGAGCAGCGCCGTCATGTTCGCCGGCGGCTTCAGCTCCGACATCCCGGCGAAGTTGCCGACCTGACCGATCAACACCGTGACAATCAGGATGCCGTAGGACGCGTAGGCCCGAACCACGCGGCCCGGCGTGTCGGGCGCGCCCGTATAGGCGACAGCCGACCGCGCCCCCTCGGTGAACTCATGCGACGGTTGCCAGACGCGCAGGAGCAGAGCGACCGAGGTCAGCGAGACCAGCGCGGAGAGCGCGTCCGTCAACTCCGGCCCGACGAAGTTCGACACGGTGAACTGACCGATCGCGAACGTCGCGCCCGCCACCAGCACTGCCGGCCACACCTCGACCATGCGGCGCCAGCCGGCGTACAGGACCACGAGATACGCCGGAATCGCCATCGAGAAGATCGGCAGCTGGCGCCCGACCATCGCCGACAGCGCCCGCGTGGTCGTCTGCGTGTCGTGGCCGAGCATCGGCGCGAGCAGGCCGCCGAGCGTCGTGACCGGGATGCCGAGCGATCCGAACGCCACCGGCGCCGTGTTCGCGATGAGCGCGAGCGACGCGGCCATGATCGGTTCGAAGCCGAGCCCCGCCAGCATCGACGCCGTAATCGCGACCGGCGCGCCGAAGCCCGCGATGCCCTCGATCAAGGCGCCGAAGCAGAACGCCACGAGCAGCAGTTGGATGCGCCGATCGCGGGTCAGCCTGGACAGCGATCGGCGGATGACGTCGAAGTCGCCGCTCTCGACGGTCAGGTTGTAGAAGAACACCGCGCTGATGACGATCCAGCTGATCGGCCACAAGCCGAACGCCATCCCGTGCGTCGTCGCCGCGATGGTGAGCGACAGCGGCATGCCCCAGACGAGCCACGCCAGCACGAAGGCGGTCGCCGCCGCAGCCACCGCGGCGCGCCACGGCGCGACCCGGAGAACGGCCAGCAGCAGTGCCAGCAAGAGAGGGGGAACGGACGCGACCAGCGCCGAAAGGAACACGCTGCCGCCGACCGGGTTGTAGACTTGATGGAAGAGTTCAGTCATTCGTCCCGCGAACTGTAGAATGACGCCGCGAAATGGTCAACGTGGATGATGGCGCCGAGGACGTCCGATTGGACGTCTGGCTCGATGTCGCGTGCATCTTCAGGACGCGATCGGAGGCGCAGAAGGCCTGCCGGAACGGAAAAATCGACGTCAATGGCCAGCCGGCGAAGCCCAATCGGCGGTTACGAACGGGTGACGTCTTGGAAATCGGGCGGCCGTTTGGCAGAACGCAGAAACTGAAGGTGCTCGGCCTCGCCGAGCGTCACATCGCCAAGGCCGACGCCCGGCTGCTGTACGAGGATCTCACCCCCCCGCCGACTCCCGAGCAGCTCGAGCTGCGGCGGCAGGAGCGCATTTTCCACGCCGCGACCACACCGCTGCACTCGCCGGACAAACGCCAGCGCAGGGTGCTGCGCAAGATGCGCGGCAAAGGGTAGGTTCTTACTTCTTTTTGGCTGGCGCCGCCGGCGTCGTGGCGGGCTTGCTCTCGATCTCCGTCGCGACCATCTTGTAGTAGACCGTGACCTTGTCGCCGACTTTCGGCGTGCCCTTCGTGTCTTTCGACACTTCGAACTGCCACGTCTCCTTCGCGCTCTTTTCCACCGTCACGCTGCCGCCGTCTGCCGCCTTGACGACACCGGAGAACTGATACGACTTGGCCGCGGCATAGCCGCCGGCCACGAACGCCGTTACCAGGAGCGCGAGCACGAATGCCGTGATGAGGACGCGACGCATGTGCATCTCCTTCGTTCTGGGGACTCGGGACTGGGGACTGGGAAGGGATATTCGCTAATCCCCAATCCCTAACCCCTAGTCCCTATCCCGACCTACTCCGGTCTGTTCCCGATGTCGCCGCCCGTGTGCCCGGTGCCTTGCCGCATGTTGCGCGTGCCGCCGACTTCGGTGCCGAGACCGCCGGTCACGCCCTCGGTGACGTCACGCGAGCCGGAGTGCTCGCTGCTGCCGTGCTGCGAGCCGCCGACCATCGACTCCTCTTCCGAGTGGATGCCGCCGGATTCCTTCTTCGACACGACGTGATCTTCGGTGCCTGGCTTCGGGCTGATGTCGCCGAGTATACCGGATTGAATGCGATTGTCTTTGGCCATGATCCGTCTCCTTGCCTAAGAACTTCGCAAGGCCGGTGCCAGCGAATACGGTCCGGCTGTCGCAACATTCTCGGTTAGTGTTCCGGCGGCGTCGGGCTTCAGCCGGACCATATCCAACTTGATCCACGCGCGCAGGAACTCGGCGACGCTCCAGGCCTGCGCGATACAGCCGCGCGGCGTGAACGGCGCCTCGGCGTCGAAGACTTCGCTGATCGATCCGATGCACGCCTGGTCGAGGTGCGGAACCAGACCCTGCAGCGCCTGACGAGCGCCGGCGATGTCGTCCGGGTAGACCTTGAGCCACGCGTCGATGAACGGGCCGACGAGCCAACCCCACACCGTGCCTTGGTGGTACGCCGCATCGCGGGCGCGGAGATCGCCGAAGTACCGCGCCTTGTAATCACGATCGCCAGGCGCCAGCGAGCGAAGCCCGACCGGGGTCAGCAGGCGATCGCGGACGATCGCCATCACCGCGGCCCACCGCTCCGGGACCAGCACAGGATGCGGCAGCGCGATCGCGAATACTTGATTGGGCCGGCACTTCGGGTCGTTGCCGCCGCCTTCGGCGTCGACGATGTCGAACAGATAGCCGCCGTCGGCAAACCAGAAGCGATCGTTGAAGGAGCGCTGCGCGAGGTCGGCACGGGCGCCGTAGGCCGCCGCATCGTCGCCGAATTCGTCAGCCCAACGCTGCATCAGCCGCAGCGCGTTGAACCAGAGCGCGTTGATCTCCACCGCTTTCCCCCGCCGCGGCGTCACGACCCAGCCGTCCACTTTTGCATCCATCCACGTGAGCTGCACGTCGTCGGCGCCCTGGATCAGCAGGCCGTCGTGCTCGTCCACGTGAATGCCGAAGCGCGTGCCGCGCACGTGCGCCTCGATGATCCGCTGGAGCGTCGGATACAGCAGCGCCAGCGTCAGGGTATCGCGTGAGGTCTGGACGTACCGATCGATGGCATGGAAGAACCAGAGCGTGGCGTCGGCGGTGTGATACAGCCCTTCGCGCTCCCCTTCCGGAAACATGTTGGGGATCAGGCCGTCGCGGACGTAGTGCGCAAACGTCCTCAGGATGTAGCCGGCTTCGACGTAGCGGCCTGTGGTCAGCGTCAGCCCTTCGAGGCTGATCATCGTGTCGCGTCCCCAGTCCGTGAACCAGTGATAGCCGGCGATCACGGTGCGCACCTCGTCGCCGTAGGCGTGCGCCCTCGCCGACTCCTCGAGGCGGCCCGCCGGCGCGATGATGAACTGATCGGCGGCCAGCACCAGCTCGGCCGCGACGCCGTCGAGCCCGTTCGGGCCGGCCAGCGCCAGCAGCCGCCGGCGACGGCCGCGCTCGGCCTCGCGCAGTTCGCGCGGCGGCATCACGCTCATCGTCTCGATCGTTTCGGTCGACGCGATCAGCGTGGCCGGTTGGTTGGCGTGAAGCGTGAGCGCAAAGTATCCGGGGCTCCACAGATCGCCGTGCGCCTGGTAGCCGCGGCTCTCCTCGACCGGATACAGCACGTTGTCGATCCGCGTGCTCCTCAGCGTGAATGCGGTGTCCTTCGCGGACAGCTTGATCCGCAGCGGCGGCAGCGGGCTGCCGTTCAGGCACAGCTCGAAGTGTCCCGCCACCGCGCGGAACTCATACGGCCAGCCGAGCGCCTCGCTGACCGGCGCTTCCTGCGCGCGAAAATTCACCGAGGGCCGCAGCGACAGCTCGACCCGATCCGCGCCCGACAGCAGCTCGTACGACAGGTGCACGGTGTTCTGCATGTGCGGCAGGAAGAGCCGCTTCTCGACCACGAGCCCTTCGACCTCGTAGCGCCAGACCGGCAGCCCTGACTCGAGCCGGAACTCGGTCAGGTAGCCGGTCCCATGCGCGTCGGGCGCATCGCCCGACCGTTCGCGCCCGCCAATCTCGACGCAGCGACCGTCGGGAAACCGCAGCTGCTCCGCGACATGGCTCAGCATCACGACGCGGCCGAGCGGCGCCGGCAGCGCCGCAATCAGGAGCCCGTGATAACGGCGCGTGATGACGCCCGGCACGGTTCCCGATGCGTATCCGCCGAGCCCGTTGGAGACGAGCCACTCGCGCGTGACGAGCGATTCGGGATCGGTCGATGACGGGGGCCACGCGATACGCCTGACGAGGTCAGCCATGCTGCTCTCCGCCGTGTGACAAGGCCGGCAGCGGCCGACGAGGCCGCGCGGGACCCGGAATCAGCACCAGCGCCGACTCCGCCGGAATGCGCCACCACTCATCCGGAAAGATTTCAGCCGTTCCCGAGCCGCCGTACGCGGCGTCCTCGCTCGACCAGCGGACCTGCCAGTCCGTCCCGGGCGGCGGCGCGAGCAGCGGCTCCGCGAGCGAGCCGCGCTGCAATTCCGCGCCGAGGTTGACCACCAGCAGTCGATCGTCTCGATGGTCCGCCGTGAAGAATCGAAGCACGAACGCGGACGCCGAGAGCACCGCGCCGTCCACGCCGTTCGGCTTCGGCGAAGCGAACACCGCATCCTCGCGCCGGATCCGCAGCAGGTCGGCGTGCAGCGCGTAGGCCGCCGCGTGCGACTGGCGCTCGCGGAAGTCGAGGCGGCACCGTTCGAACGTCTCGAGCGCTCCGGGGTCGGGCAGCCCGCCGCGCCGCTCGGTCTCGACCAGGCTCGGGAACTGCGCGAGAAACTCGCCGCGCCCCTTGCGGACCGCCGCCGCGAGATCGGACTCGAAGTCGGCGAAGTACAGGAACGGCGCCGAGGCCGAGAATTCCTGCCCCTGAAACAGCATCGGGGTCGCCGGCTGCAGCAGGAGCAGCGCGGTCATCGCCCGCCAGCGGGCTGGGCTCGTCAACTGGTGGCCCCGCTCGCCCCGCGCCGAGTTCGCCACCTGATCGTGGTTCTGCGTGAAACAGACGAACGCGGACGGCGGCAGCCCCCACGCGGGCGACCCGCGATGCTTGCGCTGCCAGGAATATTGCTGCCCCTGGAACAGGTAGCCGTACTTCGCGGCCGAGATGAACTCCTGCGGCTCGCCGCGCGTGTCGCTGTAGTACGCCTCCGCGCGGCCGGTCAGCGCGACCATCGCGCTGTGGTGGAAATCGTCGTTCCAGAGCGCGTCGAGACCGTAGCCGCCTTCTTCGCTCGATCGCACGAGACGCGTGTCCTGCGGCTCGTTCTCCGCGACGACCACGATCGACCGTCCCGCCGCCGATGCACGCGCGTACGCGCCGATCTCGGCGAGGACATGCTGCTCAGAGCCATCGAGAATCGACTGGGTCGCGTCGAGGCGAAGCCCGTCGAGGTGAAACTCGTCGATCCAGTAACCGGCGTTCGTGATGAACAGCTCGCGCACCGGTCCCGCGTCCGCTCCGTCGAAGTCGATCGCGTCTCCCCACTCGTTCTCGTAGCGATCGGTGAAATAGGCCGGCGCAAACGCGCGCAGATAGTTGCCCGACGGGCCGAGGTGGTTGTAGACGACGTCGAGGATGACGCCAAGGCCGTTCGCGTGCGCCGCGTCGACGAAGCGGCGAAAATCGTCGGGTGTGCCGTACAGATGCGATGGCGCATAAAGATCGACGCCGTCGTAGCCCCAGCCGAACCGGCCCTCGAACTCCGCCACCGGCATCACTTCGATCAGGGTGACGCCCAGCCGGGCCAGCTCGGGCAGTTCGTTCGCCGCCGCCGCCCAGGTCCCCGCGCGCGTGAAGGTGCCGATGTGCAGTTCGTACACGACCTGCCCGTCGCGCGACACGCCGCTCCAGCCGCGGTCGCTCCAGCGGAACGTTGCGGGATCCACAATCTCCGATGGACCGTGCGGTCCGTCAGGTTGGAATCGAGACGCCGGATCCGGATAGAGCTGCTCGTCGTCGTCCAGCCTGAAGCGGTAGCGATCGCCGGCCGACGCGGCGATCGTCCCGCTGAAATAGCCGCGATCCTCGCGCGTCAGCGGCGTCACCGCGCCGCTCGACATCACCACCGCGGCGCGCGAGGGGCGCGGCGCCCACACGCGGACATGGACCGTCCCGGCGTCGACGATTTCAGCGCCAATCGGCAGCCGGCGGCGAAACGCGGAAGAGGGCGTCAGAGGAACGGAAGGCGTGGCCGCTGAGTCGGACATCGTGTGATCGCGTTTGGTGCACGAACGGTGCCGAGTCCTACCTCAGCCGAGGCACGTGTTCCGCGTCGAGAACCTTCCGAACCCTGCGCGCGAAGACCTCGGGCGTGAACGGTTTCTGCAGAAACGTGGTGTTCGGCGTCACATCGTCATGCACGAGAGCGTGATCGGTGTAGCCCGACATGAAGAGGATCTTCATCGCCGGCCGGACCGTCGCAAGACGCTCGGCCAGCTCACGGCCGCTCATGTGAGGCATCACGATATCGGCGACCATGAGATGAATCTCGTCCGCATGACGCTCAGCGACCCTCAACGCGTCCACGCCGTGGCGCGCCTCGAGCACGACGTATCCGTGGCGCCGCAACACCTCGCGCGCCAGGGCTCGCACCGCATCTTCATCCTCGACGAGCAATACGGTTTCCGATCCGACCGGCTCGCCGGCGTCAATCGCCGGCGCCGGCATGCCGGCCGCCGGTGCGGTGGCGGGCAGATACGCCTTGAACGTCGCGCCGCGGCCCGGCTCGCTGTCGACCCAGATGTAGCCGCCGCTCTGCTTCACCATCCCGTACACGGTGGCGAGTCCGAGGCCGCTCCCCTTACCTTGCTCCTTGGTCGTAAAGAATGGCTCAAAGACGCGCGTCCGCGTCGCGGCGTCCATCCCGGTGCCGGTGTCGCTGACGGCGATCATGACGTACGATCCCGGCTTCATTGCCGCCTGTGTCGCGGCGGAGGCCTCGTCGAGCTCGACGTTTTCGGTCTCGATCGTCAGTCGTCCTCCGGCGGGCATCGCATCGCGCGCGTTCACCGCAAGATTGACGAGGATCTGTTCCACCGACGCGGGATCGACCGTGACCGGCTGCAGATCGGCCGCCAGCATCGTCACCAGCTCCACGTCCTCGCTGATCAGGCGCCGCAGCAGTTTCTCCAGCTGCAGGACCAGCGTGTTGATGTCGACCAGCTGCGGCTGCAGCATCTGCCGGCGGCTGAACGCGAGCAGCTGCCGCGTGAGCGACGCCGCGCGCTCGCCGGCCGATTGAATCTCCAGCAGGTCGGGGCGGAGCGGATCCTCCTCCGGGACTTCGTCGAGGATCAGATGGCAGTAGCCGAGGATCGCCGTCAGCAGATTGTTGAAGTCGTGGGCGACACCGCCCGCGAGCTGGCCGACCGCCTCCATCTTCTGCGCCTGCCGGAGCTGTTCTTCGAGGCGGCGCCGCTCGGTGATGTCGCGCGCGTTGATGACGATCCCTCCCACCGCGGGATCGTTGAGGCGGTTGACGCCGACGCCGTCCATGATCCGCCACGAGCCATCCGCGTGATGAAATCGCACCTGCGTGCTGATCGTCTTGCCCGGATTGCCGAGGGTCTCGGCCAGCCGGATGCCGACCAGCTCGCGATCTTCCGGATGGAGAAAGTCGAAGATCGATCGGCCGACCATCTGCTCGGGCGCCCATCCCAGGTGACGTTCGGACGATGGGCTGAGATAGGCGATGCGCCCTTCGGCGTCGATCAGCAGCAGCGCATCGGAGCTGTTCTCGACGAGCGCGCGAAAGCGCTCCTCGCTGGCGCGCAGCGCCGCTTCCGCCTGCCACCGCTGCCACTCCTCGGCGTGGAGTGCGAGCGCGTGACGGATGGCCCGCTCGAGCGCCTCGATCGTCAGGTTGGCCTTGCTGAGGTAATCGGCCGCGCCGGCCTTCATCGCCTCGACGGCCACCTCCTCGGCGCCGTGGCTCGTGAGCACCACGACCGGCGTGTGGACGCCGGCCTGCCGGATCTCGCGAAGAAGTCCCAGGCCGTTGCTGGCGCCCAGCCAGTAGTCAAAGAACGCGACGTCGAATGGCCGCGCCGTCAACAGGCCGAGCGCTTCGGCATACGAGGTCGCGATCCGAATCTCCGCACCGGCCCCGGCATCGCCGGCGCGAAGGAATTCCTCCACCATCCGCGCGTGCTCGGGCGCATCGTCCACGATGAGGAGACGCAGCGGTTCGGCCATCGTCGCTCGCTGAATTATTTCCGGCGGAAGATACCGGCGATCTTACCCCCAAGACCGCGGAAAAACCCTTCAATCGCCCGCGACGCACGCTGTTTCAGCGAGCCCTGATGGATGGGACACAGCGCCGTCGGCACGGTGTCGCCGTCCTTGAAGAACTCCGTGTATACCGGGCACCCGTCGACGGGAGCGAGGTACGACACGCTGCACAGTTCCTCGCCGTGAATACCTGGCGGAACCGTGAAGTCGGAGGCAGGCAGCTGACGCGCGGTGCGCTTCATGAAGTCGGCCCAGATCGGCAGCGCGACGCGGGCGCCATACGCGTCGCGGCCGATCGACGCCGGCTGATCGAAGCCGACCCAGACGCCGACGACGACCGACGTCGAGTAGCCCACGAACCACGCGTCGCGATAGTCGTCGGTGGTGCCGGTTTTCCCGGCGACCGGGCCGCGGACCCCGAGGGCGCGCGCCTGCGCGCCGGTGCCCCGTTCGACGACATCGCGCAGCA
>Ga0105242_10002421_pt1 | contig 14658 bp, 5 predicted proteins | sample KBSM24metaG_FD_81521 | JGI IMG/M metagenome (GOLD analysis project Ga0105242, IMG submission 81521) | Miscanthus rhizosphere microbial communities from Kellogg Biological Station, Michigan, USA - KBS M2-4 metaG | ecosystem: Host-associated > Plants > Roots > Rhizosphere > Soil | place: Michigan...
GTAGTAAAGAATGGTTGAAATATTTTATCTAATACTTTTTGCGGGATACCATTGCCGTTGTCTTTTACACTTATTTCAATTTTACCATTGTTCTTTTTTGTATTTACTGAAACAGTTGGTTCGTATCCGTTTTGTGCTGAGTTTGTGGAAGGATGCTTCTTCTTTTCATCAACTGCGTAAAATGCATTGTTGATCAGATTGAGAACAACTCGTCCAATATCTTGTGGAATGATATTGATCTTGCCAATGCTACTATCAAAGTCAGTCGTAAAATCTGCATTGAAAGATTTGTCTTTTGCACGAAGACCATGATAGGACAATCTTAAATATTCATCAGTCAAGGCATTGATATCAGTTGGTTCTTTAGCTCCACTACTGCTACGGCTATGTTGCAACATGTTTTTTACTATCGCATCTGCTCTTTTACCATGATGATTTATTCTCTCTTCATTCATTATAACATCATCTGCAATTGTCTTTGCATCATCAATATTCCCTTTACTCATTTCATCCTTCAACTCAACAAGCAATTCTTTATTGACGTCAGAAAAATTATTGACAAAGTTTAATGGGTTTTGTATCTCATGGGCAATGCCCGCTGTAAGTTCACCAAGTGAAGCCATTTTTTCGCGCTGAACAAGTTGTGTTTGTGTAGATTTCAGTTCTTTCAAGGCCTCTTCGATCCTGGATTTTTGTTCGCTTAGAAGGTTATTTGCCTTTTGTTTGTGCCGGTTATTTCTAATGAGAATAAATGCCAGGAGCAGAAAAATACCTAAGGCCGATAGCAATAAAATATATTTTATTTTATTTCTGAACTGTTCAGCCTGCTGAATAATTGTTTGCTCCCGCTGTTGATCTTCCAGCATTAGTAGTTGTATTTGTCTGAATTTTTCAGGACCATATAAGCTATCTTTCATAGCTGATGCAATATCCAGATAGTGCAAAGCGCTATCTGGATATTGCATTCCATTATACAGTTTCGCTAGTAAACTACTCGCCTGAAGAATTTGTAATTTTGAAGGAACACTCTTCGCATTATCAAAAGCCTTCCTTACATAATACAGACTTGAGTCATACTGGTGAACAGATTCATACAATTCAGCTATTTTTTTCTGGGTCAGGCCCGCATTTAATTTGTCATTCGAAAAACTGGAATTTGAGATCGCATCATTGTAAAATTTTAAAGCTGAATCATTTTTTCCTATTTTAAAATATATGAATCCCATATGTCTTAAAAGAAACGATTTTAAATGAGACCGGGTCGGATCAGAAAATTTTTGATAAGCCATACGTTGGTAATACAATGCCGAATCAGGTATATTTAGAAAATCATACGAATCTCCGGTATTGGACAACGCGAAACTACCCTGAAACATGCCAGGCAATTGCTGATAAATTTTATTGGCTGGCAACAAATATTGAAGTGCCTGTTTGTATTGACCAAGATCATTATATACAATGCCAATAAAACCAAGAGTCTGTGCTTCACCAGCCAAGTCCTTCATTTTTCGGTTAATCGCAAGAGCTTCAAACTGTGTTTTGAGAGCTTGTGGATAATTTCCGATGAAATGAAACATCTCCCCAATAGTATTTAATGCATCAACTTCTCCTTTTTTAAAATGTAAATCTCTTGCAATATCAAGGGCTTTTTTGGCAAGTATCAACCCTGTATCAGGATTAAAAAAAGAAATATCATTTGAAGCATTCAATAGTTGATTGACACCGCTTGTATCATGTGATGCATTCTTCAGAAGATATTCCAAACTCTTGTTTTCAGTATTCTGCGCATTGACAATTGAAGTCATCAGTCTGATAAGCAAAAGAAGAAAAAAAAGAAATTTCATATAAAGGAAAATTATTTCAATACAATTATAAACTCAGAACCGATTCCTTCTTTCGTTTCTACCTTGAACTCACCACCATGTGCTTTTACAATGTCATAGCTCAGTGATAAACCCAAACCGGTTCCCTGTCCCGTTGGTTTGGTGGTAAAGAAGGGTTGGAATATCTTATCTAAAACTTTTTGCGGAATGCCATTGCCATTATCAGCAACCTTTATTTCCACTTTTCCATTATTCTTCTTTGTACTCACGGTTACAGTTGGCTCATACCCATTTTGGCTTAGTTTCTTTTTCTCATCAACTGCGTAAAATGCATTGTTGATCAGATTGAGAACAACCCTTCCGATATCTTGCGGAATGATATTTATTTTTTCAACACTATTATCAAAGTCAGTTTTTGTTATTGCATTAAAAGAGTTGTCTTTTGCTTTTAATCCATGATAAGCTAATCTCAAATACTCTTCAGCTAATGCATTAATATCAGTTGGTTCTTTTTGTCCGCTGCTTGTTCTGGAATGCTGTAACATTCCTTTTACAATGGCATCTGCTCTTTTGCCATGATGATTTATCTTTTGTTGATTGTCTTTTATATTGTCAGCGATCTCGATTGCCGATTGTGTATTGCCTGTTACCAATTCAGTTTTTAACTCATCAACTAATTCCGTATTTACATCTGAAAAATTATTTACAAAGTTTAATGGATTTTGAATTTCATGAGCAATGCCGGCAGTGAGTTCTCCCAGTGATGCCATCTTTTCAGATTGGATGAGTTGTTGTTGTGTCGCTTTTAAATGATCATAGGCTTGTTCAATTTTTATTTTCGCTTTATGCTTTTGCCTATTGTTCCTGTAAAAAATTATTGCCAGCAATAAGAGAACGCCAATCCCTCCCAATAAAAAATATGTTCTTACTTTATTTTGATAAGCTATTTTTTGTTTCTCTATATCCTGTAAACGTTGCTGTTCGTTCAAAGTCAGTGCCTGGAACTCAGCAAGGTGTTTTATCCTTCGCTGGTTGAAACTATCATTTGCTTGATGTGCCAGGGCCAAATATTTATAGGCACTGTCAAACTGCCCTCTTAATTTATAGGCCTGGTAAACTTCTTCATAAGCATCTCCGATCTGATACTCGATCTGTGATACGCCACCAAGCTGCTTCATCAATTGGAGACTTCTGATCGCATAGTAAAGGCTGGAATCTTTATCACCTTTTGAAATATAATATCCTGTCAATACATGATAACATCTTGATAAGCCATCAATATTATTCTGTGCAATACCTGATTGGATGCCCTCGTATAAATTACTAAGACCACCTTTCGTGTTGCCTTTTTGCATATTAATACTGGCAGTATAATAAAGGATAGATGATAAATATTTTTCCCAGCCCGTATTTTTCGCAATGGATGCGGCTTCATTTTCGAAATGAAGCGCAGAATCAAGGTCTCCTTTTAGAAAATATATCCGGCCAAGATTCAGGCTTGCAAGCAGGGAGCGAGGTGAACTGTTTATTTCAACGGCGATCCTTTTGGCTTCCTTAAAATGAGTGATCTCTTGCTCTTTGTTCAACGTCTGAAGCATCAATATTCCATAGATATGATGCGTGCAGGCCAAAGCATACAATCTTTTATCCCGTTCGGGTTTGAAAGTACCTACATCCCAATAGAGTTTATCATTTGTTTGGTTTTCGCTTAGCTCAAAAGCTTTCAATAGGCTATTAAGTGATTCCGCATACCGGCCCATATTTAGCTCCTGGTAAGCTTTGCGATTCAGAAAAAATGCCTCGTTCAGTTTTTTATTATTTCTTTCACAGATCTGCACACACTGATCGGCATAAAGGAAAGCGCTATCCCGGTTCACCTCTTCGTAGAAATCATAAAGGTGACTGGCTGCTTTATAGGCTATTGAATCATCTTTTGAATTAAAAAATATTTTTCGAAGGCTGTCAGGCAGGTTTTGCTGAGCGGCAGATAAAAAAGGCAACAACAGAATCAATATTATTTTTAAACAAGGTCTCATTCGTACTATCAGTTAGTTGGTAATTGAATAATAAATGCTGAACCTTCACCTTCTTTAGTTTCCACTTTCAACTCGCCACCATGTGCTTTTACAATATCATAGCTTAGTGACAATCCCAAACCTGTTCCTTGTCCTGTTGGCTTGGTGGTAAAGAATGGATGAAAAATTTTATCCATTACTTTTTGCGGAACGCCATTACCATTGTCACTCACTTTTATTTCAACTTTTCCATTATTTTTTTTTGTAGTTACTGAAACAGTTGGCTCATATTCATTGCCTGCTTGCTTTTTCTTTTCATCAGCTGCATAAAATGCATTGTTGATCAGGTTGAGAATGACCCTCCCAATATCTTGTGGAATAATATTGATATTACCGATCTTCTCATCAAAATCAGTTTTTAATGTTGCATTAAAAGATTTGTCTTTTGCCCGAAAACCATGATGAGATAAACGGAAATACTCATCTGCCAGTTTGTTAATATCAGTTGGCTCCTTTACACCACTGCTATTTCCGCTATGTTGGAGCATACCTTTTACTATTGCGTCTGCTCTTTTCCCGTGTTCATTTATTTTTTCCTGGTTGTATATTACATCATTGGCGATCGTTTTTACCTCTTCGGTGTTTCCATTATCAACTTCTTCCTTCATCTCCTGGAGCAATTCTTTATTGACCTCTGAAAAATTATTGATAAAGTTCAATGGGTTTTGTATCTCATGTGCAATACCTGCTGTGAGTTCCCCAAGTGAAGCCATTTTTTCACGTTGAATTAATTGAGCTTGTGTTTCCTTTAGATCTTTCAATGATTGACTTAATGCCGCTGTTCTTTCTGACACCTGCTTTTCCAGTGTCTCATTTTGTGCACTTAATATTTGCTGTTTTTCCTTTTCTGCCGTGATCATTTCTTCTGAAAGCTCCTTAACGTCTGTCAGGCTTTTCTGAAGAGAAGATGCAGTCCTGGCAAATTCACCTGCATAAAATAATGACAAGCCTATACCCATAATAAAATAACTTAAACTTACCAGGAACGAAGCCTGGTTGCTTTTTTCTGCAATAAGAGATAACACATAAGAAATTATAACTATTGCAAACAAAATGCTCGTGACCAAAAGTATCCATGCTCCCGGTCTGCGACGACGTACAGCCTGGATATTCAATCGTAAAAACTCAATGTCTATCACAGGAAAAAAGATTGATGCAAAGTATCCGCTGTTATCATAAGAAATAAAATAGAATGGAATGGTAAGTAAACCATACAAAGCAATAAAATAATAGAACCAACTTTTCTTTTTCTTATAAAGAATATATATGCCGTTTAAGAGGGCCAGCGCACCTATAATGTAAAAAATCTGGGCGGCCAGTATAAGATAATCTGTTCTCGATACAGTGGTCGGTTCCGATAAAGCGGATATATGTAATATAATTGCCGCAAACAAGCAAAAGCAAAAAATACCTGAATACAGGTATTCTTTCTGAAGCCGGAAGGAAAAGAAAAGAAACAATAATAAAAATCCTAATGGCAGGTAAAAAGATGATTGAATAGATCGCAGCCTGGAATCAAATTCATCCTTTTTAATATGATCAACCAGCGCTTCGTTACTTTCTTTTAATTCCAGTTGAATGATCGGTCGGTCGTTGGCAAATTTTAAATAAAAATTTTTTTTATTGAAAGAATACCTGACAGCGATCCGCTGTACCCGCTCTGGACCGAGTTTGAAACTGAACAAATGATTGGTAAAAAACCTGGTTCGTTCTTTTTTAAAGTCACTGCTTACTGTACCGAATGAATAAATAAGTTGCCCATTCAAATAAATTTCCGCGGCGCCAAGTAGGGAGGTTATCATTGTAAGTCTTTCGTCTGTGAGAGAAGAGTCAACCTGCATCGTTAACCTGAACCAACCGATCCCAGCTTTTCTTACCTGGGGTAAATGATGCAGCTCGTCAGTCGGATCTATTTTTTCCCAATTAGAATCATTATATCCTGGCTTTGCCCAAGCTGGATCATCGCCGGAATGAAACTTCCACGCTTTATCAAGAGTAATACCTCCCTCATCGATTTTTTGCAATTGAAAAACTTCCTGGCCATAAGAACTGGCAGTGATGAAGAAGCAGGCGATCAGGAATAAATGTTTCATACAATTAATTCAGATCTCATTTTATGGGTAACGAGATGACAAACTCCGAACCTTCACCTTCTTTCGTGCTCACTTTTATTTCTCCATTATGTGCTTTTATTATATCATAACTTAAGGATAAACCCAAACCAGTTCCCTGTCCTGTTGGTTTAGTGGTATAGAATGGTTGAAAGATTTTATCCAATACTTTTTGAGGGATACCGCTACCGTTGTCACTCACTTTTATTTCAGCTTGTTCATTTGTCTTTTTTGTGCTAACCGAAACAGTTGGTTGATAGGAGTTATCCTTTTGCTTTTTCTTTTCATCCACGGCATAAAATGCATTGTTGATCAAATTGAGAATTACTCTGCCGATATCCTGGGGAATGATATTTATTTTATCAATGTTATTATCAAAATCAGTCTTGATTTCTGCATTAAATGATTTGTCTTTTGCACGAAGGCCATGATAAGCCAATCTTAAATATTCATCAGTCAAGGCATTTATATCTGTTGGTTCTTTTTGGCCGCTGCTAGTCCTTGAATGTTGAAGCATTCCTTTTACTATAGCATCAGCTCTTTTCCCATGATGATTTATTTTTAGCTCATTTTCCTTTATGTCATTTAATATTTCATTTTCCAGTTGTTCATTTCTTTCTGCATTTGGCTTTAAGCGTTCAGCATTTAGCTCTTCTATGAGCTCTTTATTAACATCAGAAAAATTATTGACAAAATTCAAAGGGTTTTGAATTTCATGTGCAATACCAGCTGTCAATTCTCCCAACGAAGCCATTTTTTCTGATTGAATAAGCTGAGCTTGTGTTGACTTCAGCTCATTATAAGCTTGTTCTATTTTTACTTTATCTTTTTGTTTTCGTTGATTATTTCGCCACAATATGCCAGCTATTGCCACCAATACTAAAATACCGCTCAACAGGCTGATTGATTTTACACGGTTACGAAAAGCGATTTTTGATTGTTCCGCTTCTGCAGCTTTTTTTTGTTCATTACTTATTACTTCCTGGATCTCCATTTGCTTTTGCATTTCCATATTAGCTACTTCATCCTTGCCCATAAGATCCTCAATTGTATTTTCCAGGTTATAAAGTTTTATGAAGTAACCATGAGCCTCCTTATAATTCTTTTTTCCTTTGTAAGCCTCGTATAAATTGTTATATGCCCGCAGTTGTTTCGTGTTATTATCCTCTTTGACCCCGGTGGCCAGTAATTCATTTGCAAGCTTTATCAGATCATCATAATGTTTGTTCTTGCGATGATACATTAGCAATAAATTAAAATACCTTTCATTTTTGCTGTCAAGAGAATTTCCTTTCATTGTTTTATACTGAAGAAAATAATGATTAAACGAGTCTATACTATTTGAATAATATAAGTAACCCTCGGCTTTTTCAAGATTCTTCTCATCTTCCGGAAAGTGAAGATGACCGCCAAAATCAGTATCAAACAGGTGAATGTATTCTTTAATGTTAATTAATCCTGCTCCAAGTTTGTGGGATGCGATATACCCTTGAAAACGACCATAGACTTTAAGAGAATCCATTAATTTTTCGGCCTCATTAAAATATGGTGCAGCCTGCTCTTTATTTCCATCCTGGTAAAGCCGTGCTGCCAGGATCCAGGCAGCAGGTATCAATTCATTTTTTTTATTTCTCTTCTTAAAATATTCGTACCACTTAATCGTCCACTCAGTCGCTCTTTTCTTCTGTCCGTCCCACTCGCCATACATCTGGGCAATTATACCAATAGCTTGTATCTGTAATGATTCATTCTTATCCTGGCGTGCATAATCAAGCAAAGGAAGCAGGTAACGGGAAGTATTTACCCCATCTTTTTTATGTACATAAGCATGTACGAGCCTGTTATAAACTTCAAGTTTCAATGAATCCTTTGCTACACTGTCTGTTTTCCAGTTATCCAGTAAATTTTTAGCACCTAAAGCATTTTTTTCCGCTAGTAATAAGCTGCCGTGAATGTAATAGTCCGACAGTTCCATGTGAGCAACTATCTTTTCCTCAGTAAAATTGTTTTGCAGGCCAATTTGCAGTAGTTTAATCGATTTTAATGTATCGGATTCATAACGATTATCCCACCAGATCGCTCTTGCTATTAGTTTTTGATCTTTTGAATTTTCCGCTACTCTGTATGCCTGTGTAAGATAAATTGATGCAAGACTATCTTTAAAAACTCTTTTGTAATTCACAGCTAGCATCCCTGCAGCATCTAATTGTTCAGCAACCGATTTTGCCTTTTGCAGATTAGTCAATAGAATTTTTTCAGAATAATATTCTTCAAATCCGACCTGGGAGTTTGCTCTTGTACAAAGCACCAGAAAAAAGATGGTGGCGATCTTTCTCATGCTAGCTGTTCTTATTTAAAGTTGTTCTGTTCTAAATTGAAGGTAACATTATCATAAATGTTGTTCCTTTACTTTCTTGCGTTTCCACTTTTATTTCTCCCCCATGTGCTTTTACAATATCATAACTTAATGATAAACCTAATCCTGTTCCTTGTCCTGTCGGCTTGGTGGTAAAGAATGGTTGAAATATTTTATCAACTACTTTTTGTGGAATGCCATTGCCATTGTCTTTTACTCTTATTTCCACTTTACCATTATTCTTTTTTGTACTTACTGAAACCGTTGGTTCATATCCATCACTGATTTGCTTTTTCTTTTCATCAACTGCATAGAAAGCATTGTTGATAAGATTCCGAATTACTCTGCCAATATCTAGCGTATTGACTTTATTAGTATCTTCTTTTTGCGTTTGTAATATTCTTTTAAGAGAATCAATAGTTTTGTCTTGTCCATTTGAAACAAATGAATACAGCACAAAAAGAAATACAGTCATTATATTTTTAGCGATCCCCATGTTGCCGATTACTAAATGATAAATTCAATCCCGTTATTTAAATCATAGCCTGAAAAAGATATTGCTCATCATATTCCACTTCAAACTCCTTTAATAAATCCAAATACTCGTTCCTGAAAGTATGAACTTTATGATGCTCCTCCTGATTTTGTATGTATTTATCTACTGTATCGATCAGCGATCGATGATAAGAGAATACCCCATAACCTTCCTGCCACTCAAATCTTGCCGGTGTCAATGAATGGTCATTGATATACTTTGATGATTTTGCTTTTACTGTTTTCATTAATTCAGAAACCGAAACAACAGGCTTCAATCCAAGGAAACAATGCACATGATCTTCCACCCCATTTACAATAATGGTTTTACAATTTGCCTCATTGATCAAATTTCCGATGACACCCAGAAGTTTTGGTCGCCATATTTTGTTGATAATAGCATTCCTGTATTTTACTGCGAACACAGTTTGCAAGTAGATCTGGTGGTAGGTGTTGGCCACGATGTTTACTTTTATATCTATCGAGCCTATGGCTCTTTATATAGTTACTGCTTCATTGCCACGGACTGAAGTCCATGGTTACAAGATCCAACCGAGGCTACGCCTCTGGTGTCTTCAAAGTTTATCATGGTTTCATCGGATACAGAGCCGTAGGCTCGGATTCGTTTTGTAAAGCCGGATTCAATTGGATAAAAATTCAACTAAGTCTACGCCTATGGTGTCTTCATAGTTTATCAAATCTCATCGAATGCAGAGACATAGGCTCGGATTTGTTTTGTAAAACCGGATTCAATTGGATAAAAATTCAACTAAGTCTACGCTTCTAATGTCTTCATAGTTTATCAAAGTTTAATCGGATGCAGAGCCGTAGGCTCGGAATCGTTTTGTAACTCCGGAATTTATTCCGGTGCAAACAGCCGCATATACCATAGTGCCATCGGCACGACACATCAATTATCCCGGCAACTGAATAATAAACTCGCTTCCCTCTCCTTCTCTTGTTTCTACTTTCAATTCACCACCATGTCCTTTTGTAACAATATCATAAGCCAATGACAAGCCTAAACCTGTTCCCTGTCCCGTTGGCTTGGTGGTAAAGAATGGTTGAAATATTTTATCCAATACTTTTTGTGGGATACCATTGCCATTATCTTTCACTTTGATCTCGATCTTATCATTTATTTTTTTGGTAAACACAGTTACGGTCGGTTCATATCCGTTTGACTCTTGTTTCTTTCTTTCACTTACAGCATAAAAAGCATTATTGATCAGGTTGACCAATACTCTGCCGATATCCTGCGAAATGATATTTATTTTTCCAATGTTGTTATCAAACTCCGTTTCAAATTTTGCATTGAAAGATTTATCCTTGGCACGAAGACCATGATAAGCAAGTCGCAAATATTCATCGGCTAATCCATTAATATCTGCCGGTTCTTTTTTGCCACTGCTGCTGCGGCTATGCTGCAGCATGCTCTTCACTATCGCATCGGCTCTTTTACCATGATGATTTATTTTTTCTAAATTCTGGATCACGTCATCGGCAATATCTTTTGCATCTTCCGTATTACCGGTCTCCAATTCTGTTTTCATTTCATCCAGTAGCTCTTTACTTACTTCAGAAAAATTGTTGACGAAATTCAACGGGTTTTGAATTTCATGTGCAATACCCGCGGTCATTTCACCAAGGCTGGCCATTTTTTCTGATTGTACTAATTGTTGTTGGGTTTGTTTCAGATCGGTCAAAGTCTTTTCCACTTGTTGCTTGGCAAATTCGAGTTTATTAAAATCTTCATAGCGGGCATAAGCAGTGGAAAACGCATCAGCCACATGTTGTATCAATTCGATCTCTTCTTGTTTTAATTGTGTTGTATTGCCAACATAGAGCATTCCCTGTAAGAAAGGAAGGAAGTGCAAATAGAACCCACCCTTTGGAATTGTTTTCAGGTACAGTTCAGATGAAACAAGTGCTCCCTCCTTAACTAAAATATTTGCGAACTGGATAAATTCCGTTTCATCCCAATGATCGATGTATTTTTTGTTTTTCTTCCAGTTGGCTACTACATGTGCAAGATTTCCAGGTGTATCATAAGGCAGGTGAAATGCTGCAATAGCTTTTCCATCAGGTGTTGAGAGAAATGTATGAATAAGCTCTTGCTCATTATCCATGATAAATACACCACAGCGGATAAACGGAATGCCCAATATGGTAAGCTCATTCCATATTAACGGAGTAATTCTATCAAGATCATTTATAGTACGCATGGATGCGATGTCTGCACGGATACGATCAAGTGCGGCTTGCTTTATTGCTTCCTTTGCGGTAGCTTCTGATTTTTGCAGTTCAATATATCTTCTGAATGTAAGATCAATAATAGATGCAAAACGCTTTAGAATTTTTAACTCTGAATCATTATAAGGAGTTTCTGACCACGCATATAAACACCCAACAGAGAACGGCAGGAAAGTTCCATATTGTTCTTCTCCTGTTTCAGGAATAGAAACAGATAAACCCGATAGAAGCAAATCATAATAAGTCTTCATTTGTTCGCCGTTCAGCTCAGGAAAATAATCTTCATTATTTTTCCAGGTATCATAAATTTTTTCCAGAACAGGATGCCCCGATAATTGCACCCAGCCTACCAGGGAAAGACTGTCTTCTTCGTTGGATGAAGTGGCAGCATATATTTGCCCTTTGCGGGATTCTTTATTTAAGAGACCAACACCACATCGAATGGGGCTAATACCCAACTTTCTCAATTCAGTAAACACTATGCTTGCCGTTGTGGAAAGATCATTACTGTTATGCATAGCCATTGCTTTACCACGAACTTTTTCCAATGCAGCTTCAATGGTTGCTTCTCTTGTCTGTGCTTCTGCTTTTTTCAAGTCTTGGTATCTGCGGAAAGTAAGTGAGAAAACGGAAGCAAATCTTTTCATTGTTTGCTTTTGCTCTTCTGAATGAGGCTCCAAAGAATTTGTCCATATTGCACCTTCCCCAAAAAAGTAAGATTGAACATGTACATCAGGAAAATCTTTTATCGGCTGCGACAGGTAACTTGGCGTGGTATTTAATATGTTTATATAATCTTCTTTGTCTTTACCAGCCAGCCGATAATAATTATAATCCCCATTATTCAACTTTGCTTTCAATAATTCCCGCCAAAGAGGATGTAAATGCATATCAAATTCACCAATAGATCTTATCGTTCTGCCATCGGGCAGATTTGTTACGCCCCATACTTCCTGCTTATCGCCGGCTTTTATAATAGTAATACCGCCACGAAGATTTTGAATGCCTAATTTTTCCAGCTCTGTGAACATTGTTGCTGTTGCTGCACCCACATCTTCACTGTTATGCATGGCCATTGTTCTTGCACGAACTCTTTCTAAGCCTGCTTCTATTTTTGCCTCTCTAGCCTGTGCTTCGGCCTGTTGCAGATCCTTATACCGTTTATAAGTAAGACTAATTACAGTTGTAAAGCGGCGATATATTGTTAATTCGTCTTCCGTTAATTCTTTTTCCGTCCATGCATATACATCGCCTTCATTAAACATAAAATAATAACCAAATTGTGCTTCATCATGTGAATAATCCAGGTAATCTATCTGTGGCTTTAACACCTGGTAATATTCTTTGATTTGATTGCCTCTTAAAACTGCATGATATTCTTTTTGTATCAACCAACTTTCAAAAACCCCATCCAATACCGGGTGACCTGTCATTTTTATTTTGCCAATGATTTCTATCGAATCTCCCTCACCAGTTGTATTCATAGTAGTTAGCTCAGCCATTCGGGTCTCTTTATCCATTAAAGCCACTCCACATCTTATGGGTGTTACACTTAACGATTTTAGTTCACGATAAAACACACCTAGCGTTTCTGCCAGGTCTTTGGAGCTGTGCATAGCCATTGCCTTTGCACGAACTCTTTCCAATCCTGCTTCTACCTGTGCTTCTCTTGCATTGGCTTCAGCTTTTAACAGATCGAGATAGCGGCGATAGGTTTGTCCAAATACTCCTGCAAAACGTTTAAAGATCTGAGTTGTCTCAGTTACCAATGGCTCCTGTGAAAAAACAAATAGTGATCCTTCAGGAAACATGAAAGCAGTGTTCGATTGCCGGTAAGGCAGATTTTCCATATCATAACGAGTTGGATAATCCGGAGAATTATTTATGGCCCTGAAATAATCTTTCAGATCTTCTCCGGTCAGTTCATAAGTAGTAACCGGTACTTTGTTTTTCCATGCATCATATACACCCATAAACAAAGGATGGGTCTTCATATCCAGTTGACCAATGATCAACCTAACGCTTCCGTCTTCTTTTGTTGATGCTGCCCATACTTCCATTGTTTTCGATTCGTTAATAATTGCAATTCCACAACGAACAGTTTCAACACCTAGCTTTACCAATTCATCAAGCATAGTGGCAACAGTATTTCCTACATCCTGGCTGTTATGCATTGCCATTGTTTTACTTCTTACTCTTTCCAGTGATGCTTCGATCTGTGCTTCCCTTGCCTGCGCTTCTGCTTTTTGCAGATCAAGATAGCGGCGATAGGTTTGTCCGAATACACCTGTAAAGCGTTTAAAGATCTGGGATGCTTCTATTGATAATGGCTGATCCGAAAAAGCAAAAAGAGCACCTTCCGGAAAATAAAAATCATAATGAAACTGATGTTGTGGTAATGAGGCAATATCATATTTGATATGATATTCGGGAGAGTTGATCAACTTAGTGAAATAATCAACAAGATCATTGTCTCTTAGTTCGTATGAGAAAGTGACGTCTTTATTCTTCCATCCGTTGTACATACCCTGCAGTAAAGGATGTATTGTCATATCCAAACGACCGATGATCAATTCAACTTTTTCATTTTCACTTTTCTTTGCTGTCCACACTTCCATCTGGTTGGGTTCGTGCATGATCCCTATTCCGCACCGAACGGTTTCTACACCGAGCTTTACTAATTCATCAAACATGCTGGCAACGGTATCTCCCACATCCTGGCTATTGTGCATCGCCATTGTTTTGCTTCTTACTCTTTCTAAAGATGCTTCTATCTGTGCATCTCTTGCCTGTGCTTCGGCTCTTTGAAGATCAAGAAAACGTCTATAGGTTTGTCCGAATACACCAGTAAATCGTTTAAAGATCTGTGAGGATTCATCAGAAAATTGCTTTACTGAAAATGCAAATAAGCAGCCCTCATTAAAATTAAATTCGTAATGAAACATCAGGGATGGAAGTGACGAGATATCATATTTTGCAGGATAAGCCTGGTGGCTATTGATAGCATCAAAATATGTTTTGAGATCTTCATCTTTCAATTGATAAAAAAAACCTTCAGCTCTGTTCTTCCAGGCTTCATAACCCCCGGTCAGAAGAGGGTGCAATTTCATATCAATATTTCCAACGATAAATTCCACCTTGCCAGTTGCATCGGGTCTTGCAGTCCATAATTCCATTTGATAATTCTTCAGCATGATGCCTACACCACAACGCAAAGTTTCAATGTCTAACTTTCTTAATTCATCAAACATAACAGCAACGGTTTCACCAACATCATGGCTATTATGCATTGCCATTGTTTTACTTCTAACCCTTTCTAACGATGCTTCGATCTGTGCTTCTCTTGCTTGTGCTTCTGCTTTTTGAAGATCAAGGAAACGGGTATAGGTTTGCTCAAATACTTTTCCCAGTCGTTTGAATATATCATGTGCTTCCGGTACCGGTTCATATGTAATAAACATCAGGCTTACTTTTGAACCAAATACAAAATGTTCATATTGATGAGA
>Ga0105242_10002426_pt1 | contig 14636 bp, 9 predicted proteins | sample KBSM24metaG_FD_81521 | JGI IMG/M metagenome (GOLD analysis project Ga0105242, IMG submission 81521) | Miscanthus rhizosphere microbial communities from Kellogg Biological Station, Michigan, USA - KBS M2-4 metaG | ecosystem: Host-associated > Plants > Roots > Rhizosphere > Soil | place: Michigan...
GGCTTCCGGGTGTCGCGCACGCTGCCCTCGGTGACCGACGAAAACGTCCGCGAGCAGGTCGAGCAGATGCGCGAGCAGAAGGCCTCGTGGAGCCCGATCGAGGAAAAGCCCTCGCCGGGCGACATGGTGCGCGTGCAACTCACCACCGCGGACGAGTCCGGTGAATTCCCGGAGCCGCGTGAGTATCCGCTCGTGCTCGGCGGCGGCCAGGCCATTCCGGGCGTAGAAGAGCTCATCATGCAGCTCAAGCCCGACGAGGAGACGGAGCAGTCCGTCCGCTGGCCCGACGATTTCCCCGACGAGGCCCAGCGCGGCAAGACCAAGCCTGTGCGCGTCAAACTGCTCGACGTAAAACGAAAGACGCTGCCGACGCTCGACGACGCTTTCGCGCGGGAAGTCGGCGACTTCGAGTCGCTTACGTCGCTCAACGCTGCCGTCCGGAAGGACCTCGAGGACCACGCGTCTCGCGATGCCGATGCGAGCGTCCGCCAACAGTTGGTCGATCAAATCGCCGCGGCGAATCCGTTCGATATCCCGGCGAGCTGGGTAAACCAGCTGATCGACGGTTACGTCCAGGCGTACCAAATCCCCGAAGAGGAGCGAGCGCGCTTCCAGAACGAGTTCCGCCCGGTCGCGGAGCGACAGGTTCGGCGGGACCTCATCGTCGATACGATCGCCGAGCGCGAGAGTCTCAAGGCGAGTGAGTCGGATATCGACGACCGCGTTGCCGACGTCGCCGCCAAGCGCGGCGCCGATCCGGGCCAGGTGTATGCGTCATTGCAAAAGGCCGGGCGCCTGCGCGAGATCGAGCAAAGCATCACGGAAGACAAAGTCTTCAAGTGGCTCCTCGAACGAAATGAGATCGGCTGAGTGACCTCCCCCCGCCTCAACACGCTCCTTGTAGCCATTGGGTCGACGCCATTATCGACTGACGACTTCTAGCCATTACCAGCCATGCCGACGATTTATCCCCCCTATGTAATCGAGCGCTCGCCGCGCGGCGAGCGAAGCTACGACATCTTCAGCCGCCTGCTGATGGACCGCATCATCTTCCTCGGCACGCCGGTGAACGATGACGTTGCGAACATCATCATCGCGCAACTGCTCTTCCTCGAAGCAGACAACCCGGATCGCGACATTTTCCTGTACATCAACTCCCCGGGCGGAAGCGTCTCGGCGGGGCTCGCGATCTACGACACGATGCAGTACCTGAAGTCCCCGGTGAACACGATCTGCATGGGGCTCGCCGCGAGCATGGGCGCCTTCCTCCTCGCCGGTGGCCGCAAGGGCAAGCGCTCGGCGCTCCCGCATTCGCGAATCATGATCCACCAACCGTCGCAGCAGGGCGGCGGCGGTACCGCCTCGGACATTGAAATCCAGGCGAAGGAGATCCTGTATCTTCGTGGCAAGCTGAACGAGCTCTGGACCAAGCACACGGGCCAGCCGCTGGAACGGATCGAGCGCGACACAGATCGCGACCGCTATCTGTCGGCGGACGAGGCGCAGGAGTACGGCATCGTGGACCACGTCATCTCGCACCGCGGCGAGGTGATCGAGCCGAGCGCGTTGGCGGCGGTCACGAAGTGATACCGGCGACGGCGGATGGGCGATGGACGATGAAAACCAACCTCCGTCGCCCACCGTCCGTCCCCCATCGCCCAGTAAAAAAACTTTCCACCTCCTCATTCGTCTCTTGCTTGGTCGCTGCCTGACCTTTAACTCTCAATCGTGTACCGACCGATCGCCCGTATTCCCGCCGCCCCCACCCTGCTTCGCCGGCTGAGTACCAGCCGCTCCGAAGTCCCTGCCTTCCCCGCTGAGTGATCTGTCATGTCGCACGACAAACACCTTCGTTGTTCGTTCTGCGGAAAGTCCAAGGACTCGGTTCGGAAGTTCATCTCCGGCCCATCGGTATACATCTGCAATGAGTGCATCGCCCTCTGCAATGAGATTCTGGCAGAGGATGAAGAGCGCGAGGTTGCAGAAGCGATAACCCAAGTTCCGACGCCGCAGGAGATTAAGGACACTCTCGACCAGTACGTCATCGGTCAGGAGAAGGCGAAAAAGGCGCTGTCGGTCGCGGTCTATAACCACTACAAACGGATCAATTCCGCCTCGCTGCGGGACGACGACGTCGAGCTCGACAAGTCGAATATCCTGCTGATCGGACCCACCGGCGTCGGCAAGACGCTGCTCGCACAGACGCTCGCGCGCATCCTCGACGTGCCGTTCACGATCGCCGATGCCACGACGCTCACCGAAGCCGGCTACGTCGGCGAAGACGTCGAGAACATTCTCGTTCGCCTGCTCCAAGCCGGCGACTTCAACGTCGCCGAGTGCGAGAGAGGCATCGTCTACATCGACGAGATCGATAAGATCGCGCGGAAGTCGGAGAATCCGAGCATCACGCGCGACGTCTCGGGCGAAGGCGTGCAGCAGGCATTGCTCAAGATTCTGGAAGGCACGGTCGCCAGCGTTCCGCCCCAGGGTGGCCGCAAGCATCCGCAACAGGAATACATCCAGATCAACACCAAGGACATCCTGTTCATCTGCGGCGGTGCCTTTGATGGTCTGGAAAAGATCATTGAAGCGCGCACGGGTCGCCGTCAGATCGGCTTCAACAAGGCCGACGACGGACGCACGCCGACGCAGATGAAGAATCCATTCGCCGAAGTCGAGCCGGACGACCTGCTCCGCTTCGGTTTGATCCCCGAGCTCGTCGGCCGGCTCCCCGTCGCCGTCGCGCTCGAGGCACTGGACGAAGACTCGCTGGTCCGCATCCTCAAAGAGCCGAAGAACGCGCTGACCAAGCAGTACGCGAAGCTATTCGAGCTCGAGGAAGTGAAGCTGACCTTCGAGGACAGCGCCCTCCGCGCGATCTCGCAAAAGGCGCTCAAGCGGGGCACCGGTGCACGCGGCCTTCGCGCCATCCTCGAGGAGCTGCTCACCGACGTCATGTTCGACCTGCCGACGCGCGAAGATGTCGAAGAGGTCAAGCTGACGGAGAGCGCGGTGATGAATGGAACGGCACCGTTGCTCGAGATCTCGCCGCAACGGAAAAAGAAAGAAGCCTAGTGTTTGTTCAGCGCGGCCCTCTCGGGCCGCGCTGTGCATTTGGTCCCTTCAGGTCTGTGAGCGATCGCACGAACCGGGAGGTATCTTACGCCGATGTCGAACCGTCCCGCCGTTCTTCCCCTCCGCGACGTCGTCGTCTTTCCCTACGTCGCCATGCCGCTCCTCGTCGGCCGACAGGCATCGTTGGCCGCCATCGAAGCCGCGGCGGCCGAGAGCGGGACGTTGTTCCTCGTGACCCAGAAGAGCGCCGATACCGAGGAGCCGGCAGCCAGCGATCTACACCGCGTCGGAGTCGTCGCGCGCATCATACAGGCGACGCGGCAGGCCAACGGCACCGCGCGCATTCTGGTCGAAGGCGTGTCGCGCGCCAGAGTGACGCGGTACGTCCCCGCGACCGGTTTCATGCGCGCCACGCTGGCCGAGGAGCCGGAAGTGCCCGTTGGCGATCCGGAGGCGCTCAACGTCCTCACTCGCCGGGTCCTCGCGCTGTTCGAGGAGTACGTCTCGCTGCATCGGCGAATTCCCAACGAAGTGATCGGGATCATCCAGGGCGCCGACTCGTTGGCGCGGCAGGCATACGGTATCGCCGCACACCTCGCCGTGCGCGTCGAGGTCAGACAGGAGCTCCTCGCGGCGCCGAACGTCCCCGCGCTCCTCGAGGCGCTCAACCAGGTGCTCGCCACCGAGACGGAACTGCTTCGCCTCGAGCGCAAGCTCGACGAAGAGGTCCGCGGCTCGCTCTTCCAGAACCAGCGCGAGTTCTATCTGCAGGAGCAGCTCAAGGCCATCCATCGCGAGCTCGGGCAGGACGAAGGCGACGACGTGATGGAGCTCGAGCAGCGGATCGAAGCTCGCAAGCTTCCCGACAGCATAAAGTCGCGAACGATTCGCGAGGTGCGAAAACTGCGCCGCATGTCGCCGCTGTCGCCCGAATCGACGGTCACGCGCAACTTCGTCGACTGGATGATCGGACTCCCGTGGACGGAGCGCACCGACGACATCCTCGACGTTGCGCACGCCCGCCGCATCCTCGACGAGGACCACTACGGCCTCGAAGAAGTGAAGGATCGCATCCTCGACTACATCGGCGTGTTGTCGCTCGTCGAGCGGATGGAAGGTCCGATCCTTTGTCTCGTCGGGCCGCCCGGCGTCGGCAAGACGTCGCTCGGCCGCTCGATCGCACGTGCGCTCGGACGTCGCTTCGTGCGTATGTCGCTCGGCGGGGTGCGTGACGAAGCGGAGATCCGCGGCCACCGACGCACCTACATCGGCTCGATGCCCGGCCGCGTCATTCAGGCCATGCGGCGCGCCGAAGTCGTCAACCCAGTGATTCTCCTCGACGAGATCGACAAGCTGGGCAGCGACTATCGCGGCGATCCGTCGGCGGCACTGCTCGAGGTGCTCGACCCGGAACAGAATCGGGCATTCAACGATCACTACCTCGAGGTCGACTACGATCTCTCACAGGTACTTTTCCTGACGACGGCGAACTATCTCCCGCAGATTCCGGAGCCGCTGCGCGACCGAATGGAGATCATTCGGCTGGCCGGCTATCTCGATCAGGAGAAGTTCGCCATCGCGCGACAGTTCCTCGTCCCCAAGCAATTGCGCGCGAACGGTCTCGATCCCAGCCGCGTCGAGTGGGAGAGCGACGTCATTCCGACAATCGTCCACGAGTACACGCGCGAGGCGGGTGTTCGAGAGCTCGAACGGCGGCTCGGCCGGATCGCGCGAAAGCTGGCGCGACGGCACGCCGAGTCGGGGAAGCCAACCGCGACCGACGCGGCGCCGGTGGTGAAAGCGACGGTGCGTCGCGCCGAGCTCCATGACCTGCTCGGCACGGCGCCGTACGATCCTTCCCTGCTCACCCTCGACCACAAAGTGGGCGTCGTGACCGGCCTCGCGTACACGGCGGTCGGCGGCGATGTCCTCGAGATCGAAGTGAGCGTGATCGCCGGACGCGGCAAGCTTCAGCTCACGGGCACACTCGGCGACGTGATGAAAGAGTCGGCGAGCGCGGCGCTCAGCTACGCGCGGGCGCGCGCCGGCGTGCTCGGCATCGATCGGAATTTCTATCGTACGCGCGACATGCACATCCACATCCCGGCCGGCGCGACGCCGAAGGACGGACCGTCGGCAGGCATCGCCATCGCGACGGGAATCATCAGCGCGCTCACCGGCATTCCGGTGCGTGGCGACGTCGCGATGACCGGCGAGATTACGCTGCGCGGTCGCGTGCTCGGCATCGGAGGGCTCAAGGAGAAAGCGGTCGCCGCGCATCGAAATGGCGTGCGGCATGTGCTCCTCCCCCACCAGAATGTTCGTGATGTGGAGGATCTCCCGGCCGAGGTGCGCAGCGCCGTTACCTTCCACCCCGTGCAGACGATGGACGAGGTGCTGCGGATCGCGCTCGTTCACGCCGATTTCGACGCCGAACAGGCGGTCGTCGCCGCGCACTGATGTCCTCGGCATCGGAACCGTTGGTCATCCGCTCGCTCGAGTTCATCGGCGGCATGGCGAGCGCCGACGGATGGCGGCCGCCGTCCGAGCTGCCCGAGATCGCATTCGCCGGGCGATCGAACGTCGGCAAGTCGTCGCTCCTGAATCGCTTGGTACATCGCAAAAAGTTCGCGCGCGTGAGCAACACGCCCGGCCGTACGCGCGAGGTGAACTTCTTCAAAGTGAACGGCTCGTTCGTGCTCGTCGACTTGCCCGGGTACGGCTACGCGCGCATCTCCAAGGAACGGCGCGCGGAATGGCGACCGCTCATCGAGTCGTACCTCCGGTCCACCGATCAGTTGCACGGCGTCGTTCAACTGCTCGACTCACGGCATGATCCGACCGCCGACGATTTGCAGATGCTGGACTATCTCGGCGAGATCGGGGTACCAACCATCATCGTGCTGACCAAGATCGACAAGCTCGCGGTGCGTGAGCGGTCGCGCCGGCGCGCGGATATCGCTCGGGCGATCGGCGCGGAGGACGATCAGATCGTCGAATTCAGCGCGACGACCGGCGAAGGACGGAACGAGCTCGCCGAGGCGATCGAAGGGTTGCTCGCACAGCCGTCGTGGCGAGCGTGATGCGACACGCGATCGTCGCCGCATCGATCGTCATCGCCGGCGCGGCGTGCGGCGGCACGACGCCCGCGCCGCAAACCGCTCAACCGGCGGAACGGCCGGCGGCCGCGCCGCGGGATACGGCGCAAATTCCCGTGGGCCTTGGGACGCTGCGACAGGAGGACATTGCCATCATCCTTCAGCCCGAAGGCGTCCACGCCGAAGCCTTCCCGCTCGACGAATCCGTGCTACGCACGTTGGCGCCAGACTCGTACCGAACGCTGCGGGCGCGACTCGACGTCAGCCGTTCGCAGATCGCCCAGCGCGCCACGATGCGTGGCATCCGCAATCCGCAGGTCTGGTTCCTCCGATTCTATGGCTTGGCTCCGGACGCGCGCTTCGTGCCGACGGACATCACCGTCTCGGCGGCCGGTCGTGAGTTTCGGCCCTTCGACGTGATTCCGATCTCGGCCGGCTTTGGGACGCAGCGGCTCCAGCCGCGCGAGACGCAGACCGGCCTGCTGCTGTTCGAGGAGGGGTTGGACCTCGGCCAGCCGTTCGTGATTACGATGGGTTCCGAGCGCAATACCGACTGGGACGGCATCCTGCGGCGAATCGACGCGGAGCGAGCGGCGATTCGTGGCCGGGCAAGCGCCAAGGTGCAGCGCCCGTAACCGACCGGCGCTGCCGCGACCGTGACTTCCCAGCGGGTGTAGACTCCGGGAGACCCTGTCGTCCAGGACTGAATGCCTCTGCTTCCGCTCCGCGCGTTGCCCGATCGCTCCGTTCGTTCGTTGGCGACGGCCTGGCTCGAAAACATCGGCGCCACCCTCGCCGATCCCAACTGCGACCGCGCCCTGCTTTGCCGGCAGGTGCTGACCGAGATCACGTACCCCGAGTACGCTGCGAACTGGGAGACCGCGGTCGCGGATTCCAAATTGCCGTCCGCAACGCGACTCGCGCTGGCGTCGGCCGACCCACGCAACATCACGCTCGAGCCCGAGTACTACGGCGAATGCGACGACACGCGCTTCCAGCGCGTCAAGCCGCTGCTCTGGCTCTGGTACTCGTTCGACCGGACCGTGCTCGGCGGCCAGAATGTGTGGCTTGGTGTGGAGCTTCGCCGATTGCTCGCGCGGCACATCTTCAAGCGGTGTGGCGAGAACTTCAAGGCGTTCCAGAACGTCGAGTTCTCGTTCGGCTACAACATGGAGGTCGGCGACAACGTCGTCGTACACCGCCACGTGTTGCTCGACGACCGCGGCGGCATCGTACTTGGCAACAAGGTGTCGATCAGCGACTACGCGAACATCTATAGCCACACCCATTCCATCGTCGAACAGAAGGACGTGACGAACGCCACCACCGTCATCGAGGACGGTGTACGCATCACCTACCACGCCACCGTGCTCGCCGGCGTGCACGTGCACGAGCAGGGCATGGTCGGCGCGATGGCGCTCGCCACGAAGGACGTCCGTCCCTACCACGTCTACGTCGGCATTCCGGCGAAGAGCGTGCGGGTGAAGCCGAACGCACCGCAGGCCTCGGAAATCCTGCGGACGAGCCGGGACCGCCAGGGCGGCGATTAGAGAACGCGCATGACGTCGTCCACCGGGCCGGCGTTTCCGGCGGACAACAGTTCGACAATCTCGCGGAGCGACACGCGCTCGCCGGGAAACGCGAATCGCGTCAGGGCGTCGTCGACCGAGAGCCACTCGAAACGCTGATGCTCCTCGCCGATCGTCACGTTGGCGTCGCTGTCGACGAAGGCGGCAAACACGACGGCGAGTTGCAACGTGCGAGTGCGACGGACGTAGAACGGCGAAACGCGCACGACGTACAGACGATCCGGGGCGAGCCCTGCTTCCTCGCGCAGCTCGCGAATCGCGGCCTGCTCCGGTGTCTCACCCGGCTCGATGTGTCCATGCACCGGCTCCCACGCCGTTGGGCAGCGCGTCTCCCGGCCGCGCTGCAGCGCGAGCACGCGCCAACCTTCCGGAAGCGAACGCACGGCGAAAACGTCTACGGTGCCCACTTCGATGCTCGTCATCGGCTGTAACCTAGACCGGAGCGCCGCGGCGCGCGCGAGCACTGCCTCGAGATCGTCGCGAACGCGCTGCACCGGATCGCGATCGAGACCATCGAATGCGGTGCTGAATCGTTGCGCCTCGGACTCGGCGACGGTGCGCGGCTCGTCGTCGGGCGATGCTACGCGTCGAACCTCGTCGAGCGTCGTGCGGCCGCCCATCGCGTGCGCCACGCCGGACTGCCAGAGTGAGCGCATACCATCCCGCCTCGCTGCCGCTGCAATCCGTTCGGTCGATTCGCCCGCCGCGACGCGACGCTCGAACTCGGGAGAGCCGGCGAGAACTTCCACGATGGCAAGCCGCCCGTGGAATCCGCTCCCCGAACAGACAGGACAAGTCGGATCCGCTCCGTTGCACTGGGCGCAGCTGCGACGGACGAGCCGCTGCGCCAAGACACCTTTGACCGCGGTCGCGATCTTGTAATTCGCCACGCCGATGTCGATGAGCCTCGTGACGGCACTCGGCGCGTCGTTCGTGTGGAGCGTGGACAGCACGAGGTGACCGGTGAGCGACGCCTGGATCGCAATCTCCGCCGTCTCGCGGTCGCGGATCTCGCCGATCAGCACGACGTCGGGATCCTGCCGCATGATGGACCGCAGCGCCGCCGCGAACGTCAGCCCTGCTTTTTCGTTCACCTGCACTTGAACGATGCCCGGCAGCCGATACTCGATCGGGTCCTCCACCGTCACGATGTTGACCCCTCGCGCTTTGATCCGCCGCAACGCAGCGTAGAGCGTCGTCGTCTTCCCGGACCCTGTCGGTCCGGTCACCAGGATCAGCCCTTCGCGCGATTCGAGCAGTCGTTCGATGCGCGCCAACTCGTCGGGGTGGAAGCCCATGCCGTCGAGCGTGACGATCGCGCCACGGCCGTCGAGCACGCGAATGACGACCTTTTCGCCGTGCGAGGCCGGCAATGTCGACACGCGCAGATCCACGGCGACGCCATTTACCGCGATGCGCGCGCGACCGTCTTGTGGTCGCAAGCGATCGGCGATGTCGAGGCCGGATAGAATCTTGATGCGCGATACGAGTGCCGGCCCGACGCTCCGCGGCAGACGACGCACGACCGCCAGGACGCCGTCTACGCGATGGCGAACGGCGATCCCCTGCTCTTCCGCCTCGATGTGGATGTCGCTCGCGCGCGATGAGATTCCGGCGGCGAGAAGCTCGTCAACGACAGCGCTGATCGACGCGGCGCCGTCGTCGCTCGGTGTGAGCGGCGCCCCCTCCACGTCGCGACCGAGGTGCTGCACCTCGAGAACATGCTCCGGCTCGGCGGCCGGCGATTCGGAACGATAGAGCTCGTCGATGCGCCGGCCGATGTCGTCCGCATCGGCAACCGCCAAGCGCACGTGCCTGCCGGTGGCGAAGCCCAGCGTGCGCTCGCAGTCGACGTCGAGCGGATCAGCCGTCGCGACGAGGATCTCGTGCTCAGTCGCGGCCAGCGGCAACACGTGGAATCGGCGAGCCCATTTTTCGGGAACAATCGACACCGCGTGTGCCGTGGCGACACTCAGATCCGCGATCGGCAGCCTGAATCGCCGCGCCAGCGATTGAGCGTCCACCGGCTGCGGGGCCGGCAAAGGATTTCGAGACACGCCCCACTGTACCGCGGCACGGCGCGACTCATACGATCATTCCATTCCGCGCCGCTACAAATCCATTTCGGGGTCTGACCCCACTTGCGGCGGCGCATACCGCTTCTAGAGAATCTTCCAGAACTCGCGGCTCAGATCCACGCTGAAGGTCCAGCGGCCGTTTGTGCCCAATCCGCGCGCGACGTCGAAGCGGAGGAGGTCGAAGGGCAAGAGATACGCGGCGCCAACGCTCGGAAATCCACGCGGCGTCGGACCGCCGGTACCAACGATGTGCGCGTAAGGCGCGAACGATCCCCGCGCTGGCACACGCCCGAATCGTCCGAGCGAAAAGGTGGGGAATGGTGCCGGGATGCGGAGCTCGACGTGTTCGCTCCACCCGAGTGTCGAGACGATCGAGTGGTAGTTGTAGCCTGGACCGGATATCGGGCCGCCGAGGTAGACGAGATCCTGAACGGCAACCGGATCCACCTCGCCCCCCCCCGATGCTCCGCCAACCGCGGCCAGAGTTGTCGCGGTGACCAGGCGATAATCACCGAACGGCCGTTCGAGATTTGCGACGAGAGCGCCGCGCGAAACCATGCTTGACGACTCCGCCGTTAGCGCGCCGTCGATGTGAAACGCCAATTCGGTGCCCAGCCACCAGAGCGACGGGACTCGATCCGCCTCGAGCACCCAGCGCATGACCCTTCGATCTTGGGCCGGGATCGTCGGGCCGTACTGTCGCGTAACCGGGGTCGCGTGGACGAAAAGAGGCAGTTGATGCTCGTAGGATCCGGTGAGCCCAATCGTCGTGCTTCCGAGCGACGGGAACTCGAAGCGCAAACCGCCCGCCTCGACGAGGTATGGATCCGTGTAGTCGCTCCCGAATTCCTGCGCGGCGAGACTGTTCATCGCACGCGATCGCTCGGCGACGTCCCCGACGTCACGGAAATCGTGCTCTCCGTACAGCCTCAGCGAGCCAAACGACGGACGCGCGAACGTCAGTCCGCCGCCGCCGTCCACCTGATGATCCGCGAACCCGTATCGCCCGCGGCCATCGATCGACACCCCGCCGCCGAGCACTTTCGAGAGTCCCGTTCCCAACGCCGGTCCTTCGACGCGGTTCACCTGAGCGATGTCGGAGATGCTTCTCGCCGACATCGCCACGCGCTGCGGGCGGGCGAGCGCCTGGGCGCGCACCAGTTGCCTGACCTCGTCCTGCACGCGCTGGATGTCGGCGTCGTTCACCGCGCGAACGTCGGGCGGCAGCGAGTCGAGAATGCGTCCTTTCCACGGGTACTTCGACGTGACCGCGGCAGGCGCCTGCACAATCTCCGGCCCGGTGAACAGGAACGGGGGCGGCGAGAGGTTGAAGCGATAGTCGCCGATTTCCCACCGCCCGCGAATGATGCCGCGTGCCGGGAAGTCCATCCACGTTCCCGCCCGTTTGATCTCGATTTGCTGGTGGCTCGGAAGCCAGGAGCGTCCGCCCACCAGTCGGTTCTCCAGTACGACGGACAGTTCCTCGAGCGCGTTGTCGAGGAATGCCGCGCGCGTGAAGCCGAGGTTCATGCGGACCACCTGTCCGCCGGATGGATCGATGTACACGGCGCCGACGACGCGCGGCTGGCGGTCGTCCTTGGGCCGCACCTTGAGCTCGTAGACGTGAATCCGCTGCGCCCCGGCGCCGATGGCGAAGCTGTCGGTCAGCGCGAAGTCGTATTCGTTGAGGCCGAGCGGCGACAACGGATGCGGGACGTCGCGCACCTCATCGCCTTCCCCGATCCGGATGATGCTGGGAAAGTTGTTCTGGACGATGCCCAGGTGGTCGCGGTGGTACGCGATGTCGGTCGGCAGAAGCAGCGTGTCGCGGCGTCCGATGATACGCTGCTTGCTCAGGTTGGGCGCGCGCCAGTAGACTTCCAGCTCGAGCTCGTCCGTCTTGATGACCTTCGGCGGTGTGCGAAGGCCTTCGCCGAGCTGTGCGAGGAACGTGACGTACCCATGGGCGGAGGCCTGGTAGTCCGCAAGCCCGGTGTCGGCGAGCTGCTCAGCGCGGCGGCGCGTCGCTCCGTGGGCGAGCGAGAGGCTGCGCGGATCGTTCCAGGTTTGCGCGCCCGCGGTTGCGCCGGCACCCATCCCACTTGTAAGTGCAGCAAGCCACCACGCGGCGCGCGTTACGCCGCGCATCGAAAGAACCAATGCATGAATTTCAAATTTCGCGAAACGGCCGGACGCGGGCAACCGCAACGATGATCCGATCATCTCGTGTCCCGCGTCCAGGGTCCCGTGTCTCATAACGAGTTCCGCGAGTACGTCCGCCGCGCGGCAAAAGACGCGCGCCGCTTGGTCCCCGTCTGGCGCGACGTGCTACTCGACACCGACACACCCGTCGCCGCCTTCGCCAAGCTGCGCCAAGACCCCTTCGCGTTCCTGCTGGAATCCGCTCCCGCGGGGGGCGAGATGTGGGCGCGCTACACGTTCATGGGCAGCGCGCCGCGTGCGGCGTGGCGCCTCGCCGACGGTGTGGTGCACGACTGGACGGCCGAGCGCGGTTGGCACAACGAACGCCGGCCGGACGATCCGCTCGCCGATCTCGAAGGGCTGCTCACGTCCAATGAACCGGTCGACGCGCCGGAGATCGGCGAGTTCTGGAGCGGCGCCGTGGGTTTCTTCGGGTACGACGTCGCGCGGCTCATCGAACGCCTGCCGGCGCCCCCGGCACGCGGTGTTCAGGTTCCTGACGCGCTGTTCGTGTTCACGAACGTGCTGGTCATCTTCGACAACCTGCGTTCGGAAGCGCGCGTCGTCGCCGCGGCCCGCGTCTCCGCTCGCGATTCGGACGCCGCGCTCGATGCCGCGTATGACGAAGCAACGAAGGCGATCGAGGCGACGATCGCGCGACTGCGCGGGCCCGGAACTCTGGCGCCGCTCGATCTCGATCCGTCCGCTGAGCCGGCGGACGGGCAATCGCGCTACGATCACGACAAGTTTCTCCAGGACGTCGAGCGCATTCGGCAATACATCATCGCCGGTGATGCGTTTCAGGTGCAGCTGGCACGACGCATCGACGTTCCGCTCGACTTCGCCCCGTCCGATCTCTATCGGGCGCTGCGCGTGATCAACCCGTCGCCCTACATGTATCACCTCGTGCTCGACGGTGTGGAGATCGTCGGCAGCTCGCCGGAGCTGCTCATTCGCGTGAGCGCGAGCGGCACCGTCACGCTCCGGCCGATCGCCGGTACGCGCCGCCGCGGCCGGTCCGCTGGCGACGACGCCCGCATGACGGAGGAGCTGATCAACGACGAGAAGGAGCGCGCCGAGCATCTCATGCTCGTCGATCTCGGACGCAACGACGTCGGCCGCGTCGCGTCGTACGGGTCGGTCCGCGTATCGGACCTCATGGTGATCGAACGGTACTCGCACGTGCTGCACCTGGTGAGTCAGGTGGACGGACAGCTGCGGCCCGGCCTGACGGCGATGGATGCCTTTCGCGCCGGCTTCCCGGCGGGTACCCTCACGGGGGCACCGAAGGTCCGGGCAATGGAGATAATCGACGAAATGGAGCCGGAGCGGCGTGGGCCGTACGGCGGCGCGGTCGGGTACATCAGCGCCGGCGCAAAGCGGATGGACCTCGCGATCACGATTCGGACCTGCGTGATCGCGAACGATGTCGCGTCGGTGCAATCGGCCGCCGGCGTCGTGTACGATTCCGTGCCGGAGCGCGAGTTCCTCGAGCATCAGAACAAGGCGCGCGCCCTGCTCACCGCCATCGGTCAGGCGCGCGCCGCGCGCGCTCGGCGGAGCTAAATGCCCTACCGGCTCCAAAGCACGGAATCGACCTACGGGTATTCGCTCCCCGAAACCGCTTCGGTGGTTGTCGGACGATCGCCAACGAGCGATTTCCCGATCATCGATCCGACGATTTCGAGGCGGCACGCGCAGATCCTGAGGCAGGACGACAAGATCCTCGTCCGCGACCTCGGCTCGAGCAACGGCACCTATGTGAACGGTGTGCGCGTTGAATCGGCGGAGCTCAAGCCGGGCGACCTCGTCACCTTCGGCAAAGTGATGTTTCGGCTGGAAGAGCTGAACCGCCGGTCGACGCCCTCGAAGCCGGTCGAGCCGACGGAGACGACTACCGGATCGACGATCGTCCGACAGCGATCCGTGCTCGACGCGGAAGGCTTGATCCCCGAGGACAAGAGCCGGAAGACGCTGGCGACGCTCCTCGAGGTCTCGAAGGGTCTTGGCAAGACGGCCGATACCGACGCACTCCTCGACAAGATTGTCGGCTACGCCTACCAGATTCTCGACGTCGATCGCGTCGCCATCCTGCTCCTCGACGAGAACGACGAGCTGGTTTCTAAAATCGCCCGCGACCGTCGCGGGACCGACAGCGCGCGCGCCGTGCCCCAGTCTATCGCCCGCACTGCGCTCAGGGATCGCGTCGCCATCCTCACCGACAACGCCGGCGAGGATACGCGCTTCACCGGCCAGTCGATCGTATTGCAACAGATCCGCTCGGCGATCTGTGTTCCGCTCCTCGGCAGCGAGGGACCGCTCGGCGTGCTCTACGTCGACCACGCCGGCGACGCGCGCGATTTCGCCGATGAGGATTTCGATCTCTGCATCGCGTTCGCCGGCATTGCCGGCGTGGCGATCGAGAACAGCCAGTTCTCGCAGCGCATCCAGCGCCAGGCGCTCGCGCGCAGCAACTTCGAACGCTTCTTCACGCCGCAGCTGGCCAAACGGATCGCCGACTCCGCCGAGACGATCCGCCTTGGCGGCGACAAGAGGACGGTGGCCGTGTTGTTCAGCGACGTGCGCGGTTTCAC
>Ga0105242_10002427_pt1 | contig 14635 bp, 11 predicted proteins | sample KBSM24metaG_FD_81521 | JGI IMG/M metagenome (GOLD analysis project Ga0105242, IMG submission 81521) | Miscanthus rhizosphere microbial communities from Kellogg Biological Station, Michigan, USA - KBS M2-4 metaG | ecosystem: Host-associated > Plants > Roots > Rhizosphere > Soil | place...
GAGAAGCAGCACGCGAAGGGCAAGATGACCGCCCGCGAGCGGATCGAGAAGCTGCTCGACCCCGGCTCCTTCGAGGAGCTCGACACCTTCGTCCGCCACCGCACCTACGACTTCGAGATGCAGAAGAACCGGCCCTGGGGCGACGCTGTCGTCACCGGCCACGGCACGATCGAAGGCCGCACGGTTTTCGTTTTCTCGCAGGACTTCACCGTCTTCGGCGGCAGCCTCGGCGAGGTAATGGCGGAGAAGATGTGCAAGGTGATGGACCTGGCGGCCCAGGTCGGGGCGCCGGTGGTCGGCATCAACGACTCGGGGGGAGCCCGGATCCAGGAGGGCGTGGTCTCGCTCGGTGCCTACGGCGACGTTTTCGTCCGCAACGTCAAATGCTCCGGGGTGATCCCGCAGATCAGCCTGATCATGGGCCCCTGCGCTGGCGGTGCGGTCTACTCGCCGGCGATGACCGACTTCATCTTCATGGTCAAAGAGACCTCGCACATGTTCATCACCGGCCCCGAAGTGATCAAGACCGTGACCGGCGAGGAAGTCGAGTTCGAGGAGCTGGGCGGGGCGATGAGTCACAACTCGAAGTCAGGCGTCGCCCATTTCGCCTCCGAGGACGAGGAGAGCTGTCTCGAGGACTGCCGCTATCTGCTCAGCTTCCTGCCCTCGAACAACCTCGAGGCGCCGCCGCGCTTTGAGCCCGCCGACGACCCCGAGCGCGAAGACGAGGAGCTGGACACCGTCGTCCCCGACGACCCCTCCAAGCCCTACGACATGCGCAACGTGATCTCGCTGGTCGTCGACGACGGCGATTTCTTCGAGGTCCACGAGCACTTCGCCAAGAACATCGTCTGCGGCTTCGCCCGCCTCGACGGCTATCCGGTCGGGATCGTCGGCAACCAACCCGCATTCCTGGCCGGGGTGCTTGACATCGAGGCCTCCGAGAAGGCGGCTCGCTTCGTGCGCACCTGCGATTGCTACAACGTCCCGATTCTCACCTTCACCGACGTGCCCGGCTTCCTCCCGGGCACCGACCAGGAGTGGAACGGGATCATCCGCCACGGCGCCAAGCTGCTTTACGCCTACACCGAGGCGACGGTGCCGAAGCTCACTGTCGTCACCCGCAAGGCCTATGGCGGCGCCTATGACGTGATGGCCTCCAAGCACATGCTGGCCGACTACAACGTCGCCTGGCCGACCGCGGAGGTGGCGGTGATGGGGCCGGAGGGCGCCGTCAACATCATCTACCGCAAGGACATCGCCAACTCGCCGACGCCGGACGAGCGCCGCCAGAAACTGATCGACGATTACAAAGCGCACTTCGCCAACCCGTACTCGGCGGCGGAGCGAGGCTACATCGACGACGTGATCGAGCCGCGGCAGACGCGCCCGAAACTGATTCGGGCGCTGCGGATGCTGCAGAGCAAGCGCGTCGCCCAGCCGAAGCGCAAGCACGGCAACATCCCGCTCTAGGGTCTCTGCGACTTCTGAGTAGGGATCCCTAAGTAGGAAGAATTTATTTGACTAATGGTCTTGTGTGCTCCTAGATAGGTCGACCCCGGCAAACGGTGCCGGGACGACAAGGAGGAGTAGAAATGACTCGCAAGCTCATGGTCGCGGCCATGGTCGTTGCGGTTGTCGGAGCGCTCAGCGCTGCTGCGACCGCCCAGGCCGCCGAATTCAAATCATCAGGTGAACCCGCGAACATCCTCGGCGAAGAGGACTCGGTTGGGAAAGCCCCCCACCAGGTCTTCGCCGTTGCTGGGGTCAAAGTCACATGCAAAAAAGTGGCGATGAGCGGCACACAGAACCTGAAAGTCGTGTCCTCGCTGACATTGATCGCGACTTACAGCCAATGCGAAATGATCAACGGGCTCATCTCGGTTGCAGCCACGATGAAAATGAACAATTGCGACTACCTCATCCATTCGAACGGGGAAGTCGACATCACCAGCGTCACCGGATTTACCTGCAACAAATCGCCGATAACGATCGAAGGCAAAACGGCGGAAGGGAAATTCTGCGACATCTCGATCGGTTCGCAGAACTCACTCACCAAAGCGAAATTCACCAACATCGTTAGCGGTGGTGGGAAAAAACAGATCACAGTTGAATTCAACTTGAACAGCGGTTTCAAATATGAAGCAACCGGCAGCTTCTGCAACGAAACCGGGACGAAAACCAACGGGACCGAGGAAACAGGCAACGTGGTCCTGAGCGCCTTTGAAGACAAAATGAACGGTTTCCAGTTCGACTATGCGTGGGAATAGGCCCTAGCTCACAGGACATCCCCGGCGAGCGATTCGCCGGGGTGTCCGTGGCCCTCACCTCTCGGCAGCCCCGCTCGGGCGGCTCAGTCGGCGAGCCAGCGAAAGCCGAGCCGGTCGATCCGCGGCTCCAGGGGGCTACTCGGCAGCCCCGGCTTGGTCGCCAACTCAGGGTTGTTGTAGCCGCCGGGGGCGACATCGTTGGGGGTGTCCGGGTGGAAGATCGAGGCCAGGTACTGGATCTGGCCGCGGCCCGGGCCGAGCTCGGTCTGGCCGCCGCCGTAGGCGCCGATCCCGCGCTCCTCGCAGTAGTCGTAGGCGGCGAAGAGGTTCCTGATCGGGCCGAAGCGCGAGGGCTTGACGTTGACCGTCTTCGGCGGTGACCAAGGCATCGCCTCGATGTCGGCGATCGAGTGGATCGGCGCGTCCCAGGTGACCCGCTCGTGGACCGGGTCGAGCAGCGGTTTGGTCTCCTCGGTGACATCGGGGTCCTCGAGCCAGGCGTCGGGGAAGGCCGCGATCAGCTTCGCGTAGAGCTCGGGATCGGTGATCACGTCGACCGGGGTGCCTTTGTAGAAGCCCTTGAGGTCGAGCGAGTCGACCGCGCCGGTATCCACCAGCGCCGCGATCAGCTTGTCGTCCCAGTCGTTGGTGGGGTCGAGCTTGAAGCGCAGGGTCGGGTAGACGGCGAGGCGGGCCAGTAGCGGCTCGATCGAGGAGCGTTCGCCCTCTTCGAAGCCGGCCAGCCGCATCGAGTTGACGAAGTTGACCGGGCGCGCCTCGCGGCCGAGCGCCTCGGCGAGGTTGGTGCCAGCCTGCCGCAGCGCCAAGTCGAGCGCGGCCGACTCGAAGGCCCAGCGCCGGTACTCGCGGGAGACATCGCGCTCGGGCGCGGCGGCGGGGAAGAGGTCGATTGCCTCCAGCGCCGCCGAGAAGCCGGCGAAGGTGTGGCTGCCGAGCAGTCCCTCCGGCACCCCTTGGTCCTGCTGGGCGATGTGGTCGACGGCGTCGTAGGTGACGTCCTCGCCGACCCCCTCGTGGCCGGCGCCGCGCAGCTTGATCACCGTCGTCAGCCGTTCGAAGCTGCCGAGCGTGAAGCTCAACCCCTCCAGCCCGCAGCTCTCGACGTCGAGAGTGAGGTCGGCGATCGCATCGAAGCTGGCCACGGGGTGAGCCTATCGAGAGGCGTGTCTGAGCTTCTCGATGCATACGGCCATAGAAACTCAGACACGTCCGCGGGGAGGGGGCTCAGGGGAGGGCGACGCGCAGGGTCTTCAGCTCGCGGTCGCTGCCGCCGCGCACGTAGCCGCCGTGGGCGACGCTCTCGCGGATGAAATCGAGGGTCTCGGTGGTGAGGCGCTCGCCGGGGAGGACGTTGGGGATGCCGGGCGGGTAGGCGGCCAGTCCCTCGGCGGCGACCCGGCCGGCGGCGGCGTCGAAGGGGATCACCTCCTGGGGACCGAGGAAGGCTTCGCGCGGAGTCAGCACCAGCTCGCCCCAGGGTGGGGGCGGCGCCAGCTTCTCCTGCGGCGGCCCGGGCTCCTCCTCGAGTCGGTCGACCGCCTGGCGCAGCGCCGCGACCAGCCGTTCGCCGGCCGGACCGGCCGGCTCGCCGAGGCCGAAGATCGCGACGACGACGTTCTCCGAGTAGAGCTCGAGGTCGACGCCGCTGACGTAGAAGGCGGTCCTGAACATGCGGTAGCCGTTCGAGCCGGTGCCGCGCACATCGATCGCGAGCCGCAGCGGGTCCCAGGCGGCGACGCCGGGCCGGCCGACCATCCGCTCGTCGAGCACCTCGAGCCCGTGGATAGCTTCGATCGCCTTGCGCGTCTCCCTGATCGCGGCCAGCGTCTCGCCGAGCAGCTCGGCCCCGTGGACGGCGGCCTGGCGGCGGGCGGCGTCGAGCGAGCCGGAGAGCAGGCCGCTGGGGCTGGTCGTTTCGACCAGGCTGACGCAGCGGTCGACGACCGCCTCGTCGATCCGCCCGGCGCCGCCGAGGTGCAGCATCGCCGCCTGAGTGAGGCTGCCGACGATCTTGTGGGTCGAGGAGGTGACCAGATCGGCGCCGGCCGCGAGCGCGTCCTGAGGCAGCTCGGGATGGAAGTGCAAGTGCGCGCCCCAGGCCTCGTCGGCGATCAGCGGCAGGCCGCGGGAGTGGGCGACCTCGGCAAGGGCGGCGACGTCGGCGCAAGCGCCGAAGTAGGTGGGGGAGACGATCATTGCCGCCACCGCGCCGGGGGTTGCGTCGAGCGCGACGGCGAGCGAGTCGGGGGTGAGGCCGTGGGCGATGCCGAGCTCGGGGTCGATCTGCGGCGAGACGAAGGTCGGCCGCAGCCCGCTCAGTACCAGCCCGTCGATCACCGAGGAGTGGACGTTGCGCTGGACCACGACCTCGCCGCCCATGTGGGCGAGCGCCAGGCAGGTGCTGTGGTTGCCCTGCGAGGCGCCGTTGATCAGGAACCAGGTGCGGCGGGCGCCCCAGGCCTCGGCGGCGAGCAGCTGCCCCTGCTGGAACGGCGTCGGTTCGGGCCCGACGTCGACGCCCTCGGTCACCGAGGGGACGTCATTGCGGAGGCCCACCTCGCCAACCAGTGCCCGCATCGCCGGGTCGGCGCCGATGCCGCCCTTGTGCCCCGGTACCTGGAAGCGCCCGGGGTCGAGCTCCGTGTAAGCGAGCAGCGCATCGACGTAAGGAGTCGAGTCCTGGCCGGGTCCAGCCACGCGCCGAGTCTACGCCCCGTCCTCAGGCCAATGGGACGGCGGCGCCGATTGGGACACTTAGACGGTGCAGCACACGCGGCTTGGCTACTGGATCGAGGAGGCGGGACCGGTCGAGCCGGCGCCGCCGCTGGGGGAGGACCGCGACGCCGACGTGCTGATCGTCGGTGGCGGCTTCACCGGCCTCTGGACCGCCTGGCACCTGCGGCAGCTGGAGCCCGGGGCGCGGGTGGTTCTGCTCGAGTCCGAGCAGGTCTGCGGCCGCGGGCCGAGTGGTCGCAATGGCGGCTTCTGCAACGGGATGTGGCTTTCGCTGCCCTCGATGCGCAAGCGCTGGGGCGATGCCGAGGCGACAACGATCGCCCGCGCCGCCGAGCGGGCCGTCGGCGAGATCGGCGCCTTCTGCGAGAACGAGAGCGTCGACGCCTGGTTCCGCCCCGCCGGCTACACGCAGGTCTCGACCGCGCCTGCCCAGGACGGCGCCTGGCTGCCGGCACTCGAGGCCTGCCGCGAGCTCGGCGTGCCGGAGGCGATGGAGTCACTTAGCGCCGAGCAGGTGGCGGCGCGTTGCCAGTCGCCCGCCTTCCGCGCCGGCGCGGTCTGCCCCGACTCGGCAACCCTGCAGCCGGCGCGGCTGGCGCTGGGACTGCGCCGGCGCCTGCGCGAGGTGGGGGTCGAGATCTTCGAGTCCTCACCGGTGCGCGGCTTCCGCGCCGGCCCGGACGGGGTCGCGGCGCGCACCCCCGGAGGGACGGTCCGCGCCGGCCGCGCCGTGCTGGCGATCGGCGCCGCTGCCAAGGGCCGCCACGGCCCCCTGCGCAGTCGCCTCACCGTCGCCTCCTCGCACATCGTCCTTACCGAGCCGGTGCCGGAGCTGCTCGAGGAGATCGGCTGGACGGGCGCCGACGCGATCACCGACTGCCGCGCCCTCCTCCACTACTTCCGCACCACCCCGGACGGCCGCATCGCCTTCGGCTGGGGTGGTGGCCGGATCGCGATGGGCGCTCGCACCGGCGGGCGCGCCGAGGTCGACGCCGAGGTCGTCGCCGCGATCCGCAAGCACCTACTCGACTACTTCCCCGGCCTGCGCGGCAAACGCCTCACCCACGCCTGGGGCGGACCGATCGACGCCTCGCCGACCCACCTCCCGGCAGTGCGTTCGCTGCCCGGCGGCCGCGCCTTCGCCGCCGCCGGCTACACCGGCAACGGCGTCGGCCCGAGCAACATGGTCGGACGCACCCTCGCCTCGCTTGCCCTCGAGCGCCGCGACGAGCCGGCCCGCCTTGCCTTCGTCGACGGCAAGGCCCCCCGCGTCCCGCCCGAGCCCTTCCACTGGGTCGGCGGCGAGGCGATCCGCCTCGGCATCCTCGCCAAGGAGGAGGCCGAGATGGCCGGCCGCGCCCCCGGCAAGATCGCCTCGGCTGTCGCCGCCGTCCCGAAGCTGATCGGCTTCCACATCGGCCGCTGACGCGGCCGGGCTACCAGCGGCTGGTGACTACCTTCTTGCGCGTGTAGAACTGGACCGCGTCTTTGCCATTGGCGTGGAGGTCGCCGTCGATCGAGTCCTTCCAGCCGGAGAAGGGGAACCAGGCGACCGGGGCGGGGACGCCGACGTTGACGCCGAGCATCCCCGCCTCGACGCCGTAGCGGTAGGCGCGGGCGGCCGCGCCGGAGCCGGTGAAGATCGAGCCGGCGTTGCCGTAGCGGGAGCCGTTGACGAACTCCAGGGCCGCGTCGAGGCCGTCGACCTCGACCAGCGCCAGCAACGGGCCGAACAGCTCCTCGCGGGCCAGCTCGGACTCGGGATCCGGGGCGGCGATCAGGCTGGGGCCGAGCAGAGTGCCGGCCGGGCCGGCCTCACCGCGGCCGTCGAGCAGCAGCTCGGCGCCTTCGCCGCTCGCTTGCTCCAGCGCCGCCGCGACCCGCTCGCGGGCCGGCGCCGAGACCATCGGGCAGACGTCGGTCGCCGCCTCGGCTCCTGGTCCCAGCCGCAGCTCACCCGCTGCGGCGACCAGCGCCTCGCGGACCTCGGCTCGCCGTGCCTCGTCGCCGACCACAACGCAGACCGAGCCGGCGAGGCAGCGCTGCCCGGCCGCCCCGAAGGCGGAGCCCATGATCGCCGGCGTCGCCTTCTCCAGGTCGGCGTCGGGCATCACGATCAGCGAGTTCTTGGCGCCACCCAGCGCCTGCACCCGCTTGCCGCTCTGGGCCGCCCGGGTCGCGACCAGACGCGCCGTCTCGGCCCGGCCGACGAAGGAGATCGCGTCGATCCCGGGGTGGTCGAGCAGCGATCCGACCGCCTCGCGGGCGCCGTGCACAAGGTTGACCACACCCGGCGGGAAGGCGCCCGTCGCCGCCACTGCCTCGACGATCAGCGCCGCCGGTCGCGGGTCCGCCTCGGATGGCTTGAGGATGAACGAGTTGCCGCAGGCGACCGCGTAGGGCAGGAACCAGAGCGGGATCATCGCTGGGAAGTTGAAGGGGGTGATCGCGGCGACGACGCCGACCGGCTGCCGCACCATCTCGACGTCGACCCCGGCGGCGACACCCTCCAGCGTCTCGCCCTTGAGCAGGTGCGGGATCGCCGCCGCCGACTCGACCGACTCGATCCCGCGCCCGACCTCGCCGTTGGCATCCTCAAGCGTCTTCCCCATATCGGCGGTGACCAGCGCGACCAGCTCCTCGCGCCGCGCCAGCAGCTCCTCGCGCAGGGCCAGTACCGCCCGGGCGCGGCGCTGCGGGGGCACCGCCCGCCACTCGGGCTGCGCCGCCCGGGCCGCCCGCACCGCGGCGTCGACCTCGGCGGCACCGGAGAGCGGCACCATCGCCGCCGTCTCGCCGCTCGCCGGGTCGATGTCGGCCAGGCTTTCGACGTCCTCGACAACGACCCACTTGCCGCCGACGAAGTTGCGCAGCCGGGGCGCCTCGGTGGCGGTCCGGGTCTGCTCGGTGGCCGCCTCCATCAGGTCGCCGCCGCGGTGCCGAGCGATACCGGCGCCGCCTCCTGGTCTGGCCGCACCGAGGCCATCTTTTCCGCCCGCGCCTGCTGCCAGGTGGCAAAGCCCATCGCCGCCACGGTCGTTCCGAAGAGGATCATCGCGATCACGTTGACTTCAACTGGGATGCCGCGCTGGGCGGCGCCGAAGATGTAGAGCGGGAAGGTAACCGTCGTCCCCGAGTTGAAGTTGGAGATCACAAAGTCGTCGATCGAGAGCGCGAAAGCCAGCATCGCACCACCGAAGATCCCGGGCATGATCAGCGGCAGCGTCACTAGCCGGAAGGTCTGGAAGGGGCTGGCGCCGAGGTCCTTCGCGGCCTCCTCGAGGCTGCGGTCGAAGCCGATCAACCGCGACCGCACGACCACGACGACGAAGCTGATGCAGAACATCACGTGGGCGATCAGCAGCGTCTCGAAACCGAGCGGCGGCGCGTTGTAGATCAGGAAGAAGGAGAGCAGCGCCGCCCCCATCACCACCTCGGGCGTCGCCATCGGGATCACGATCAGGAAGTTGGCGAGGCGGCGGCCACGGAAGTTGTGGCGGACCAGGGCCAGCGCCATGATCGTCCCGATCGCGGTCGAGATCAGCGTCGCCAGCAGCGCTAGTTTGAGGCTGGTCAGCAGCGCTTCGGTCAGTTCCGGGCGGCTGAAGGCATGCGCCCAGTGGTCGAGCGTGAAGCCGACCCAGGTGTAGTTGTAGCGGCCCTGCGGGTCGTTGAAGGAGAAGAGGAGGATGACCGCGATCGGGATCAGCAGGTAGAGCACGACCAGCCCGGCGACCATGTTGACCGCGTGCTCGCGCAGCCAGCGCCAGGCACGCGTCCCGCGGCTCTCGCCGCTCATCGTGACTCCTCTCCCATCAGCGCCTCGGAGCCGGCGAAGCGGATGTAGATGACCACGGCGACCATGATCAGCGCCATCAGCACGAAGGAGAGCGCCGCCGCCGAGGGGTAGTTCGACTGCGAGAGGTAGAGGGCCTGGATCACGTTGCCGATCATCTGGTTGCCGGCGCCGCCGAGGAACTGGGCGTTGACGTAGTCGCCGGCGGCGGGGATGAAGGTGAGCAGCGTGCCGGCGATCACCCCCGGCGCCGAGAGCGGCAGCGTCACCCGCCAGAAGGCCTGCGCGGCGGAGGAGTAGAGGTCCCGCGCCGCCTCGATCAGCCGCACGTCGATCCGCTCCAGGCTGGCGTAGATCGGCAGGATCATGAAGGGCAGGAAGTTGTAGGTGAGACCGGCGATCACGGCGCCCCCGGTGGCGAGGACGTGGCCGCTCGGCGCCAGCCCGATCGCGTGCAGCACCTTGGTGACCGGGCTGTCGTCGGAGAGGATCGTCTCCCAGGCGATCGTGCGGATCAGGTAGGTGGTGAAGAACGGCGCGACGACGGCGAACAGCAGCGCGTTGCGCCAGCGCCCCGCCTTGAAGGCGATCGTGTAGGCGAGCGGGTAGGCGATCAGCAGCGCGATCAGCGTCGCCACTCCGGCGTAGAGGAAGGAGCGGACCAGCTGGGTGTCGTAGAGGTCGAGCGCTTCGCTGTAGTTCGCCCAGTGCCAGGTGAATTCATAGTTGCCGAAGGTCCCCGACCGCAGCGACAGTTCCGCCATGTAGAAGAGCGGCACGACGAAGAACAGCAGCAGCCAGATCGTCCCCGGCCCAAGCAGGAGGTAGGGGACGATCCGGCGGCGCAGGGTCATCGGCTCAGCCGTTGATCACCGCGTCGTAGGCCTGCGTCACCTTCTGCAGCTCTTCGGCCGAGAGCTTTGGCTGGGTGAAGCAGTTCTTGGTGAACGCTTCGCTGGGGAAGATCAGCTGGTTCTTTGCGAGCGCCGGTTCACGTTCGGCTAGCACTTCTTTGACGCCTTCGACCGGGGTCACGTAGTTGACGTATTCGGCGATGTTCGCCTGCACCTCGGGGTCGTAGACGTAGTTCATCCAGGCCTCGCCGGCGGTCGGGTTGGGCGCCCCGACCGGGATCACCATGTTGTCCGACCAGAGGCTGCAGCCCTCGGTCGGCATCCGGAATTCAATGTTCGGGTTGTCGGCCTGCAACTGAACCGCGTCACCCGACCATCCGATCACCGCCACCGCGTCGCCGCTGGTCAGATCGCGGGCGTAGTCGTTGCCGGTGAAGCGGCGGATCTGGCCTTCTTCGACCGCCTTGCCGATTTTGTCGATCGCCTTCGTCCAGTCGGCTTCGCTGGCCGAGTCGGGTTCGACGCCTTCGCAGGCCATCACCAGCGGCACCGTTTCGATCACTTCGTTGAGGAAGTCGACCTTGCCCTTGTACTGCGGGTCGAAGAGGTCGCAGACCGAGTGGATGTTCGGCGCCAGGTCTTTGCGGACGATCAGCCCGCCCAGGCCCGTCTGCCAGGGGACGCTGAAGTCGCGGTTCGGGTCGAAGGAGGGGTGGCGCAGAGACTTGGCGAGGTTCGCCTCGACGTTGGGGATGGCGGACTTGTCGAGGTTCTGCAGGTAGCCGAGTTCGCGCATTTTCGCCGCCATCCAGTCGGTGACGACGAAGACGCTGCGCCCGCCGGACTGGCCCTGGGATAGCAGCGGCTGCATCTTCCCGAAGAAGCTGTTGTTGTCGTTGACGTCTTCGATGTACTTGACCGAGACACCGCTCGCCTTTTCGAAGGCGGGGACGGTGCCGCTGTCGATGTAGAGCGGCCAGTTGGAGATCGTCAGACTGCCGGAGGGCTTGCCTTCGAGCTTCACGGTTTCGGCTTCCTTGTCGCCGCCGCCGCCGATGCCGCCCCCGCCGCCACAGGCGGAGAGGCCGAGGGCAAGCGCCAGGGCTGCGATCAGGGAGGCGATCGTCAGGGCGGTTCCGCGGCTGCTTTGTCTGCTCATCTCATGCCTCCTGTTTGGTCTCGACTCCCGCCCCCGCCAGCGCCCCATTTCGCTCGCTTCCTGCCGGTACCCCGGTGGGCGATTCGCGCACCACGCAGGTGTGCTCCGGCGCCCAGCTGAGGCTGACCTGGGCGCCGCCGCCGGGCAGGCGCTGGCGCTCCTCCTCATCGGCGTTCGGCACCAGCACCGTCATCCGCGCCCCTTCGCCGAGCGAGACGACGATCTGGGTCGCGGTGCCGAGGTAAAGCGAGCTTTCGACGATCCCCTCGACCCGCGGCAGCCCGTTCGCCGAAGGCACCGCGTCGGCAAAGTCGACGCGCAGCTTCTCCGGCCGCACCACCGCGTGGCAGCTGGCACCGGCCGGCAGCCTGTCGGTGTTGGCCTCGACTTCGGGACCGCTCTCCAGCTTCACCCGCCCCGGTGCCGCGACCGTCGCCGGCATCAGGTTGGAGACGCCGATGAAGCCGGCGACGAAGGTCGTCTCCGGCCAGTCGTAGATGTACTCGGGGCTGCCGATCTGCTCGATCCGGCCGCGGTTCATCACCGCGATCCGGTCGCTCATCGTCAGCGCCTCCTCCTGGTCGTGGGTGACGTAGACGAAGGTGATCCCGACCTCACGCTGGATTCGCTTCAGCTCCACCTGCAGGCCCTTGCGCAGCTTTAGGTCGAGGGCGCCGAGCGGCTCGTCGAGCAGCAGCACCTTCGGCAAGTTGACCAGCGCCCGCGCCAGCGCCACCCGCTGCTGCATGCCACCAGAGAGCTGCGCCGGCCGCCGCTTCGCCTCCGATGCCAGGCCGACTCGTCGCAGCTCCGCCGCTACCCGCGAGGTGATCTCGTCCTTGCTCACCCGCTTGCGCTTCAGCCCGAAGGCGACGTTGTCCTCGACGCTGAGGTGCGGGAACAGCGCGTAGCTCTGGAAGACGGTGTTGGTCGGGCGCCGGTGCGGCGGCAGCGCCGCCACGTCCTCGCCCTCGATCCTGATCTCGCCCTCGCTAGGACGCTCGAAGCCGGCGATCATCCGCAGCGTCGTCGTCTTGCCGCAGCCGCTCGGGCCGAGCAGGGTGAAGAACTCTCCGGAAGCCAGCTCGAGCTCGAGGTCGTCGACCGCGGTGAAGTCGCCGAAGCGCTTGCTGACTCCGCGCAGGGCGACGCTGGGAGTCACCCGTCGTCCCCGTGGCGACTCGGCACCACTAGCACCGGCCGCTCCGAGAGGTGCAGAAGCTTGTTCGGAGTCGAGCCAAGGATGAAGCCCTTCAGTGGCGGCTCGCCATAGCTGCCGACGACGATCATCCGCGCGTCGCGCCGGGCGGCGACGTCGATCAGGGCCTCGGTGGACCGTTTCGGCACCAGTTCGGTCTCGGCCTCGATCCCCGCCGCCGCGGCTCGCCGGCTCGCCTCCGCCATCAGCCGCTCGCCGAGCTCCTCGATCGCCTCCTCGTGTTCGGCGATCTCGCCGCCCCAGAGCCCCGGCGGTGCGTAGCCGAAGACGACGGTGATGCCGTCACCCAGCTGCTTGGCCAGCTCGATTGCGCGGTCGAGCGCCGCGTCGCTGCAGCCGCAGCCGTCGTAGCCGACGACGATCTGGCTCATTCGCCCTCACCCACCCCGGTCGGGCCGGGCGGCGGTGCTTCGCCCTCGAGGAAGCCGGCCGGCACCACTTGGGGCCGGCGCCGGAAGAAGGCCGGGAACTTGCGCCATTGGACGCACATCAGCACCACCCCGAGGATCAGGAAGGAGATCGCGATCACCAGCGGTGGCCCCAGCCCCAGCCAGGAGTTGCCGGATTCGGAATTGGCGGGGTCGGCGAGTTCGATCCCGTTCTTGACCAGCAAGTAGAAGAGGATCACGCCGCCGACCGTCGGCCCAACGCCGATGAAGAAGAAATTTTTGACGCTGCGCAGCAGCTCGCGCCGGTAGTAGATCGTGCAGGCGACGCCGGTGATGCCGATGTAGAAGGCGATCATCAGCCCCAGCGCCGCCAGCGAGTCGAAGAGGATGTCTTCGCTGACGATCGTCAAGCCGACGTACCAGACCACCGAGAGCCCCCCCATCAGGAGCGTCGAGACGTGCGGCGTCAGGTAGCGGGGGTGGACCTTGCCGAGGCTGCCGGGCAGCGCGTGGGCGCGCGCCATCGAGAGCGTCGTTCGCGCCGTCGGCAGGATCGTCGTCTGCGTCGATGCTGCGGCGGAGGTCAGCACGGCGATGATCAGCAGCTTGTCGAGTGGCGAGCCGAAGACTTCGGTGCCGAGCGAGCTGAGCACGTCTTCCTGGTGTTCGACCAAGCCTCCGACGCCGGTGTATGCCTGCGCCGCGACGGCAACGATGATGTAGATGCCGAGCAGGATCACGGTGCTGACCACGGTCGCCTTGCCAGGTGCCTCGCCGGGATCCTCGGTCTCCTCGTTGACCGTTGCCGTCGTGTCCCAGCCCCAGTAGATGAAGACTGCCAGCAGCATTCCGGCGGAGATCTCGCTGGGGCTGAGCGAGAAGGGGTTGATCCAGGAGAGGGACGGGTGAATCGCGCCGGGGGCGGCGGACCCGGCGTAGACCTTGATCAGCGCCACCACCGCGAACAGCGCCAGGGTGAAGATCTCCGCCGCCAGCAGCCCGATTTGGGTGCGGGCGGAGAGCTCGATCCCGATCACGACGATCGCCGTCATCAGCACGATCCAGACGACGCCGACGGCGGTCACCGCGACGGTCGAGGCGGCAGCTGAGGTCCAGCCGAAGAGGAGGAAGGTGTAGAGCCCGGCGATCTGGGCCAGGTTGGCCATCACGATGATGTCGGCGATCACGATCGCCCAGCCGGCGATCCAGCCGAGCTGTGGGCCCATCGCCTTGGTCACCCAGGAGAAGCTGGTGCCGCAGTCCGGATCGGCTTTGTTCATGTAGTAGTAGCCGCCGGCGACGAGGAACATCGGCACGAAGCTGATCAGCAGGATCGCCGGCGACTCGAGGCCGACGGCGGCAGCGACGAAGCCCAGCGTGGCGGCAAGGCTGTAGCCGGGCGCCGTCGAGGCGACCCCGATCACGACGCTGGAGGCGAACCCGATCGCGTTCTTCTTCAGGCCCTTGTCTTCGACGCCCGGGGAGTGCTCCGTTTGCCCAGGGGCCGGGGCGGGGACTGCTGCACTCTCCACACCAACCTCCTTCCCGTAGCGCCGAAACGGCGTATCTCTCCAGCGACGGTAAGCCCGACCGCATGAGGACGCAAGAGGCGAATGTCCCAAAAGGACAGGCTGACCTTGTACGACATGTACAAGTTAAAGCCTAGGCCTTGACCCAATGACCACTTGCATCAGGGGCATCCGAGGGCTAGCTTTGTCCATATCGTCGTAGGAGGAGAGGAGAGCGGAATGGCCACCGCACCGCAGCAGGTAGACACCGAGCTACAGCAGCTGGCCCGCCGACATCTTTGGATGCACTTCTCGCGGATGGGTGCCTATGGCCCCGACCACGAGATCCCGATCATCACCCGGGCCGAGGGCTGCTACGTCTACGACGAGCACGGCAACCGCTACCTCGACGGCCTCTCCGGCCTCTTCTGCGTCAACGCCGGCCACGGCCGCACCGAGTACGGCGAGGCGGCCGCGCGCCAGATCGAAGAGCTCGATTTCTACACCTTGTGGTCCTACGCCCACCCCAAGGCAATCGAACTGGCTGCGCGGATCGCCTCGCTGGCGCCCGGCGACCTCAACCGCGTCTTCTTCACCTCCGGCGGCTCGGAGGCGGTCGAGTCGGCGTGGAAGCTCGCTCGGCAGTACTACTCCGCTCGCGGCCAGCACCGCGCCGTGGCGGC
>Ga0105242_10002431_pt1 | contig 14628 bp, 17 predicted proteins | sample KBSM24metaG_FD_81521 | JGI IMG/M metagenome (GOLD analysis project Ga0105242, IMG submission 81521) | Miscanthus rhizosphere microbial communities from Kellogg Biological Station, Michigan, USA - KBS M2-4 metaG | ecosystem: Host-associated > Plants > Roots > Rhizosphere > Soil | place...
CACGTCGGGCACGATGATGCGGAAGCCGTAGATGTCGAACACCTCGGAGAACGAGATGTTCTTCTCCTGCATCTTCTTGTAGATCGAGGAGATGTGCTTCTCGCGGCCGTGGACCATCGCCTCGACGTTGAATTCCTTCAGCCGCGCCTGGATCGCGTCCTGGATCTTGCCGACGGCGTCGCGGCGATTGCCGCGGGCGCGCTTGAGCGCCTTCTCCAGCACCTTGAAGCGCGTCGGGTGGAGGTAGTGGAAGCCCAGGTCCTCGAGCTCGTAGTAGAGCGAGATGAGGCCGAGCCGGTTCGCGATCGGCGCGTAGATGTCGAGCGTCTCCCTCGCGATGCGCTCCTGCTTCTCGGGCGCGACCGCCTCGAGCGTGCGCATGTTGTGGAGCCGGTCGGCGAGCTTGATGAGGATGACGCGCACGTCGCGCGCCATCGCGAGCAGCATCTTGCGGAAGTTCTCCGCCTGCGCGTGCTGCAGCGACGAGAACTCGATCTTGTCGATCTTCGAGACGCCGTCGACCAGCTCGGCCACGGGCTTGCCGAAGTTGCGCGAGATCTCGGTCTTGGTGGTGGCGGTGTCCTCGACGACGTCGTGCAGCAGCGCCGCCATGAGCGCCTGCGCGTCGAGGTGCCATTCCGCGAGGATCTTGGCGACCGCGAGCGGGTGGGTGATGTACGGCTCGCCGCTCTGGCGGTACTGGCCCGAGTGCGCGGCGCGCGCGACGTCGTAGGCTTTCTCGATCTTCGAAACGTCCTCGGGCTTGAGGTAGCCGAGGACCTGGGTGAGCTCCTCCGGGCCGGGGCCGGGCAAAGAGGAACCGGTGGCCTTGATGGCCGAGGGAACAGACGTATGGAGTCCGACCGAGGGCATCAGGGCTGGCGGGCGCGCTCGCCCGCCGCGCTTAGATCACGGGAGGCGTCGGAGCCGGCGGATTCAGCAGCTCTTTCCCGACCTTGCCCGCGGCGATCTCGCGAAGCGCGATCACGGTGGGCTTGTCCTTGTTGCCCTCGACCATCGGCGTGGCGCCCAGCGCGATCTGGCGCGCGCGGTTGGTCGCGGCGAGGGTGAGCTCGAAGCGGTTCGGAAAGGTCTTGATGCAGTCGTCGACGGTGATGCGGGCCATGGCGCGGTTCTCCAAATTACTTGAATTCGTCAATCAGCTTTTCGAGGCGAACAGCCTGCTGGGTGCGCGCGACGCGGGTCGCGTGCACCACGGCAAGCAGGTCGGACAACGCGGATTCGAAGCGGTCGTTGACAATTATATATTCAAATTCAAGTACATGGGAGATTTCTTCGCTGGCGTTCTCCAGGCGCCTGGCGATGACCTCCGGGGCATCCTTCCCGCGGCCCTCCAGGCGGCGCCGAAGCTCCGCAAGTGACGGAGGCAGAATGAAAATTCCCGTCATCCGGGGGAAGAGCCGGCGCACCTGGGCGGCGCCCTGCCAGTCGATCTCCAGCAGCACGTCGTGGTCGCCCGCGAGCTCCTGGTCGATCCAGCGCTTGCTGGTGCCGTAGTAGTTGCCGTGGACCAGGGCGTGCTCCAGGAACTCGCCGTCGCCGATCCTCTTCTCGAACGCGGCCTTGTCCACGAAGTGGTAGTCGACGCCGTCGCGCTCGCCCGGCCGGGGCGCGCGCGTCGTGAACGACATCGAGAGCTTGATGTTCGCGTCGTGCTTAAGGAGCGCGTCCACCAGCGTGGTCTTTCCCGCGCCGGAGGGCGCGCACACGACGAAGAGGTTTCCAGGCATGTTCGATCAAAATTCCGTTCCGGGGACAGACCCCAGACCAGGCAACGGCGAAAACCGGGGTCTGTCCCCGATCACTCGATGTTCTGTACTTGCTCGCGCATCTGCTCGATGAGGACCTTGAGCTCCACCGACGTGCGCGTCATCTCGTTGGCGACCGATTTCGAGCCCAGGGTGTTCGCCTCGCGATTCAGCTCCTGGCAGAGGAAGTCGAGGCGCTTGCCGCAGGCGCCCCCGCGATCGAGCACGCGGCGGAATTCCGCGATGTGGGTCACCAGGCGCTGCAGCTCCTCATCCACGTCGATGCGGGCGGCATAGAGCACGATCTCCTGGTGCACGCGCTCGTCGGACGGGGAGGCGCCCGCCTCGGCGATCTTCGTCGCGAGCTTCTCCTGGAACGCCTTGATCGCGGCCGGCATGAGCGGTTGGGCGTCCTTCACGAGCGTGTCCATCGAGGCGAGCCGCTCGCGCAGGACGGCCTCGAGCTTGGCCCCCTCGCGCATGCGCGTCTGGTCGAGCTCCTTGATCGCGCGGTCGAGCACCGACATCACCTCGTCCTTCAGCTTGTCCGCGGAGAGCGCCTCGTCGGCGAGGACGCCCGGCCAGTGCAGCACTTCGGCGACCGAGAGCGCGCGGGCCTCGGGAAACTGCTTCGCCACCGCGCTCGACGCGGCCTGCAGGGCCTTCATCGCCGCGGCATCGGGCACCAGCGAGCGCTGCGCGGTCGAGATCGGCGTGAAGGTCACGCGGCAATCGACCTTGCCGCGGGTGAGCTTCGCCGCCACGGCCTCGCGCATGGCGGGCTCGAGGGGACGCAGCTCCTCGGGGATGCGGGTCTGGAACTCGAGGTAGCGGTGATTGACCGTCTTCACCTCCACGCCGATGGAGCCCCGGGCGCTTTCGTGCGCCGCGGCGGCGAAGCCGGTCATGCTCGAAATCATTGGATTTGCTGGAAGATTCGCCTTTACAAGGCGGGGCGGGAATGCCGACAATTGGGTGCCAAATTATATCGGAACCCCCCCTCGCCACATGCCCCAGCAGGCGAACCAGCCGCTTCCCGCCGGCTATGTCCTCAACGGCTTCCGCATCGAGAAGCCGTTGTCGTCAGGCGGGTTCAGCATCGTGTACCTGGCGCGCGACGAGGCCGGGACGCCGTTCGCCATCAAGGAGTACCTGCCCTCGTCGCTGCCGCTGCGTGCCGAGGGCGTCGAGGTCAGCATCACCGACGACGAGACCATGTCGGTGTTCCGCCACGGCCTCAAGTGCTTCTTCGAGGAGGGCCGGGCGCTGGCGATGATCCAGCACCCGAACGTCGTTCGCGTGGAGAACTTCTTCCGCGCCAACGAGACCTGCTACATGGTCATGACTTACGTGCGCGGGCGCACCCTGCAGTTCCACATCCAGAAGAACCGCGCCGAGCTCACCGAGAACTTCCTGCGGCGAGTCTTCATGCAGCTGATGAACGGCCTGCGCGAGGTGCACGCGAACAAGCTGCTGCACCTCGACATCAAGCCGGCGAACATCTACATCTCGATGGAAGGCCGGCCGGTGCTGCTCGACTTCGGCGCCGCGCGCATCACGCTCTCGGAAGAGGCGATGAAGCTGAAGCCCATGTACACCGCGGGTTTCGCCGCGCCCGAGCACTACCGCTTCAAGCCCGAGGAGCTGGGCCCGTGGAGCGACATCTACTCGGTCGGCGCCTCGATGTACACGTGCATCGCCGGCACGCCGCCCCAGGCGGGCGACCAACGGGAAGAGAAGGACAAGATGATCCCGCTCAAGAGCCTCGCCAAGTCGGGCTGGTCGGACGAGATCATCCAGATCGTGAACGACTGCCTCGAGCTCGACTGGCTCAAGCGCCCGCAAACCGCGTTCGACCTGCAGAAGCGGCTGGCCGAAGGCGTCTCGGAGAAGGAGGCGGCCGACCACAAGCCGGGCTTCCTCGAGACGCTCAACAAGCCGCTGTCGAAGCTGTTCTCGCGCTAGGGCCGGGCGTGAAATTCACCATCTTCCAGGACAGCCAGCTCGGCGACCGCTCGGGCAACGAGGATCGCGTCGGCTACTCGTACAGCCGCGACGTCCTCATGATGGTCATCGCCGACGGCATGGGCGGCCACGAGCACGGCGAGGTCGCCGCCGAGATCGCGGTGAACGAGATCACGCGCCGCTTCCAGCAGGAGGCGCGCAACAAGCTGCGCAAGCCGTTCGAGTTCCTCGTCTCCGCCGTCCAGTCGGCCCACCGCGCGATCGTCGCGCACGCCGTCGAGCAGAACCTCCTCGAGTGCCCGCGCACCACCTGCGTCGTGTGCGTGATCCAGAACGGCTACGCCTACTGGGCGCACGCGGGCGACTCGCGCCTCTACATACTGCGCAAGGGCCAGAAGCTCGCCGCGACCTCGGACCACTCGAAGATCCAGCAGATGCTCGAGGCGGGCCAGATCACCGCGGAGCAGGCGGCGAAGCATCCCGACCGCAACAAGATCTTCAGCTGCCTCGGGGGCGTCGTGCCGCCGCACATCGACATCGGCCGCGAGGCGAAGCTCGAGTCGGGCGACACCATCATGCTGATGACCGACGGCTTCTGGGCCCACATCCCGGCGCAGCTCCTCGCCACCATGCTGCAGAAGCAGGCGCTCACCTCGGTCATGCCGGGCCTCATGAAGGAAGCGCACCGCCGCGCCAACGGCGAGGGCGACAACCTCACCGTCGTCGCGATGACGTGGGAGGACCAGGAGGACGCGCTCGTCGCCGACACCCAGAGCCTCGACAACGAGGAGTTCGCCACGTCGACGAACACGACGCAGATGCTCGGCGGGTCGGGCGACGACGTCGCCGACGTGACCGACGACGACATCGAGCGCGCGATCGCCGAGATCCAGAACGCCATCAAGAAAGTCCCCAGGTAAAAATGTCCCGCTCTTTCAACCGCGCAGCCCCGGAGCTGCGCCCGGTGAAGTTCACCCGCCGCTACACGAAACACGCCGAGGGCTCGGTCCTCGTCGAGATGGGCCACACGAAGGTGCTCTGCACCGCCAGCGTCGAGGAGAAGGTGCCGCCGTTCCTCAAGGGCAAGGGCACCGGCTGGGTGACGGCGGAGTACGGGATGCTGCCGCGCGCCACGCACACCCGCGGCAACCGCGAGGCCGCATCGGGCAAGCAATCCGGCCGCACGCAGGAGATCCAGCGCCTCATCGGCCGCAGCCTTCGCGCCGTCACCGACATGGCGGTGCTGGGCGAGCGCCAGGTGACCATCGACTGCGACGTGCTGCAGGCCGACGGCGGCACGCGCTGCGCGTCGATCACCGGTTCCATGGTGGCGCTCGCGGATGCGATCGCCGGGCTCAAGTCCGCCGGGCTCGTCGCCGGCAACCCGCTGCGCGATTTCGTGGCCGCCGTGTCCGTCGGCATCGTGGGCGGCAAGCCCGTGCTGGACCTCGACTACGAAGAGGACTCCGGCTCCGACACCGACATGAACGTCGTGATGACCGGCGCGGGACATTTCGTCGAGATCCAGGGCACGGCCGAGAAGCACCCCTTCACCCGCGCCGAGATGTCGTCGCTGCTGGACCTCGCCGGCAACGGCATCGCCGAGCTCATCAGGTTGCAACGCGCCGCGCTCGAGTCGTGAAGAAAATCGTCATCGCGTCGAACAATCCCGGCAAGCTGAAAGAGCTGAAGGCGCTGCTCGATCCGCTGGGGCTGGAGGCGATAGCGCAATCCGAATTCCGCATCACCGAGGCCGAGGAGCCGCACGGCACGTTCCTCGAGAACGCGCTCGAGAAGGCGCGCCACGCGAGCCGCTCGACCGGGCTTGCCGCGCTCGCCGACGATTCCGGGCTGTGCGTGCGGTCGCTGGGCGGCGAGCCCGGCGTGCATTCGGCGCACTACGCCGGTCGCGAAGGCGCACGCGAGGAGCGCGACGCGCGCAACAACGCGAAGCTCGTGGCGGCACTCGCCGATCGCGAGGATCGCGCGGCGTTCTACTACTGCGTCCTCGTCCTCACGCGCTCCGCCGCCGATCCCACGCCGCTCGTGGCCGAGGGGCGATGGCACGGCGCGATCGCGCTCGTGCCGCGCGGCCGGAACGGTTTCGGCTACGACCCCTACTTCGTTCCGCGCGCCGCCAGCCGCACCGCCGCCGAGATGCCGCCCGAGGAGAAGAACCGCGTGAGCCACCGCGCTCGCGCGCTGGAATCCCTCGCGCACCTGCTGGAGGACTGAGCCTCGGGGGATAATCGGGGCATGGCGCGACTGCCCGACCTGCCTCCGCTGTCGCTGTACGTGCACATCCCGTGGTGCCTGCGGAAGTGCCCGTATTGCGACTTCAACTCGCACGAGAAGCGCGGCGACCTTCCCGAAGGCGAGTACGTCGACGCCCTCACCGCGGACCTCGAGGCGACGCTGCCCAACGTCTATGGCCGGCGCATCCACACGATCTTCATCGGCGGCGGCACGCCCAGCCTCTTCGGGCCCGCGTCGATCGACCGCCTGCTCACCGCCATCCGCACGCGCCTCCCGGTCGATCCCGAGGCGGAAATCACCATGGAGGCGAATCCCGGGACCTTCGAGATGGAGCGCTTCCGTGGTTTCCGCGCCGCGGGCGTGAACCGGCTGTCCATCGGCGTGCAGAGCTTCGACGACGCGAAGCTCGCCGCGATCGGGCGCGTGCACGGCGCCGACGAGGCGCGGCGTGCGGTGGAGGCGGCGCTCGCGATCTTTCCCACGGTGAACGTCGACCTCATGTACGCGCTGCCCGGACAGGCGCTCGACGAGGCGCTCGCCGACGTGCGCGAGGCGATCGCGTTCGGGCCACCGCACGTCTCGGCGTACCACCTGACGCTCGAGCCCGACACGAATTTCTACCGCAACCCGCCGTCGCTCCCCGCCGACGATCTCGCCGCCGACATGCAGGACGGCATCGAGGCGCTCCTCGCCGGCGCGGGCTACGGGCACTACGAGACCTCGGCCTTCGCGCGGCCGGGGCATCGCGCGCGGCACAACCTGAACTACTGGACCTACGGCGACTACATCGGCATCGGCGCCGGCGCGCACGGCAAGATCTCGTTCCGCGAGCGAATCGTGCGCGAGATCCGTGAGCGCAAGCCGCAGACCTACCTGCGCTCGGCCCTCGACGGCAACGCGATCGCGGACACGCGCGAGGTCGCCGACGACGAGCGGGCGTTCGAGTTCATGCTGAACGCGCTGCGCCTCGTCGATGGATTCCCCCTGGACCTCTTCGCGCGCCGCACGGGGCTGCCGATCGCGACGGTGGAGCCGCAGCTCGCGGCGGCCGAGTCGCAGGGACTCATCGAGCGCGACCACGCGACCCTCCGCCCGACCGAGCGCGGGCGGCGGTTCCTCAACGACCTGCTGGAGCCCTTCCTGGCACCGGCGCCCGCGCCGTCACCGCGCGCCCGCGTGATCAGTATTTGTTCGCCGGGTACTTCCCGCCCTTCATGAAGGGCGGCTCGCGGCCCACGAGCGCCTCGAGCATCACCAGCTCCTCGTCGGAGTGGTTGCGAAACGGCCCCGGCTGCGCGGCCATCGAGGGTGTGGTCGTGGTGAGGACGAGCGGCGATTCGTGGTGCGTGGTCTTCACGACCTTGGGCTCCATCTGCGGGCCTTCGATCACCGCCTCGCCGTAGCAGAGGCAGAAGTACACCGAATCCTTCTCGACCTCGAGGTACGCGCCGGTGCCGCGGATGCCGATGGTGGCCACCGCGGCCTTCACGGTGACGGGCTTCTTCGCGAATACCGACAGCACGCGCCCGCTGGCGACCAGCAGCTCGGTGAGCACGCCGTTGTCGCCCTTGATCTCGATCACCGTGTCGGCGCGCATGAGGAACGCGTCGCCCTTCTGCACCACGACGGCCGAGCTCCCGGCCCCGGTGGCGATGCGATCGCCGAGGTTCACCTTCGAGCCCGCCGCGGCGGGCTTGCCGTTGATCGTGGCCGATCCCTCGAGCCGATGAAGGCCGGGCGGCAGGTCTCCCGCGGCGAGCACGTCGCGCAGATAGCCGCTCGCGCCGGCGGCACCGAGCGTGGCGATGAAGCGAAGCAGGTCGCGTCGTGGGCTCATGGCTTCCTCGTGAAGACGATGTCCCAGACGCCGTGCCCGAGCCGGATGCCACGGCGCTCGAACTTGGTCTCGGGGCGGGTGGCGGGCCGCGGCGCGAAATCCGCGGCGGTGTTGGCGAGCGAGGACGTGGCGCGCAGGACTTCGAGCACGTGCTCGGCATATTCCTGCCAATCGGTCGCGACGTGCATGTAGCCGCCCGGGGCGAGGCGCGATGCCGCGAGCTCGGCGAACGCGGGCTGGATGAGGCGGCGCTTGTGGTGGCGCTTCTTCGGCCACGGATCCGGGAAGAACACGTGCAGCCCCGCGAGCGAGCCGGGTGCAACCATGTCGCGCATCACCTCGACCGCATCGTGCTGCGTCACGCGCACGTTGGTGAGCGCGGCCTCGTCGAGCTGCTTCAGCAAGCTGCCGACACCCGGCGCATGCACCTCGACGGCGAGGTAGTCGGTTTCCGGATGCTCGCGTGCGATTCGCGTCGTGGTCTCGCCCATTCCGGAGCCGATCTCGACCACGACGGGGGCGCTGCGGCCGAAAATATCGCGGAAATTCAGGGGCTCCGGGCGGTAGGGGACGCCCAGGCGCGGCAGCAGCTCGGAATAGGCCCTTTGCTGGCCGGGCGAGAAGCGGCCCTGTCGCAAAACGTAGCTACGGATGGGTGGGTGTGTCACGGACGCAACAGAAATCGGGGTGCGGCGATTATAGGCGGGCGTTTCGATTGACACGCCAAATCCCGGGGCCTAGATTGGAAAACAAACGGCGGAGAAAACGATGCAACGCCCCCAATCGCTCTTCGCACTGGCGCTCGCGTGCCTTCCCGCGGTGGCACTTGCGGACGGCGATTACCTCGGCACGCTCAAGCCGCCGCCGCAATCGAGCCTCTCCGCCACCGGCATCTACTACTCGTTCAAGGCGAGCTCGGCGCTCGAGTCGCTGCCGACGTTCGGCATGGACAGCGGCAACCGCTTCCGCCTGAGCTACAAGCCCTCGCGCTACTTCGCGGTCGAGGGCCAGTACGTCGACTTCTCCAGCAATCCCACCGACGTCTTCTCGAGCCCCGGCAACCTCGCCTCGCAGTTCCGCAGCACCGGCTTCGGCGTGGACACGATCGCGATGCTGCCGTTGTGGCGCTTCTCGTTCTACGGACGCATGGGGGCGTATCGCGGCGATGCACGCGGCTTCGGGTACGGCTCGACGGCGCTGCTTCCCACGGATCCTTCGGTGCGCGGGACGCGCCTGCGCTACGGCATGGGCGTGCGCTACGACTTCACCAAGTCGCTCGGCGTGCGCGCGGAGCTGGAGCGCCACTCGCCGCTGTCGTCGCCCTTCTCGACCGACTCGGATGGCCTCGACCAGCAGCTTTCGGTGGGCTTGAGCTGGCGCTTCTGAAAACCGGGGACAGACCCCAATTTCTTGTTGCGAAGTGCCTCAGCTGCCCGAAGCGCGCTTGAATTGGGGTCCGTCCCCAATCAACCCGGATTCGGGCGAGCTCGGGCTCGCCTCGTAGGGCTTCTTCGCCATGCGGCCGGCCAGGAACGCTTCCCGGCCCGCTTCCACCGCGAGCTTCATCGCGTGGCCCATGCGCACCGGGTCGCGCGCCTTGGCGATCGCGGTGTTCATGAGCACGCCGTCGCAGCCCAGCTCCATCGCGATGGCGGCGTCGGAAGCCGTGCCGATGCCCGCGTCTACCAGCACCGGCACCTTCACGCGGTCGATGATGATCTGCAGGTTCCAGGGATTGAGGATCCCCATGCCCGAGCCGATGAGCGAGGCGAGCGGCATCACCGCCACGCATCCGAGCTCCTCGAGCTGCCTGGCGAGGATCGGGTCGTCGCTGCAGTACGCCATCACCTGGAAGCCCTCGTCGACCAGCGTCTTCGCGGCGGCGAGCGTCTCCGGCATGTTGGGGTAGAGCGACTGCGCGTCGCCCAGCACCTCCAGCTTCACCAGCGAGTGGCCGTCGAGGAGCTCGCGCGCGAGGCGCAGCGTCCGCACGGCGTCCTGCGCCGTATAGCAGCCGGCGGTGTTGGGCAGGATCGTGTACTTCGACGGCGGCAGCACCTCGAGCAGGCTCGGCTCGCCGGCGTTCTGTCCGATGTTGGTGCGGCGGATCGCGACCGTCACGATCTCGGCGCCCGACGCCTCGATGGCGCGGCGCGTCTCGTCGAAGTCCCTGTACTTCCCGGTGCCGACCAGCAGGCGCGAGTCGTAGGCCTTGCCGGCGACGATGAGCTTGTCCGACACGATCAACCTCCTCCGACCGCCATCACCACCTCCACGCGGTCGCCGTCGGCCAGGCGCGCGTCGCCGAAGAGGCTGCGCGGGACGATCTCGCCGTTGCGCTCGACGGCCAGCCGCCGTCCGGCGAGCGCGAGCTCGTCGATGAGCTGGGTGAACGTGAGCGGGGCGGGGAATTCCCGGGGCGCCCCGTTCAACGTGATGCGGATGGGCGCGGACATGGAGGAATTTTACATCTGCTTGAAGCGGTGCGCGTAGGCGCGGCTCACGGCGAGCTCGGTCTTGCCGTCCTTGAGCTTCACGAAGAGCCGGCCGCCCAGGTCGCGGCGCGTCGAGGCGACCTCGTTCATGTTCACCAGCGTGCTGCGGTGGATCTGCCAGAAGAGCTCGGCGTCGAGCTGCGCGGCGAGCTCGGCGAGCGGCATGCGGATCAGCGATTCGCCCTCGCGGGAGATGACGCAGGTGTACTTGTCGGACGCCTGGAAGTAGAGCACGTCGTCGACGGCGATCTGGCGCACCTCCTCGCCCTTCAACGCGCGCACCCACCTGAGCCTTCCCGACTGCGCGCCGGGAAGCGCACGCGCGAGGCGGGCGAGCACGTCGTCGAGCGCGGGCGCGGGCTGCGACGACGCGAGCTTCGATTTCAATCGCTCGATGCACCGCTGCAGGCGCTCGTCGGTCACGGGCTTCAACACGTAATCGACCGCATCGCGGTCGAAAGCCTCGACCGCGTACTGGTCGAACGCCGTGACGAAGACAACGTGAGTGCGCGTGTCGATGCGTCCGGCAAGCTCCAGGCCGGTAAGGCCCGGCATGCGGATGTCCAGGAAAGCGACGTCGGGCGCCTCTTCATTGATCGCGCGCAGCGCCTCGATCCCGTTCGCCGCGAGCGGGAGGATCTCGAGGTCCGGCCAGAGCGCGGCGAGCCGGTCGCGCAGGTGCTCGGCGAGGTTCGCCTCGTCGTCGGCGATGAGGGCGCGCACGCTCATGCGGGAAACCTCACCGTCACGCGCGTGCCCGACGGCGCGTTCTCGCCGATCGCGAGCGCGGCGCGCTCGCCGTACAGCAGCTTCAGCCGGTCGCGCAGGTTCGCGAGCCCCACGCCGCCGCGCGTCGTCGGCGCGAATCCCACTCCCGTGTCGGCGATCTCGACGACCACGGCTCCTTCTTCCCGGCGCGCCCGCACGGCCACCTCGCCCCCCTCGACCTTGGGCTCGAGGCCGTGGCGTATCGCGTTCTCGACCACCGGCTGCAGCAACATCGGCGGCAGCGTGAACGAGCCCAGCTCGGGCGCCACGTCGACGGCGTAGCGCAGGCGGTTGCCCATGCGCACCTGGATGACCTGGAGGAACGAGGCGATGAGCTCGGCCTCGTCGGCGAGCGTCGTGTGCTCCATGCGCGTCGCGGCGAGAGAGGCGCGCAGGAAGCGGATGAAGCTGTCCAGCATGCGCTTCGCGGTCGCGGGCTCGCGATCGATGAGCGAGGTCACGTTGGCGAGCGTGTTGAAGAGGAAATGGGGCTCGATCTGCGCCTGCAGCGCCCGCAGGTTGGCGAGCGTCGCCTCGCGCTCCACGCGCTCCGCGCGCAGGCGCTCGCGCTCGAGCTCGGCCTCGGCCTTCGCGTGCCGCGCGCGCGCGAAGAAGATCGCCGCCATTATCGTGCTGATGATGGCGCTGATCACCGCCATGGCGGCGATCCAGCGCGGCTGGGTGATCCAGCCGAGGGCGTTGGGATCGAACGCCAGCGCCACGACGGAGAACCCGATGAACACGCCCAGCGTGCTGAGCGTCGTGTAGTAGACGACCGTGAACGCCTGCCCGCGCGCGCGCGCCCAGCGGTCGACGCCGAAGCGGTTGGTGACCATGAAGATCGCGTGCAGCGTGAAGCCGATCGCGTTGGCCACGAGCAGCATCGACACGATGTCGTCCAGCGTGGGCAGGCGCGCCTTGGTCGCCGAGCCGATCAGCAGGAAGGCGGCGCCGATCAGGCAGTTCCAGATCAGGGTGTAGAGGACATCGCGCAGCGGGCTGCATCTCCAGCGCCGGAAGAACGGGATGAGCTCCAGCGGGTGGAAGTTGTCGGGATCGAGGAACGGATCCCGCTTGGCGGCGGCTTCGGTCATGGCGGTCATGCTACGGGGGCACCCGGGTGTCGTCGAATGGCGCCACCCTAACGGCCGGGGCCGCGAAGCGGGCGCGGATTGCGATGAATGGCGGCCGGACGGCGCGAACGGCGGGCCGCCGGGGTAAAATGCCTTGCGAAACGCGGGTGTAGCTCAATGGCAGAGCAGAAGCTTCCCAAGCTTACGACGAGGGTTCGATTCCCTTCACCCGCTCCAGCGCTGCGCCGCAGTCCGAAACGACCAGCCCCGGAAACCGACCCGTCCATCGTGGGGTCGAAACCAGGTTCCCGCCCTTCCGGAGGTCACCCGTGTCCCGCATCCTTTTCCTCGGCCTCGGCGCCGCGCTCATGTTCTTCGGCGACCCGCAGGCCGGCCGCCGCCGCCGCACCGACGTCGCCAACCGCATCGATTCCGCCCGCCGCAAGCTCGAGCACGGCCGCGACATGGTCGTGCGCGACGCCGCCAACCGCACCCAGGGCCTGATCGCCGAGACGCGCAGCGCCCTCCAGACGCGCCACAACACGCTGTTGCAGGGGCCGTCGCTCGCCGACGTGGGCCAGCGCGTGGTGGCCTCGTGGAACCGCAAGCGCTGGTCGCCGGCGCAGCGCGCGCTCGCCGGGGCCTTCGGCGCCGGCATGGCCACCTACGGCTATTTCCGCGGCGGCCTGAAGGGCTTCGCCCTGTGCGCGGCGGGCGGCGCCCTGCTCGCGCGCGCCACCACCAACGAGGAGATCGCGACCCTGATGAAGGGTGGCGTGTACGTCGAGCGCAGCGTCCTCGTCGACGCTCCGGTGGAGCAGGTGTACGCGTACTGGCGCAACCTCCAGAACCTGCCGCAGTGGATGTCGCACGTTCGCGACGTGCGCTACCAGGGCGGCGACCGCTACCACTGGACCGTCGACGGGCCCGCCGGCGCGCCGGTCGAATGGGAGTCGGAGCTGCTCAACGTCGTCGAGAACCAGGAGATGACGTGGCGCTCGGTGGAGGGCTCGCAGGTCGACCACACCGGCCGCGTGCGCTTCGACTCGATCGGCGACGGCACGCGCGTGCACGTCCAGCTGCGCTACTACCCGCCGGGCGGCATGCTGGGCCACGCGGTCGCCAAGGCGTTCGGCGTGGATCCCGCATCCAGCCTGGATGACGACCTCGAGCGCATGCGCTCGACGGTCGAGACCGGTCATCCGCCGCGCGATGCCGCGGCGAATCGCTACGCGGAACCGCCGAGCACGAGGCATTGACGAGGAGGCATCGCGCTACACTCGCGCGATGCCTTCCGGCTTCTCCTCCCGCGTCATTCGCTGGCAACGCACGCACGGCCGGCACGACCTGCCGTGGCAGGGCACGCGCGATCCTTATCGCGTGTGGCTCTCGGAGATCATGCTGCAGCAGACGCAGGTCTCCACCGTCCTTCCCTACTACGAGCGTTTCCTCGCCCGCTTCCCGGACGTGGCGGCGCTCGCCGCGGCACCCGAGGACGATGTGATGGCGCTCTGGAGCGGCCTCGGCTACTACGCGCGGGCCCGAAACCTGCACCGCGCGGCGCGCGAGGTGGTGTCGCGCTTCGGCGGGAAATTTCCGACGTCGTTCGAGGATCTCGGGAGCCTTCCCGGCATCGGGCGCTCCACCGCCGGCGCGATCGCGGCCTTCTCGGGCGGCGAGCGTCGCGCGATCCTCGATGGCAACGTGCGTCGCGTGCTCGCGCGCCACGCCGGTATCGAAGGCGACCCCTCCTCGGCCGCAGTCCTCGCGCGCCTCTGGGCGACGGCCGAGGCGCGCCTGCCCTCGAAGGACATCGAGGCCTACACGCAGGCGATGATGGACCTCGGCGCCGACCTCTGCGCCGTGCGCAAGCCCGCGTGCCTCGTGTGCCCGGTGAATGCCGATTGCGTCGCGCGCCTCGAAGTCCGCGTGGACGAGCTCCCGGGCAAGCGCAAGCGCGCCGCGCCGAAGCGCAAGCGTATCGCGATGCTGGTGGCGATTTCCCGGGGCGAGGTGCTGCTGGAGAAGCGCCCGTCGAGCGGCATCTGGGGTGGGCTGTGGTCGCTGCCCGAGGCCGACGCCGACGCCGATCCCGCGCGTGCCATTCGCGACTGGGGCATCACGCCCGTGCAGGTGTCGCCGCTCGAGCCCTTCGAGCACGCGTTCACGCATTTCACGCTCGAAGTGGCCCCATGGCGCATCGACGTGAAGAAAGTGCAGCCGATCGCCGCCGACCGAGGCGCGACGTGGCTGCCGTTGTCGGACTTGAAGGGCGCTGCCCTTCCTTCTCCCGTCCGCAAGCTTCTCGCTTCGCTGGACTAAGGCCGGAAACACGCAGGACCCGGCCAGCGCAGCGTCAGATCAATTGCTGCTGCTTGAGGAAGCGGTGAAGGATCGCCACGCGCAGCGATGCGTCGGTGAGCTCGAGGAGCTTCTGCTTCACGTCGCTGCGCAGCGGCAGGATC
>Ga0105242_10002432_pt1 | contig 14627 bp, 15 predicted proteins | sample KBSM24metaG_FD_81521 | JGI IMG/M metagenome (GOLD analysis project Ga0105242, IMG submission 81521) | Miscanthus rhizosphere microbial communities from Kellogg Biological Station, Michigan, USA - KBS M2-4 metaG | ecosystem: Host-associated > Plants > Roots > Rhizosphere > Soil | place...
CCGCAAGCGCCTGGCCGGACTCGCCACGTCCGCACTGTCGGCGGTCAAGATGGTCCGCGGCGTGCTCGGCGTCGTGGCACAGTTGCGCCGCTGATTCCACCGCCCGCGTCGCGCGGGCGCCCCTCCTTCACGAGTCGTCCACGGTCAACGCCAGGGTGACACCTTGGGAACGCGTGGCGCGCCACGACCGCGTCCGTGCGAACAAAGCGATATCGTTTTCAGTATCGATAGCAATAAATTTTGCATTATCGGGAATGTACTTATTCTGCTAACGTCTCGCCTGCCCGCACACCCGTGCTCCAACTCCTCTACGCTTAGCACCCATGGAAAAACCAGTCACGTTCACCACGTTCGCATTGCTCGCCGCCCTTGCCGGGAGCGCGAACGCGGCACCGCCCGCCGGACTCGACGCCAACGGCCATCTGCTGCCGGTCGCCGCCGCGACGGCGTCCTTCTCGTATGCGCCGATCGCCCACGGCGTGCAGGTCCGCGTCGGCGGCGTGACCAAGAACGTGATCTTCTACGGCCCGACGACGGTGCGCGTGAACACGACCCTCGGCGAGAACTTCTGGCGCCATCCGAGCATCGTCGTGACGCAGCCGCCCGCGGCCGTCGCCTTCACGACGCGCGACGGCGCCGCCACGCTCACGCTCGAGAGCAAACTGCTGCGCATCGTCATCGACAAGTCGACGGGGGCCATCACGTTCCAGGATGCGCAGGGCAAGGTCTATACGCAGGAAAAACGCAGCGCGCCGCAGACCCTGAAGAAAATCGAGCTGGCCGGCGCGCCGACCTATGAAGCGCGCAACACGTTCACCCTGAAGCCCGGCGAAGGCATCTACGGGTTCGGCTTCGTGGGCGAAGGCGACGTCAACCGCCGCAACAAGGATTTGCTGCTGGTGCAAACGAATATCGGCATCATCATTCCCGTCATGATGTCGACGGAACGCTACGGCATCCTGTGGGACACGTATTCGAAGATGCGCTTCACGGATAACGCCGACGGCGCGTCGCTGTGGGCGGAAAGCGCGCCGGGCGGCGTCGATTACTACTTCATGGCCGGCGCCACGCTGGACGACGTCGTGGCCGACTACCGCAACCTCACCGGCGCGGCGCCGATGTATCCGAAGCAGGCGTTCGGCCTGTTCATGAGCAAGGAACGCTACCAGACGCAGGACCAGCTCGTCCAGGTGGCACGCACTTTCCGCAAGGAGCAGTTTCCGCTCGATTACATCGTGCAGGACTGGCAGTACTGGGGCAGCGACCAGGACGGTACCTGGAGCGGCATGACGTGGAACAAGGAGCGGTTCCCCGATCCGAAGGCCATGACGAAGGCCATCCACGACCTGCACCTCAAGCTCATGGTGTCGATCTGGCCCTCGATCGGCAACGACACCGCGCTGGCGCACGAGCTCGACGAGCACAAGCTGCGCTTCGCGCCGTTGCACTGGATTTCGAAGAAGGCGCGCATCTACGACGCCTACAGCCCCGAGGGACGGAAGATCTACTTCAAGCACGTCAAGAAGGGCTTGCTCGACGTCGGCGTGGACGCGCTGTGGATGGACGGCACCGAAGTCGAAGTCGGCACGGCCGCGCACAACCCCAACGACAACGAGCGCGACATCAAGGGGCTCGGCACGAACGCCCTCGGCGACTTCGCCCGCTACCTCAACCCGTACTCGCTGATGACCACGCTCGGCACGTACGAGGGACAACGGGCCACCAGCAACCAGCGCGTCTTCACCCTGACGCGTTCGGCCTGGGCCGGCGCGCAAAGGACGGCGGCGGCCTCCTGGTCGGGCGACACCCGCGCCAGCTGGCAAACGCTGCTCGAGCAGATCAACGGCGGCGTCAATGTCACCATCACCGGCAACCCGTACTGGACGCAGGATACCGCCGGCTTCTTCATCGGGGGTGGATTCCCGGGCGGCGACAAGAATGCTTCGTATCGCGAACTGTACGCCCGCTGGCTGCAATACGCCGCCTTCAATCCCCTGATGCGCATCCACGGCACCGACGTCGAGCGCGAGCCTTACCTGTTCAAGCAGACGGATCCCGAGATGTACAAGGCACTGCGGGATGCCGTCTACCTGCGCTACCGGCTGCTCCCGTACACGTATAGCCTGGGCTGGAAAGTCACCCATGACGGCTATACGATGATGCGCGCCCTGCCGATGGACTTCCCGGACGACCCGCGCGTGCGCGACATCAACGACGCCTTCCAGTTCGGCCCGTCCTTCCTCGTCCATCCGGTCACGCGCCAGATGTACCGCTTCCAGCCGCCGCCGCCCGCCACCATCCCGGCGACCGCCCTGCGCACGCCCGACGGCAAGCCGGGACTGGCCGGACAATACTTCGAAGGCAAAAATTTCGAGACGCCGCAGGGCAAGACCGTCGACGCCACCATCGACTTCGTGTGGCCCGGTCCGCCGCTGGCCGACATGCCGGCCGGCCTGAAGAGCCTGGATAATTTCTCCGCGCGGTGGACGGGCGCCGTCGTGGCGCCGGAAGACGGCGAATACGAGCTGGGCGCGGAAGGCGACGACGGTTACCGCCTGTACGTCGACGGCAAGCTTGCCGTCGAAGACTGGAAAAACGGCGGCAGGCGCTACGCCGGCACCAGGGTCGTCCTGAAGCGGGGCCAGAGCCTGCCCATCACCCTCGAGTATTACAACGCCACGTCGGAGCGCAACCTGCGCCTGGCATGGCGCACCCCGTCGCAACTGGCGGCCCAGGCGCAGTCGTCCGGCAAACCGGATACGACGATGCAGACCTATCTGCCGGCCGGATCCGACTGGTACGACTTCTGGACGCACGAGCGCTTCCAGGGCGGCACGACCGTCGCCAAGGACGTCCCGCTCGACATCTTCCCGCTGTATGTGCGTGCCGGCGCCATCGTGCCGATGGGCCCGGTGGTCCAGTACGCCACCGAGCGACCGGACGCACCGTACGAGATCCGTATCTATCCGGGTGCCGACGGCAAGTTCACGGTCTATGAGGACGACAACGAAACCTACGACTACGAAAAAGGGCGTTACGCCACCTACGACCTGATCTGGGACGACGCTGCCCGGACCCTGTCCATCGGCGCCCGCAAAGGCACGTTCAAAGGCCTGGTCAAGGCGCGCAAGCTGAATGTCGTCATCGTCGGCCAGGCGAACGCGACCGCAATCGAACCGGCCGGCGCGGCCAAGTCGGTCACGTATTCGGGCAAGCCGGTATCCGTGAAGTTCTGAGCATTCACCTGAAGATTCTGTGAAAACCTTTTTCGCCACCCTGGCCATTGCGGTACCGCTAACCCTGTCGGGCTGGGCATGCGCCGCGGACATCGCACCCAAGCCGGTGTACCGCGACCCCGTGTATGACGGCGCGGCGGATGTCTCGATCGTGTACGACCGCGCCGCCAAACTGTGGAAGATGTTCTACACGAATCGCCGGGCGACGATGAAGCTGCCCGACCCGAAGGACGTCGAATGGGTGCACGGGACGGCCATCGGCATTGCCGCGTCCGACGACGGCGTGCACTGGCGCTACCAGGGCACGGCCGATTTTCCCAAGGCGTGTACGGACGTGACGCTGTGGGCGCCCGAGATCTACCATGAGAACGGCACGTATCACATGTGGCTCACGATCGTGCCGGGTATCTTCCACAGGTGGGGCGGCCCCGGGGCGGATGGGCGCATCGAGCACCTGACCAGCACCGACCTGTCCAAGTGGAAGTGCGAGGGCACGGTGAACCTGGACACCGGCCGCGTGATCGACCCGACCGTCATCAAGATCGGACAGGGCTACCGCATGTGGTTCAAGGACGAGCGCGCCGGCAGCCGGATCCTGGCCGCCGACAGCCAGGATCTGCGCACGTGGAAGAAGGTGAGCGACCAGCCGGTCAATCCCACCCAGGGCGAGGGACCGAAGGTTTTCCGCTTCAAGGGGTATTACTGGATGGTCGTCGACGTGTGGAAAGGCCTGATGGTGCTGCGGTCCGACGATGGGCGCAACTGGACGGAGCAGCCCGGCTACATCCTCGGCGAACCGGGCCACAAGGCCACCGACCGGGCCAAGGGGCAGCACGCGGATGTCGTCGTCGATGGCGACCGCGCGTTCATCTACTACTTCGTCCACCAGGTGAACGAGGCGGAGGCGGCCACGGACCCGCGCTGGAACCAGCGCACGGTCATCCAGGTGGCGGAGCTGGTGTTGAAGGACGGCTGGCTCGCCGCCGATCGCGACAGGGATCTCGCATTCCGGCTGAACGCCCCAGCCCCCTGACGGCTCAATCGTTCAGGCCGAACGCTTCCCACCCTTGCGGCGTCAGCTTGACGTACAGCTTTTCCTTTTGCGTGTGTTCCCCGTCGACGGTGCGTCCGAGGACGGGGAACGCCTCCTTCACCTGCGGCTTTTTGGCCCAGTCGACCACGTTCACGAGCTTGTACGTGTAAATCACGGCGGATTCCTCGTGGTCGCCCACCTTCGACGGATCGGCCCAGCGGATCACCTTGTCCAGCAGCTTGCGGCCCCAGCACAAACGCTCCTGCCGCTTCGCGTCCGCGCGCAGGTAGGGCCTGGCGGCGTCGGTCATGACGTAGCGCCTGACCTTCACCTTCAACCCGTTCGGTTTGCCGTCGACAAACGTGCCGGGCAATTCCATGTCCTCGCCTTTGGCCAGGCCCACCGCTTCCAGCGCCGCCATCTGGCCGGCGACGCCGTCCGGGAACAGCTTCTGCTGGCGCATGTCGGTTTCATACACGTCGACAGGCCATTTCACGGGGTCCAGGCACATCGTGCCCTTCTTGTCGAAGTACTGGGTGACCGTGATGCCGAAGTTCTTTTCGTTGGCGGCGGTCTTGCTGTCACAGGCGGACAGCGACGCGGCCAACGTCACGCCAAGGACGAGGGAGAGAGTGGTCCTGTTCATGTTTCAGTCCAGCCGCTTGAGCCGCTGGCCCATGATGCCCCAACGGCAATCGACACCGTCCAGCTGCGCGCGCAGCGCCCAGCCGGTGCCGATTTTCTCGACCGTGACAGGGGTCTCGATTTCCTTGGCCAGCTTCTCGGCCCAGCCGCGCGCGGCCCCCTGGCCCTTGAACAATTCCTTGCCTTCGTAGATGACGGTGGCGTCGAATACGGGCATGGCGAATATGGTCATTGCTTCCTCTGGGGTTATGCGTAAAACGCTATCGTATCATTCGGGCGCCAGACGGACACCAGGCAGCCCGCCGGTATAATCGCGCATTCCACGAATGCAGGCGACAAATCGGACACGACATGAACGACGGCGACGCGCTACCGTTCGGACACGAGCGGCGCATCGACAGGGGTGAGCTCTACTGGGTTGCACCGGACGGCACGCGCGGGTCGGTCCCCGGGTATCCGCATCCGCACCTCGTGGTGCAGGACGACCTGTTCAACCATTCGCGCATCGACACCGTGATCGTGTGCGCCCTGACCACGAATCTCAAGAGGGCGAGCGAGCCCGGTTGCGTGCCGCTGGAGCCGGGCGAAGGCGGGCTCGAAAAACGCAGCGTCGTCCTGTCTTCCCAGATCAGCGCGATCCCGAAAGCACGGCTGGGGGCACGCATCGGCCGGTTGTCCGACGAGCGCGTCGACCAGGTCCTTGCAGGACTGCGCCTCCTGCAGGCGTCGCACTTCCGGGGACGCTGATCGATCGCCCATCCCGCTTATTCGCCCTGCTGCTGCATCGCTTTCGTCAATCCGCTTGGCCCGGCCGGCTTCTTCGGCTTCCACACCCACATCAGGCCGCGCACATAGCCGTCGCCTTTCACGCCCGTGTGGTCGAGGCCTTCCATCGTCCACGTTTGCAGCCCGAGACCCTGGTAGTGACGGCCGTCCAGTTGCTTCTGGAACGCGACGATGGGTTCGCGGAACGCAGGATATTCGATGCTGCCGTGCGAGATGAACATACGTGCAGGGAGCGCCTTGTGGTCGCGGGCGTAGGCAGCGTCCAGCTTGCCCAGCGCGCCGTGGTCCCAGCCGGCGGCGGGACTGATGGCGATATGGCCCGCAAAGAAGCCCGGCGCCTTGTACGCGGCCGCGATGGCGAACAGCCCGCCCAGCGAGCTGCCGGAGATGACGCGGTCCGTCTTCGCGGCGCGGAAGCGGCTCTCGATCAGCGGCGCGACTTCCTTCGTGATGAAGTTGAGGAAGGCGTCGGCTTTGCCCGAGGTGGCGTCCGTCGCCGTGATGGTGTAGTCGCGGCGGCGCTCGGCATCGTAATTGGCGCCTGCCGGATACGACAGGCCGACCATGATGAACTCCGGGACCTGGTTATCGTAGATCAGGTTGCCGTAGGTCGCGGTGAGCAGCGGCGTGTCCCAGTAGGCGTCGAGGTAGTACAGCACGGGGTAGCGCTTTTCCGGGTGCGACGCGTAGCTCGATGGCAGTACCACGACCAGTTCGTGTGCCCTGCCCGTGGATTGCGATTGCACGGGGATGATCTGCGTGTTTTCCAGGACGAAGTGACGTTCGCCTGACTGGGTGGCGGGTTGCTGTGCCCAGGCGGGGATGGTAAGGCTCAACGCAACGGTGCAGGCTGCCAGCAGTGTTTTCATCGGTGTCTCCTTGTTGTTATAGGAGTCACGGATGATAGCGCTATCTCTGCATTCCGGGGTATGTACGGCCGATATGGAATTTCTGTTAGAGCATTATGCGTTACACCGGGCCTTGATGGACTTCTGGAACCGGCCAATAGCTCCCACTGGTGATCAATTGAGTAGGCCGAGCACTCTGGCTAACGGATCTGGCATATGCCAGTCGGTAGCGGTTGACTCGGCTGAAGCCTTGCGCAGTACAGCTGCCTCGCGCCTCAACTGTGCTGCGGCTTCCTGCCTACCTTGCTGCTCATGTACCGTAGCCATATCCAATAGCAGGATGCCGGGTTGAAGCCTTTGCGCCCAATACCCGCCGGGCACAAATTCTTTTGGCATACCTTCGATCGTCGCTCGACGTGCGGCTTCGACCCGCTCGAGCAACTTCAGAGATGCCGCAGCGTCGCCTTGCCGAAAATAGAACGCGGCGGCACGGCGCGCGATCTCGTATGGGTTCATCGGTTCAGGAGCAAAGGGGAAAGCCTCCCATGGCGCTCGGCCGTCCCAGCGCAGGGTCGCCACGATACGGTCCAGAGCCAAGCGTGCTTCAGCGACGCGATGCAACCCGGCCAATGCTCCAGCGCGCATGACTGCAGTTTCTTCCTTGAACCCCTCTGAAGCGGGCTGGGCAAGGGCGAGATCAAGGTAGGCGAGTGCAAGCGTGTAATTTCCCATGCTAAGTGCGGGCGCTGCAGCTTCCCTATTGGCGACTGAAACAGCGAAATTTGAGTGTCCGTCTTCGCCTTGGTCAATTCTTGGTGCAATTTCCAGAACTTTTACGAAAAAATGCGCCGATTCGTCGAAGTCGCCCACCCGATATGCGCACTGTGCGAGTGAAAAATGGCCAAAAAAATAGTCTTCCCATTGCCGTTGATCGCTTGGTGGTGAAAGACGCTGTAGCACTTCCTCAAGAGGCCTCCAGCATCCACGCTTAGCTCCATCCTGGCATATCTCGAGCGTAGTCTTGGCGAGCTGTTCGTAGGCCGGGCGATCCAACGTACCGGCATTCGCTGCCGTGACCGCCAATGCGCAAGATAGAGTGGCAATGTGGAGTTTGAGCATAGGTCGCAGTGTACTCGACCTGCGCCAGGTTCAATTCGTAATGCCGAGGCCGCTCGCGCACTGCGCGAAAGTCGGCGAAGAAGCTACTGTGCAGTCGTTCGTGACAGTCGGTGTCTTTTTCAGCGTGGCAACCTGCTATGCTGAGCCCAATGACCGAGTTCGGCCAGAAGCGGTCGTCACGACTAGAGATGAACCATGAAAATCAAGAGGTTAAATGTTCACCATAAGCGCTCCCCCAACTGATGCTGCCGTCTATGAGTTCGCTTTGCGCTGGACTGAGCAGTTAGCCCAAGAGAACTATGGCGAAGCGTTTGAAATGCTTTGCTACGTTCAGAACCATCCCGGTCGGTCATGGGTATCTAGTCCCGAGGAGTTAAGGAGCTGGATCGAAAACTATGGTTCGGATACACCAATCCCTGGGGAGCCGCTCTATAAGGTGACTAAGATCGAACAGGCTAGCGGAGAACGGTGGGGAAACTACCTCGACCTGAGCCCTTCGGTCGGACGGTATGCGGGGTACTTGGGAAGGTTAGATTGGGAGCTTCCATTGAACGGCGAATGGAGCGATCTACAGGCATCCTTCGATTTAATCGCTGTTGACCAACGAGTAACCTTCGTCTTGGTTGCCCTCAGGGTTCCTTGAAATCTGCCTCGCTGGACAGTCCCGTGGACGTCCGCTTTGGGTCGAATTCGATCGACCATGACGGTCATTGGTTTTTCCAGATAAGAGAGTCGGCGTGAACAAAGTTCCTTTCCCTGTTGCAGATTGGCGTAACGATCCACATTGGATGGTCAAGAGCTTTTTCAACTACGTTTGCGAACAGCGGGCGCTCGTTAAGGCTCTCGATGTCATTACGCAGAAACGTGGATACGCGTACAACGAGGAATATTGTGTCTTTCCTGATCCGGACGCCCCAGACCCGAGTCTGCACTTAAATGGCGTTGCATTTGGCGTGTCTGATGAAGAAGTGGTCATTACCGAAGCCGAGTGCTGGCAATATGTCCGGCAAGTAGGACTCTTCTGGATCGAACACAACAAGGTCGATGCTGATGCAGTCAAGCGGATTTTGCTGAGTATACCGGGCTGAACTGGGTCGGAACGTCTGGTATGGGTCGATCGCTGCCGTGCACCAGAAGACAGAGTTCAGTTGACAACCTGGGATGTGGATGAGATATCAACACTGCTTTAGGGTAGTCGAGTATTTTCATTTTTATGTATTTATATGTGACATAAGCGAGAGGATTTCATGTCGACTTCATCTACTACCGCGAAATATGCTGCCCTGCGAACGCCGTATGCGATAGCTGGATGGTTGATTGTGGCCCTCATGATCGCCATACAGATTGTCGAGGCCAACGTGGCGTTGCGTAGTCACGCTGCAGTGCACGCTCTTCGATTTTTACTGATGCTGCCGTTGACCCTGTTTTGGACTTTCACCATGTCGCTTTTTCTTCCCGATAAAACGAAGCGTGTATTGATCATGTTTCTTCCTAAAGCTCCTAGCATTGGAACTGCCGTTATTCTTTACATGTTGTTCGCCTCGTTCATGACGAACTACGGTTTCAAATGATAGCCAAACGGAATTAGGTTCAAAACTGCCTATTGTCGGCTACATCTGCTTCGGATCAACAGCCGACGTACGATGACCGGCCGAGAACGGCCCTTCGCCAACGACCGATTAGGGGCAGACTGGGACCTACACCGTGAGATAAGCGTAACGATCATGAAAAATGAATATCGCGTCGATCTGCGCAACGTGCGTGACATGAACGCTCTCGTCGGCGCGTTCAATGACGGTTTGATCCGAGCTGTGGGTGGCCACTGGCATGGAAACAATTGGGATGCCTTCAATGACTACCTCTCTTGGCCAGAGGACGAGTCATACATCCTTCTTCTGGACGGCTGGTCGCAGTGCACTGCACTCGGCGAGCAGGACAAGGCGATCTTCGAAGAAATCCTCGCTGCCAATCCCCACGTCTCGGTCAAACGAACATGACTAGCCTGGTCATCTGCCGACCGGCGGCACCTGGCCAGAGGTGGTCATTTATTGAACAGACAGATATTCGAGTTTTTTCCGTGTGCACAAACCTAGGCGATGAAAAAATATTTGAAACGTGCCGTTCCGAATGAACAGTGGCATTTGGTTCTGCAATTCGGTGAGAACGAGTATCGTCTGTTTCCGGTCTCGATTCTGTACAAAGAGCGCGAGTGGGAAAAACTCGCCTATCCTCAGTACATGAAACGATTCACACTCAAGTCAGAAGGGATCTGCTGGGATGGCATCGGTGCCGTGGATGTAGGATTTCTCTATAGTAGGTCGATACCAATAAACCCAGAAAATCTTGACCAGCAGACCCTGCGCTTGGGCTATAAGAACCAAGCGCCGACATCGGAGGACAAGCTTCATCACGTCTATGGCGTTTACCTGGCGCGCTTTGGAAAAAAACCATTTAGGCTTGATCAATCTATTGGCGGTGGGATGGCGGAACGGGGCGGCGGACACGATTTCTCCTTGGATGAACTATTGCTTCACCCTGAGTGGAAACAGCTTTTCGTCCTATCGGGCTGCTCATGGGCGATCCCGATCATTGGATCACATTCAGATGAACCTGAGCTCATGCTGGATTTGCTGGTGCAACAGGCTTGTCTGCGTAACGGCACCTAAATGCGTTCACCAAATGTCGAAATAGGCATTTCGGACGCTTGGAGAGTGAAATGATTGATCTGAACGAAAGCAATACTCGACTTCGTCAATTCTATGCATGCTTAAATAGACATGACATCCTTCCTGATCGCGCGTTTCGTCGCGAGGGACGTAACTACGAACTGGTAAGTTACGTCAACAACATCACGGGTCTCCTGCTCAGTTCGAACTTTGACGCTGTACCTAACTTGGTCGCTAGAGCCTGTGAACACATGGGTGAGGTTCCAGCCAAAACACCGAAATCCCAAAATTACTATTCAGTCGTTTCGGACTATTTATCTCATGTCGTCTTTCACTTTGATTCATTTCTAAAAGGTTCTGGCTTGTTCGATGAGAACCGTATTAGCATAGGCGTATTGAGAGGAGGGCCAAAACAAGCGCCCAACCTTTCCTCTCAGAATGAAAGCTGCGCTCAATAGCTAACTGTGAAGATCATTCTGTATTTCACGGCGTCCTCTTCGGGTCGACAGTTGTAGTACACTGAACGGCCGAGATCGGCCAGGAGCGGTCCTTCACGACTTCCCCAGATCGGGCAGAAGCGATCATTTACGCCGAAACGTCGTGCTCTCCTTGACCTCGCCCCCTATTCTTTAAGAGCTTTCCATGTCTCTAATTTTGATTGCCTGCCAGCGATGACAAAAGTGTGCTTGCGTTGTGGGGAAGCGACGACCGATTTTTGCCCACACCTGCCGACAGTGGCGGCATTGAAAAAGACGCCGCCAGAGCTGCGAATCTCCACCTTGGTGACTATGGAAGATACAACCGCATCGCAGGCAGAGGAATGGCTGCGCCATAACTTCGGCGTACGGTGCAGTAAAAAGATTGGTACGTGCCCACAGTGCAGTGGTGAGTTACTCACTTGGAGGGCTCGTTGGTGTCCCCAGTGTAATCACTCATGGTTTCCAAGTGACGGTGAATAGCCAATGGCAGAGTGACCGCTTTGGGTCGAATTCTGCCGTATGCCGACCGGCCGAGACCGGCCAAGAGTAAACATTGACTGATTGAAGTGTTCGGTAAATAGGTTAGAAACTATGGAAGCTTGGTCACACCCGAAGCGTCTTGCTGAACTCGCTGATTTTTATGCTGATGCCCGAGATACGCCAGAATCAGTGTCAGATACTGATTTCATCCAACGGATCACTAAAACGTTCTGGCCAACAAGTTGCTGGTGCTTTGTTGAAGAGGCGTTTGCAATTATTGCTCCTGGATGTGCCATGAGACCGCACCTCGCCCGTGACCTTATCGTGCATCCAATCGAAGCGATGATCGCGGGCGGGCTTGAGGATGAAAACGAGATCATCGGACAGGGGGTAGCCTGCGCCACCAAAGCTGACCCCTATGTCGAACCTACCTCAGCGGGCAAACGCTGGCTTTGTGAACAGTGGCCACTGCTCGAGAATCTTGCCGTCGAGGTTTTTCGAGAAAAGTATCGTGAACTATCACAAGCCGGTAGCTCAAATAAGTAGTTGCTTCAAATAACACATGTATTTGTGTGCGACCGGTCCAAAGGATGACTTGACGCGACAACCGAACGTCTGGCATGAGGCGGTTCCGGCCGGTCGTGACAGTCTGTGGATTTTTCATATCGACAGCATGTATGCTGAGCCGAAAGGCTGAGATCGGCCAGGAGCAGTCGTTCGTGCACGGAATGCATAGGGAATATTCATGAGCGAAGAAGACATTGTGCGGGCTACTTTTTGGAACGAGTCGATGGGGCTCTGCGATTGCTGCGGCAAGCAATCCAAGACAATTTGGGGAGATTTAGCCGATTCGTCCGGCACGAGGGCCGTCTACTTTGTGCAGTGGACAGTCAATGAGCCGGAGCACATGCCAAATTTCGACATCGTTCTTGGACCATGGGGAGATGGAACCGTACCAAATGACCGCGTGCTGGTTTCATTGCTATACCAGCCTCGCCCAGGTGGGGGCTCTTTCATGGTGGCTAGTGGCAAAGGAAGGCGCGCGGATGACCGCAGTCTTTGCGGTCGGGCGCTTGAGCGAGCGGACGTCATCGGAACCGCTTTGGCGAATGAAGTCTTCTCGCTGGTAGATTCGCTCTGGCTGACAGAGCCACGAATTGAAGAAATCCGTGCTATGGACACCCTCGCCCAAGCACACTCCTGAACGACTGCAGTGGGTCGGGTGCAGCCTGTCGGGCCAGCAACGACCTTTCCAGCTCGACAACATGCTATGCTGACTCAACCGGCTGAGTACAGTGTTGTCGAAGCTCACCCAAAGAATGGCATGGGCTTTCTTTGCTCCATGGGATGGCGGCCAATTCGACACCTGACTCCTAGTTGGGTTGCAGTCTATCGTGTCAGTTCGTGACCAGCCGGATTACCCATGCAAAAATTCCTTTCGCTTATCGGCGCCGTCTGCGCCCTCGGCTACCTTGCCGCCTGCCTTGCCCTGTTTGTATTCCAGCGCTCGATGATCTACTACCCGCCGGCGGCCGCGGCTTTGCGTGCGCCGCAGGTATCCACGCTCGACGTGCCCGGCGCGACGATCCGAGTTGCCGAACGCTCGCATCCAGGGCCACAGGCAGTTCTGTATTTCGGCGGCAACGCCGAAGACGTGTCCGTAAGCCTGCCGCAGTTAAGTCAAGCGTTCGCGGACCGTGCCCTGTACCTGCCGCATTACCGCGGCTATGCGGGCAGCACTGGCAAGCCGAACGAGCAGGCCTTGATTGCGGATGCGCTGGCGCTGTACGACCGCGTAGCGGCGCTCCAGCCGCATATCCTCGTCATCGGCCGCAGCCTCGGGACGGGCGTCGCAATCCAAGTGGCGAGCCGGCGCAAAGTCGACGGGCTGGTGCTGGTGACACCGTTCGACAGCCTGCGTGAGTTAGCTGCCCGGCAATTCCCGTACTTTCCCGTACGCTGGATGTTGAGGGATACGTACGAATCCTGGCGCTATGCGCCCAATATCACGGCGCCGACCTTGATCATCGCTGCGCAGCACGACGACATCATCCCGCGCGCCAGCACCGAGCGCCTGCTGGCGCACTTCCGACAAGGTGTGGCGTCGATGGAAATCGTCGAGAAAGCTGGCCACGATTCGATTTCTGACAAGCCAGCCTATGGTCTCCTGCTGCAGGCAGCGGGCAAGCACTGAGCGAAAAAAACACCGGCAATGCCGCCAATGCCGCCAATGCCGCTCAGTTAAGATCTTTCGTGAGGAAACGGACGATGGATAATCGATTTCGGGAAGTCGAGAAGCGTGCCCGACGCGTTTTTGTCCTGGCAATGGTTATTGCTCTGATGGTGCTAATGGGTGTCGACTATCTGATAAATACCAAACCAGGCGCCCTGCAGGCTTGCGTACAGACGTGTGCTGTCTATCACCGCCAAGGAGAACTTGTGTACAAATATACTAGAGAACAAATATCAGGTGATCGATATAGAGGACCGGCAGAATGCCAGTGTCGATAATGCCTTCTGTACCTTGAACGTGTGCAATGGGTCGAAACGGCCTGTCCCGCATTGGCGTCCAGTAGATTCCGTCCGGTTGAAGGCCGACCTCGCCGATCTAGCTGCTGAGTCTGATGTGTATCCGCACTTGGTCGCGATGATTCTTGAAAGCACTCGCCTAATTGGGAGTGGCCCCGTCCATGGCGACCGCTCACCAGTCACCTCAACAAATGGAATCGACAGTTTTTATGCCGTTTTTACGAAGCATTGCGTAGTCTGTGCTCATCGGCATTCAGGTGCCATCTCGAGAGAGCGAGGACGTCATGTACGCATCGACCACCGCCATTCCCGATGCGATCCGCCGGCAGCTCGGCGTCGGCGAGCAGGTGTTGTGGCACGGGCAGCCGATAAACGGATTGCGATTGCGCCCGCGCGACGTCTTCTTCATTCCATTCAGCCTGCTGTGGTGCGGTTTCGTCTTGTTTTGGAACGTGACCGTCTGGTCACAGCGCACTCCCCTGTTTTTCAGGTTGTGGGGCGTGCCGTTCCTGCTGGTCGGCGCGTACCTGGTGATCGGCCGCTTCTTCGTCGATGCGTGGATACGCGCGCGGACCGACTACGCGGTGACGAACGAGCGTATCCTCATCGTTACCCACCTGTTTTCGGAACGCGTCACCTCGCTATCTCTCGCGTCCCTGCCGGAAATGACGCTGCAGGTAAACGCATCGGGACGCGGGACGATCCAGTTCGGGACCGCCACGCCTGTGGCTGTGACGTGGTACCCGTCGGGCATGTTCGACGGACAACAAAGAATGCCGCCGAATTTCTTCGGGATTCCGGATGCG
>Ga0105242_10002434_pt1 | contig 14624 bp, 10 predicted proteins | sample KBSM24metaG_FD_81521 | JGI IMG/M metagenome (GOLD analysis project Ga0105242, IMG submission 81521) | Miscanthus rhizosphere microbial communities from Kellogg Biological Station, Michigan, USA - KBS M2-4 metaG | ecosystem: Host-associated > Plants > Roots > Rhizosphere > Soil | place...
ACCAGCGAGAGCGAGAACGCGACGATGGCGAGCAGCACCGTCCACGACCGGAACGTGCCGCGCTTCTCCGTCACCGCGAGCGAGTGGATGAGCGCCGTGCCCGCGAGCCACGGCATGAACGACGCGTTCTCCACCGGATCCCAGAACCACCAGCCGCCCCAGCCCAGCTCGTAGTAGGCCCAGCCGCTGCCGAGCGCGATGCCGATGGTGAGGAAGCACCACGCGGCGGTGGTCCAGGGGCGCGACCAGCGCGCCCACGCGGCGTCGAGCCGTCCCTCGATGAGGGCCGCGAGCGCGAACGCGAAGGCGACCGAGAAGCCCACGTATCCCATGTAGAGCATCGGCGGATGGATCACCATGCCCGGGTCCTGCAGCAGGGGATTCAGGTCGCGGCCTTCCTCGGCGGGCGGCAGCATGCGGTCGAACGGGTTCGACGTGAGCAGCATGAAGAGGAGGAATCCCATGCTCACGAGCCCCATCACGCCCAGCACGCGCGCGATCATTCGCTCGGGGAGGTGGCGGCTGAAGATCGACACGAGGAAGGTCCACGACGCCAGCATCAGCGTCCAGAGGAGCATCGAGCCCTCGTGGGATCCCCAGGTCGCGGCGAACCGGTAGTGCGCGGGCAGCGTCGAGTTCGAGTTGTTCGCGACGTTCGCCACGGAGAAGTCGTTGCCCACGAAGCAGGACGCCAGTGCCGCGAAGGCGCCGACCACGAAGATGAACTGGCCCGCGGCGATGGGGCGCGCGGTGGCCATGAGGGCCCCGCGGCCGGTGGCGGCACCGACGAGCGGCAGGATCGCCTGCGCGGCGGCGAGCGCGAGCGCCACGACGAGCGCGAAGTGCCCGAGCTCCGGAATCATTTCTTCGTTCCTTTCTGGCCGGCGAAGGCGCCCTTGTCCATCGGATGGCCCGCCTTCTTCAGCGCCTCGGCGGCTTCCGGCGGCATGTAGTTCTCGTCGTGCTTGGCGAGCACCTCCTTCGCCTGGAACACGCCGTCGCTGCCGATGCGACCCTGCGCCACGACGCCCTTGCCCTCGCGGAAGAGGTCGGGAAGGATGCCGGTGTAGATCACCGGGATCGTCTGCGCGGTGTCGGTCACGCGGAAGCGCACCGTGAGCCCGTCCCGGTCGCGCGCGACGCTGCCCGCCTCGACGAGCCCGCCGATGCGGAAGCTGCGGTCGCGTGGCGCCTCGTTCGCCGCGACCTGGCTCGGCGTGAGGAAGAAGACCAGGTTCGACTGGAAGGCGTTCAGCACCAGCGCCGCGGCGATGCCCAGGCCGGCGAGGCCGGCCGCGATCCAGAGGCCGCGCTTAGTCCTGTTCTTCAAGCCCACGCTCCGCTTCGACGGCGCGCCGCGCCCGCGCGCGGCCCACGCGCAGCGCGACGATCTCGGCGGCGAGCGCAAGCGCCGTCGCGCCGTATGACATCCACAGGTAGAACGGGTGGTCCATCACGACAGTGCCCGCACCCAGCGGGTGCGCCTTTCGCGGTCGAGGATCAGCGTGCGGCAGCGCACCAGCGCGGCACCCGCCGAGTACATCCAGAACGAGAATGCCATGAGCAGCATGCTCCATAACATCGTGACGTGCATCGAGGTGCCCTTGAAGCTCACGCTCGAGCCCTGGTGCAATGTGTTCCACCACTGCACCGAGAAGTAGATGATCGGCAGGTTCACGATGCCGATGAGGGCGAGGAGCGCGGCCGCCCGGTCGCCGCGGCGCGGGTCCTCGAAGGCGTTGGCCAGCGCGATGAAGCCGCCGTAAAGGAAGAACAGCACCAGCTCGGAGGTGAGCCGCGCGTCCCACACCCAGTACGTGCCCCAGGTGGGCCGGCCCCAGAAGGCGCCGGTCCAGAGCGCCACGAACGTGAACATCGCGCCCGTGGGCGCCAGCGCGCGCGCCATCATGGCGGCGAGCCGCGTGTTGAAGGCGAGCGTCATCGCGCCGTAGCAGGCCATGACGAGGTAGATGAACATCGACATCCACGCCGCCGGCACGTGGATGAAGATCACGCGGTAGACCTCGCCCTGCTGCGCGTCGGTGGGGGCCACGGCGAGGCCGAGGTAGAGGCCGATCGCCCCGGACACCGCCGCCAGCACGAAGAACATCGGCGCCATCGCGCCCGCGAGGCGGAAGAAGGTGGCGGGCGACGCGAAGAAGTAGAAGTTCATCTCAGTCGAGCGCGATGCGGATCGCCGCGGCGATCGCGAAGGGAACCGCCATCGCGGCGAGGATGAGCCCGGCGCCCAGGAGCGACAGGTGAGGGGCGGCGCCGAGCCCGCTCGCCGCGGCATCGGCGGCCCCGGCGCCGAAGATCAGCACCGGCACGAACAGCGGCAACGCGAGGAGCGCCAGCAGCATCCCGCCGCCGCGTGCGCCCAGCGTGAGCGCGCTGCAAGCGGCGCCCAGGAGCGACAGGATCGGCGTGCCGAGCAGCAGTGCCAGCGCGAGCGTGCCGAGGGTCGCGCTATCGAGCCCGTACTGCAGCCCCAGCAGCGGCGAGAGCACGGTGAGCGGCAGTCCCGATGCCACCCAGTGCGCGACGATCTTGCCCGCGACCCAAGCGGGCATCGGGTGCGGCGAGAGCACCATCTGCTCCAGCATCCCGTCGGCGTAGTCGGTGGCGAAGAGCGCCGGCAGCGACAGGAACGCGGCGAGGAGCGCGCACACCCAGATGATGCCCGGGCCGATGCGCGCGAGCAGCTGCGGCTCGGCGCCGACGCCGAGCGGGAAGAGCGAGGCCACCAGCGCGTAGAACGCCACCACCAGCACCGTCTCGCCCGGATGGCGCCATGCGAGCGTGAGGTCGCGCACGAACGACCATCCGAAGCCCGCACCGACGGAGCCGGAGGAGGCGATCGGGGGGGCGGCGTTGGCCACGGCGTTCATGCGCCGATCCTGAGCTCGCGCGCAGGGACCGGCGCGAGATCGTGATGTGTCGCGACCAGCGCCAGGCCGCCTGCGCGCACATGCGCGTGCAGGAGCTCCTCGAAGAGCGATCGGCCGGCGTCGTCGAGGGCGGTGAGCGGCTCGTCGAGGATCCAGATCGGCGCGGGATCGAGGGCGAGGCGCGCAAGGCCGATGCGGCGGCGCTGCCCCGCCGACAGGCGCCGCGCCGGGAGCATGCGGCGCTTCGCGAGGCCCACGCGATCGATGGCGGCATCGATCGCGGGCGCCGGCGCATCGACGCCGCGCAGGGCGAGCAGGCTCTTCAGGTTTTCCGCGGCATCGAGGTCGTCGTTGATCGCGGCGAGGTGGCCGGCGTAGATGAAATCGCCGGAGCGCTCGACGGTTCCCGCCTCGGATCGCGTGAGCCCCGCGACGCAACGCAGCAGGGTGGTCTTGCCGCTGCCGTTCGCGCCGCGCACCGCGAGCCACTCGCCGGCATCGAGCACGAACGACACATCGCGGAAGAGCGTCGCCATGCCGCGCGTGCAGGCGAGGGCGCGGCCTTCGAGATGGGGCGCGCCGGCCATCTACGGCACGACCTTGTCGACGACGATGTTCACGTCGCGGGCGCCGGGCTTCACCACCGCGCTGGTGCCCACGAGGTCGCCCGGCTGCGGCGCGGCGTTGCCCGACTTCGACACGCGCGCCTCGATGCGAACGGCTTCGGCGCCCGAGAGCTTGAAGTTGGGCGCCATTGCCTGGGTGTCGTCCAGCGCATAGCGCATCGGCAGCTCCTTCGCCGTCGCGCGGATCACGGCGAGCGGCACGCGCGGGCCGCCCTCGGCGCGCGCGAAGATGAACAGCGTCTCGCCGCCGGTGATCTTCGCCGCGAGCGTGGGCGCGACGCTGACCGAGCCCGTCACGGTCTTCGACGTCGAAGACGCCACGGACGGCGTGGCCGGCTTGGCGGCGGCGACCTTCGGCGCGGCGGGGAGCGGCTTGCCCGCCGCGGCGGCACGGTCGCCCACCTCCGCGAGGATCTGCTGGACCTGCTCGCGATCCGGCGATTCGGGGGGCAGCTGCGCCGCGAGGCGATTCCAGTAGTCGGCCGATTCCCTGAACTCGCCCGCGTCCATCGCCGCGGTGCCCGCGAGCGCGAGCGCCTTGCGGTGGCTCGGATCGAGCTTGAGCGCCTGCTTCGCCAACTCGTAGGGCTTGCCGCGCAGCGTCTTGCCCTGCGCCATCCCGAGCGAGTCGGCCCAGTCGGCGTAGATCTGCGGGTCGTCCTTCACCAGCGTCGCCAGATGCTCGTACGCATCGGAAGATTCCTTGAAGCGGCCCAGCGCCGCCATCGAGCGCGCGAGGAGGCTCCATCCCTGCACGTCGTCGGGCCGTTCCTTCACCTTCTGCGCGAGGCGTTCCACCATCGAGACGACCTGCGCGTCGCTGGTGGGCGCCTTCATCGCCGCGATCACGGCGGGATCGGCCGCGCGCGGCGTGCCGACGGCGAGATACGTGCCGAATGCCACGAGGGGCACGAGGAAGACGACCGCGACGATCACCGCCCAGGGCTTGCCGCCGCGGATCGGCGCCTCGGCGGCGGCGAGATCCTCGTCGGCGCGCCGCACGAGCTCGGCCACGGCAGTGTCGCGTGCTTCCGCCGGAAGCACGCCGCTCGCCACGTCGGCATCGATCTCGCTGCGCTGCGCGCGCAGCACCTGCAGGTTGGCTTCGGCGGCGGAGGGCGCGGCGCCCGGGCGGGTGCGCAGCAGCGGCACCAGCACGAACGCGAGCGCCACGGCCGTCATCAGCGTGGAGAGGATCCAGAACACGGCCATGGAATCGAAGCGCGCGACGAAGCGTGAGGTAGCAAATTATACCGGACGAGCGCCGCATTCCCCCGCTACAATCCGGCATCCGACGTCGCCAGAAAAGCGGGATCAGGGAGTGAGGCACTACTCGATCCTCGAGTACGCGCGGTTTCGCTGGTTCAAGGCGGCCGTGGTGGTGTCGTTGCTGGCCGCCGCCGTGTATCTCTGGCACGACCCGCCGATCAAGCCCTATGGCGGCAGCTGGCTGGGCTACACGCTCGGCACCCTCGGCGCGCTCCTCATCCTGTGGCTCATGTACTACGGCGTGCGCAAGCGCCGTTACCGCTCCAACGTGGGCACCGTCCAGGGCTGGCTTTCGGCGCACGTCTACCTCGGCACCGCGCTCGTGGTGATCGTGACGCTCCACACCGGCTTCGAGCTGGGCTTCAACGTCCATACCCTGGCATACGTCCTCATGCTCGCGGTGGTCGTGAGCGGCATGTACGGCGTGTTCGTGTATCTCAGGGTGCCCCGGGCCATGACCGAGAACATGGGCGAGGACGCCCTCGAGCAGATCATCCTGCGCATCGGCGACGTGGACCGCGACATGCGGGCTCGCGCCATGGGGTTGCCCGACGAGCTGCTGTCGCTCATCGACCGCTCGGTGAACGAGTCGCGGCTGGGAGGAAGCTTCTGGCGCCTCATGACCGGCGTCGATCTCGGCTGTCCCACGGCCCATGCGGTGCGCGCCTGGCCGGCCATGGCGCGGCGACTCACCGGCGAGACCGCCCGCGTCGACAAGGAGGTCTACGGCCTCCTGCTGCAGAAGCACCAGATGCTCGAGCGCGCGCGCCGCGACCTCAAGCACAAGGCGATCCTCGACCTCTGGCTCTACTTCCACGTGCCGCTCGCCTTCATGTTGCTCGCGGCCCTCACGGTGCACGTGATCTCGGTCTTCATCTACTGGTAGCGCGATGAAGATCCTCGTCACCACCAAGGTAGGCCGCCAGCAGGCCCGCAAGACGGTGAATAGCGAGTGGCTGCGCGTCGGGCGCAACACCAGCTGCGAGATCCACCTTCCCGACCCGCGCGTGCCGCTCGAGCAGGGGATGATCGTCTACCGCGACGGCCTCGTGTACATGGAGGGCGAGAGCGGCAGCCAGGTGATCACGCGCCGCAGCGTGCGTTCCGAGCGCATGCACTACGGCGAGCCGCTGGAAGTCGGACCCTATCGCATCGAGATGACGCCGCCGCCGCCCGGCTACGACGCGGCGCTCAGGGTGGAGCTGGTGCATCCGCTCGAGGCCACGCCCGCGCTCGCCGCGCGCGCCTCGGAGCTCACGCTGGGATCCCTGGGCCTCACGAAGCGCTGGGCCGCATGGCTATGGGCGCTCGCGGTGCTGTTCGTGTTCTTCGTGGTGCCGGCGGGCCGCGTGCTCGACCTGCCCTGGAAGGAGGCGTCGCAGCACGCCGCGTTCGGCGACCGTTTCTGGAATCCGGGGCCGGTGATGCTCGCGCACCAGCCGGTCGAGCCCAGGTGTGGCGCCTGCCACGAGGTCGCCTTCCGGCACGTGAAGGACCGCGCGTGCCTCGAGTGCCACAAGAACATCGGCCATCACGTCGGCCCCGAGATGCAGCCCGCGGCGCTCTTCGAGGGCGCGCGCTGCGCTACCTGCCACCGCGAGCACAAGGGCGTGAAGGCGACCTTCCGTGACGACGACCGCTTCTGCGTCTCGTGCCACCAGGACCTCAAGTCGCACGCGGCCGGCGCGACGGCGGCCAGGGTTTCGGATTTCGCGCGCGACCACCCGGCGTTCCGCGTGACGCTCGACGAGGACGGCGGCAAGCGCCGCGTGCGCCAGGGCGACGCGCCGGTCGCGCAGCAGACGCACCTCAAGTTCCCGCACGCGACTCACCTCGATCCGAAGGGCGTGAAGTCGCCGGTCCAGGGCCGCATCCGGCTCGACTGCTCGAATTGCCACAAGCCCGACGCGTCGAAGCGCGGCTTCGAGCCGATCTCCATGCCGCGCCAGTGCCAGGAATGCCACACGCTGCAGTTCGAGCCCGCGGTCACGACGCGCGAGGTGCCGCACGGCAAGGTCGCCGACGCGCTCACGGTGATCGAGGAGTTCTACGCCAACCTAGCGCTCAAGGGCACGCCCGACAGCTTCCAGAAGGCGTTCGGCGTTCCGGGCGAGGGGCTGCTGCGGCGAGTGGGCGATCCGTCGCCCGCCGAGCGCCAGAACGCGCTCGCGCTCGCGTCGCGCAAGGCGAGGCAGGTCGGAGCCGACCTCGTCGAGGTGCGCGTGTGCAAGACGTGCCACGAGATCGCCTCGGTGAAGTCGGCACAGTCCACCGAGTGGAAGGTCGCGCCCGTCCGGCAGAACATGTCCTTCATGCCGCACGCGCGCTTCGACCACCAGGCGCACCGGCAGACGAAGTGCGCAAGCTGCCACGACGTGCAGTCGTCGAAGAGCTCCGCCGACGTGGCGATGCCCACGATCAAGGCATGCCGCGAATGCCACGGCGGCTCGAGGCCGATCGAGGGCAAGGTGATGTCGAACTGCCTCCTGTGCCACGGCTTCCACGACGCGACGCATCCGTGGAACCCGAACCCGGCAAGGCCGGTGACCAAGGTCGCGGAGGCGACGCATGCGCGCTAGCGCCGCGTTCGCCGCGCTCGCGTTGCTCGCCGCCTGCGGGGGCGGAGGCGGTGGGTCGGGGTCCTCGCAGGTCACCGCGACACCGCAGGATTACCTCACGATCGACGATGTCCGCCACGTCATGGGGCAGGCGGTCGCCGAGGCGACCGCGCGCGGCCTGCCGGCGACGTTCGCGGTCGTCGACCGCGTCGGCAACCTGCTGGCGAGCTACTCGATGCCCGGCGCGCCCAACGCCGTCGTCATCACGAGCGGCGAATCCGAGGACGGCATCGAGACGCCCGGGAAGCCCATGGTGCCCTCGACGCTCGCCGCCATCTCCAAGGCGATCACCGGCGCGTACCTCTCGTCGGGCGGGAACGCCTTCACCACGCGCACGGCGAGCCAGATCGTCCAGCAGCACTTCGATCCCGACGAATCGCAGCAACCCTCGGGCCCGCTCTACGGCGTGCAGTTCTCGCAGCTGTCGTGCTCGGACGTGAACCGCAACACGACGCAGGGCGACGTGGGTCCGAAGCGCTCGCCGCTGGGACTCGCGGCGGATCCCGGCGGATTGCCGCTGTACAAGAACGGCGTGCTGGTGGGCGGCATTGGCGTGGAGCTCGACCGCCTCTATACCCTCGACCGCGTCATCACCGACGTCGACACCGCGCCGGAGGAGCTGATCGCGGTGGCGGGCACGTTCGGCTTCGCCGCCCCGGACGACATCCGCGGAAATCGCATCACGGCCGATGGCCGCACGTTCCGGTACGTCGATTCGGAAAACCTCCTCAGCAACCCCGCGACCGCACCGCCGCTGCCGGTGGACGCGCCACAGCTCGTGGCAGGCTACTCGACGGCCGCCATCCGCAACGGCACGCTCTTCGGCAGCGTCGCGTCCGGCGTGCGCGTGGATACGGCTGCGTTCGCGGCCAACGGCGGCTGGATCCTGGTCGATTCGAGCGGCACGCCGCGCTTTCCGCCGCGCGCCTCGTTCGATGGAGCGCTCTCGGCCAACGACGTTGCGGCGCTGCTGGACGAGGCGCTGTCGATCGCGCGCCGCGCCCGCGGCCAGATTCGCCGTCCGCTCGGCTCTTTCGCCGAAGTCTCCATCTCGGTCGTGGATGTCCATGGAGACATCCTCGGGCTCGTTCGCACCGCGGACGCGCCGGTGTTCGGCATCGACGTCGCGGTGCAGAAGGCGCGGACCGCGATGTTCTTCTCGCTGCCGGCCGCAGGCGGGTTGCTGCGGGCCGCGCCGCCCGCGCTCTATCTCGGCTCCGGCCGCTTCTCGTCGATCGGCGCCTACGCGGATGCGCTCGACGCCTTTCTCGGAAGGCCCGGGCTCGATGGCAGCGTCGCCTGGACGCCGCGCGCGGTGGGCAACGTGCACCGCCCGATGTTTCCGGACGGCATCGACGGCACGCCGAACGGTCCGCTCTCCACGGCGATCCCGAACTGGAGTCCCTTCAATCCGGGGCTGCAGCTCGACCTGGTGAACAACCAGCTCGCGCGCGGCATCGCGCTGGGCGACCTCACCGAGGGCTGCGCGGGCCGGCCGGTGTACAACATCGCCAATCCGCCCGACACGCAGATCCGCGAGCTGCGCAACGGCATCCAGATCTTCCCGGGCGGCGTGCCGATCTATCGCGGCTCGCAGCTCGTGGGCGCCATCGGTGTCTCCGGCGACGGCGTGGACCAGGACGACATGATCGCGGCGCTCGCGGTGGTAAACGCGTCACGACGGACCGGCTCGCCCTTCGGCCATGCGCCGGCGGCGATGCGAAGCGACCAGCTCACGCCGCTCGGCACGCGGCTTCGCTACGTGCAATGCCCGCAATCGCCGTTCAACGGATCGACCGAGCAGAATGTTTGCGCCGGCCTTTAGCGTGATGCTCGCCGCGATCGCGCCCGCGCCGGCGGCGGACGAGCCGATGCCGCCGCCCGCGGATCCCGATCGCGAGGTGGCGCCGCGGCGCCCGGGCCCGAGCGAGCCGCTGCGCTACTTCCCGCCGCCGGTCGATCCGCTGCAGGTTCCCCCGCCGATGCCCGCGGCTCCGCGCGAGACGCTGCCCGTCGCCGACCGCTGGCGCATCATGAAGGCGCTCGGCGTCGACTCGCCGTGGTACGACCCGTACAACCCGAACTGGCTCAAGGGCGACTTGCCGTTCGCACGCGACTGGTTCGCCAACGTGGGCGTGGTATCGGACACGCTTCTCGAGGCGCGGCGGCTTCCGACTCCCGTCGGGGCGCAGGCCACCGACCGCCCCGGCAGCGTCGATGTGTTCGGCCGCGGCAAGCAGTCGACGCTCGCCGAGACGCTGATCGTCTCGATGTCGCTCATCAAGGGCGACACCACCTTCCGGCCGCCGGACTACGAGTTTCGTCTGGTGCCGGTGTTCAACGTGAACCGTACCGACGTGGAGGAGATCCGCGCGCTGCGCGTCGACCCGCGCGAGGGCACGACGCGCACCGACAACCACGTGGGCCTGCAGGAGGCCTTCGCCGACGTCCACCTGCGCAACGTTTCCGACCGCTACGACTTCGACTCCGTGCGCGTGGGCATCCAGCCGTTCAACTCGGATTTCCGCGGCTTCCTGTTCAACGACGTGCCGGTGGGCGTGCGGCTGTTCGGCACGCGCGACAACAACCGCTGGCAGTACAACCTCGCGTGGTTCCGGCGCCTGGAGAAGGACACCAACTCGGGACTCAACGACGTCATGGCGCGCCCGCGTGACGACGACCTGTTCGTCGCGAACGTGTACCACCAGGATTGGCCGCGGCCGGGGTTCACCTCGCAGGCGAGCGTCATCGTGGACGTGAACCGCGAGGGCAAGCGAGGCCAGTTCTACGACGCCAACGGTTTCCTCGTGCGTCCGGCGGTGCAGGGCGACTCGCGGCCGCACGACTACACCGTGACGTACCTCGGGTACAGCGGCGACGGCCACTTCGATCGCTGGAATCTCTCGACCTCCGTCTACCTGGCGTTCGGCCACGACGACCGCAATCCGCTCGCGCAACGCAGCCAGGCGATCCGCGCCGGATTCGCCGCCGCGGAGCTCTCGCGCGATTTCAGCTGGGTGAGGCTGCGCCTGAATGCGCTCTTCCAGTCCGGCGACAAGGATCCGTTCGACGGCAAGGCCACGGGCTTCGACGCGATCCTCGAGAACCCGCAGTTCGCCGGCGCCGACACGAGCTTCTGGATCCGGCAGGCGGTGCCGCTCATCGGGGGAGGCGGGGTGGCGCTGTCGGGGCGCAACGGCGTGCTCGCGAGCCTGCGGTCGTCGAAGGACCAGGGGCAGTCGAACTTCGTGAACCCGGGATTGATGCTGCTCGGCGCCGGCGTGGACGTGGACCTGATGCCGCAACTGCGGTTGATCGGCAACCTCTCGTACCTGCGATTCGCCGATACCACGGTGCTGGGCGTGCTGCGCAACCAGGCGCCGCCGTCGAAGGACATCGGCGTCGACGTGTCCGCCGCGGTCCAGTGGCGCCCCTTCATGTCGCAGAACATCGTGCTCAACGCGTCCGCGGCCGCGTTGTTGCCGGGAAAGGGACTGAAGCAGCTCTACGACGAGGGCCAGCGCGGCCCGCAGTACTCAGTGCTGGTCAACCTGATTGCGACGTTCTAGATGACTAAAGCCGGAAACACGGAATGCACGGAGAAGCGCGGAGGACACGGAGAAGTGATTCGTGGGATCCGTGGCTGGCGGAATCATCTGCGTCATTTCCGCATGCTTTCCGTGTCCTCCGTGCTGCTCATTTCCGTGTCCTCCGTGTTTCCGGCCGTAATCGCGCCACCCGCGCCGGAGAAACAGACCGTGGCCGAGGCCGACGCGAAATCCACGGGGTGCATGAGCTGCCACACGGCGACCGACAGGCACACCATGCACCAGAATCCCGGCGTGGTGCTGGGCTGCACCGATTGCCACGGCGGCGATGCGAGGGTGACGAAGCCCGAGGGCGCGAAGCGCGAGGACGGCAATTACCTGGCGGCGCTGCGGCTCGCGCACGTGCTGCCGCGCGACGAGCGCGCGTGGCATTGGCCGTCGAGTGCCACGCCCGAGCGCACCTACACCTTGCTCAACCGGGAGAGCCCCGAGTTCGTGCGCTTCATCAATCCGGGTGACTTGCGCGTGGCGCGCGAGGCGTGCGGCGCGTGCCACCTCGCCATCATCCAGGCCTCGGAACGAAGCCTCATGGCGACCTCGGCCATGCTGTGGGGCGGGGCGGCGTACAACAACGGGATCCTCCCGTACAAGCGCTACGTCCTCGGCGAGTCGTACACGCGCGACGGCCAGGGGGCCTCGATCGTGAACCCGGTGAAGCCCGACTCGTTCCTCGCGAGCAAGGGGATCCTGCCGTCGCTCACGGCGATGCCCGCGTGGGAGACGGTGCCGCCCGGCGACGTCTTCCGCGTATTCGAGCGCGGCGGGCGCGTGATCTCGAGCCAGTTCCCCGAGATCGGGCTGCCCAACAGCTCCGGCGCGCTGCAGAAGCTCGACGAGCCCGGCCGCCCCGACATCCGCCAGTCCAATCGGGGGCCCGGCACGGGCAGCCGCATCGCCGTGCCGGTGATCAACATCACCAAGACGCGCCTCAACGACCCGCACCTGTGGTTCATGGGCACCAACGACCAGCCCGGCGACTATCGCGCGTCGGGTTGCAGCGCGTGCCACGTGGTGTACGCCAACGACCGAGACGCCGGTCACGCCGCGGTCTACGCGCGTTTCGGCCACAAGGGCGAGACGGCGACGACCGACCCGACGATCCCGAAGGGCGAGGCGGGTCATCCGATCCGGCACGAGTTCACGCGCGCCATCCCGTCGTCGCAGTGCATGGTCTGCCACATGCACCAGCCGAACATCTTCCTCAACAGCTACTACGGCACGATCATGTGGGACTACGAGTCCGACGCGCCGTCCATGTGGCCGAAGCAGCAGAAGTACCCGACGGATGCCGAGGCGCGCCGCATCCTCGATCGCAATCCCGAAGAGGCATCGATCCGCGGCCTGTGGGGCGATCCGAAGTTCCTCGAGGAGGTCTCCAGGCTCAACCCCACGCTCAAGGAAACGCAGTTCGCGGATTACCACGGCCACGGCTGGAACTTCCGCGCGGTGTTCAAGCGCGATCGAAAGGGGGCGCTGCTGGATGCGAAGGGAGCGGTCGTCTCCGACACCGACCCCGACAAGTTCAAGAAGGCGGTGCACCTCAAGTCGATCCACCTGGAGCTGGGGTTGCACTGCGTCGACTGCCACTTCGCGCAGGACATGCACGGAAACGGCCACATCTATGGCGAGGTGGCGGCGGCGGTCGAGATCGATTGCGCCGATTGCCACGGCACGGCGGACAAATACCCGACGCTGCGGACTTCGGGACCCGCGGCGCGGCCCGGCGGTCTCGACATGACGCTCCTGCGCACCCAGGATGGGCGGCGGCGCTTCGAGTGGGTCGGTGAAAAGCTCGTCCAGCGTTCGGCGCTCGACCCGAACCTCGAGTGGACGATGACGCTGGTGAAGGACACGGTCACGCCGGGAAATCCGAAGTACAACGCCAAGGCCGCGCGCGCGAAGCTCGAGAAGGCGCCCGACGGCGGCATGGCGCACGGCAACGACAAGATGACCTGCTTCTCGTGCCACCTGTCGTGGACCACGAGCTGCGCGGGTTGCCACCTGCCCATCCAGGCCAACTGGAAGACCGAGCGCGCGCACTACGAGGGCGGCGAGACACGCAACTACGCCACTTACAACCCGCAGGTGGCGCGCGACGACATGTTCCAGCTCGGGCGCCACGGCCCGGTGAAGGGCTCGCGCATCACGCCGGTGCGATCGTCGTCGGCGCTGGTGCTCTCGTCGACCAACATCAACCGCGAGAAGATCTACATCCAGCAGCCGCCGGTCTCGGGCGGCGGCTACTCGTCCCAGGCCTTCGCGCCGCATTATCCGCACACCGAGCGCAAGACCGAGACCAAGGGCTGCACCGACTGCCACGTCTCGGCGGCGAACGACAACAATGCCATCATGGCGCAGCTCCTCCTGCAGGGGACGAACTTCGTGAACTTCGTGGGCTTCAATGCCTGGATCGGCGAGGAGCGCCACGTCGAGGCGGTGCAGGTCACGGAGTGGGACGAGCCTCAGGCGGTGATCGGCAGCTACCTGCATCGCTACGCCTATCCCGATTGGTACGCGCAGCACCAGGAGCGCGGGCGCCGCCTTCCGGAAGCGCACGACCACGGCTCCGGCGGCTCGGTGGGATGCGTGGCGCTTCGCGGCGAGTATCTCTTCGCGGCCGAGGGCGCCGGCGGGCTTCGCGTCTACGACGTCGCCAACATCGCCAACAAGGGAGTGTCGCAGCGCATCGTCACGGCGCCGTTCTCGCCGCTGGGACATGAGACCCACGTCGCCTCGAAAGCCGCCTCGTGCGTGGCGCTGCCTACCAACCAGCCCATCAATCCCAGCCGCAACGCCACGGAGCTCGCGCGCGGGACGAACCAGGAACAGCCGATGCATCCGATCTACCGCTACGCCGTCGTGGCGGATGCGCAGGAAGGCCTGATCCTCGTCAACGTGGAGACGCTCGCGGACGGCGAGCCGCGCAACAACTTCCTTTCGCGCGCCGCCACCTGGAACCCGGATGGAGTGCTCACCGGGGCGCGCCACGTGATCCTCGGCGGCCACTACGCGTACGTGGCGACGCCGAAAGCCCTGGTGATCGTGAACCTCGACGACCCGCTCGAGCCGAAGCTCGCCGCGCAGGTCGCGCTCGACGGCGCCCGCTCGATGGCATTGCAGTTCCGCTACCTTTTCGCCACCACCGCGGCAGGCCTCGAGGTGCTCGACGTGACGATTCCCGAACGGGCGCGCCGCGTGGAAGGCGCGCGCGTGGCGCTCGCTGACGCGCAGGGAATCTATGTCGCGCGGACCTATGCGTACGTGGCGGCGGGACGCGAGGGCCTCGCGATCGTCGACGTCGAGCGGCCCGAGGCGCCGAGGCTTCTCACCCGGTTCGACGCGGACGGGAAGCTCGACGACGCGCGCGACGTGATCGTGGGATCGACGAACGCGTCGCTCTTCGCTTATGTCGCGGATGGAAAGAACGGGCTCAAGGTCCTGCAGCTCACCGCGCCCGACACCCAGCCGCGCTTCTACGGCTTCAGCCCCGAGCCGCGGCCGCAGCTCATCGCGTGGCGCGCGACTGCCTCGCCCGCGATGTCGCTCTCGAAGGGCCTCGATCGCGATCGCGCCGTCGACGAGACCGGCCACCAGATCGCCGTCTTCGGCCGC
>Ga0105242_10002435_pt1 | contig 14617 bp, 13 predicted proteins | sample KBSM24metaG_FD_81521 | JGI IMG/M metagenome (GOLD analysis project Ga0105242, IMG submission 81521) | Miscanthus rhizosphere microbial communities from Kellogg Biological Station, Michigan, USA - KBS M2-4 metaG | ecosystem: Host-associated > Plants > Roots > Rhizosphere > Soil | place...
ATCCAGCGCCACCGCGGCCTCCAGGCCCAGGCGCGACAGCACGGCGGCGGCCCGGTCCGTGGCGCGCCCGCCCTCCTCGCTGTCGAAGACGATGGCGCCCTCCTCCAGCAGGTGGTCGGCCATCGCCACGCCCAGGCGGCCGGCCAGGTGGTCGTAGCAGGTGCGCGCCATGCGCAGCGCCGCATCGCGCGGCCCCGCCACCACGGCAGGCGGCGGCACGGCCGCGGGGCGCACGGAGAACTGCATCAACCCTTCGAGCAGCCGCGCCACGTCGGCACCCGCCAGGCCGTGGTAGCGGTGCCGCCCCTGGCTGCGCACCACCAGCAGGCCGGCCTCCGCCAGCAGCGACAGATGCCGGCTGGCGGTGGCCGGGGCGATGCGTGCCGCGCCGGCCAGCTCGCGTGCGGTGAGCGCACGCCCGTCCATGAGGGCCAGCAGCATGGCCGCGCGGGCGGGTTCGCCGATGAGCCCGGCCAGGCGGGCGATCTGGTTGGTGTTCACGCTCCGCAGTGTGCCGCAGGCGGCCTCCGTCACGCTTCGCTCCCGGGCGAAGCATCCCGCGCGGCGCGGCCCGTCCAATGGACCGGCGCGCGGTGCATGCCTCCTCCCCGGCATGCACCACGCCATTCCCACCCACCTTCAGAAGGAATGCACGCTATGTCCATCACCTGCTTCATCCGCTACGAGATCGATCCCTTCCAGGTCGATGCCTTCCGCGACTACGCCGAGCACTGGGGCCGCATCATCCCGCGCTGCGGCGGCCACCTCGTGGGTTATTTCCTGCCCCACGAGGGCAGCAACTTCGAAGCCTGGGGCCTGATCGCCTTCGACAGCCTGGCCGCCTACGAGGCCTACCGGGCACGCCTGCGCGCCGACCCCGAAGGCCATGCCAACTTCGAGCGGGCGCAGCGCCAGCGCTTCATCCTGCGCGAGGAACGCCGCTTCGCCATGGCCGTGCCAGGCACCGTCGGCAGGCAGGCCGAGGGAGCGGCGCCATGATCGCCGTGATCTTCGAAGCCCTGCCCTCGGCCCCGGGCCGGGCGGAATACCTCGCGCACGCCGCAGCCCTGCACGCTGAGCTGCAGGATATGGATGGGTTCCTGGGGCTGGAACGCTTCGAGAGCCTGGGCACGCCCGGCAAGCTGCTGTCGCTGTCCTTCTGGCGCGACGAGGCCGCAGTGGCGCGCTGGCGCGGCCATGCCGGCCACCGCGACGCCCAGGCCGCCGGCCGCGGCGGCGTCTTCACGGACTACCGGCTGCGCGTGGCCCGCGTGCTGAGGGACTACGGCCTGAACGACAGGAAGGGCGCTCCGGACGGCGCAGGCGCCCCGCCCGGCATGGCCTGACCGTCACCCCTCCGCCGCGGCCACGGGCCGTGGATCGTGCGGCGGCAGCGCCGCCGCCTGCGCGACCCACCGCTGCAGCGCCTCGGGCGGCAGCGCCCGGCTGAAGAAATAGCCCTGCACCTCGTCGCAGTCCAGCGACTCCAGCATGCGCAGCGTGGCCGCGTCCTCCACCCCCTCGGCCACCACCTGCAGCCCGAGCGTGTGGCCCAGGCCGATCATGGCGCGCGTGATCGCCATGTCGGCCGGGCTCGCGAGCATGTCGCGGATGAAGGACTTGTCCACCTTCAGCTTGTCGATCGCGAAGCGCTTCAGGTAGGCCAGGCTCGAATAGCCGGTGCCGAAGTCGTCGATGGCCAGCTGCACGCCCAGCTGCTTGAGCGCCGCGAGCTGCCCCTGCGCCATGCCGGCGTTGTCCATGAGCTGCGATTCGGTGATTTCCAGCTCGAGGCAGCTGGCCGGCATGCCGTGGAGCGACAGCAGCGCAGCGATGTCGGGCACCAGCTGCGGATCGGCCAGCTGCGCGGCCGAGAGGTTCACCGACACCGGCAGGCCCGCGAGCCCCCCGCCGGCTTCCGACGCGCGCCACAGCGCCCACTGCGCGCAGGCCTGGTCCAGCACCCAGGCGCCGATGGCCCGGATGAGCCCGGCCTCTTCCGCGATCGGGATGAACTCGCCCGGCAGCACCTCGCCCAGCGACGGATGGCGCCAGCGCAGCAGCGCCTCCACGCCTGTGGGCTGGCAGGTGCGGGCGGACATGCGCGGCTGATAGTGCAGCGCGAACTCCCGGCGCTCCAGCGCGCGCCGCAGCGACTGCTCCATGGCCTGCCGGGCCTGCACGCGCTGGTCGGTCTCCAGCGAATAAAGGCGTGCCATGTCGCGGCCGGCGGTCTTGGCCTCGTACATGGCCGCGTCGGCGCGGCGCATGAGCTCATCCAGATCGCCGCCGTCCCCCGGAAAGACGGCGATGCCCACGCTGCATGACACGTTGAGCTCATGGCCCTCGACCATATGGCTCTGGCGGATCAGCGGGATCAGCCGGCGCTCCACCGCCTGCAGCACATCGGCTGGGCCCTCCACGTCCCGCATGATGATGACGAATTCGTCGCCGCCCAGCCGGCTCACCGTGTCGCAATGGCGCGTGGCCTGCGTCAGCCGCGCCGCCACCGAGCGCAGCAGCCCGTCGCCGATGTGGTGGCCCAGCGTGTCGTTGATGGCCTTGAAGCGGTCGAGATCGATGAAGAGCACCCCCACCCGCTCCTCGTTGACGCTGGCCTGCGCCAGCGCAGCCTGCAGCCGCTGCACGCACAGCGAGCGGTTGGGCAGCTCGGTCAGCACGTCGTGGTGCGCGAGGAACTGGATGCGCTCCTCGTTGCGCTTGCGGTCGGTGATGTCCAGGGCGATGCCGATGTGGTTGGTGACCGCCCCGCCCTTGCCGCCCTCGCGCACGGCCGACACCATCAGCCAGGCCGGATAGGTATCGCCCGAGCGGCGGCGCAGTCGCACCTCGCCCTGCCAGGACTCCTTGTCCTGCAGCGTGCGGGCGATGACGACGCCCAGGGGCGGATCGCTCTCGTCCTCCAGAAGGAAGTCCAGGCTCTCGCCGAGCAGCTCGTAGAAGTCGTGGTGCGTGCTGCGGCAGAAGGCGCGGTTCACGCTCAGGATGCGCTGATCGGCCGACATGATGATGATGCCCTCGGAAGAGGCTTCGAACACCTTGGCCCAGAGCTCCAGCCGTTGCTCCATCAGCTTCAGCACGTTGATCGGCGTGAAGGCGGTTAGCATGGCCTCGCGCCCCTGGAATTGCAGCCGGCGCGCGGAGAGCACGGCCCAGAGCGGCTCGGCGCTGCCCTTCCAGTGCACCTCGAATTCATCGACCACGCCCTGGTCCGCCAGGCGCTGGAAGAATCGCGCGCGCACGCTGGGATCGAGGCCCCGGCGCCAGGGGTCCCGCACCGTGCCGTGGAGCCAGGACATGGCCGGTTCGTTGGCGTGCAGCACTTCGTGCTCGGGCACCGAGGTGACCACCATCGGGATGGGGAAGGCCTCCACCAGCTCGCGCTGCGCCTCGGCGGCACGGGCGCTGGCGGCCAGCTCCTGCTGCAGCAGGCGCTCGCGATCCAGCTGCGCCAGCATGCTGTTGAAGGCCGTCACCAGGCGGCCGATCTCGTCGCTGCTGCTCCAGTGCGCGCGCAGGCTGTGGTCGCCGGTCCGGCGCACCTCGTCGGCCACGCGGGACAGCTGCTGCAGCGGCTTGGCGATCTGCCGCGCCACCAGCGTGACCACGCTCAGGATGCAACCCAGCAGCAGCAGGGCCGTGCCCATGTGCAGCCACATGCGGGCGAAAAGGTCATCCACCCGCGTGTGGAGCAGGCCGTCGAGCTGCAGCGTGCCCTGCTCCCAGGCCACCTGCAGATTGCCCAGCAGGGCGCGCTGGCGGTCCGGCAGTACGGCCTGGGCCGCCTGCGTGTCGCCCTGCGCGATGGCTTGCAGCAGCGCCTGGAAGTCGGCGCCCGCCGCCGCCAGCGCCTGCCGCTGCTGAGCCAGCGCAGAGCGCAGGGCGGGCGAACCGGCGATGAAGGCCTGGTTGTAGTCCGAGTCGATGCCGACCATCACCGCGTCCAGCCGGCCCGCGAGCGTGAGCAGTTCCCCCGAACGATGCGCGGAGGACGTGCCCGGCCGCGCGGGCTGTTCCATGAAGCCGGCGATGTCGTGCGTGACCTGCAGCAGCTCCGGAAAGCGCAGCAGGATGAGCGACATCACGTAGTAGCTGTCCAGGTCGGGGTCGAGGATCAGGTTGGACTGGTTGCCCACGGTGGTCATCAGCTCCCGGCCTTCGCTCAGCAGGCGGGCACGCCCGGCATCGCGGGGCGCAGCGCGCGCCGCAGAGCCTGCGGCCGGGCGCAGCAATGCCTCGAAGCGCTGCGCGCTGTCCGTGGTCTTGAGCAGGCCGTCGTACTGCGAGCGCACGCGCTGCAGGCGCTCCACGACCAGGGTCGGCGGGCGGCCGTCTTCATGGAGGAAGGCATCCAGCAGCGCATCGCGCACCACCGAGGCATAGGCCGTGCCCACGATCTCCTTGCGCGCGAAATCGATGGCCAGGAATTTCTCGTGAATCAGAATGCCCGACACGTAGATCACCGCCGTCAGATCGAGCAGGTAGATGAGCATGAGCTTGCGGCCCACGCTGAGCCGGCCCAGCCAGCGGGAAACTCTTTGCACGATGGACATGTGATGAAAACCCCGGTGGGGGACGCCGTGAAGCGACCTGTGGAACGAGCGGAAAAGTGTAGCCAGGCCCTGGATGGACGAGATGTTGCGTGCGATGTCCCAGGAGCGAAGCAAGAGCCAAGCCCGGAACGCCCGAAAGACGCCTTCCGGCGTACTCCAAGGCGATCCCGGGCCATGTCAGAGCAACCTGCGCATCGCCAATACCGCAAGCCCGCTATAATCTCGGGCTTTGCTGGCAAACCCCGTCGGCCAATACTAGTTATAGACGGGGAATTTTCGCCGCGTACGGCTTTCAGGCCCGATCTCCTGGAAACCCTCTGCCGGCACATTTTGGAAAAATTGAGCTAATGACCACCATTCGCGTTAAAGAGAACGAACCCTTCGACGTGGCGCTGCGCCGCTTCAAGCGCACCATCGAAAAACTGGGCCTGCTGACCGACCTGCGCGCCCGCGAGTTCTACGAAAAGCCCACCGCAGAGCGCAAGCGCAAGAAGGCTGCCGCCGTCAAGCGCCACTACAAGCGCGTGCGCAGCATGCAGCTGCCCAAGAAGCTGTACTGATCCAGACAGCCGGCCTCACCGCCGAAAACCCGCGCTAGGGACGCCAAGCGCGGGTTTTTTCGTTGATCGGGTTTGCCCAAACGCTTTCCGGTGCCCTGCCGCCAGCGCCGTGCGCAAGACCTTGCGTCCACACGAAAGCCTTTGGGCAAAACCTGTCCATCGTCATCCACCGACAGAAAGCATCCCTATGAGCCTCAAGGACCAGATCACCGAAGACATGAAGACCGCGATGCGCGCCAAGGATTCCGAGCGCCTGGGCACCATCCGCCTGCTGCAGGCCGCCATGAAGCAAAAGGAAGTCGATGAGCGCGTCGCGCTCGACGACGCAGCCATCGTCGCCATCGTGGACAAGCTCATCAAGCAGCGCAAGGACTCCATCGCCGCTTTCGAAGGCGCGGGCCGCCAGGATCTGGCCGACAAGGAAAAATCCGAAATGACCGTGCTGCAGGCCTACCTGCCCGAGCGCATGTCGGCCGAAGAAGTGACCGCCGCCGTCAAGGCCATCGTGGCCGAGCTGGGCGCCTCGGGCCCCGGCGACATGGGCAAGGTGATGGGCGCGGTCAAGACGCAGTTGGCTGGCAAGGCCGACATGGGCCAGGTGTCCGCCGCCGTGAAGGCCGCGCTGGCCGGCTGACCGGCCTGAGCCCACAGCGCCGTGTTCGCACGACGCCACCCGGCCTGACGCCGGACACCGCACGCCTGGCGCCGGATGCGGGCACTCCACCCCCGGAGTGCCGGCATTTTTCTTGGCGGCTACGCCGGGGCGCGATCGCCGGCATCAGGCCGGCCCCCGCCCCCACGCACGGCCCGGGCGACGTATTCCTCCAGGAACTCCACGCACACACGCACCTTGGCGGAACGGTCCAGCCGCGTCGGGTAGACCGCCCAGATGTTGGCCTCCTGCTGCCATTCGGGCAGCACGCGCACCAGCCGGCCCGATTCCAGCTCGTCGCCCACATCCCACAGCGAGCGCAACACGATGCCGCGCCCATCCACGGCCCACTGCACGGCCATCTCGCCGTTGTTGGCCGACAAGGGGCCGCGCACCTTGACCGTGTGCTCGGTCGAACCGCTGCGCAGCCGCCACACGCCGAAAGGGTGGTCGCGCTCCTTGATGACCAGGCAATCGTGGGCGGACAGCTCCGCCACCGTGCGCGGCACGCCCTGGCGCGCCAGATAGGCCGGCGCGGCACAGAGCACGCGGTGGTTGCTGCCCAGCCGCCGCGCGATGAGGTGGGGTGCGATCTCGTCGCCCACCCGCACGTCCAGATCGAAGCCTTCGCCCGCCACATCCACCAGCCGGTCGAACACCTCCAGGCGCACCTGCAGCGCCGGATGCCGTTCCACTAGGCTGGAGAGCGCCGGCGCCAACACCCGCCGGCCGAAGCCGAAGCTGCAGCTCACCCGCAGCAGGCCGCGCGGCTCGCGGCGCGTGACGGCCACCTCCTGCATCAGCTGGTCCACGTCGTCGAGGATGCGCTGCGCCCAGTGGAAGACCCGCTCGCCCTCCTCCGTCACCGCCACGCGGCGCGTGGTGCGGTGCAGCAGCTTGACGGCCAGGTCCTCTTCCAGCATCCGGATGCGCTTGCTCACATAGGCCGGTGACACGCCCAATTCCACCGCCGCATCGGCGAAGCTGGATTTGCGCGCCACCACGGTGAAGACGCGCAGGTCGTCGGTCGCAGGAAATTTATGCACGATGTGTGAACAATGATACCACAGGAAGGCCATTGCATGGATCCGGGCGCAGCACAACAATGCAGCCATGCCGTCGGTTTTCGCAGTCAGGCGCCGCCGGCCCCACGTCATTGGAGACACCACCATGCAAGCACCCATCACCACCCGCATCGCAGTCCTCGCCGGCGACGGCATCGGCAAGGAAGTCATGCCCGAAGGCCTGCGCGTGCTGCGCGCTGCGGCCCAGCGCTTCGGCATCGACCTGCAGGTCACCGAGTTCGCATGGGCGAGCTGCGACTACTACGCCGAGCACGGCCAGATGATGCCGGACGACTGGAAGGCCCAGCTCAAGGGCTTCGATGCGATCTACTTCGGCGCCGTGGGCTGGCCGGCCACCGTGCCCGACCACGTCTCGCTCTGGGGCTCGCTGCTGAAGTTCCGGCGCGAGTTCGACCAGTACATCAACCTGCGCCCCGTACGCCTCTTCGAAGGCGTGCCCTGCCCGCTGGCGGGCCGCAAGCCCGGCGACATCGACTACTTCGTCGTGCGCGAGAACACCGAAGGCGAATACACATCGCTCGGCGGCATCATGTACGAGGGCACCGACCGCGAGATCGTGATCCAGGAATCGGTCTATTCGCGCAAGGGCGCCGAGCGGCTGCTCCGGTTCGCCTTCGATCTGGCCCAGAGCCGCGCCAGGAAGCACGTGACCCTGGCCACCAAGAGCAACGGCATCGCCATCAGCATGCCCTGGTGGGACCAGCGCGCCGACGCCATCGCCCAGGACTACCCCGAAGTGACGCTGGACAAGCAGCACATCGACATCCTCACCGCGCGCTTCGTGCTGCAGCCCGGGCGCTTCGACGTGGTGGCCGCCACCAACCTGTTCGGCGACATCCTCTCGGACCTGGGGCCGGCCACCACCGGCACCATCGGCCTGGCGCCCTCGGCCAACCTCAACCCCGAGCGCAGCTTCCCGAGCCTCTTTGAGCCCGTGCACGGCTCGGCGCCGGACATCTACGGCAAGAACATCGCCAACCCGATCGCCATGATCTGGTCGGGCGCGCTGATGCTGGACTTCCTCACGCAGGGCCAGGGCGCGGGGCGCCAGGCGCACGATGCCATCGTGGCGGCGATCGAGGAGGTGATCAGGAGCGGCCCGCGCACGCCGGATCTGGGCGGCTCGGCGAGCACCACCCAGGTCGGCGAGGCCATCGCGAAGGCCGTGGCTGCAGGCTGAGCCGGTACCCACCCGGCAAGAGAGGCTGGCGCAGGCAGCCGACCTTCCCGGGGACGGCAACAAACAGCCGCAAAGACACCTGCGGCGCATGCCTTGAGGCCGCTCGCTAAACTCCTGCGTTTTCTTCCACGAGAGCAGGATTGACGGCATGCGCCTGACCGCCTTGTTGCGCCCCTTTGCCTTCCTGAGCCTGGCGGCACTGGCCGCCTGCAGCAGCACCACACCCACCCAGCGCTCCGACGCCACTGCGGCCACCCCCACGCAGACGGCGGCCGCCGGCGTGCCGCCCGTCAAGATCGGCATCGCCCTGGGCGGCGGCGCCGCCAAGGGCTTCGCGCACATCGGCGTCATCAAGATGCTGGAAGCCAATGGCTTCGCGCCCGCCGTGGTGGCGGGCACGAGCGCAGGCAGCGTGGTGGGAGCGCTCTACGCCAGCGGCATGAGCCCTTTCGAGATGCAGGAAAAAGCCGTGGCGCTGGACGAATCCCAGATCCGCGACCTGCAACTGTCTTCGGGCGGCCTGCTGCAAGGCCAGAAGCTGGAAGACTACGTGAACGCGCAGGTCCACAACGTTCCGCTGGAAAAGCTTGCCAAGCCTTTCGTGGCCGTCGCCACGCGGCTGGAGGACGGCGAGCGTACCGTCTTCGCACGCGGCAACACCGGGCAGGCCGTGCGCGCCTCCAGCAGCATTCCGGGCGTCTTCCAGCCCGTGACCATCGGCAAATATCACTTCGTGGATGGCGGCGTGGTCAGCCCCGTGCCGGTGGATGCCGCGCGCCAGCTGGGGGCGGACATCGTCATCGCCGTGGACATCTCCAGCAAGGCGCGCGGCAAGGCTCCAGGCGACATGCTGGGCACGGTGGGCCAGTCGATCGCCATCATGGGTCAGAAGCTGGGCCAGGCAGAGCTGTCACGGGCCGACGTCGTCATCCGGCCGGAGGTGCTGGACATCGGCGCGGCGGACTTCAGCCAGCGATCCAGCGCCATCCTGGAAGGGGAAAAGGCCGCGCTCGCCGCCATGCCACGCATTCGGGCACGGGTGGCCCAGTTGCAGGCAGAGCGGGCCCAGGCGTCACGCCTGGCCCAGCAGCAGGCGGCCGATGCGCAATATCGCGCCTGCCTGGAAAACCGCTCGCGGATCAGAAAGCTGGCCGAAATGGCCGGGCTGGACGACACCTGCACGCCGCCTGCTGGCTATAAACCCTGACGGAGCCACCGCAGGCACGCCCGCCAACGAAACACCAGCCCCGGGCAGCCTTGCCTGAAGGTAGAAGCCCGATCAACGGGCCACGCCGCCCATCATCGGCTTCGACTCGGTCCGCATGGCGATTTCGTGCCGACCGGAGCCAGAAGCCGGAGAAGCGACAGTCTGCTGCTCCAGCACCGGGAAACTGGAAAAGAGCGCTCCTCGCAGTTCACTGCCTTCAAGCTTGAAGGCCACGACGGTCACCACCGCCACCACGGCAATGGCTGCTGCGATCCAGAACACGCGCACATCACCCATGCCATCAGCGGCAGAGCTGCGCTGGCTTGCCGAATCGGCCGGGACCATGGTGTCTGAGAGATGGCGCATAGGAGACTCCCGTAAGGTTCGCAACATTTTTCAAGTCACGTGTGCAAAGTTAGCCGCTGTCCTGGCAAGGGCGTGTCAGACGCTTTCCTGTGCTGTCGCCATGCCCTTGATAGCGTCTGCCCGGCGCAACGGGCGCCTCCACCGTCCTCTGCTGCGGCGGCCTGCCGTCCTACGGCAGGCCACTGCCACCCCATCCACACTCGATCTCGTCGATACCCCTCGACACCTCCCTCCCTTGCGAAGCTCGCAAGTTGACCCGCCCCTCGTGGCGGGTCTCTTTTTTGGTGGGGTGCGATGTTTCAGCGGGAGGCCATCTGCATGAAGCCGATGAGCCGCCCCGCAAACGCGAAGCGGCCATCCGCCGGGCCGCGCCGGATCGTGGGGTCAATTCAGCCGGACGTCGAAATACGCCTCTTCGGCATCGCCGATATGCGACAACGCCCGCTCGCGCGCCGTGGAAGAGGCCTTCTGCCAGCGAAAGGCAACAGCCTGATCGACAGCCGACACCATGTCCGCCCCTTCCAGCGACGCGATGACCTCGCAAGCCGCCATCACCTCATACGGCCCACCCAGGGCACGCTCCAGTTCACGGGCATAGCGCCGCTCTGCAGCGAGCCTTGCCTCGCCGGGCAGGCTCGAAGGAACGTCGCACAGCATGATGCGATAGGGGGATTCGGTGGTCGTCATTTCCATGATGGGCTCCTGATGAATACTGTTTAAATTTACAGTATTTCAGGTCGTTTGCGCAAGGGGGTCTGTATGCATCCGATCGATGGAACCCGCCTCCAGCCGCTCAGAAGAGCGTCCCAGCCTGAGGGGCGGCCCGCGCCACGGACCAGAGCGCCAGCGCCTCAACGCACCAGCGGCGCGAGCGCGGCATCCGGAGGCAAATGGAACACCGAGACCGCATTGACCAACTTGACCTGCCCGGACTCTCCGAGACATTGATATCTAGGAAGATGGCTCCAATCGGAAGAAGAGTCATGAAGAAGACCCGCTGAGAAGGCACCGCAGCGGGAGCCTTGTCCCTCGCGGACGAAGGCGCCGACAGGCTGGCAGCGCAAGCAGTTATAGCCTCGGTCACGAGTAGTTCTGGGCGTATTTCGAGATGGCCTTCATGACGGGTATGCGCCCGGAAGAACTGATCGAGCTGCGATGGGGCGATGTGGACTGGACGGCCGAGACCATCCGCGTGCAGCGCGCACGCACTGCCGGCGAGGTGAAGCCGTTGAAGCGGCATTCGTTGGCCCCGTGCCTACCAGACGCGCCACACCTATGCCACGAACGCGCTGGCGGCAGGGTCGAACCCAGGCTATGTCGCCCGCCAGATGGGCCACAAGACCGCCAAGATGCTGTTCACCGTGTATTCCAAGTGGATCGACGGCGCTGACCGGGGCCGCGAGAAAGCGAAGCTGGAGAGGATGCTGGCAGAAATGAAAAAGCCGCCCAGCGGGGGCGGCTTAATCGGTATGGGAACCTGAAAAATTCCCCAAGAGTTCCCTGAGATTCTGAAGCCTGGTCAACTTCAGAGGGAAAACTTGGTAGGCGCGATTGGACTCGAACCAACGACCCCCACCATGTCAAGGTGGTGCTCTAACCAGCTGAGCTACGCGCCTGTGTGTATTCGAGAAGCGAGAGTATAGCAGTAAAAAAACGGCTCTCCGAAAGAATTGCAGTTTTTCGATTCAACGCCGCCGCGCCGACCGCACGCCGGGCACGGTGGCGACGATGCCCAGCACCTTGCCGAGGCGGCCCGAATCGGCGACCTCGACGGTGAAGGTCATCCAGGCCGTGCCTTTGACGGACTGCGTCTGCACGCCGATGACATTGGTCTTCTCGCGAGCGAAGACGTCGGAGATGTCGCGCAGCAGGCCCTGGCGGTCGGAGGCCTCCACCGACACGTCCACCGGGTAGACGGCAGCGCCGGCGGCCGGCGCCGACGACGCCTTGGGCCTGCCCCACTCCACCTCGATGACGCGCTCGCCGTTGCGCGCCGCCATTTCGCGGAAGTTGCGGCAGTCCGCGCGATGCACGCTCACACCCTTGCCGCGCGTGACGAAGCCGCGGATGGCATCGGGCGGCGCGGGTTTGCAGCACTTGGCCAGCTGCGTCATGAGCGAGTCGATGCCGACCACCAGCACGCCGCCCTTGCCGCTGGCGTCGGCGCCGCGCGCCTTCTTGATGGGCAGGAAGTCGTCGGGCTGGACAGCAGGCTCGGGCGGCGGACGCAGCAGGGTCTCGATGCTGCGCAGGGAGAACTCGTCCTTGCCGACCACTTCGAAAAGCGCATCGGCCGTCTTGAAACCCAATTGCACGGCCAGGTCGTCCAGCCGCATGGCGGTGCGGCCTTCGCGCTGCAGCAGCTTTTCCACGGCCTCGCGGCCGCGCGCGACCGTCTCGTGCGTGGCCTGGGCGTTGAACCAGGCACGCACCTTGGCCCGCGCGCGGTGGCTGGTGAGGTAGCCCAGCTCGGCATTGAGCCAGTCGCGCGAGGGCCGGCCCTCCTTCACGGTGGTGATCTCCACGGTCTGGCCGTTCTGCAGCGGGGTGTTGAGCGGCACCATGGCACCGTCCACGCGGGCGCCGCGGCAGCGGTGGCCCAGGCTGGTGTGGACGGCATAGGCGAAGTCCACCGGCGTGGCGCCCTGGGGCAGTTCGACCACGGCCGCGCCGGGCGTCAGCACGTAGATGCGGTCCTCGAACAACCCGCTGTGGCTGGCGGAGCCGACCAGATCGCGCTCCCAGGCCAGCAGCTGCCGCAGCACGGCGATCTTGGCGTCGTATTCGCCGCTGGCCGTGACGCCGGCATAGCCCTTGGTGCCGGCCTCCTTGTAGGCCCAGTGCGCCGCCACGCCGTGCTCGGCATGGTCGTGCATGGCCTGGGTGCGGATCTGGATCTCGATGGGCTTGCCGGCGTCGTCGCGCACCACGGTGTGCAGCGACTGGTAGCCGTTGGGCTTGGGCCGGGCGATGTAGTCGTCGAACTCGGCCTCGATGGGCCTGAACTGCTGATGCACCCACGAGAGGGCCGCATAGCAGTCCTTGACCGAGGGCACCACCACGCGCAGCGCGCGGATGTCGAACACCTGGCCGAAATCGAGCGACTTGCCGCGCATCTTCTTGACGATGCTGTAGATGTGCTTGGGCCGGCCCTGCACGCTGGCGCTGATGCTGCGCGAGCGCAGCTCCGATTCGACGCGGCTGCGCAGTTGCTCCATGTAGAGCTCGCGCTCGGTGCGCTTTTCGTCCAGCAGCCGGGCGACTTCCTTGTAGGTGTCGGGCTCGAGGAAGCGGAAGGACAGGTCTTCCAGCTCCCACTTCATCTGCCAGATGCCCAGCCGGTTGGCCAGCGGCGCGAAGACCTGCAGCGCCTCGCGCGCGATGCCCGGCGATACCGGCCGCTTGGAGGCCGCGTAGTAGCGCAGCGTCTGCAGGCGCGAGGCCAGCCGCAGCATGACCACGCGCAGGTCGCGCGAGAAGGCGAGCAGCATCTTGCGCACGTTCTCGGTCTGCACGGCCGGGTCGTCTACCAGGGTGCCGGCCACCTGCGCATCGCGGGCCTGCTGCTGCACGCGCATGAGCTTGGTTGTTTCGATCGCCAGCGTGGCGAAATTCTCGCCGAAGGCCTTGCTGATGACTTCCTGCGGCTTGTTCAGGTGCGACGAGGCATGCACCAGATAGCAGGCCGCCTGCATCGCCTCGGAGCCGCCGATGCCCTTGAGGATGGCTGCCACCGCATCGGCGTGGGCCAGGGTGTTCTCGCCGGTTTCCAGGGTTTCGCCGATCAGCAGCGGCTCGGCGAAGGCGCGTGCGCGCGCCAATGCGTCGACCTGCTCGGGAAACGCTTGCGCCGTGGCCGCGATGAGCTGGGGCATGGACTCGGGGCGGCTGCCCTGCGGCTGCGCGCCGGGCAGCGCCTGTCCGACGACGCTGCTCTTCATGCCGGCCCCTCGCCGTCGCCCCGCAGCAGGAAGTCAGCCACCACCTGCGCCTGGTCGTCGGACACCAGCGTGGGCGCATGCCCCACGCCGGCGAACTCCACCACCTGCGCGCGCGGGCCACGCTGCGCCATGGCCGCCGCCGTGGCGGGCGAGAGCAGGTCCGACTGCGCGCCGCGCAGCAGCAGCACCCGGGCAGTGATCTGGTCGTACAGCTGCCAGAGCGTTGCCTCGCCGGCCAGCGCATCCTCTTCGGTCAGCGACCGGAACGGCACGGCGATGGCCGGGTCGTAATGCAGCGTGAAGCCGCCCTGCCCATCCGCGCGCAGCATGGGCCGCGACAGCTCCAGCCATTGCGCGGCCGTGTGCGGGCCGAAGCTGCTGGAGATGGCCCAGAGCGCGTCGGCCGCCTGCTGCTGCGACGTGAAGTGCACCGGCTGCCCCACATAGCTGCCGATGCGGCGCAGCGCCGCCCATTCCAGGGCCGGCCCCACGTCGTTGAGCACCATGCGTCGCACCGGTGCGGGCAACGGCAGACCGGGCTGCCCGGCGACCACCAGGCCGATCAGTCCGCCCATGCTCGTGCCGACCCAGTCCAGCGTGCCGATCGGCGCCTGCGCATGCAGTTGCGCCAGCAGCGCCAGCATGTCGCCCGCATAGACGGGCACCTGATAGCCGCCCGCATCGGCCAGCCAGTCGCTGCGGCCACGGCCCGCGACGTCGGGGCAGATCACGCGGGCATGCGCGCTCAGGCGCCGCGCCAGCACGTCGAAGTCGCGCCCCTGGCGGGTGAGGCCATGCACGCAGACGATCACATGCGGGTGCCGAGGATTGCCCGTCTGGTTCCATTCCCAATACGCCATGCGGTGGGCAGGGGTCTGCTCCGCAGGCCGGGAAGCGCCGGATGTCGCAGCGGGAAGCCCGGGGCAGAGAACGTGGTTCAGGGTAGGTTCGGTCATGGGAGAACAGGGACTTGCCGTGCGCGCCGCGAGGCGCCGGATCACTGGACGGGCCTATCGCCCGATCCTTGACGGCCATCCTAATTGATCCCGCAG
>Ga0105242_10002436_pt1 | contig 14613 bp, 12 predicted proteins | sample KBSM24metaG_FD_81521 | JGI IMG/M metagenome (GOLD analysis project Ga0105242, IMG submission 81521) | Miscanthus rhizosphere microbial communities from Kellogg Biological Station, Michigan, USA - KBS M2-4 metaG | ecosystem: Host-associated > Plants > Roots > Rhizosphere > Soil | place...
CCGTGAAGTTCACCGATCGCGGCGAAGTGGTGCTGACGGTCATGCAGCCTGCGCACACCGACACCGACGTCACGATCCGCTTTCTCGTCACCGACACCGGCGTCGGCATTTCGGCGGCGACGCAGCGGCGTCTCTTCACGCCGTTCACGCAGGCGGACGGCACGACGACGCGCAGGTACGGCGGCAGCGGCCTCGGGTTGGCGGTGTCGAAGCAGCTGACCGAGGCCATGGGCGGAGAGATCGGCGTGATGAGCATGGAGAACGAAGGCTCCACGTTCTGGTTCGAGCTGCCGCTGAACAAGCAGACCACGGCCGAACGCCGGGCCGCGCGCACGTGGGACCTCTCGCGCTTCCGCGCGCTGCTGGTCGACGCGAATGAAGTGAATCGTTTCATGGTCGCGCGTCATCTCACCGCCACCGGCATCCGCATCGACGAGCTGGATAGCGTGGCCGACGCCATCGAGGCCGCGAGCGACGGCAAGTACGACCTGATCGTCTTCGAGATGCAGTTGCCGGACGACGACGGCCTCGTTCTCGCGCGCACGCTCCGCACGTTCGAAGCGGCGCGCAACACCCGCCTTCTTCTGATGACCACGTTCGGGCGGCGGCGCAGCGACGTCGCGGCGTTTCAGGCCGCGGGCGTCGACGCGTTTCTCATGAAGCCGCTCCGCCGCACGCAGTTGTGCGACACGGCCACGCGGCTCCTCGTCGGCGAGATCCAGCCGCTGACGGTCGAGCCGTCGCCGGACACGACGCGCACGACTTCGGCGCGCGTGCTGCTCGTCGAAGACAACCCCGTGAATCAGCTCGTCGCCCTCGGACAGCTTCGCCGCCTCGGCCACGAATGCATCGTCGCCTCGCGCGGCACCGAGGCGGTCGATGCCATTCAAGCCGGCGGATTCGACATCGTCCTGATGGACTGCCAGATGCCGGACATGGACGGCTACGAGGCGACGCGGCGCATCCGGCAGATGGAAGGACCGGTCGCGGCGACGCCGATCATCGCCATCACCGCGCACGCGCTTCCCGGCGAGCGTGAGAAGTGCCTCATCGCAGGCATGAACGACTATCTCGCCAAGCCCGTCTCGCTCGAACAGCTCGGCGCGGTGATCCGGTTGTGGGCGAGCAAGCCGTCCACGCCGCCGCAGAGCGCGCCCGACATGATGGAAGACGACGACGCCTACGTCCTCGACCGCGAGCGCGTGGCGTCGTTTCTCGCCATCAGCCGCACCCAGCCGGGATTCCTCGACGGCCTGGTGAAAACGTTCCGCCAGGACGTGCCGTCGCGTCTCGACGCATTGCGCGCCGCGGCGGCGAGCACGCAGGCGCAGGAGGTCGCGCTCGCGGCGCACGCGCTCAAGAGCTCGAGCGGCAGCGTCGGCGCGAAGCGGATGCATTCGATCGCCGCGGCGCTCGAACAGAAAGCGCGGCAGGGAAACCTCGACGGCATCGAGGCGAGCGCCGACCAGCTGGCCGCGGAGTTCACGCGAGTCATGGCCGCGTACGACGGAATCGTCCGCCGCAGCGGTGCGCACCGCGTGGCTGGACCGTAGAAAACGGTTGCGCGGTTGCCCGGTTGCCCGGTCGCATGGAGGGGTTCTCTGGCCTAACTGGCCTAACCACCGAGGAACCGAGTAACCGAGGGACCGAGGAACCTCCTATAATCACGAGCATCCAATGCAACTCGGTTCCTATCGACTCATCAGCCGGCTCGGTACAGGCGGGATGGGCGAAGTCTGGCGTGCCGAGGACACGAAGCTGCTGCGGCAGGTCGCCATCAAGATCCTGCCGCCTCAACTCGCGGAAGATCCGGAGTGGAAAGAGCGCTTCATGCGCGAGGCGCGGTCGATCGCGCAGGTCACCCACCCGAACATCGCCACGATCTACAACATCGAGCAGGACGGCGCCACGCTGTTCATGGCCATGGAGCTCGTCGAGGGAGAGCCGCTCGGAACGATGATCGCGCGCGGGCCGATGATCCCGCTCGACGCCGTCCGCGTGGCCGCGCACGTCGCCGATGGCCTGGCCGAGGCGCACACCAAGGGAATCGTTCACCGCGACATCAAGCCGGACAACATCATCGTCTCGACGCGTTACGTGAAGGTGCTCGACTTCGGCATCGCCAAGCAGATGGGCAACGCGACCGACGCGAATCTCACCCAGGGCAACGTGGTGATCGGCACGCCGCATTACATGTCGCCCGAGCAGGCCATGGGCCGCACCATCGACTCGCGCACGGACATCTTCTCCCTCGGCGTGGTGATGTACGAGATGCTGTCGGGCAAGAAGCCGTTCACCGGCACCGCCATCACCGAGACCCTGCTGAAGATCGTCACGCAGGAGCCGGTCGACATCGCCATCGCCGCCGCGGGCATCACGCCGGCTCTGGCTGACGTCGTGCGCCGCTGCATGCGCAAGCAGCCCGACGAGCGTTACCCCGACTGCGACGATCTGCGCAGCGCGCTGGTGAAGTCGCTGAAGGAAGATCCGAAGGCCGCGCGGCAGTCGCGCATTCCGACCATCGCCGTGCGGCCGAAGAGCGAGGGACGGCGCATGGAGGCGGAGCCGCCCCCGCGGGCCGCGGAGTCGTCCCATCCGCGGCCGCGGACGCCGACGCAGCCGGCAGCGCCGACTCCCACGCCGCCTGCTGAAGCGCGGCCGGGCGCCACGATTCCGACGCCGCCCTCGATGTTCACGCCGCGCAGTCCGCAGGCAGACGGCCGCGGCGTCGTGAACCGCGCCCTCGTCGCCGACGATGACCCGGCGACGCGCTACATCCTCACGAACATCCTGCAGCGTTATCACATCCTGTACGACGAAGCCGACAACGGCGCGGACGCGGTGAAGTTCCTCAAGCAGAACCAGTACTCGCTGATCTTCGTCGACCTGCTCATGCCGCGCGTCGACGGATGGGGCGTGATCGATTACGTGCGCAGCCATCGCGGCGGCCGCACGCCGCGCCTGTTCGTGGTGACCGGCGTGCAGGATCAGAAGCTCAGCGCCGCGGACCAGGACATCGTGACCGGCCTGCTCTACAAGCCGATCGACATCGGACAGATCGAGCGCCTCGTGCAATAAGCATGTGGTGACCGCTGCCCCCAGCGGTCACGGCGCCGCAGAGCGGCGCTTCGCGCCGTGTGACCGCTGAGGGCAGCGGTCACCACATGGATCCTACGGCTCCTCGTCTGTCTTGGACGCTTCCTTCGCCTTCTGGCGCGCGGCGACGAACGCGCGCTCGATCTCCTGCCACGCGCGCTCGAATCCGCCCTTCAGTTCCGCGGCCACGGGCGTACCCGATTTCTGAAGGCCGACCAGGATGTCTTTCGCTTCGATGAGCGTCTGCCGCAACGTGCCGGTGATCTCGCTGAAATCGCCCTTCGCCGACTCGAACGACTCCTTGGCCCGCTCCTCGAATCGTTCGACGTCGATGCCCCAGTCGCGGAGAGAGTCGGATACGGTCTTCTTTTCGTCTGACATGGCACAAGGTTACATCGTCTGGTGGAGCGGCCGGCTCTCAGCCGGCCGAAACGCGACAGAAACGCGACTGCGGGCTGAGAGCCCGCCGCTCCACTTCTTACTACGGCGGCCGGGTCGATGACGTGTCGGTCTGCGTCGGGACTTCCGTGCTCGTGGTCTCGGTCGTCGCGGTGTCTGTCCGGAACACTCCTCCGGTGAGCGTGGACGCCGGCGGGACGTACGTGCTCGTCGTGTCGGTGGGCGGGATCAGCGTTCCGGTGGTATCGGTGGTCGTGGTGATCAGGTTTCCGAACTGGTCGTACATCGGCACCATGATCGGCGGCGGCAAGTGTGTGGGACACATCTGCAGCGGCTCGGTACCGCTCTTGAACGCGGTTCGCACGATGACGTCCGGAGGGCAGTACGGCGTCGCCAGTCCGCCGCTGGTTTCGTCGATGTCGGTGAACGTGATCCCGGAGGGAACCGGAAAATCGGCATTCGGCTGTCCGGCCGTCGCTCCGATCATGTAGCGCGCCCACATCGGCACGGCGCCTTCGGAGCCGGAGAGCCCCATCGGGTCGTTGTCATCGAAGCCCACCCATGTCGCGGTCAAGGTTAACGGTGTAAACCCGATGAACCACGCGTCGCGCTTGTCGTTCGTCGTTCCTGTTTTTCCGGCGGCCACTTTGCGGAACCCGAAGGCGCGCGCGGATCCCGCGGTGCCGCGGTTCACGACCCCTTCCATGAGGTCTGTGAGCAGATAGGCGTCGCGCTCCGGGAAGACCTGCACCGCTTTCGCTTCCTCCGCGCCGCCGACCACGCGCCCGCGGTCGTCGGTCACGAAACGGATCGCGCGCAGCGGCAGGCGCGCGCCCTGGCGGGCGATCGTGGCGTACGCCTCCGCCATCTCGATCGGCGGGATGCCGACCGCGCCGAGGAGGATCGACGGATTGCTGTCGTCCATCTCCGTCTCCACGCCGAGCGTGCGCGCGGTCTTGAGGATGGCCTGAATGCCGGTCTGAAGTCCGATGCGCACGGACGCGGAGTTGAGCGACTGCTCGAGCGCCATGCGCACGGTGACGTTGCCCATGTAGCGATTCTCGTAATTGCGCGGCGACCAGTCCGCGGACCATCTGCGCTTGAGCACGAAGCGCGTGTCCGGCACCACCGTCGCCGGCGTGATGTTCTGATTCGAGAGGCTCGGCTCGAACGCGGTGAGGTAGATGAACGGCTTGAACAGCGATCCGATGAGGCGCTTCGACTTGATGGCGCGATTGAACTGGCTGCGCTCGTAATTCCGTCCGCCGACCAGCGCGCGGATCTCGCCGGTCGGAACATCGACGTGAATGAGCGCCGCCTGCAGCTCCGGCGAGTGACTGCGCAGCCTGCGGCTGCCGCGCTCGAGACCGCGCAGACTCTGCTCGACCGTGCGCGCGGCGAAGTCCTGCGCGCCGAGGTCGATGGCCGTGTAGATGCGCAGCCCGCGGCCCTTCACGTCGCTGATCCCGTATTCGGCCGAGAGCTCCTGCAACACGCGATCGACGTAGTACGGAATCGACGTCAAGCCGCTCTTCTGCCGGAACGGTTTGCGCGGCAGCTTCGCTGACCGCGCCTCCTCGAACTGCGGCTGCGTGATCTTCCTCTCCTTCAGCATCAGCTGCAGGACGGTGTTGCGCCTGCGCATCGCCAGCTCGGGGCTCACGAACGGCGAGTAGTTGTTCGGGCTCCGGATCATCCCCGCCAGCAGCGCGGCCTCGGCGATGCTGATCTCCGACACCGGCTTGCCGAAGTAGAAGCGCGACGCCTCGCCGACGCCGAGGATGGAGATCGAACGGTTGCGGCCGAGGTAGATGTCGTTGAGGTAGGCCTCGAGGATCTCCCGCTTCGAATAGCGCGCATCGAGCACCACGGCCATGAACGCCTCGACGACTTTTCGCTTGTACGTCCGCTCGCTGGTGAGGAAGTAGTTCTTCACCAGCTGCTGCGTGAGCGTCGACCCTCCTTCTGTCACACCGCCCTTGCGCACGTTCTTGAATAGCGCGCGAAGGATGCCGAAGGGATCGACCCCGGGATGCCGCCAGAAGCGCACGTCCTCGGTGACGACGACCGCGTCCTGCAGATGCTGCGGCACCTGATCGAGCGTGACCGGACTGCGGTTCTCGAGCTGTTCGCTGAGGAGCGATGTGAGCAGCTCCGGCTCCAGCGCCGCTTGGTTTCCGTTCACCGAATCGATTTGCGATCGTGCGATCACCACGTGCACCGCCTGCGACGGATACTCGCCGGTCGGATGGCGGAAGCCGCGCGTGAAGATGTCGATGCCGTCGGCGGAGCGCGCGTACTCGCCGGCCTGGGCCACCTTCTCCACTTCGCGGTATCCGAGGCGGTCGAGCTTTTCGAGCAGGTCATCGCTCTGCAGCTGCGCGCCGGGGGTGAGGGGCATGTAGTCGGCGTAGATGCGCGTCGGCAGGCGCAGGCGGCGGACCTCGAAGCGGCCGACCGCGGAGCGATAGACCCAGATGCCGAGGATGATGAAGAGGACGAAGCCGGCGCCGACGATCCAGGAGATCGTGCGGAAGACCGTGCCGCGCGCGGGGCGGCGGAGACGGAGGCGCGGGCGCGGAGGCGGCGCGGTCGGCGGCGGCGATTGCGGCGGAAGGTCCGTCATCTCACTGCGCCACGATCTGCAGATTGCGCCCGCCGCTGCTTCCGTCGCGGCGATAGGAGTGGAAGAGCGATCCCTCGCAGCGCGTGCAGAGGCCGGAGTCGGAGATGCGCTCCTCCGCGAATCCGCGCGCCCGCAGCATCGCCGCCGTCATCGCCGGCAGATCGACGTGCGCCTTCGCGTGCGTGCGATCGATGAATGCGCCGTCGAACTGCGCGGCCACTTCGTCCCCGACTTCGAAACAGCAGACGCGGATCGAAGGTCCGAGATATGCGAACGCCGCGGAGGTGTCGAAGCTCGATGAACGTTGCAGCGCGTCGAGCGTCCGCGACGTGATCTGCTGCGCGGCGCCGCGCCAGCCGGAGTGCACGCTGGCCATGATGGAGTGCGCGGAATCGATCATGGTGACTGGCAGACAATCAGCAATCTTGATGCCGATGGAAACGCCGCGCTGATCGCTCCAAAGCGCGTCGCATGCACGCGCTTGTTCACCGCTCGACGCCCGCTCCACGTGCACGCCGTGCACCTGCGTGCAGGTCGACAACGTCGTGTCGAGCCCGAACCGTTCGCGGATCAAGCGCGTGAGATCGTCGCGAAGTTTTCCGTCGTAGTCGCGGGTCGTGCAGAAGACGGCGGCGTTGGGGGCAACGGCGATGCGGCCGATTGGCGAGCTCTCGATCGTCCACATATAGGAGTGCGGCGGCACAGCCGCCGCTATGGTAGGCGAAGCGGCAGCTTCGCCGCCGCATTCCAGAGCGGCGGCTCTGCCGCCGCACTCCTATACTCCCCGCATGCGCAAACTCCTCCTGGCCTGCCTCGCGCTCACGGCGTGCACCACCACGAACTACGACACCGTCATCCGCAACGGGATGATCTACGACGGCGGCGGCGGCGCGCCGGTCCTCGGCGACGTCGCGATCAAGGGAGATCGCATCAATGCGATCGGCAACGTACCCGGGCGCGGGAAGACCGAGATCGACGCGCGCGGGATGGCCGTCGCGCCGGGATTCATCAACATGCTGAGCTGGGCCACCGAGTCGCTGATCGCCGACGGGCGGGCGATGGCGGACGTGAAGCAGGGCGTGACGCTGGAGATCTTCGGCGAAGGGTGGTCGATGGGACCGCTCAACGACGCGATGAAGGCCGAGGTGAAGAAACAGCAGGGCGACATCAAGTTCGACGTCAACTGGACCACGCTGCGCGAGTATCTCGACTCGCTCGTCGCGCGCGGCATCTCCGTCAACATCGCCTCGTTCGTCGGCGCCACCACGATCCGCATCCACGTCCTCGGCGAGGCGGACCGCGCGCCGAGCCCCGACGAGATGGAACAGATGCGCGCGCTCGTCCGAAAAGCGATGGAAGACGGCGCGCTCGGCGTCGGATCGTCGCTCATCTACGCGCCCGCGTTCTACGCGAAGACCGATGAGCTGATCGAGTTGTGCAAGGCCGCGGCGCCGTACGGCGGCTCGTACATCTCGCACATGCGCAGCGAGGCCAATCGCCTCCTCGAAGCCGTCGATGAGCTGATCACCATCGCCCGCGAAGCGGGCGTGCCCGCCGAGATCTATCACCTCAAGGCGGCCGGGCAACCGAACTGGCCGAAGATGGACGACGTCCTCGCGCGCGTCGAAGCGGCGCGCGCGGCGGGACTGCGCATCACCGCCGACATGTACACCTACCCCGCCGGCGCGACGGGACTCGACGCGTCGATGCCGCCGTGGGTGCAGGAAGGCGGCTTCGACGCGTGGCGCAAGCGGTTGATGGATCCGGACACGCGCGCCCGCGTCATCCGCGAGATGCGCACGCCGACCGATACGTGGGAGAACCTCATGGTTCTCACCGGCTCGCCCGAGCGCGTGTTGTTCATCGGATTCAAGAACGAGAAGCTCAAGCCGCTCACCGGAAAGACGCTCGCCGAAGTCGCGCGCATGCGCGGCGTCTCGCCCGAAGACGCGGCCATCGACCTCGTGATCGAAGACGAGAGCCGCGTCGGGACGGTGTACTTCCTGATGTCGGAAGACAACATCCGCAAACAGATCCGGCAGCCGTGGGTGAGCTTCGGCTCCGATGCCGGCGCGTCGGCGCCGGAAGGCGTGTTCCTCAAGAGCAGCACGCATCCGCGCGAGTACGGCAACGTCGCGAAGCTCCTCGGACAATACGTGCGCGACGAGAACGTCATCCCGCTCGAAGAGGCGATCCGCCGGCTGACGACGCTCCCCGCCACGAACCTCGGCATCCGCGAGCGCGGCGCGCTGCAACCCGGCTACTTCGCGGACGTCGTCGTGTTCGATCCGAAGACGGTCACGGCGCACGCGACGTTCGAGAAGCCGATGCAGTACGCGACAGGCGTGCAGCACGTGTTCGTCAACGGCACGCAGATCCTCCGGGACGGCGAGCACACCGGCGCGAAGCCGGGACGGGTGGTGGTCAAGTCGCGATGAGAGACCTCGACCTCGGCAACGGAATCGTGATCCCCGCGGACCTGCTCCGCGCGACGACGTCGCGCAGCGGCGGCCCGGGCGGACAGAACGTGAACAAAGTGGAGAGCCGCGTCACGATCGAAGTTCCCGTCGACGCGCTGCCCCTCCCCGACGATCGCAAAGCAAGAATCCGCGAGCGCCTCGCCTCGCGCATCAATCGCGAGGGTGTTTTGCGCGTGACGTCGCAATCTGCACGCTCGCAACTCGCCAACCGCGCCCACGCGCTCGATCGCCTCGAAGCCCTCCTCCGCGACGCGCTGCGTGAAGAGAAGCCGAGGAAGAAGACTCGTGTTTCGCGCGCCGCGAAGCGGAGACGTGTTGACGAGAAAAAGAAGGTTGGTGAGAAGAAGCGGTTGCGAGGAAGATTCGAAGATTAGTCCTGAGTGCTGAGTCCTGAGTCCTGAGTCGCCGCTCTTACTCAGCACTCAGGACTCAGCACTCAGGACTAACTGGCAACCTGCCTCACTTCCGCAATCCGCGAGCGCAGTTTCTCGGTCACGGCGATCCCGCGGAGGAGCGAGGCGGTCTTCTCGAACTCGATCACCATCGCGTCGACGGCCTGGTAGCCGTGGCCGTTCATGATGCCGTCGAGGGCGTGGAGGAAGTGTTTCTCGATCGTCTTGTGGGCGCTGTCTCCGATGAACTCCTCGGCCACGGCGCGGATGCGGGCAGCGAGGTCGATCAACTCGCCATTTTCTTCGTCGGCGTCTCGGCTAATTTTTTTTTTTAACTGCACCAGCTCGCCGGTGATCATCCCGTACAGGATCTTCGCGACATCGAATGATGAGAGGTTCACCGCCCTTCCGATGTCGGCGATCGAGCGGTGGCCGTCGATCTTCGTGATCAGCATCCACTCCTGCGGGTTCAGGGTGACCTGCTCGTGCCGGTTCTCGCGCGCGAGCAGCTCGGGCACGTGCTCGACCGACGGAACCTTCTTCGAAAGCACGCGCCACTCGTCGAGGCGGCGCGCCGCTTCCATCAGCAGGTTCGTGTTCGACTTCGTGATCGTCTGCCGGTCGGGCTCTTCCCCGGGGCTGAACTGAAACTCGCCCTGGTTCCAGATCGCGAGCGCGTAAATCGCTTCCTCGCCAATGAGATCGCCGACGAACGCGTGCACCATCTGCCCATTTTTGAGATAGATGTAGCCACGGTCGCCATCGCGCGTGAGCGTAAACTTGCCGGTCTTTCCCGAGACGCTGACGAGTTGGATGATGTCGGGCAGCGGCAGTTCTTTGAGCGATCCCTGAAATGCCATGTCAGATTTGTGCAACCGACGGCAGCCGCCGCATTTAGAGAGCGGTCAGTGCGTGGATGTCACGGAAGCGTAACCCACAGGTCATGAGAGGTCAAGAAGTGGACAAAGACGTTTCGCCGCGCCGCTCGACCGCGCTCAAAACCCACATTCCGAACGCAAAACCCGCCACGATTCCGGTGCTCAAACGCAGCGGATTCGTGCTCTCCCGCCACCGCGCGAGCTGCGTCAACCCGTCGATGGCCAGCGGCGTGACGGCGATGAAGGCGATCGTCCGCATCACCCGTTCGCTCACGATCGGCAGCAGCCAGAACGCCAAAAGGCCCGCCAGCAGGCCGGCGTAGATGCCGACGCAGCGCGCGCAAATCGGCATCGGCACCCCGAACGCCTCGAGGCAGCGCGACGGGATGCCGTGGCACATCAAACGGAACAACAGCCGCCAGCGCATCGACGCGCCGTGCGCGATCGCCCACGCGCAGAACGTCGACGCGGAGAGGATCACCGCCGGAATCGCGGCGAGCACCGCCATCACGATCTTCGTGTCGCGCTTCATGTGCGTGGAGTGGTCCAAATGGTGTGGTGCGCGCCTCCGGCGCGCCCCTCAGAAAGGCGCGCCGGAGGCGCGCACCACACCAGCCCAACAACGGATCATACTTTCGAGAGCCGGTACGCCTGCGCGAATCCGTGAGCCATGATCAGGAACGACCAGAAGCCGGTGAAGATCACGCCGATGCAGAGCAGCATGATGCCGAGGCCGGCGACGAAGCGGGCGATGAGATAGACCACGATCGCCAGCAGATAGTTGCCGATGTTCGCCTTGATGAACGGCCAGATCCGCTTGAACTCGAACGCCGCGCTGAAGCGCTGTTCGGCGATCGCGAAGAGCAGCGACGCGGGCATGAAGAACGTCACCGCCAAAGCCAGCGGCACGATCAGACAAGACAGGCATCCCGCGAATCCGCCCGTGACCGTCTGCACAAAGTCGTTGTCGACGGAGTCGGACACGATCGCCGGGACGATGAACATCAGGATGATGATGAAGAGCGGGACCATGTAGCAGAAGATCACCGCGATCAGGCGCGCGCCTTCATTGAAGAACCCGCCGAGGTCTTCCCACTCCGGCAACGGCGTCTCGAGGCCGGCGATGATGTTGCGCGTCGTCCGGGAGATGTATCCCATGATGAAGAACCAGCCGATGATCAGGAACCCGGCCAGATAGAAGAGTCCGCCGATCAGGATCTTCTGGACCCATCGCGGATCATCGAAGATGTAGGAGAAAGGTTTGCCGAAATCGAACGACGGCTGCGCCGGCGTGACCGGAGGCGGCGGAGGAGGCGGCTGGGGGGCGGACACTGCTGAGACTTCGCTCATAGTGAGAGTGTACGTGTTCCGGCACACGAAGTTACACAGGCGGAACTTGGAAGAAACCGCGCGCGTCTAAACTTGTAGCCAGCGCTTGGAAGAACGGATCGATCTCGTCGAGGTAGCAGAGGAGAAACCGCGCACGGGAGGCATCAGCCTCGCGGTTGCGGTCTCGCTCGTCGTCCATCTGCTGCTGCTCGTCCTGTTCATCCGCGGATACCACACGGTTCCACCCACCGCCACGAACGTGCCGATCGCGCGCTACGTCGAGCTGATCAAGCAGAATCCGCAGCAGTTCACGGAAGCGCCGGGCGCAAAGGTCGATCGCGCGCCGCTCAGCGCGCCGCTCTCCGATGCGAATCGCAAATCGAGCATGCCCCGGCCGACGGGCGACCAACCGACCTTGCGCCCCGGCGACCGCGACGGTCTCTACACGCCCCCGATGAACCGGGCCCCCCGCGCGCCGCAGCAGGCCCCGTCCGTGTCGCAGCCGCAGATGACCGCCGGCAATCCCACGCCGCAGTCCTCATCCGCCGCCAAGAACATCGACAGCGATCGTCTCGTCTATCGCGAGTCCGCGAAAGCCGCGGCGGCGAGCGGCGTCGATTGGAACTCCGCCATCCGCGAAGTCGGCAAGGTCGCCTCCCTCGGCGGCGACGGACTCGATCTCGGCCAGATCGCCGGCGGCGAGAAAGGCTTCGCCGAGCAGGGCCCGCTCTCGTTCGAGACGCAGTGGTATGACTGGGGCCCCTACGCGCAGTCGATGGTCAGCCGCATTCGCGTGAATTGGTACGCGAACATGCCCCAGATCATCCGCACCGGCCTCAAAGGCAACGTCACGATCCGCTTCACCATCCAGCGCGACGGCCGCATCACCGACATCATCATCCTGAAAAGCTCCACTGTTCCGCCCTACGACTTCGCCGCCCGCAAAGCCATCGAGCTCTCCTCCCCGCTGCAACCGCTCCCGAAAGACTTCCCCAACCCCAGCGAACGCGTGACGGCGACGTTTTTTTACAACATGGAGATCCCGCAGTAGTCTTGGAGTCGTCGACTCCATGCCCCGCGAACTGACCGTCCCCCGCTACGTCACCGCGATTGCGCTCCTGGTCGTGACCATCGCGATCGTGGCGATCACGGTGTGGATGTCCGGCCGCAGTTACGAGAACTTCGATCCGATTCCGTTCGGGGATCTGAAGCACCTGGCGCGAAGGTTGGCGGCGCGGCCGATCTCGACGCAGATGCTGGCGGTCATCGTCATGCCGGTGATCGCGAATGTGCTGCTGTTCGTGCCGTGGGGGATGCTCACCTTCATCTGCCTCTACACCACCGACCGGCCCACGCTGCAGACGTACATCCTCACGATCCTCCTCGGCTTCTCCTTCTCCCTCGGGATCGAGGGCTGGCAGTATTTCCTTCCCTCACGTGTCGCCGACATCAACGACGTCATCTGGAACACCTCCGGCACGGTCGTCGGGGCGTTTCTCGGACACGCCCGGCTGCGAGTCCGGTTCGAGTTCGATTAACTCCCGGTACAATCAGGCACATGCTCCCCGAGCTCAAGACCATCGAGCCCCAGCTCAAACAGATCCTTTACGGCTGCGTCGAGCACGTGCAGGCGACGAAAGCCGCGCTCTATCTCTCGGTCTCGCATGACCTGAACGAGAAAAAGTACGAGCTCGTGACGAGCTACCAGTACAACGCCGCCGACCGGAAAGTGGTGACGGCAAACGACGATCTCGTCGACCGGCTCGCCGTCAAGCGCTCGCCGTTCTTCATCAACGGCCTGGGCACGGATCAGCGCCTCGCGGAGATGCTCTTCCGCCAGGGCAACGACCGCATCCTCGCCGCGCCGCTGTTCTCGCGCGGGCGCCTGATCGGCTTCATCGACATGCGCGACAAGGCGGGGAAGAAACCGTTCGGAACGCCCGACGTCGATGCGGCGAAGAAGATCGCCGACCAGATGCTCGGCGTTCTCGCGGAGAACAAGCTCTTCGGAGTCGGCCCGGTCACGCTCGTCGACGAGCCCGCGCCGCGGCGCGTCACGCTGGGCGGCACGATCCCGAACGTGGTCTTGCCCACGGCCGCCCCCGGGCCGGCCGTGCCGGGACAAGTCTTCTCACCCGAGGCCACGCGCGCGGTCGACGCGGCGCGGCAGTACCTGAGCAAACGCCAGCACGCGACGGCGCACACCGGGAAACGCGCGCTCAGCGACGCCGACGTCGACGTCGTCCGTCTCCTCCTGCCGTCCGCGCTCGCGATTCCCGGCGCGGCGGTCGCGAGTCTCACCGCGGTCGGGCACCTCAACAACCCGCAGGCCGTCGTCGCCATCGCCACCGTCGCCGACGACGCGATGGAGATGGTCCTCCAGCACGTGCAGGCATGGCTCACGCGCGCGAACCAGCCGCACATGACCGTGCGCCCGCAGATTCTCTATCCGTTCGGCGTGCAGGTCGTCGGCGTCACCGGCGCCGGCATCAGCACGATTCTCAGCGCGCCGCTCAATCCGCAGTCGGTCGACGGACTCCTGCTCACCGTCGCGTTCGAACGCACGCTCGAGCAGCAGGCGCAACGCGCGCTGCACGTGTTTCTCAAGCAGGTCGAACAGGCCGTGGAGTCGGCGCTGGCGACGAGCTCCGGACGCAACGACCGCTACGCTCTCGCCGAGCAGTTGCTCGAGCCCGATTTCAAGAAATATCCGGAGCTCGCCAGTCACTCGCGCGAGGTGGCGATGATGGCCCAGCGCTTCGCGCGAGTGCTCGACCTGCCGTCGACTCAGGTGGAGACGGTGCGCATCGCCGCGCTCGTTCACGACGCCGGCATGCGCCTGCTCGACTACGACCGTCTCTATCGCAAGTCGCATCTGACGCCGGAAGAGATGCGCGGCCTCGCCGAGCATCCGCTCGTCGGCGCCGCTCTCGTCGAGCCGCTCCTCGGCTCCGAAGTCTCCCAGGCCGTTCTTCGCCACCACGAGCGGTTCGATGGCAAAGGCTATCCGAGCCGCCAAAGCGGACAGCAGATCCCGCTCGCGGCGCGCATCATCTCCATCGTCGACGCCTGGATCGTGATGACCTCACGCGACTCCTACCAGACCCCGATCTCGCGCGAGCAGGCGATGGCCAAGCTTCGCGAAGGCGCCGGATCGCAGTGGGACGGCAGCCTCATCGAGCGGTTCCTCAGGGCCCTGCCGGAATTAGTCGCGTAGGCAAAACCTTCCCCATCCCATCACGTACAATCCACCGGACGCTCGTCCAAACTAAGGAGAATCACATGCGTAAACGCACCCTCATCACCCTTGCGGCAGCCCTGCTTGTGTCGCTGTCCGCGTTCGCCGCGGATCTGACGGTTGACGACATTCTGGCGAAGAACTTCGCGGCCAAGGGCGGAGTCGAGAAGCTCAA
>Ga0105242_10002437_pt1 | contig 14611 bp, 17 predicted proteins | sample KBSM24metaG_FD_81521 | JGI IMG/M metagenome (GOLD analysis project Ga0105242, IMG submission 81521) | Miscanthus rhizosphere microbial communities from Kellogg Biological Station, Michigan, USA - KBS M2-4 metaG | ecosystem: Host-associated > Plants > Roots > Rhizosphere > Soil | place...
GACCAAGACCATGGCCGCGATGCTGAGATGAAACGACTAGACTTGTGATCCTGCAAATCGTTGAGCCCGTGGGAAAATAGAAAACCAGCTCGGCACTGATCAGGCCGACTACTTCTGCTGCCACCTCCGCGACGAGACAGTAACTGGGCGCGCTACGCAGGGAACGAACGAGGCGGTCTCGCGCGTCTGCCTCGGTCGACGGGTAACCGAGTTCGGTTAACAGCGAAGCTGCGTGTTTTGCATCGGCCTCTGTAGCAGGCCTGAGTATGGCCTTCATGTCGTCTCTCTCCCAGACGATTGGCGACAAGCCGCCCAGTCGGGCCGGTTTTCGCAACTAAGGATGTCCGCTTTGGGTCAAAAGCGGACATGTGCAGTGCACCCACGCATGTCCGCTTTGTGCCAATAGCGGACATTGTTTGCCCCGGTAGGGGCGCAATTGGTCACTAATAGCTGATGCCGGAAAGTATCGGCGCCTGCGGCCCACCAAGGAGTCGGTATTGCCTCCTCTATGATTTCGAATTTGGTCCGCGATATCGTGCGTAAAGTCTTCATTTGCGTCCTGATGGTCGCCGGTGCCAGTTTTCCGGCCTTTGCTACGGAATGCCCCGGCAATCCTGACGCGCTAGGCACAAGCCGTGTGCTTGCCATCAGCCCGGACAAATTCAGCCATGTCGGCACCATGCAATACAAAGACACCCTGCCGCTCAACGACCATGAGGTCGTGCTCACCTTCGACGACAGCCCACTCCCGCCTTACACTGACATCATTCTCGGGATTCTGGCGTCGCAGTGTGTGCAGGCCAATTATTTTTTAATTGGCCAGATGGCGCATGCTTACCCGTATCTGGTGCGACGCATCTACAATGCAGGCCATTCGGTTGGCACGCATACTTTGGATCATCCACTTGTCTTAAAACGATTGCCGCTGTCACAAGTGGCGCGCGAGGTTGATGGCGGCATTGCAGCTGTTCAGGCAGCGATCGGTGACCCGAAGGCGGTCGCGCCTTTTTTCAGAATTCCCGGCCTATCACGTTCCGACGCCATCGACAGCTTTCTCGCAACACACTCGCTGGTTACCTGGAGCGCTGATGCCGTAGCGGACGACTGGTTCCGGAGAATCACTCCACAACAGATCGTGCAACGCGCCATGCAGCGGCTCAACGACAGAGGCCGCGGCATTCTGTTGCTGCATGACATCCACCCGGCAACGGCGCTGGCGCTACCGAGCCTGCTTAAGGAACTCAAGGAGCAAGGCTATAAGGTCGTGCACGTGGTACCGGCGGGTGACATGCCAAAATCAGTGTCTGAATTACCCGCTCCTGCCGCCACTGCCAACGGAGCTTGGCCGCGCGTACTCCATACCAGTGCAACGAGCGGCAGGAATGCCATTACGATTTCGCACCGGGTCAAGAAACGCGCTGTCAGTAAAATTCATTAGAACAGGGCTGACCAAGATGCCGCGTCGTATGTCCTGACATCGATCAAGGCGAGAATGTGAAAGTGTATTGAAACACTATTGGTCGAAACGCGTTGGTTCGTTCAGTGGTGGTGAGCCATGGCGATCGGTCGTCGTTCGCTAATAAAATTAGCTGGCGTGGTCCCGATAATGTCGGCTGCGCCACGTTTTGCGTGGGCGGCCGATGACAAGGCCGACTATGTACTGCATCGCGACAGGCCTTATAGAATTGGCTCCCGAGCACATCGTCTCCACAACGCTGTACAACAATCAATTTCCGGGACCGCTCCTACGCTTCAAGCAAGGGCAACGCGTTGTGATCGAGGTGCACAACGACACGGACACACCCGAACTCGTGCATTGGCACGGGCAAACAATACCAAGCGAGGTCGATGGTGCAGCCGAGGAAGGCTCGCCCTATGTTCCCGCGCACGGCATGAGCCGCATCGCGTTCGTCCCCGGACCGTCGGGTTTCCGTTTTTACCACACGCATGTCGTTGCGGGTGCCGATCTCAATCGCGGGACCTATTCCGGCCAATTCGGACCGGTCTACATCGAGCCAAAAGATAATCCTGGAGCGTACATCGCGAGGTCTTTCTCATTCTCAAGGAGTTCAACCCGTCATTCAGTCGCGGCGGCGATATGGCGAGCGATGCGCTTGTTGGAACGCCAATCAAGGCGCTGCAGCGGATGGGAAGCGCGGCCGATGAGGAGGCAAAGGATAAAACTAAGGGTTACGAAGTCAGCTATGAGCTATTCAGCATCAATGGCCGAATGCTCGGACATGGCGATCCGATCCGCGTCAAGGTGGGAGAGCGCGTGCTCTTCCATGTTCTCAACGCAAGCGCGACAGAGATTCGCAGTCTCGCGCTGCCCGGCCACGTTTTTCGCGTGGTCGCGCTGGACGGCAATCCCGTCCCGACCCCGGCGAACGTGCCCGTTCTCTGGTTAGGAACTGCCGAGCGCATCTCTGCGATTGTCGAGATGAGGCATCCCGGCGTCTGGATCATGGGCGATCTCGCCGATGACGACCGCGGTCATGGCATGGGCGTCGTAGTTGAGTACGACGGCAAAAATGGCAAACCGCAATGGCTGAAGCCGAAGCCGTTTCACTGGGATTATACGCAATTTGGCAAGCGGGATATTGCGACGACGGCCCCTGATGAGACGATCGAGACGACCATCGTCAAGCACAACGCCGCCGAACACGGGTTTAATCGTTGGACTCTTAACGGGGAGACGTTTTCTATGGAGACCATGACCCCGATGTTCACTCTCCATCGGGGCAAGCGCTACCGTCTAAAATTTCGCAATGCCAGCGACGATATCCACCCGCTCCATCTTCACCGACATAGTTTCGAACTCACGAGCGTCGCGGGAAGACCAACGTCCGGCGTCATCAAGGACGTCGTAATGCTCGGTGGATACCAAGAAGTAGAGATCGATTTGGTGGCCGACAATCCGGGCGACACACTGTTTCACTGTCACCAGCAGCTGCACATGGATTTCGGGTTCATGGCGCTCTTTAAATACGCCTGATGCGAGCCCGTGTAATCCTGGCTTTTGATCAGATAGATAGGGACGACCGCAGCACGGCCGATGTCCGCTTTGGGTCAAAAGCAGACATGTGCAGGGCACAAGGGGATGTCCGCTAAGTGCCAATAGCGGACATTGCACGGCTTATTCGATGACATCGTCGGCGCGACCCAGCAACGACAGGGGCACGTCTAGACCAAGGGCTTTCGCAGTCTTGCGGTTGATTACAAGTTCATATTTCGTTGGCGCTTGCACTGGCAGATCCCCGGGTTTCTCACCTTTGAGAATGCGATCAACGTAACCCGCAGCCGTACGAAATGACTCGCTCTGATCGAAACCATAGGACATCAGACCACCCAGTTCTGGGAAAAACCGCCATGGATAAACAGTGGGCAAACGATACCGCGAAGCGAGCGCAACAATTTCTTGGCGGTACACGTTCAAAAAGCCATCTGGCATGACAACGAGGCCACCATCGGGACTTTGCGCTTCGGTGGCAAAAACGGTTTCAAGGTCGGCTTCAACGTCCACCCGTGCGGCAACCGGCTGCACCCCAAGAGATTTGGCCGCATTATCGAATGGACGCAGCCAGTAATTGGCAAACGGTGCGGTTTTTGGATTGAACAGCAATCCGGCTCGTTTGATATTCGGGGCAATTTCCTTCAGAAGCTCGAGCCATTTACCGCTGGTTGTCGGCTCCATAATTGTGAAGCCGGTTGCATTGCCTCCAGGCCGCGATAGGGTTTTCACAAAGCCGCTACCGACAGGATCAGTGACGATGAGAAAGACGACGGGAACGTTCCGCGTTTGCTCGAGCATCGTTGCGGTCGGGGGAGTATTTTGCGAAAGGACGACGTCGGGCTTGAGCGCGAGAATTTCCTGAGCTGAGCGCCGTCTCACCTCCGCATCGTCAAGTGCTCCCCAACGCGTATCAATTTGGATATTGCGACCCTCAAGCCACCCCAACTTCTGCAATCCTTGCCGAAAGGCTTCCAGATATTCCTGAAACTCAGGATCTTCTTCTTTATGCGCCATCAAGACGCCAATTTTGCGTAACTTCTGAGACTGCTGAGCGTGCGCCATTGTCGGCAAAACGACGGCGGATCCGGCAACTATTTTTATGAATTCGCGTCGCCTCATTGTGGTGTGCCCTAAGGCTCAGACCGGCGGATCGTAACAAGCCAGCCCCAGGGACTGGAAGGGGGCGGCCTATGTCTGCTTTGTGTCATTAGCGGACATTTTGCTATGCAATCGCCATGTCGGCTTTACCCCCAAAAGCGGACATGTGCGGTGCAAATGGGGATGTCCGCTAAGTGCCAATAGCGGACGCGCCAGCCGAACAGACCCAATGCTTGCTCGGAAACGCAGCGAGTGGGACCGCGAGCCATGATCCTCAAACTGGCGTTAGCAACGGCGACTGATGCAGGCGCAATTGCATGTCGCTGTCCTGCATGGACGCGCTCCGCAATGGGGGATAGATGCGGTGCAGTTCGGTCGGGTCGATCTGCCATTCGCCGTTCTCGTCCTTAGCAACTGAAATCTTTCCGGCTTTGATCGCCCGCAGAATTGCGGTCTTATTCCGGCCGATAGCCGCGGCGGCTGTTGCGATGGTGTACATGGGAGTTGCCTACCGTTTCAGTGAGCAGATAGGGTGCAACCGCGCTGGTTAAAAAAACGTGATTAGACCAACGCATCAGAAAGTCCGCCTCGCGGCGGCCTCTCCGAAGTTCTATCGGGTGTATTGATCAGGTTGCGATTGCAGCAGATGCCTTCCGCTTTCTGCCCCAGTCGAGCAGACCTGATTCGCCGATTGTCAATCATTCGACCGGCTCCTCAAATTGCGCACACCATTTTGGTCTGAAACGTGATGCCACCTTCGGAGCGCAATTGATTTTGCATGATTGCGTCTCACATGGCAGCTTGCCACTGCTGCTCACAGTCGCGTCAGGCGCTGCTGCGGCTCTTGCGGCCGGGGAAGACAACGAGGGAGCGGCAGGTGTCGGGGCGGTCAGCGGGGCGACACCGACGGATTGCGGCTCATTTTTCGATAGGTTTCCTGTTGCGCATCCTCCGAGCGCCAAAATAAGCAAAGCCGCCGTCGGTCGCATGATCTTAATCCGATAAGTTAGTATTGAGGCGATGGCCCGGATCGCGAACGCAAGCGGTAAAGCATGCCTCGTTGTTTAGCTGGCACGGACGTTCCAAGTTCCAACGACGCTTCAACGTCGCAGAAGGGTTCTAGTTCGGTAGCCGCGATGGCCCGAGCGCTTCTCAAGCGGCAGGCCCGCCCGCGGTCATTATGACAGTCAACTGCTGATCTGAGCGTGAGCAAGGTCACTGCGGCATCCTCGACCGGTGACGCACGACGCGAGGGCTAACGCGTGAAAATGCGAAAGCGGCGCAGACGACGACAGCAGATATTACTCTAGCTTCATTCTCGCGTCGCAATCGCTCGGCGCGCCACAGCCAGATACCGTTTGCGACACCCTGCCGCGCTGACGATGTTACCTCAATGCATCACACGCGCTTTTTTCGAACTTATGTGATGGCCAGCACAACGAATCAAACTGGCTGCCGTATTTTACCGGTGGCTGTGGAAACGGAAGGGGATTAGCAATGCTGGCTGAGAAGCAAGATTTAGCTCCGCTGCTCGCGCTATTGAAAATGGCAGCGGACCAATGGCCGAGTGCTGAAATCGGCGAAGTCTCCCAGATTGAAATGTTCCGTCGTGATCAAGCCTTGCTCAAAATGTGGCCTGAAGCCTGTCGACGCGTTGGCGTTGAGGCGCGCGAATTTCCGCGCGCGGTAATTAGACGCTGGCAACATGAAATGGGCAGGGGTCGGCCAAACTGAAGCGCTAAAAATCCGCCGCACTGAGGCGCTAAAAAAAACTGCCCCGGCACTGTGTGCCGGGGCATCTACGCAACTAATGTGATCTGGATCGTCCAGCGCCGAACCGGAAAAGACTCCAAACCACGAATCGACCATAGCGGTAACAGGTGAAGGATCAGAAGCAACTTAGTACCGCTACGGTAATATGCTGGTCCATGTGATCATGTCGCTACAGCGTCATTGATCCGTCGCACGCGGTTGGTCAGCAGAGGACGCCATGCGCGATTATCGATATTCTCAAATCTACCGTCTCTGCAATCAATGGCGCGCGCGATCGAGGAATCATGCCAAAGCTGGATGGCATCCTAAAAACTGCGATCCACACCGAGGACATGGCGCGTTCCCGAGCTTTCTACGAAGGCGTGCTCGGGCTGGAACCGATCTATAGCGACAACCGGCTGTCTGCCTATGAGGTGGCCGGCCGCGACGCCGTCGGCAAGGATGAACTTGATCGTTGGGAGGCGCACCTCGCTTCACGCGGCGTCGCCATCGAAGGGCGTAATGATTGGTCGCGCGGTGGCCGCAGCATTTATTTCCGCGACCCAGACGGGCACCTTTTGGAACTCGCAACGTCCGGATTGTGGTCAGTGTATTAGGTACTGCAAACCCCGTGTCACTAGGCCGAGTTTTCGGCTTTATTCACCGGCTCATCTGGCATCAAGCGTGAGATGACGCGGCAGTAGAATTGCGCCAAGATCACCTTGGTGGGCGGCAATCAACAAAGCCTTGGGGGTCTTATGATCACCCCACACCCGCAGCCTGCTTCTCGAACCCGCCCGCCGCGTATCCTCGTTGTGGAAGATGAGCCTGTCATGGCGCGCATGATTGCGGAACTCGTCCGGGAGTTTGGTTACGAGGTTTCCAGCGTTGCGCGCACCGCCGCTATGGCGCGTCTGCAAATTGCGATGCGTAATTTCGATTGCGTGCTTTTGGACATCAACCTCGAAGGCGAATCCCACCCCGAAATCTCAGACGTTTTGCTCGAAGCCGGTGTCCCATTCGCCTTCGTGACAGGATACGACTACGTTCTCGAATCTCGTCATGAGGATGTACCTTTGTTAGAGAAACCGTTTCGGACTGTTCAACTCCGTGCCCTGTTGGAGAAGCTGGTCGGTTCGGGATCATCGACTGGCGAAGGCGCTCAGACCCCCTAGGCATCGTGCATCGCAATTCTCTTGAACGATGATTTTGAATTTCTCATAAAAAGCGATGATCTGGCCATTCAAGCGCGATCCATTAGAGAGTGACGCCGACTTGCTGGTTGGAGCGGTAAATAACTTTGACGAATTCGCATTCATTTCCCATGACGAACGCGGTCTGCGGTATTGGAAAAGTCAAAAATCCGAGGGCACCGGCAGCAACCTGGAAGGGAGTTAGATACTACAGAGGGCAAGCTGATGCCGTGGACTGCCGAAGACGCCGAACGCCATACTAAGAAAGCGGATAACGCTAAACGTCAGCGCATGTGGGCCGAGATCGCCAATTCGGTGCTGGCTGAAACCAGAGACGAAGGACGCGCCATCCGTGAGGCCAACGCAATGGTCGGGAAAGATCACGAGAATTCCGCGTGATCGCCCTAGAATTCGTTTGCCTTGCGCGTATCCGGCCCCGCCCCTAATTGACACGCGCCATCGCTCTAGAGTTCGACGGCACCATGATCCTGCCACCGACGATCTTGTGAATATTGCGCTCTATGACGTGGCCCAAGTTCTCCAAGATTTATAGTTCCACCGTGCGATTTAATGGTTTCTTTCCTCGGTGATTAACTGACTAAGGATGATAGTCGGGTAAAGCCGAAGGAATACGGGCTGCGCCCCCTCTCCAATTCGCCCCCCGAGGGATCACAGTCTGGTTGGTGGGGGTCGCATGACTTTGCATGTGGATCATGCGGTCCCCACTTTATTACGGCGTCTGATCATCCTATATCATCGGGATGTTGTCGCGTTCGCGTAGTCCACGCGGCAGGCCTGCTAATGCGCCCGCCGCTTTCATCCCAGTCACACAGCGCCCGCCGCGTGGTGACGGCTGGGCGCATGAACTCAAGCACGATGCTATCGGTTGCAAATTCACGTGCGCGACGGTCGCGTACGGCTCTACACGATGGGCTGGTCGCAGCGTTATCCCCTCATCAGTGACGCCGACGAAAAAGTTTTAGTGCGGGCGCAAAAAGAAAGACCTTTCACGGCGGGCTCTCTGAAATTCAGTTGGGCGTTTTCGATTAAGCGGGCGCTTCGCTGTGGCCAGCAAACCACTAGCGTAAGTCAAACTTGCCCACGCGAATGGTTTTATCTTGACGTGTTGCCTTTTTGAGAGACGGAACGAAGTTTGAACTTTTGTCTAATTTTTGTAATCAGCTCTATGCCCTGTCTGTTCTTTTTTAGTTTGCGGTGCACCAAACGCTTCTGACCGTTCGGCCAAATATTTAGCGATAATTGCTCGTACAGACGGCGGGGCGTCAGGATTAGCGAGAATGCACTTCGTTGTCTTTGCATTCAAACGCCCGAGCTTGTGCTTGGCTTTTACGATCGTCCATGCGGTGCTCCGGCGTACGCCGAGCGCTTTCGCTTGCTGATCGAGTTTGCTGTAGCCCGACTTTATCAGCGCCTCTCTGATCTGCTGCAGACCAATAGTTCGATTCTGCTCGTTGCGTGGCATTGCCTCTCGCCCCGGTTGCTTATCCAGCAAATGCAAACGCCGATGATGCCGCTTAGGTTCATGAGATTTGCGCTGAACAATTGTTGCAATTCAACAACCGCCGCCAACTCCACTGAAAGCGTGGCTTGAAGTCAACGGAAAGGACCCCGACGAACGCGCCGCGTTGCTCGCGGAAATCCGAAAAAATTGGCTGTATGTCGGCCAGGGTGTGCCGATAGATCAACCGGAAGCCCTGGCGGAATTCCTTCGCGCCCACCCTGGCGAATGGTCGCTTGTGGTGATTGACCCGCTGTTGCGCGCCATGACCGGCGACACGAACGCGCAAAAAGACATGTCCGCATTTATCGCCGCGTTTGATTGGATACGCCAAACGACCGGCGCGGCCGTCCTGATAGTCCACCATAGCGGCAAGGACGAAAGCAAAGGGGCGCTTGGCTCAATCGCGCTAGAAGCGGCCGTTGACGGCGCGGCACGTTTCACCAAGGACGGCTTGCGGCATACGCTACAGGTCACGTTGATGCGTGACGCTCCCGACAATGTGCCCCCCTTGGTGTTTGACCGGGAGTCGGTCGCAATCGACCTGGAAGGCGGAATTGAATCGGCCGCGTTGCGGTTGGTGAAGGACAAAGGGGCGGCGTTGCTTGCCGCTATAAGGGCCGCTGATAAGCCTACCGCCGAAAGCCTAGCCGCGAGCATGGGTGTTGACCGTGCGACCGTCTTCCGACGCCTGAAGGCCGCCCGCAATGAAGGCTTGGTTGCCGAAGACGGGATAAAGCTTACAGCAAAAGGGCTAGAAACACTCTGAGTCGCATGGGAGTCGCGCTTATTGGTTTCTGATATTGCGACTTGCTATGCGACTCCGTGCGACTAAAAAGCTAAAGCCAATATTGCCAAGGTTTATCATGCGACTCTTTGTGCGACTCCGCTGCGATTCTGCCGATGGAGTCGCACACTCCCCCCCGTCTATAGACGGGGGTAGTGCGACCACGGCGCGACACTCACGGGCCGGGGTGAGTGGTGAGTGTGTGGTGTGTATAGATACACACTCAACACATGGCCCAATCACTCGCCCAATCAATCAACGTGCTATTGCTCTACTCAATCAATCAACAATGGCGCGGGTATTCGACCGACACCGGCCCGAATCTTTCTAGGTTCTTCCAGGCCGAAAGATATTGAGGGAAAGCGGCAAGCTCGGGGGGCGGGGCTTGATAGCTATTTTTTTTGTTTGCGTTCGGGCAACAAATTTTCGATTCGGACAGCACTTCTTAGGGGTAAGTCGATCACAAACACGGTGCGTTACACCGCGATGTCGCCTGAGCCCTTCAAGGACATTTGGCGCTAGGGCGCGCTACTTGAACTTGACGACTTTTGTTTCGCTAAGTTCGCACTCAGGGCACTCGAAAGTGCGCAGATCATGATCCGGCTTGTCCGGCTCAATGCGAGCTAGCCACATAGGCGAGCCGCACTTAGGGCAAGATGGTTGATCTATGGACGCCCTTTGAGGATTAAAAATTTCTGATTGCGGCACTTATGCCTCCCGTTGCCAGGCCTACAACCGTGTGCGTAAATATATTCGTCGTCGTTTTGGCCGCCATTAAAATTTGACATAGCATGCCGGCACGGCTGTGGATTTTGCGGTGCACAACCATGAGCCCTTTCGGGCGGGGGGTGTTCTCTTTTGAACAGATGTGCCCGCAGCTTAGTCATACTCTCCACACGTCTTAAATCGGAGCCCGGATTTGCGGTCCCAAAAAGAGACCGCATATTAATCCATGTCCCAATCCGGCTGGTATCACGACAAGGCCGCCGAATGTGATCGGATGGCGCTTGCTTCGACCGACGCGATTACGCGCGGCCGTTATATCAAGGACCGGGACAACTGGCTGGGGATTGCCACACGTATTGATGCGGCGGAGGAAGCTGTAAAACAAAGAAAAAGAAACGGTGAGTAGGCCGCCCCCAGTTGGGCGGCCTCTTTCACTTTTTACGTTCCAGTTCCCGATTAGCTGCTGTGTCTTTTGGCGCTGGTGGACCCAAGTCCAAGGTGATGTCCGCTTTGGGTCAAAAGCGGACATGTGCAGTGCAACTCGGTATGTCCGCTTTGTGCCAATAGCGGACATTGCCCACTTGGTCTGAAATGAAAGAGGCCGCCGCCAACTGAGGCGCGTTCTGTTATGCGACTGTGCCTATTGTCGTTTCAATGTGATGACATTTGGGGCACTCGAATGACTGCAATTCGTAGCCGGGCTGCTCCAAGTGCGGGACAGCGACGAGGCTTGCTCGCAGCCACTGTCATAACCGCGTTTGGCACCACGCAACTGCAGCAGATTGAGGGCTTTATTCCGGCTACTGAATTCGTGATTTTCGTCAGTGATCTTTTTACTGCCGCTCTGTTGTTAAGTCATGCAAGGATCATCGGCTCCCATCGCCTCCTAGTGCTGGCGTGCGGCTATTTATTCAGTGCACTGATAGTCGTTTCGCACGCTTTGACTTTTCCAGGTGCATTTGCGCCGTTCGGCCTCCTTGGTGCCGGGCTCCAGACTACACAGTGGCTCTTTATCTTTTGGCATTTGGGATTTCCCGCTTCCATAATTGGTTATGCCTGCCTGAAAGACGAAAAGCGCACCTTACCCCCATCAACTATTTATTGGAGTGCAGCGCTAGTAGTTCTTCTCGCTCTCCTACTCACGTGGATCGTTACGGTGCATCATGACATTCTGCCGCCTCTCTTTGTGGATCGGCGCACCCTTACTTCCTTGGGAAACCACGTTACTGGAATAGATTTTTTGACGAGCCTGCTTGCATTGACACTGCTGTGGCGTCGTCGAAAGTCGGTACTTGATCTATGGCTCACCGTTGCACTCGTTTGCATGGTGGCTGAACTCTGGGTGACCACCTTCGTTATCGGTACCCGCTTCAGTCTAGGATTTTACGCAAGCCGATTGTTTTCGGTAACCGTTTCAGTAGTTGTTTTAATTGTACTGCTCACCGAAAGTACGGTTCTTTATGGGCGTCTCCCCAACACAATCGCGCTATTGCGGCGCGAGCGTGATAATCGGCTTATGAGCGTGGACGCGGCGACCGCCGCAGTCGCCCATGAGATTAGCCAGCCACTGGGTGCAATAACGCTAAACATCTCATCAGCCTTGCAGTTTCTAAAAAAAACGCCGCCGAACCTTGAGGAAGCAAATGCCTGCCTGACGGCGATGGCAGGCGAAAGCGAGCAGGCGAATGATATAGTTAGAAGCATTCGTAAGCCGTTTAAAACGGCCGCCCATCAAAACACTCTGATTGATATCAATCCTCTTGTTCAGCAGGTGTTGAGGATGGTTGAAAACGACCTGCATGTTCAGGGAGTAACTGTTTCAACCGAATTTCAAGATGACCTTCCGCAAATAACGGGTGATCGCACCCTGCTACAGCAAGTAATCTTGAACTTGGTCAAGAACGCGATAGAGGCAATGGTCGCTGGTCGCACAGCCGTAAAGACCCTTCGGCTGGTCACGACCCAAGACGGAAATTCCATCGTCTAGCTTTCTGTCCAGGACTCCGGACCCGGAATAACGCCCGAAAACGGGGGTCGCGTATTTGATCCATTTTTTACGACGAAATCTTCCGGGACGGGATTGGGACTTTCCATCTCTCAGAAGATCATTGCGGATCATGGCGGTGAATTGCGGCTCACCGAGACCAGTTCAAATGGCTGTACTTTTGAAATCACTCTGCCAAGTGTGGCCGCTAGCGACAGTGGCCCGAAAGTTCTTCCCGCTGGACAGTATTTAAAGAAGCTGTCGAAGGCTCAATAGGTCAGCCTCCCGCTTTGCCAAACGAGCAAGGCGACTAGTCGATAGGCATTTGCGGGAGCTGGTATCTGATGTCCGTTATTGGCACTAAGCGGACATGCCGAGTTGCACTGCACATGTCCGCTATTGGGGGTAAAGCGGACGCGCGTGAATTTACCGCAAAGGTTCGGACGGGTATCCTGCATCGTGACGTTAGGCCTTGGACCATGGAGTTCGAATGACTGGTGTTAGAGGAATTGGAATAGCAGCTAAGGAACGACTGACGACAGATGCGTTTGTATACATTGCAGCCTCTCGCAAACTTGAGCTGATCAAAGTCGGGTGGTCGAAAGGATCTAATCAAACAAATCGAATGAATTCCTTGAACAAGGATGGCTACGGTGGCACTTCCGATTGGCTACTCCTGTATGAGAGAAAATATAGGAACTCGGGCTGGGTCGAAATCGAAGCCCATGATGCCTTGAAAGCCTTCAAGGTGCGGGACGACTATCTTCGTTTAGGACACGGCGAACGCGTGAAGACCCGAGAAGCGTTCTGTTGCAATTACGCCCATGCCCTTGAAGCCATCGAACGAACTAAGCATGAGCCGTTGGAGCGGCGATACGAAAGGCACGACGTGAAAACTGGTTACAATTATCGGCCCTGATTCCGTTGCAAACATGGATCGGCAATGCTTACTCCAGTAACTCACAGTGGGACGGGGCTACTCGGTCCGAAGACAGCGAGCGGCGGTACTGCGAGTGGTTGCGGCAATCATGATGACCGCGCAGCCTTCCGCGCCAGAATCTCCTTGAACGTGTCGTCCGCGTGGATTTTCTCAACATCACTCCGGGGGCAGTACCAACTGTTGCCGTCGCTGGTCGCTACCTCTAGTGTCTCGAACTCCGTCGGAAAATCGTCCTTGTTGACGCCGTAGATGATCATGGTGCTGTCGTGCGGCTTGATCGTCACAGGCAGCGGCGCACTCTGCGACGGGTTGAATGACATTATGAATGCCCGGCCTGTGTGAGGTTTGAAGAGATACACTAGGCTTCCTATCCACTTCGGCTTGTACTTTCTGTCGGCATAGCCGCCGCAGTGAATGACCTTGATCTCGTGGTCCGAGCGGTTGGTGACCTTGAACACGAAGACCTCCTCGTGCGGCGGCGTCATGATGCTAAAGCTGGCTCGGACCTCGACGTAGTTGCGATGGATCAGGTCCTTGTAGATGCTCCAAGCGGCAACCGCCGTGGCGACGACGGCACCCCAGATGGCGAGATAGTCCGTCAATTTCACTGGTTACTCGCCCCCCCTTGAGCGGCGAGTATGTCACACTAATGCGACCATGACCGGCTCACTCACCCTTGCCGGTTATCCCGGCAACACCGTCCACATCGTCTGCGAGAAGCGTGGGCGTTATGCGCAGTACCGCAAGCGCAAGCTAGTCGGCAGCTTCGCCATCCCGTTGGCCCCACCGGATAGTTGCCGCCTCTCGTCGCGGTTGACCAAGGCCTCGTAACAACCTTAGATATTCGCGGGGAATTTCAAACGGGGATCGGGGAACATGCGGCTCATCGGTTCAATTTGTGCTCCGTTGTTCTTGACTGGCCGCATCTCACTTTCCGCGATAGGGATCAGCTGAGGCATGGGGCAAAAGATATTCATAAGTTATCGTCGGCAAGACAGTGCCGCTAGTGCAATCGGAATTGGCCAATACTTAGAAAATGAATTTGGTCGCAAGAATGTATACATCGACATTGATATGCACGCCGGAACAAAATTTCCGGCTGTAATCGAGAAGCGTCTTGCCGAATGTAAGGTATTGCTAGTTCTGATTGGGCCGGAATGGATTAAGGCACAAGACGAGCTCGGACTTCCTCGGCTCCAAAAATCTAATGATTGGGTACGATTAGAAATCGCGTATGCACTGAAACAAAATCTTACCGTTATTCCAGTTCTCAAACGCGTATTTTTTCAATGCTGGCTCCATAAAGAAATTTAGCCAACGTGCTGCATTTGTCTCGCGGTTTGTGTTGACAGCAAATTCAATTCCGTCATTAGAGAAAAACTCCTCGCAAGGGGCTTATGAAGACAATGTGAATGTAATGGATTGCAAAGAGCCAATTTTTAAAGTCGCAGAAAGGACCGTTTATAATATCGCCGGCGAGATTCTATTTCATTTTAAATATGGCGAAGATAGAGCCGCAGCGTTCCGAGACCTCGTAGCTCGGCTTATGACTCCCGGGCAGCTAGCCGAAGCACAAAAGCTTTCACGTGAATGGAAGCC
>Ga0105242_10002438_pt1 | contig 14611 bp, 13 predicted proteins | sample KBSM24metaG_FD_81521 | JGI IMG/M metagenome (GOLD analysis project Ga0105242, IMG submission 81521) | Miscanthus rhizosphere microbial communities from Kellogg Biological Station, Michigan, USA - KBS M2-4 metaG | ecosystem: Host-associated > Plants > Roots > Rhizosphere > Soil | place...
AATCCCATGAGCAAACGTGATTTCATCCGTGCTCCTTTCGCGTCCGCTGTCCAGTGTATAACAGGCGGCCGCGCATGTTAGAACTTCAAACGAATACCGCCATTGAGAACACGCCCGTCCAATGGAGCCCAGGCATCGACGGTCCATCGGCCATCCACCCCGCGATCTGGGCGGAGCAGCGGATCCCACCGCGTCTGTCGAACATTGCTGAGGTTTTCGACATTCACAAACAGTCGGAAATGACTAAAAGTGCGCTCGGCCAAGAAACCAAAGAGGACGTAGGATTTCGACTCGCTGCGATACGGGTTGTCTTCCAAACGTTGCTGCCCCGTGTAATAACTTTCAACGCCGATACGCCCGGCCTTTTCCTTCTCCCACATCCCGACTAGCCCGAAACTATGCCGGGGAGTCAGCGGCGTATCTACTCGTTCGCCGAATTCAAATTGTCGCGAGCGAACGTAGGTGTAGCTGGCAGTGCCAGAGAACCCTGCCTTTTTGACGGTGCCGAGAAATTCGAAGCCTACGTTGTTGGTGGGTTGCGTTAGATTGATCAACTGGTAGCCTTCGATACGCTCGACATTAATAGGGTGGCGCACGCTGGAATCAAACAGTGTTGCAGTCAAGGAGGCCGGGCCGATTTTGCGCGTCAGATCAAATGAAGCGCTTCGCCCGCGCTCGGCCACCAGCGGTTTGGGAATCGTGAGACGTGTCAACCCCGCGGCTTCAGTTTCCTCGGTTAATGGAGTGGGAGCAAAGAACCCTTCTCCAGCGGAAAGGCGGCTGGTCCAGCCGCGCCAGCGGAACAACGCGGAAAGCCGCGGACTGAAGAAGGTTCCGTATTGATTTTGAAAATCAACCCGAGCGCTCGCGGAAACGGATAGCCAACGGGCAATCTCGACGTCGTCTTGAAGGAAAACCCCGGGAGTCGTATAGCGGTAGGTGAACTGGGGAACGTCGCGCGGCAGATAGACTTCCCGCTCGGCGGCGATGCCGGCAACCCAAGTGTTGCGGCGAAACGTGCCGCGAACTGTGAGTTCTCCAAAGAGTAGTTCGTGGCGGTCACGTTCCCGCACGTCACCAAAGCGGTGATCGTGGTCCTGCCAGGACGCTGCGAAGCGGGCTGTAACGACGTACTGCTTCTTGACCACAAATTGTAGATTGCCGCCGATGTCATAACGGCGCGTATTCAGCGCCTCGGTGTAGGGTGTTCCAGTTGCAGGCAGGACAGCCCCGGGAAGCGTCCCGCCGTCACGATTCTCATAAGTCACTCCGCCGGTGAGGAAAGCCGTTCGTCCGTTGCCTCCGTCCCAGAACACTCGCGGACGAACCACGCCGCGTGTGTAACCAGCCAGGTCAGCCCAGCCGTCGTGGTCAATGTCATTGCGCTCTTGCCAGTCGCCGCTACCAAGAAACGATGCGCCCCAATGTGGCGTAAGCTGCGCTGCGGCGAAGAGCGACGCATCGGTGGCGCCCAGCGTGGAACGATTGAAAAGAAACTCATGAACCGGCTCTGGACCGGGGCGCCGGGAGATCAAGTTCACCACTCCCGCCATTGCTCCAGCGCCGTAGAGTGCCGAAGAGACGCCCTTGATAACCTCGACTTGGCCCAGATCCACCGGCGGAATCTGCAACAGCCCCAGGCCGCCGCCCTGCTGGCCGAAAAGAGGAAGACCATCTCCCAGGAAGGCTGTATAGCGCCCGCGCATTCCCTGGATGCGCACGCTCGCTGCGCCTAGCGAGGGCGAGGTGCTCTGTACCCGCAGACCGCCCATTTCGTTCAACATCATGACGATGTCGCCAGGCGTCATCATCGTCTTTTCCTCGATCTCTTCGGGTCCTAATACTTCCACGCGGGTTGGCGAGTCCTGGAGTCGTATATCGGTCCGTGTGGCGAACACAGTTACTTCTTCTTCCCGTTGCTCTTGCGGGTTAAGTTCAAAAGCGATCCGCCACTCGCGAGCCTCATCCACCTGAACGGATGCCTTCGCGGACAAAAAGCCTTCCTTCGATACGCTCACTTGTACCTTTCCTAAAGGGAGGGAAGTGATTGCGATGCCGTTTTCATCAGTTTGAATGGCGATGCCGTTCACAGTAACGACTGCTCCCGCCACCGCTGCCGCAGCCGCTTTGACTTCCACCCGAATGGTCGCGCGCGATGCCTCTTGCGCGAAGAGCGGAAGTAAAGTGGCGAACAGCATCAAAAGTGCATTCTTCACGAGGGGCCAAAGTGAAATCAAATTCGTATCGCAACCGCAACGCTAAACTTCCTAATGGTATTGTATGGAGTTTGGCTACTATGAAGACAGTGTTCCTCGCTTTGCTGCTGGTCGGTGTCGCGCTCGCTCAAAATGACGACGCGGCGTTCCGCAAATGGTGGCCTGGCTTCCAGGCCGCAGTAGCCAAGCACGACGCCCAGGCCGTGGCGCAAGGCATGCGCTTCCCCCAGCCCTGGGAAAATGGCCCCGCGATCCGCGAGATCAAGGGCGCTTCCGATTTCACGGCGCGCTTCGATGTTTACCTAACGGCGGAAATCAAAAAAGAAATCGCCAGCAAGGAACCCGAGCGCCTGCCCAACGGCAACTACATCATCATCTGGCACGCCCGCGGCAATGAATATTCGCTGCACTTCACGCCCGCCGGCAGCAGCTTTGCGCTCGATGGCCTGGGCGAAGGCCCGCCCTAACGCGCCCGTTTCACGCGATAATCCTCCACCGCCGGCATGCGCACCACCCGGCACATCTCATGCAGCCGGGATCGCGCCCGAGTCCCAATCATCTCGGCCAGAGTTCGCTCGCGAATAGTCTTCTTGTCGCCGCCCGGCATGGTGAAATCCTTGCCGCGATCGTCGTCGGTCAAGTTGGTAGTCGCAATGAGCGGCTTCCGTTGATTGCAGCGATGCGTGATGATCGCCGTCACCGTGTCCTCCACCCAGTCGGTGACACGATGCGCGCCCAAATCGTCGAGCAGCAGCACCTCGACATCCAGCACCGCGCGATAAGCCTCGCGATCCGCGGCCCCCGAAGCCGCGTCATAACCCGAACGAATGCGATCCAGCAGATTTTGGTAATCGAAGAATAGGCACTCGTGCCCCTTGTCGAGCAGCGCCCGCATCGCCGCCACTGCTAAGTGCGTCTTCCCGGTCCCAGGCTCGCCGATCAGCAGCAGCCCAGGACGTGTCTCCGCTGGGAACTCACGCGTGAAGCTGCGAACCTGCATGAGCACTGTGCCCAGCCCCTGCCGCGCCACCGGATTATCCGCCGGCATCTGAAAATTATCCAGCGACGCCTCCCGGTAATTCGGCGGGATGTTGGAATTCTCCTTCAGATCGCGAGTACGAGTAGCGGCCGCGCAAACACACCGCTCAGCCCCGGAAAGCCCAGCGCGCTCCACGATCTTCCATCCCGTGCCGTCGCACAACGTGCAGGTTTCGGTCATAGTCATTCGATCACCACCAAAATGTCTCCCGCCGAAACCGTCGCGCCCGCCTCCGCTTTCACCGACGCGACGCGTCCAGCTCGGGGGGCCTTCATCTCATTTTGCATCTTCATGGCCTCGACGACAATCAACCGCTGCCCCGCCGCCACCTGCTGCCCCGGCGTCACCAACACCCGCACCACGCGTCCCGGCATGGAAGTAGTTACGACCTGCGGCCCCGACCGCTCTCCTGCCGCCCGGCGCCCGCGCGGACCCCGAGGATCGAAAACCTCGACTTGAAACACGCGCCCGTTGATCGAGACTTCGCCCTCACCCAGTAGCTTCGCCGCGTAACTCCGTCCGTCGATCAGTATCGACCAAGCACCATCCCCCGCCGGCGACGCCGAGTAGTCACGTTCGACGCATTCTTCGCCCTCCGCGTGGTAAGCAAAGTGGTCCCCCGAGGCCGAGAGTATCGCAGCCTTCCCGTCGATGACGATGTGGTATTTCACCGCAGCAGCGACTCCCGGCCCGTCTGCAGCCATGCCGACGCTTGCCCAGTCGAGCGCGCCACACTAACTTTCCGCTGCGCGAGCACCGCCACCAACGCCGCGACGGCTTCCGCCTCAGGCTCCGGCGGAAGCGGCTGCCGACGCGCAAAGAACTCCTCGAGAAATGCCGTGGAAAGCGCGCCAGCGCGAAACCGCACGTCATCCATAATCTCGCCGAAGAACGCACGGTTAGTCGCAATGCCCGCGATGACGTACTCCGAAAGCGCGCGCTTCATCCGAGCCACGGCCGCCTCGCGCGATGGACCCCACACCGCCAGCTTCGCCAGCAGCGGATCGTACTCCACAGGCACATCCCAGCCCTCATAGATCCCCGAGTCGAGCCGCACGCCCGGACCCGCCGGCTCCTGCAGTCGCGTGATCCGTCCCGGCGAAGGCAGAAATTGATGGTCCGGATCCTCCGCGTAAATCCGGCACTCGATGGCGGACCCAGACCAACGCACGTCCTCCTGCCGCACCGTCAGCCGCTCCCCGGCCGCGATGCGCAGTTGCCATTGCACCAAGTCCAAACCCGTCACGAGCTCCGTAACCGGATGCTCCACCTGCAACCGCGTGTTCATCTCCAGAAAGTAAAACTTGCCGTCACGATCCACTAAAAATTCAATCGTTCCGGCATTGTGATAGTTCGCAGCACGTGCGATCCGCAGCGCTGCTTCTCCCATGCGTTCCCGCAATTCCGGATATTCCGTCATGAGCGGAGACGGACACTCCTCAATCACCTTCTGATGCCTACGCTGAATGGAACACTCGCGCTCGCCCAAATGAATCATGTGGCCGTGCCGGTCCCCCAGCACTTGAATCTCAATATGGCGCGGCTCCAGCACCAGCTTTTCCAGATATACCTCTCCGTTGTGAAACGCACGTTCGGCTTCGCTGGAAGCATCGCGGATGGCCGCTTCCAGATCGCCTTCGCGATCCACGCGCCGCATTCCTTTGCCGCCCCCGCCGGCCGAAGCTTTGAGCAATACGGGATAGCCCAGCGCGCCCGCAATTTTTTTAGCGTCTTTCAAACTATCAACGGCCGCTTCCGTGCCCGGCACGACCGGCGCCCCCGCTGCGATCGCCAGTTTGCGCGCACCCGTCTTCGAACCCATCTGCCGGACCGCAGACGCCGGAGGTCCGATGAACACCATCCCCGCTACCTCGCACGCCTCGGCGAACTCCGCGTTCTCGCTGAGGAATCCGTACCCCGGATGAACCGCATCGGCGCCATGCCGCTGCGCCGCGTCGATGATCTTGTCGATACGCAGATAGCTTTCCGATGCCGCCGAGGCTCCCAGATGAGCGGCCTCATCCGCCATCTGCACCGCCAGCGAAGCGCGATCGGCGTCCGCATAAACCGCCACGCTGGCGATACCCGCCTCGCGCAGCGCGCGCACGATGCGCACGGCGATCTCCCCCCGATTGGCCACTAATACTTTTTTGAACATGCTTGAAATCCGGCGTGAGCTTCGATTTTAGCAGGGGCCGCGATTTTTACACTATCTTTATACTCCCGGCCCAGATCTTAATGCGGCTTTGATGCGCCGCTTCTTACGCTGAAATCGTGAAGCTAGCAGTTCGCGTTTCCGCGCCCGTCTCCGCCCCGGAGGTTCTCAGCCCAGAGCTCGAAGTCAACGTGGTCTACACGCGGCTTCCCGGCGCCGCCGAAACATTGCACGCCGCCAGCCGACTGGCCCGCGGCCTCGGCGCGCGCGTTACAGTTCACGTCCCCCAAGTGATTCCTTATCCGCTGGAACTAAAAGCGCCGCCCGTCTCCGTGCCATTCGCCGAACAACAACTCCTCGCCTTGGCCGGAGAGCAGCCGGTAGAAACCAACATTCAAATGTACCTGTGCAGAGATCTTACCGAGACCATCCGTCGCGTGCTCAAGCCGGATTCAGTAGTAGTCATCGGCGGCCGCAAACGCTGGTGGCCGACTCCCGAGCAAAAACTCGCCGCCATCCTGCGGCGCGACGGACATCACGTGATACTCACCCATGCAGACTAGTATTCCAACCACTCCCTCGACGACCACCACGAAAGTAGTGGTGGCCACCACCGTCGCCTTGACCTTCATCACCTTCTGGCAAGCCGCCGCCGTCGTGCTCAACGATCTGGCTTCCACTATGTTTTACATCGGCGGCATCACCGAGCAAGCCATCGGTAAGCCAGCTCCGTGGATGGTGCTCGGCGTCATGCTCTTTAGCTACGCGGTGCGCTCGGTCTACATGGAAAGCTGCGGCATGTTCGTGCGCGGCGGCGTCTACATCGTGGTCAAGGACAGCATCGGACCCACCGTCGCCAAGCTCTCGGTTTCCTCGTTGGTGGTGGATTATGTCTTGACCGGCCCCATCAGCGCCGTGAGCGCCGGCCAATATCTCGGCCGCCTGCTCAACGACATGACGGAGACTTTGCATCAAACCTGGCGCACCGATCCCAATACTTTCGCGGTCTTTTTCAGCGTCGCTGTCACCGTCTACTTCTGGTACAGCAACACCAAAGGTGTTCCGGAGTCCAGCCACAAAGCCCTGCGCATTATGCAGATCACCACGGTGATGGTGGTGATCATCCTGATCTGGGCCCCCATCACGCTGATCATGCGCGGCGGCGCCAAGCTGCCCCCGTTCCCGACACCGTCGAACCTGCACCTCACCAACGAATCCCTAGGTTGGCTAGGCGGAACCTACTTCGCCAAAATCTCCTTCGTAGTAATCATGGTCTCCATAGGCCACTCGCTGCTAGCCATGAGCGGTTTCGAAACCCTGGCGCAGGTCTACCGCGAAGTCGCCTACCCCAAGCTGAAAAACCTCCGCATCACCGCCAACATCGTGTGCACCTACGCGGTGGTGTGCACCGGCATCATTTCGCTGCTGGCCGTGATGATCATCCCGGATGCCACCCGCAGCACGTACTACGACAACATGATCGGCGGCCTGGTGATGAACTTCGCGGGCCCCGAAATCCTCAAGCTAGGTTTCCACGTCTTTATCGTGATCGTAGGCGTCCTAATTCTTGCCGGCGCAGTGAACACATCTTTGATCGGCGTCAACGGTGTACTAAACCGCGTGGCCGAAGACGGCGTATTGCTCGACTGGTTCCGCAAGCCCCACAAGCGCTTCGGAACCACCTACCGCATCCTGAACACCATGGCGATTCTCCAGATCCTGACGATTCTGGCCAGCCGCGGCGATGTCTTTCTCTTGGGCGAAGCCTACGCCTTCGGCGTCGTCTGGAGCTTCGCGCTAAAAGCCCTCGGTGTCCTGGTCCTCCGCTACCAGCGCCACGACCAGGAATACAAGATGGGCTGGAACATCCAGCTCGCTGGAAAAGAAATACCCATCGGCCTGGGTCTGACCACGTCGGTACTCTTCCTGGTAGCCATCGCGAATCTCTTTTCGAAAAAAATCGCAACCGTATACGGCGTTTCCTTCACCATCGTTCTCTACACGCTGTTCATGATTTCCGAGCGCATCAATGCCCGCAAAAAACTGGAACATCGCAGCGACCTCGAAAAGTTTAACCTGGACCACCAATCCCAAGTCTCCGCGGCGACCCTGCGCGCCCGACCGGGCTGCGTGCTGGTAGCGGTGCGCGATTACCATCGCATGCACCATTTACAGAGAGCGCTGGAGAAAACCAACCTCCGGCGCCACGACATCGTGGTGATGACCGTGCGCCAGCTTTCGACAGGCGCCGGCGAGTACGAACTACGCGACGATCAGCTCTTCGCGGGCTATGAACAGGAGCTGTTCTCCCACGTTGTCACAATGGCGGAAAAGCAAGGGAAGAGCGTGGAACTGCTGGTTGTACCCGCTGTAGATCCCTTCGACGCGCTAGTCCAAACCGCCACCAGCCTGCGCGCATCGAAGCTAGTAGTCGGCGTCTCCCCGCGCATGATATCCGATGAACTCGCCCACCGCATTGGACTCGCCTGGGAACAGCAGCCCCCTCCCCGCCATCCGTTTTCGCTAGAAATCACGCAGACCGACCGCCCTTCGACGTACGTGAACCTCGGCCCGCATCCGCCCCGCCTATGGCCCGAAGACGTCGACCTGCTACATAACATCTGGTTGCGTCTGACGGAACAGGAAGGCGTAGGCTCGAAACTCCACCACCGCGACGTAGTAGGCGTAGCCCTGCAGCGCCTGGAAGAAGAACTGCAAAGCAGCGAACGCCTGCGAATTCTCAAGCAAGTGGAAAGCGCGGTCCACCGCCACGAGGGTGAGGTTGAAATCGCCGCTCCCCTGTCAAGCGACGACTAACAGCCCGTCGGGTATAACTATGTTTATACTTAGGTGTGAAAACGGCGATATCCGTTCCCGACGATCTGTTCCGCACAGCAGAAGCAGCGGCACGCCGCCTGCGGGTTTCGCGGAGCAAGTTGTACGCAACGGCGCTCACGGAATTCTTGGAACGCCAGCAAGCCAACGCGGTCACAGAACGTTTGAATGAAGTGTACGGCCGTCGTCCGGCGAAGCTAGACCCGGCCTTGCATCGCGCTCAAGTCAAGTCCATCCAGAAGGAATCCTGGTAACGTGGCCGGCGCTCTGCAGCGCGGCGAGATCTGGTGGGCCGATCTCCCCCAGCCGCGGCGCTCGGAGCCGGGATACCGTCGTCCAGTCTTGGTGATCCAGGCCAATTCGTTCAACCGCAGCCGTATCCAGACAGTGCTCGTAGCCGTGGTCACCGGCAATGTCGAACTGGCCCTCGCTCCCGGCAACGTCCTCTTGCCGGCCGATTCCTCGGGCCTTCCACGCGACTCGGTCGTGAATGTTTCCCAAATCCTCACGCTGGATCGCAGCTTCCTAATTGAGCAAGCCGGCACGCTGCCTCCACGCGTGCAACACGCCGTCGACGCGGGTTTACGCTCCATCCTCCATTTATAGCCCCGTCATAATGGAATACGTGGCCAGCCACGCCGAACCCACCCCGACCGACGAAACCGCGGTCGAACTCGCGGAAGCCGAACCCCAGCCCCGCGCCGTTTCAGCATCCTGGCGCGAGTACGCACTCGCCGTCGCCATCGTCGCCCTCGCCACCCTCGTAGCCCTGCTTCTGCGCCCCTACCTGGCCGCCACCAACCTGGCGATGGTTTACCTGATAGGCGTAGTCGCAGTAGCCACGCGCTGCAGCCGAAGTGCCTCCGTGATGGCCTCCTTCCTCAGCGTCGCCGCCTTCGACTTTTTCTGCGTCCCCCCGTACTTGACGTTTCAAGTCTCCGAGTACGAATACCTGATCACCTTCGCCGGCATGCTCGCCGTGGCCTTGGTGATCAGCGCGCAGACTTCGAGAATTCGCGCGCAAGCAGCCAGCGCCGTCGATCGCGAATCGCGAACCAAGGCGCTTTACCGCCTCTCCCGCCGCCTCGCCGCACAGACCCGCGTGTTCGACGCCGCCTTAGCCGCCGCCGAAGTAGCCGAACAAGTTTTTGGATCGCACGTGACCATCTTTCTCCCCGAGGACGGCCGCATCTCGTTTCGCAAACGCACCTCCAATCAGTTGCTGATTTCGACAGCCGAAGAGGAAATCGCACAAGCCGTTTTCGATCACGGCCGCAAAGCCGGCAAAGGAATGGAGCGCTTCCCCGCCGCCGCCGCCACTTACGTGCCGCTGAAGGGAGTGAGCCGGATCGTAGGCGTGATGGCGATTCTCCCTGGCCCTCACGGCGAGACTCTCAAAGCGGATCAACAGCATCTCCTCGACCTCTTTGCGAATCAAACCGCCCTCGCCATCGAGCGCACCCTGAGCCAGAACGCCGCTGACGACGCGCGCATGCAAATGGAAACCGAAGAAATGCGCAGTTCGCTCCTGAGCGCGGTGTCACACGATCTGCGCACCCCGCTCGCCTCCATCACCGGAGCCGCCACTACCCTGCGCTCGCAAAGCGACAAACTCCCCCCCGCCGTGCGCGACGAACTCCTCGACAGCATTTCCGAAGAAGCCTTGCGCCTAAGCCGCCTGGTAGGCAATCTGCTGGACATGACCCGCCTCGAATCAGGCGTCGAGCTGCGCGTCGATCTGTATCCGCTGGAGGAAATTGTAGGCGCCGCTCTCCAACGCCTGGAGCCCCAACTAGCCGGACGCGAGACATCGGTGTCGCTCCCCGAAGACCTGCCCCTAGTCAAGGTGGATGATGTTCTACTGGGTCAAGTGCTAGGCAACCTGATCGAAAACGCCACCAAATACAGCCCCCCCGGAAGCGCCATTGAAATCGCCGCTGAAGCCGTTGCAGGAGCCGTGCAACTGGAGGTTCGCGATCGCGGCCCCGGATTCGCCGCCGGAGAAGAAAAGCGTCTGTTCGAAAAATTCTACCGCGGAAAATCGCAAGGCGTGCGCGGCGCCGGATTAGGTCTCGCCATCTGCCGGGCCATCGTGGTAGCCCACCGCGGCAGCATCGAGGCCCTGCACCGCCCCGGCGGCGGCGCCATCTTTCGCATCCGCCTTCCCCTGGATGCGCTTATGAAGGTGGACGCCCGCCTATGAAGCCCTTGGTCCTGGTGATCGAAGACGACCCGCAAATCCGCCGCTTCCTCCGCGCCACCCTCGCCGCCGAGGACTACCAGTTCCACGAAGCCGTCACCGCCGCCGAAGGCAGCGCGCAGGCCGCCGCCCGCCAGCCCGATCTGGTGCTGCTCGACCTCGGCCTCCCCGACCGCGACGGCCTCGACGTCATCCGCGAAATCCGCTCGTGGAGCCAAATGCCCATCGTTGTGCTCTCCGCCCGCGGCCAGGAAAAAGACAAAATCGCCGCGCTCGATCTCGGCGCCGACGATTACGTAGCCAAACCTTTCGCCGTCGGTGAACTGCTGGCCCGCATCCGCGCCGCCCTCCGCCGCGCCGCCCCCCTCGCCCCGGACGGAACCGACCCCGTGATCCGCTTCGGCAACGTCGAAGCCGATTTCGAAAAACGCCAGATCATCGTCGGCGGCCAGGAGGTCCACCTGACCCCCAACGAATACAAACTGCTCCAAGTCCTCATCAAACACGCCGGGCGCGTCGTCACCCAGCGCCAATTGCTGAACGAAGTCTGGGGCCCCCAACACACCGAACAATCGCAATACCTGCGCGTCTACGTCGCCCAACTCCGCCGCAAACTCGAGCAGGACCCCGCCCGCCCCCGCTACCTGCAAACCGAACCCGGCGTGGGCTACCGCTTATCCTTCGATCGTTAGTCATACCCCTAAAGTCAATGCCGTCATATGACGAATAGTTGCCTGATGGTGCGAGTTCCGGCCGTACCTCATATCACGGAAGTAGGGCCTAAGCTAAGTAGTTCATCTTAGACTCGCGGGTAAGGAGGTGGCAGGACCCTAGCGTTTCTTCACTTAGACCGGTGTCATTCGGAGACGTGACTGTTAAAATCGGGGCTGTCAGCTAGCTCATCTAAATATATATGCTGTGCTTTTTATGCGGCAAGCAGATCGGGTGGTTACGGTCAACGGTCGACCGGCAATATTGTTCGGCCGAACATCGCAAAGAAGCACGTCTGTCCTCCGCCAATGCTCTGCGCGAAGAGGAAGAAGATCAGGAAATCTGGTCGGTCGCCAAAACTCGCAAGAAGCACCGCGGAAATAGTTCCAGCCAGACTGCTTCGATCTTCGCGTTCCTTACCCTGGGAGCACTGCTGGTCGCCATGCTGATGCTTCCCGGGAATTCCGGTTCTCGCGCCAGTTCTTTTCCCTCCGGCCCGGCCGATCCGGGAAAGCGCCAAGGTTTGATCGAACGCGCCGCTGTTTCCATCGGCGAATTGGTCCGCGACAGCGCTCCCATTACGCTCCACCAGGACTTCCGCGTCGGCATGGCGGATTGGACTACCTCTACTCTGCGGGCAGCCGCGAACACCACGCATGTCGGCGACCCGCGCGATTGGAAAATCCCCTCCACTCCCACGCTGGTAACGCCTGGCAGCCTTCGGATCTGGAGCCGTACCACCAAGCTTGAAAACTATCAGATGGAATTCCAGGGCCAGATCGAGAAGCGCAGTATGAGCTGGGCCTTCCGCGCGACCAACGCGGCGAATTACTACGCCGCGAAGATCGTCATCGCCAAGCCCGGTCAACAGCCCAACGCGGGATTAGTGCACTTCGCGATGCTGAACGGCCATGAGTTCGACCGCGTCCAGCTTCCCTTGCCGGTCACCCTGCAGCGCGGCGAGAATTACCGCGTACGCGTATCCGTGCAGGACGATCATTTCGTCACCTACTTGAACGGACAGGCTATCAGTTCCTGGAACGATGCCCGCCTGAAGCGCGGCGGCGTCGGCTTCTTCGCCGATGACGACGACGAGCAGCGCGTCTCCTGGATCAACCTCTCCGAGCGCGACAGCTTCATGGGCCGCATGCTAGCCCACTTCTCGCTGTTCGTGATCCCGCAGATGCACTAGGCAGTTCCGCCCACACAGCCGCTAGCACCGAACCGCGCGCGCAGCAGGCGGACGTCAAAGCAGCCCGTTACGCTCTAGCAACGCATTCGGGTCCGGGTCCCGCCCCATGAACGACCGGTACAGCACCGCCGGGTCCTCACTATCTCCCCGCGCCAAAATCTTATCCCGAAACTCTCCCCCCACCGCAGCACTGAAAACGCCCTCTTTGCGAAAACGCGTGAACGCATCCGCGTCCAGCACCTCAGCCCACTTGTAAGAGTAGTAGCCCGCCCCATATCCCACTGGATTCGAAAACAAGTGCGTGAAGCCGGTGATCATCGCGTAGTCTTCCGGCAACGGCGCCGCCGCGAACGGCACCAGAACGCCGCGTGCGAATTTTACGACGTCGGTGTGTCCGTCCCACCCACGGTGCAGCGCCAGATCGACGATCCCGAATCCTAACTGCCGCATCTGCATATTCGCCCCGCGGAAAGTTTTAGCACGCTTCATCTTTTGAAACAGCTCTTCGGGCAGCCGCTCGCCAGTCTGCCAGTGCCGCGCGAACAGATCCAGCGACTCGCGCTCCCAACACCAGTTCTCCATAATCTGCGAAGGCAGCTCGACGAAATCCCACGGCACGCTGGTTCCCGCCAAGCTACGCACCTCAACCCGGCTCAGCAGATGATGCAGCAGATGCCCGAACTCATGGAAAATAGTTTCCGCCTCGCGATGCGTAAGCAGCGCCGGCTTGCCATCGACGGGAGGCGTCAAATTACCGCAGATCAGTCCCAGGTGTAGACGTTGTTCGCTCGGATTGCCCGTAATCAACGAATCCATCCAAGCCCCGCCGCGTTTGTTTTCCCGCGGATACCAGTCTGCGTAGAACGAACCCAGATTCGCGTTCGTAGCCGCGTCGCGAATCGCGTAGCACTTTACCTCCGCGTCCCACACCGGAACGCCCGTTTCCGGCTCCACGCGAATCCCGAAAATGCGCCCAAAGATTTCGAACATCCCCGCCACCACGTTCTGCAGAGAAAAGTACGGACGTAGCGCTTCTTCATCGAAGTCGTAAAGCGCAGCGCGCTGCTTCTCTGCCCAATAGCCCACATCCCACGGTTCCAGCGCTTTCCCCGCGAAGGCTTCGAGCGCCGCATTCTCTTCCTTGAAGCGCGGCTCAGTGCGCACTCGCAGATCGTCCAAAAACTTCTGCGCCGTGTCGCCAGTGTGCGCCATGCGGTCGTCCAACACCAGATCCGCAAAATCGTGGAAGCCCAGCAGCAGCGCCTTCTCGCGCCGCAAATCCAGGATCTTCTTGAGCAGCCCGCGATTGTCGTACGGTGCCTCAGCGCCGCGCAAGTTGTAAGCCCGCCAAACCTGCTCACGAGTCGCACCGTCATCCAGATAAGTCATCAGCGCCAGATAACTCGGCCCATGCAGCGTGAAACGCCAGCCGGCTTTCCCCTTGGACTCCGCCGAAGCCCGCGCCGCTGCGACCGCCGCCGGCGGCAGCCCCGCAAGCTTACTCTCGTCCGTCAATACCAACTCATAAGCGTTCGTCGAATCCAACACGTTTTCAGAAAACTTAGTGGTCGCCTCCGTAAGCGCAACGTCGATCTCCTTCAACCGCGCCTTCCCGGCCGGAGGCAAGTCCGCCCCCTGCCGCCGGAACGAATCGATAGTCTTGGTCTGATACCGCTTCATAGCGCCGCTCAGCGCCTTCCCCTCAGCGGTAGCCGCGTAACGCTTGATCGCGTTCCACAAATCTTCGTTGAGCGTCAGGCCAGAATAAAACGCGCTCACTTTGGGTTGCACCGCGTTGAACGCCGCGCGCAACTCGGGCGTAGTCGAAACGCTCTCCAGATGCCGCACCACATTCATCGCGTATTCCAGGCGCTCCGTCATGGTATCGAGCGCATGCAGCGGCTGCGGACTGGCAATTGTCTCCCCCAGTCGCCGGTTGGCATCGGCCAGCAACTCGTCAATAGCCGGTTCCACCTGGGACGCCTGGATCTGGTCAAAAGGAACTCGAAAGGAAATTTCAAGAAGCGGATTCATGCGTAATCACTCTTAGCGTAGCAGCCGTCAATAGCAGCCCGAGAAACATCAGGAGCCCGCCCCACACCAGTATCGAGTTATAAAATAGCCCCACCACCGTCAGCGCCGCCCCCGCCAGACTGAGCGCCGCAGCAGCGCGCAAATACCAGTGCTTCCGCCCGCCGGTCACACCAGCGAGCACCGTAATCGCCGCAGACAGCACAGCCCACTTAGTGACGCTGGTAAATCG